>ERZ761602.3596-NODE-3596-length-21624-cov-4.934582_pt1 | contig 21624 bp, 17 predicted proteins | sample MGYA00512165_ERZ761602 | MGnify/ENA primary metagenome ERZ761602 (study PRJEB28899, sample SAMN02445085) | bioreactor sludge metagenome | biome: EBPR sludge; isolation source: Thorneside wastewater treatment plant | place: Australia: Brisbane, Thorneside...
GCCTGAGAGATGGTCGGCGACACGGATGGCGGCGTCGCGGACGGCGGAGAAATCGGTCATGTCGCTCCTCGGGGCACGGGCTGCCGGGAGGCAGCCGCGCCGGGGGTCTGACGCCCCCGTGTCTGGCGGTATACTTAACGGAAACTGTGTCGAATGCGTTAGCCGGCGGGGCGTCCGGCGGGTTTGAGTCTTGTTTATGTCGAAGGCGATTGGACGCGGGGCCCTGGCCCGGGCCAGCCTGTCCCCATGGATGCGCTCGCCGGACCGGCTTCGCTGATGGCTCGCTACGCCGATCTGGCCGCGGCCAGCGCCCGCGCGGCCGAACGGCGCCGCGTCGAGGAGGCCGACGCCATGGCCGGTGCGGCGGCCCAGTCGAACGAGGTGCGCCTGCAGCGCAAGGCGGCGGCCGAGGCAGCCGCCTTCGTGGCGGCGCAGAAAGTGGTCTTCGTCAACGGCATCGTCGCCGCCGAGGGCGCCGCGGCGGGGACGACGGTGGACGTCAGGGTCTAGCCGCCTCGGCGATGAAGGCGCGCAGCAGCGTCTCCGTTGCCTCCGGCGCGTCGCGGAACGTGCCGTGGCCGCAATCCGCCATTTCGACGTAGCGCACGAGATCGGGATTGAGCGCCGCCGCGATGGCGCGCGCGCAGGCGGCGGGCGTCACCGGGTCGCGGTCGCCGGTCAGCACAAGGGTCGGCACCTGGACGGCGGCGAGTCCCGCCGTCAGGTCCATGCGCCAGATCTCGCCGGCCGGCAGGCTGAAATGGCGATAGACGTCCCACTGGAACCTGACGCCCCGGCCCGCCGCCTCGTCGCGCGGGCGGGTGTTGTAGAGAGGGTTGCAGACGCGGAAATAGAGCGCGATGTCCTCGTCGCGGCCATGCGTCCAGAAAGCGGCGGCGGCATGGCGCGCCTCCGGGCCGCCGAGCGCCTCGAAGCCGTCCAGCACCTCGTCGAGCCGCATGCGGGCGGCGGTCGACGAGAAGACCAGGGCGCGGGCATGGCCGGGGTGCCGCGCCGCATAGGATTGCGCCACCATGCCGCCGAACGACTGCCCGAAGACGATGGGCGCTTCGATACCGAGCGCCGCGCAGAAGCCGGCGATATCGTCGCCCCACTGATCGAGCGTCCAGTGCGTGGGGTCTGCGCCATTGCCGCCGCGGCTGCGCCCGTTGCCGCGATGGTCGAGATAGACGACCTGTGCGATGTCGGCGAAGCGGTCGAAATAGAATCGCATGCCCCAGTGGTCGAAGCCCGGCCCGCCGTGCAGGACGAGCAGCACCGGCTTTTGGTGCGGACCGTCCGGGGCGATGCCGAGCCCCGACCCGGCGGTATCGAAGAAGAGCCGCGCCCCGTTGACGGTAACGTACATGGAATGAGCCTCGCGCCGGAAAATGCCGTCCGCCCCGATGGGGCGGTCGGCATTATGCGGTCAGGCTCAAGGCTGCGCCAGCAGCGCCTCCATTTCGTCCATGATCGCGTTCATGCGCTTGACCAGCGCCTGATAGGGCTCCGGCGTCGCCATATCGATGCCGGCCTTCTTGTAGAGCTCGAAAGGATAGTCGGAGCCGCCCGCCTTCAGCAGCGCCAGAAAGGTCTCGCGCTGCGCCGGGTCGCCGGACTGGATGCGCTCGGCGAGCAAGGCCGCGCCGGTGATCGAGGTGGCGTACTGGTAGACGTAGAAGTTGCGGTAGAAGTGCGGGATGTAGGCCCACTCGATGCAGTAGGTCGGGTTGATCTTCATCACCCCTTCCGCCTCGCCATGGTACTTGCGCAGGAGCTCGCAATAGAGCTCGCTCATGCGCGCACCCGACAACGGCTTGCCGGCCTCCGCCTCCTCGTGGATCTTCAACTCGAACTCGGCGAACATCGTCTGGCGGAACCAGGTGCCGCGCATCGCCTCGAGCGCCATGCCGAGATAGTAGAGCTTCTCCTCCTTCGAGGCGGCGTTCTGCGCCATGTAGTCCTGCAGCAGCATCTCGTTCATGATCGAGGCGGTCTCGGCCGTGAAGGTCGAGTAGTCTGACTTCTCGAAGGGCTGGTTCTGCTTGGTCAGCATGGTGTGGACGGCATGGCCCGTCTCGTGCGCCATCGTCGACATCGACTCGTAGTCGTCGTTGTGATTCAGCAGCACATAGGGGTGCACGTCATAGGCGGCGCCCATCATGTAGGCGCCCGAGGCCTTGCCCGGCTGCGGATAGACATGGGTCCAGCGCGACGACCAGATCTGCTTCAGCGGGTTGAGGTATTCCTCGCCCAGCGGCGCGAGCGCCGCCAGCGTGTAGTCCTGGCTGGTCTTCAGGTCGAAGGTCTTGTCCAGCCGGACCAGCGCCGGGTAGATGTCGTAATATTCGAGGTCGCCCTCGATCCCCAGCATCTTCTTGCGCAGCTTGAAGTAGCGGTGCAGAGCCGGAAGGTTCTCGTTCACCTGCGCGACCAGCATGCGATAGACCGCTTCCGGCATCGCGTCCGGGAAGAGCGCGGCGTCGAGCGAATTGGCATAGGCGCGCGCCTTGGCGTTGAAGACATGGCCCGAGACATGGGCCGACAGATTTGCGCCCAGCGTGCCCTCGAACTCCTTCCACTTGCCCCAGAAGGCATCGAACACTGCCTTGCGGTCGTCGCGGTTCGGCTCCTGGCGGTAGAGCGTGTAGGCGCTCTGGTCGACCTTCACCTCGCGTCCGTCGGCGAGCTTTATCGTCGGGAAGGGCAGTTCGGCCGCCGAAAAGATGTCGTAGGTATCGGACGCCTTGGAGAGCACGTCGCCGGCCTGCGCCATCACGGCTTCGGAGTCCGGGGTGAGCGTGTGGGGTGCGGCGCGCAGGACGTTGTCCAGCAGGAAGCCGAAGACCTCGTTCAGCTTCGGCTGCTCGGCGCGGAAGGCGTCGATCTTCTCCTTGCCGGCGGCCAGCAGCGCCGGGTTGAGCCACGAGGTCTCGGACCCGTAGGCGACGAACAGCATCTGCGCCGCAGACTTGCGCTCGGTGTTTTCGGCGACCGACAGATCCTCGTCCGATTTCAGCATGGCGTAGGTGTAGAGGCGCAGGATCTGCTTCTGGGTCTCCGACATCTGCTCGAAGCAGGCGAGCATGCTGGCGGCGTCGGCGACGATCCTGTCCTTGCAGGCTCCGATCTTGGGAATCTCGCCCTTCAGCCGCTCCAGTTCGGCGGTCCAGGCTTCGGGCGTCGCATAGAGGTCGGCGAGGTCCCAGACCGCATCCTCCGACCGCGCCGGCGCGGTCGCGGCGGGCGGGTCCTGGGCGAGTGCGGCGGGGGCCGCGAGCGCGGCGGTGAAGGCGGAGGCGGCAAGCAGAACGGCGCGGAGCTGGCGCAGCATCGTATATCCCCGAATTGGTGATCCCCTGCCCGCATACTGCCCGCCGGCACCCCGCGCGCAATGCGGAGGCCGTCACGTCGGCGTGAAAGGAAGCTGGTCCGCGGTCGCGTTTTCGTTATCGTGAGGTCCGCACCAGCCCGGGAGAGACGATGATCCGCCGGCCGACCGCCTGTCTGATGGTCCTTCTGACCGCCTGCGTCCTCGCCTTTGCCGGCCTCGCGCCGGCCGGGGCCGAGACGCTGCGGCGGGGCAACGGCGCCGAGCCCGACACGCTGGACCCGCACAAATACGGCCTGACCGTCGAACTCAACATCCACAACGATCTGTTCCAGGGCCTCGTCGACTACGACGCGAAGGGAGAGCCGATCCCCGGCCTCGCCGTCTCGTGGACGGTCTCGCCCGACGGCACAGTCTATACCTTCAAGCTTCGCGAGGGCGTTCTCTGGTCGGACGGAACGCCGCTGACCGCCGAGGACATCGTCGCCGGCATCCGGCGGGCGGTCGACCCGAAGACCGCCGCGCAACTGGTCGACCTTGCCTTCACGGTGAAGAACGCCCGCGCGGTGTCCGAAGGCCGCCTGCCGCCCGAAGCGCTGGGCGTCACCACGCCCGACCCCTCCACCGTCGAGATCGTGCTGGAGGCGCCGAGCGCGGTCTTTATCCGCCGGATCGCCGGTTTTCCGCTCTTCGCGCCGCTGCCCCGCCATGTCTTCGAGCAGGCCGGCGACGGCTGGGTGCGGGCCGGCACGATGGTCTCGAACGGGCCTTACATGCTGGCCGAGTGGACGCCGCAGGAGAGCGTCCGGCTGGTCAAGAACCCGCGCTACTGGGACGCCGCCAACGTCGCCATCGACGAGGTGATCTTCTATCCGACATCCGACGAGAACGCGGCGCTCAAGCAGTTCCGCAACGGCGAACTGGACCTCAATCTGGGATTCCCGCCGGGCCAGTGGGAGTGGCTCAAGGCCAACATGCCCGGCAAGGCGCAGATCACGCCCGCCTCGACGGTGACGTTCCTGGCTCTGAACCATACCGATCCGCGCTTCGGCGACGCGCGCGTGCGCCGCGCCCTTTCGCTCGCCATCGACCGCGAGATGCTGACCGAACGCGTGCTGGCGACCGGCCAGGTCCCCGGCTACAGCTTCGTGCCCGGCATCGCCGTCGGCTGGACGCCGCCGCCCGGCAACGATTTCGGCAAGACGCCGCTCGCCGACCGCCAGGCCGAGGCGCGCCGGCTGCTGGCCGAGGCCGGCTATGGGGCGGACAATCCGCTGCGGTTCCGCTTCGACTATCGCGCCGGCGACGCCAACAAGCGCGCCGTCGTCGCCATCGCCGCGATGTGGGCGAAGATCGGCGTCAAAGCCGAGATGCAGGCGAACGAGGTGAAGGTGCACTACGCCAAGCTGCGCGAGGGCGACTTCGAGGTCGCCGATGCCGGCTGGCAGGGCACGCCCGAGCCGGAATTCTTCACCAATCTCCTGCTGACGGGGTCGGAAACCAATTACGGCAAATGGTCGAACGCCGATTTCGACCGGCTGGCCCAGGCGGCGATCGTCGCGATGGACCCTGCCGAGCGGCTGAGGCTGTTCCAGGAAGCCGACATCGTGGCGATGAAGGAGACGGCGATGATCGTGCTGTTCTACGGCGCCGACCGCAACCTGGTGCAGGACTGGGTGAAGGGCTTCGAGGGGAATGCGCTGCGCCAGCACCCGAGCCGCTATCTGAGGATCGAGCGGTGAGGCGCCGCCTCTTTGCCGCCCTTGCCGCGGCGCTGGCGATCGGCTGGACGGCCTCGCTGGCACCGCCCGCCTCGGCGAGCGAACTCCACCGCGGCAATCTCGCCGAGCCCGACACGCTCGATCCGGCCAAGTGGTTCACCACCTACGAGAACTGGATCCTCAGCGATCTCTTCAACGGACTGCTTCAGCAGGATGCCGAGGGCAATTCGATCCCGGGCGCGGCCGAAAGCTGGACCGTGTCCGACGATGGCCTCACGCTGACCTTCAGGCTGCGCGCCGACGGCAGATGGTCGGACGGCGCTCCGGTGACGGCCGAGGATTTCGTCGTCGGCTTCCGCCGCTCATTCGACCCCAGGACGGCCTCGGCCTACGCCAATTTCGGCTATGTGATCGTCAATGCGCGCGAGATCGTGGAAGGCCGGATGCCGCTCGAGGCGCTCGGCGTCCGGGCGATCGATGCCTTGACCTTCGAGGTGAAGCTGAACGAGCCGAGCCAGACGCTTCTGCCGCTCTTTGCGAGCTATCCCAATTTCTTCCCCGCGCCCGCCCACGTTCTGGCCAAGGAAGGGGACGGCTGGGTCCAGCCCGGCAAGATGGTCTCCAACGGGCCCTATCGCCTGGTCGAATGGGTGCCGCAGGACCGCGTCACGCTGGAGAAGAACGAGGCCTATTTCGATGCGGCGAGCGTCCGGATCGACAAGGTCTACTACTATCCCACCGATGACGACACCTCGGCCGTGAAGCGCTTCCGGGCCGGGGAGCTCGACATCAACATGCGCTTTCCGCCCAGCCTCTACGCGATGCTGAAGCGCGATCTGCCGAGCGAAACGCGGACCTATCCCGCCTCATGGATCGGCTACATCGTCTTCAACCATGCGGAACTGCGCTTCGCCGACGCGCGCGTCCGGCGCGCGCTGTCGATCGCCATCGACCGCGAGACGATCGCGAAGCGGGTGCTCAACAATGGCGAATTGCCCGCCTGGAGCTTCGTGCCGCCGGGTACGCGCCATTTCGTCTCGTCCGGGGCCGGCGACTTCTCGGCGATGCCGATGTCCGAGCGCCAGGGCGAGGCGCGCCGGCTTCTGGCCGAGGCCGGCTACGGCCCCGGCAACACACTGGCCTTCACCTTCATGCATCGTGCCGGCGAGGCCAACAAGCGTGCCGCGCTCGCCGTCGCGGACATGTGGAAGGCGGTCGGCGTCGACGTGCGGATCGAGGCGAACGAGGTGAAGACCCACTACGCCAGGCTGCGCGAGAAGGCATTCGAGGTCGCGGACGGCGGTTTCTCGGCGCAACCCGATGCCGAGTACTTCATCTATCTGCTGCGCAGCGATTCCACGGAAGTGAATTTCGGCGGCTGGGCGAACGCCGACTACGACCGCCTGGCGAATGCGGGCAATCGCGAGCGCGATCTCGTCAGGCGCGGCGAACTCTATGCCGCGGCGGAGAAGATCGCCCTCGACGAGACGGCGCTGATCCCCGTCTACATCCCGGTCAACCGGGCGCTGGTCCAGAACTGGGTCAGCGGCTTCCAGCCCAATCCCAACGATGCGCATCCGACGCGCTGGATGAGCGTCGACCGCTAGCTGCCGATCGGCCCGCCGCCTTCTCGGGTGACGACGATGACGCTGGGGCGCGGCGGCAGAGCGCTGTCCATCGGCGCTGGCCAGCGCGTCGTCGGATTGTCGAAGGACGAGCCTGTCTGATCGCCGGGATGCTGGATCGAGACGAACAGCGTCTCGCCGTCCGGCGTGAAGCAGGGGCCGGTGACTTCGGCGCCGGTGGGCGAGGCATAGAAGTGGCGGGTCGTCGCCCGCTCGGGCCCGGTGATGCAGCAGGCCCAGAGGCCGTCGGCGATGCCGATCTGCCGCCCGCCGTCGGTGGCGATCCAGAGCCGTCCCTGTGGATCGAAGACGAGATTGTCGGGATAGGCGAAGATGCCGGCGTCGGTCGTGCCCGGCCCGTAGACGCCCTTGGAGGCCGCCTCGGCCCGCGGGTGGCCGGCGAGCAGCAGAATGTCCCAGGCGAAGCCGGTGGCGGTGTGGTCGCGCTCGCCGTCCGTGCCGGGGCTGAGGATCTCGACGATGTGGCCGCGCTCGTTCGGGGCGCGCGGCATGGCGGGGCCGGGCTCCTTGCGGTCGGTGCCGCCGGTGAAGGCGACATAGGTGCGCGAGGTGATCGGATCGGTCTCGATGTCCTCGGGCCGGTCGGTCTCGGTCGCGCCGAGCAGCTTGGCGGCGCGGCGGACATCGATGACCACGTCGCCCTGATCGTCGAACCCGTTCTCGGCGGTGAGCGGCCCCGTGCCGTGGACGAGCGGCAGCCATTCGCCGCTGCCGTCGTCGCGGAAGCGCGCCACGTAGAGGGTGCCGTCGTCGAGGATATCCGCGTTGGCCGCCGGGTCGCCATCCGCATAAGGACGCGCCGAAACGAACTTGTAGACGAACTGATAGTTCTGATCGTCGCCCATGTAGCAGACGACCGGCTTGCCCGGCTTCGCCACGATCGTCGCCGCCTCGTGGCGGAATCGCCCCAGCGCCGTGCGCTTCTTGGGCATCGCAGCCGGATCGTAAGGGTCGATCTCGACCACCCAGCCGAAGCGGTTGAACTCGTGCGGCGTGAGGTTCACATCGAAGCGCGTATCGAACAGCGCCCAGCTTGCCTTGGTGCGCAGGGCGAGGGATTCCGCGCTCGCCGCCTCGCGCGCATGTTCGGGCGGCAGCTTGGCCGGAGCGCCGGCGAAGCGGTTCTGGATATTCTCCTCGCAGGAGAGGAAGGTCCCCCACGGCGTCACGCCGCCGGCGCAGTTCTCGAACGTGCCGATCACGATCTCGCCGGCGGGATCGGCCGGCGTCTTCATGCGGGCATGGCCGCGCGCCGGGCCGGTGATGGCGCAGGGCGTCTCGGCGCTGATCCGGCGGGCGAAGGGACTGCCCACCACGACGCTCCAGCGCCCATCGGTGCGAGCGACTTCGATGACCGAGAACCCGAGCGCCGCGCGCTCCACCGCCACGCGCTCTGCCGTTGCGGCCGCGAAGGCCGCGTCCGAGTCGGCGAGGCCGGGAAACATCATGTGCGGCTTGACCGCCTCGTGGTTGACCCCGAGCAGGCCGCGGGCGCTGTTGCGCGAGGCGAGGTGCTGCGCGGTGGACGATGCGCCCTCGCCGAGCGGGAGATAGCCGATGAAGTCGCAGTTGAAGCCGAACTGACCGGCCTGGGCCGCCGCCGTCTGGGCCAGCGGATCGAAGGCCGGGGCGCCGGGCAGGATCGGGTCGCCCCAGGCGATGAGCACGTCGGCCCGGTAGCCGGGTGCGATGTACTGGTCAGGGTCGTTCTTGGGCGCGACGGGCAGTTCGGTGAAGGTGAGCGAGGCCGAGCCTTGCGCCCGCGCCGGCGTCGCCGTCAGCGCGCCAAGCGGCGAGGCGGCGAAGGCGGCGACCGCGGCTGCGCCCTTCAGCAGCGCGCGGCGGGAGAGGAAGCGCGTGGCGATATCGCCGAGATGATCGACGTCGGTCATGGGGCTCGTTGGTCTGGCGGATGCGCCGATGCAATACGCCGCCGGCATGACAGCACGGTGACGCCCGCCGGGCAAAGCCCTCACGCCCCGGGCGGGGGGACCTGCGGCCCCAGTTCGGGCTTCAGCCGCACCGCCTCGCAGGCGGCCTGGCTGTCGCGCCCGTCGGCGGCGCTGGGCACGTGCAGCGCGGCCGGGCCGGCATAGAGGAAGCCGCCATTGGCGAGCAGCCCCGTCACGACGGGACGGCTGGCCAGTTCGACCGCCAGGCAGCCGTCGCTGGTGCCGACCTCGCCCTTGTCGGTATCGGGCGTCATGTAGGCCGCCTGATGCAGCACGATGGCCCGCCAGAAGGCGCAGGAATTGGTGGCGTCGAGACCGTGCAGACGCATCGAGCCCGGCCAGTAGCCGTCGTCATAGGTATTGGCCGCGACATAAGCACCGACCGCCGACTCGTTGGAGTCGAGGAGGTTCGAGGCGCGCACCGCGCCGCCCGTCGCGACAAGCCGTCCGGAGAGCGCGATGTCGCCGGCCGCATCGGAGTTGCGGCCATGCGCGACGCGGTGGGCGATGACCGATCCGTCGCCAAGATCGATGATGAAGAGGCGCGGACGCGTTGCGGGCAGGCGGAAATCGACGACCGCCATCACGTCACGGCGGATCGGCGACAGCACGGCCTCGACCCGTCTGGTGGGAAAGTCGAAGACCAGTGTGCGTTCGCGGACCGTGCCGTAGTGCCTGGCATACGAGCCGAGCGCCTCCGCCAGAAGATCGGGCGCGATCCGCCCGGCGGGATCCATGCGGATGCCGTTGATGGTGAGCGCGGCGGCGTTGACGACCGGCGGCGGCAGCGGCGCGGTAGCGCAGGCTCCCGCGGCGAGCGCCAGAAGCGCTGCCAGGAGGCCGCGCCGGACGGTCATCGCGCCGTCCCCGTTCCGGCATCGGCCATCCGGCGCAGACCGGACGGCTTGGGCATCGGAACGGGCACGATCGCCGCCTCGGGCACGAAGGCCGCAAGCACGACGGGCGCCGCGAGCAGGTCAGGCTTGGCGCGCGGTTCGGGAACGTCCTGAACGGTTGCGAGGGCCGCCAGCTCGGCCGGGGCCTCCAGACCCAGGCTGGGCTTGAGCGACGGCACCGGCACGTCGGCAGCCGCCGGCGCGGCCAGGGCGATGAGCGCCGGCTTGGCCTGCGGCAGCGGCAGAGTCGCATCGGCGACTGCGACGGGTGCCGGTTCGGCGGGCGCGAGGCGGACGGGACGGCGGCGCGCGAGGATTTCGGTCGCCGCGGCGATCTGCACTTCGCTGTCGATCGCCGGCTTGGCGCGCGGCACGGGCGGGACGAAAGCCGCAGCGACCGCGATCGGCGCAAGCCGCGGCTTGGCGCGCGGCGGCGCGCCGGCGTCGGCGCGCACGACCGGCAGCGGTGCGGCGGACGCAAGGACGACCGCGGGCCGCGCCACCTCGGGCGCCTTCGGGGCGGCGGCGACCGCAGGGAGCGGGGTCTCTTCGCGCTGGACGGCGGCCATCAGGATGTCGGGTTTGCGGCAGGCGTTGGCGCCGCCCGATGCGAGACACGAGGGCCCGGCAAAGAGAAAGCCGCCATCGGCGATGACGTCGTAGACCCGGCGGCGATCGTCGACCGTGACCACGAAACAGCCGAGCGAGCGGCCGAACTTGCCTTTCGCGGGATCGAAATACGGGGCCGTGTGCACGACGATCAGCCGCTCATAGGCCGAGGCGTTGGAGCGGTCGAGGCCGGCAAGGCGCAGCGCTGGGCCGTGCGTCGGGCTTTGGTAGCGCTCCAGCCCCCGATACGCGCCGATCGACGACATGCCGCTGCCCTCGGTGTCGCCGAACCGCATCGCCACCTTGGTGTGGCCGGGATCGGAGCCCCGGCCATGCGCAACATAGTGGGGCTCCACCGCACCGGTGTTGAGGTTCAGGACATAGAGCCGTCGCGCGCTCGACGGCAGGCGGTAGTCGACGATGACGATCTCGTGCCCCTTGAAGGGCGCGCGTGCGGCATTGCGCGCATAGGAGGCGAGCGCCTCGGCCTCGAGATCGTCGGCGATCAGGTTCTGCGGATCGAGCGGCGCGCCGTTGCGGGCGGTCGCGGCCAAAGCCTCGGGCACGGCGAGCGCGAAAAGGGCGCACGCGGCGATAACGGCGCGTCGTGTCATCCCGTGAATAGAGCGCGGCACGGCCATCGGATCAACTCCCTGTCGGCCGGGTGGCGGGGGCGGCGAGGCCGGGCGGTTTCTGCGAAGGCACCGGGTAGGTTTCGCCGGGCGCGACGACCGGCACGACGTGATAGGCGGGCCGGTCGGGCCGGGGTGCCGGGGCGGCGACGCCCGGCAGCGAGCCGACCGGATTTGCGCCGGCCGCGACCTTACAGCCGTCTTCGTCGCCGCAGAACGGGTTGCACTCGCGCACCTTGTCGTGGCTGGAGCGGTCGTAGAGCGAGGCGGGGCCTGCATAGACGAAGCCGCCGTCCTGGAGCGCGCTGAAGACCCGCGGCAGGTCCTCCTCGTCGGTCATGAAGCAGCCGCAGGACCAGCCGAAGACGTTGCGGTGCTTGTCGAAGAACGCCTCGTTGGCGTGGAAGACGATGGTGCGCTCCAGCGCCCGGCTGTTGGTCGGGTCGAGCCCGCGCACCCTGAGCGCCCGGCCCCAGCGCGGGCTGAGATATTCCTGCCCGCCGACGAAGGCGCCGACCGACGAGGTGCCGCTGCCGATCACGTTGGTGAAGCGCTTGGCGGCGTAGGACCGCTCGCTCGCCGCCGAGCCGCGCCCATGGCTGACATGAAAGGCTTCCGCCGCGCCGGTCTTCCAGTTCACCAGAAAGAGGCGCTTCTCATAGGCCGGCCTGGAGAAGTCGATGACGATAAACTGATCGGTCCGCAGCCAGTGGGTCGTGAACGGGATCTGCGCCTGATTGTAGGTGACCGCGATGGACGGCCCGACATCCATCTTGGCGTAGTGCTTGCGATAGGAGGCGACCGCCTCTTCCAGCAGGGCGCGGTTCTGGATGACGCAGCCCGGATCGAGGCCCGCGACGGGCGCGCACGGCGCATCCGCCGGGCGCGAGGCGCACGCGGCGGCCAGGAAACACAAGGCCGCCGCCGCAATGGCGCGGAGGCTGTGGCGAAGGCCGGTGGGGACCATGGAAAACGCGTTAGCGGACGGTTCAGATTGGTTAACGCATTAGAACGCCGGGCGCGGTTAACAAAGTCCCAATCGACGATGGCCGGATGAACATTTCGCAAGGCGCGGCCGGCATCGCCGCGCGCTTGACGCAGCGGCGCTTCCGGCCGAGGAGAGGACGCATGAGCGATCCCCGCCTGCCCTATCTTGCGGCCCTCGAGCGAAAGGCGCTGTGGCTCTCGTCCTGGACGATCCACAACGCCAATCACCTGCGCGAGAGCGACGCGGAGGTGAAGGTCGGCGGCCACCAGGCCTCGTCCGCGTCGCTCGCCACGATCATGACGGCGCTCTACTTCGCGGTGCTGAGGCCCGAGGACCGCGTGGCGGTCAAGCCCCACGCCGGGCCGGTCTTCCACGCCATTCAGTATCTGATGGGCCGCCAGAGCCTGGAGAGGCTGAAGAACTTCCGCGGCTACAAGGGCGTGCAGTCCTATCCCTCGCGCACCAAGGATACCGACGACGTCGATTTCTCGACCGGGTCCGTGGGCCTGGGCGTCGCTCAGACGCTGTTCGCGAGCCTGGTTCAGGACTATGTGCGCGCCCATGGCTGGTCCGGCGGCCGCCCCGACGGGCGCATGGTGGCGCTGATCGGCGACGCCGAGATGGACGAGGGAAATATCTTCGAAGCCCTGCTGGAAGGCTGGAAGCACGGCGTCCGCAATCTCTGGTGGATCGTCGACTACAACCGGCAGTCGCTCGACGCGGTGATCCGCGAAGGCCTGTGGGAGCGTTTCGAAAGCCTGTTCCGGAACTTCGGCTGGGATGTGGTCATCCTGAAATACGGCTCGCTGCAGCAGGCGGCGTTCGCCGAGCCGGGCGGCGAACGGCTGAAGGCGTGGATCGATTCGTGCCCCAACCAGCTGTTCAGCGCCCTCACCTTCCAGGGCGGCGCGGCGTGGCGCAAGCGGCTGCTCGACGACATCGGCGACCAAGGCGCCACGACGCGCCTGATCGAGCGGCGCAGCGACGCCGAGCTGGCCGCGCTCATGGGCAATCTCGGCGGCCACGACCTGCCGGTGCTGCTGGAAGCCTTCGAGAAGATCGACCACGACCGCCCGGTCTGCTTCATCGCCTATACGGTGAAGGGCAAGGGTCTGCCCTTCGCCGGCCACAAGGACAATCATGCCGGGCTGATGACGCCGACGCAGATGGACTCGCTGCGCGAGGCGATGTCGGTGCGGACCGGGCACGAGTGGGAGCCGTTCGAAGGTCTGGAGATTGGCGAGAGCGATCTGAAGTCCTTCTTGAAGGACGTACCCTTCTTCGCCGCGGGGCCGAGGCGCTTCGCCGCGCCGACGGTCGAGGTGCCGCCGGCGCTTGCCTTCCGCGCCGCGAAGGAGATGAGCACCCAGCAGGCCTTCGGCCTGATTCTGGACGAGATCGGCAAGAGCGGCAGCGAACTTGCCGCCCGCATCGTCACGACGTCGCCGGACGTCACGGTATCGACCAATCTGGGAGCCTGGGTGAACCGGCGCGGCCTCTTCGCGCGCGAGGAACTTGCCGATCTCTTCAAGGCCGAGCGCATCCCCTCGACCTTCAACTGGTCCTTCTCCACCAAGGGTCAGCACCTGGAGCTCGGCATCGCCGAGATGAACCTCTTCCTCATGCTCTCGGCGCTCGGCCTGTCCCATTCGCTTTTCGGCGCGCGGCTATTGCCGGTCGGCACGCTCTACGATCCCTTCATCGTGCGCGGCGGCGATGCGCTGAACTACGCCTGCTACCAGGACGCCCGCTTCCTGCTGGCGGCGACGCCCTCGGGCGTCACGCTGGCCCCCGAAGGCGGCGCGCACCAGTCGATCGGTACGCCGCTGATCGGCATGGCGCAGGACGGTCTGTGCAGCTTCGAGCCGGCCTTCGCCGACGAACTCGCCGTCATCATGCGCTTCGCCTTCGACTATATGCAGCGCGACGCCGCGAAGGACGGGGCCGAGCCCGACGAGCGCACCTGGCTGCGCGACGAGACCGGCGGCTCGGTCTATCTGCGCCTCTCGACGCGCCCGCTGGAACAGCCGCTGCGCGAGATGAACGCAGGCCTCGCCCGCGACATCGTCGACGGCGCCTACTGGCTGCGCCCGCCCGGCCCCAATTGCGAAGCTGTGATCGCCTATACCGGCGCACTCGCCCCCGAGGCGATCGCCGCCGCCGGGATGGCGGGCCAGCAGCTGCGCGATATCGGCGTGCTGGCCATCACCTCCGCCGATCGGCTGAACGCCGGCTGGACCGCGGCGGCGCGGGCGCGCGAGCGTGGCGCGCGCGGCGCATCCAGCCTGATCGACCGGCTGCTCGGCCCGCTGCCGCGCCATTGCGCGATCGTCACCGTGCTGGACGGTCATCCTGCAACGCTCGCGTGGCTGGGGGCGGTGGCCGGACACCGCACGCGTTCTCTGGGCGTGGAGCATTTCGGCCAGACCGGTTCGATCGCCGAATTATACGGCCACTACGGCATCGACGCGGCGGGCATCGTGCGGGCTTTGAATGCTGCGGCAGGCCGCTCCTGAAGGCGTTCTGCGCCCCGTCCTTGCCTGCCTGGCAGGCAGGGGGGCGCCCGAGTGCAACCAGGGGTTATCGCTAACCCGGCATTAAAGCGTTCCGGTCTATCGCTGCGGCTCTTGGGGCTTTCATGAACAACAGTCACTCACCCGACGCGCTGCAGATGGCGAGGCTCGCGGCGGCGCCGTCGAACTGGCGCATCCTCAACCTCTATGCCACGACGCGCAGCCTGCGCGAGCGCCATGGCGACGAGGCCGGGACGTTCTTCCAGAACCGCCGCCTGTCGGAATCGATCATTCTCAAGCACACGCTGCGCGAGCACGAGCGCGACATGTTCGACCAGGCCCCGGTGGTGGCGACGAAAGTGCTGGTGCCGCTTCAGGGCCGCGCGATCACCAGCGGCGCGATATCCTTCTTCATCGGCGAGCGCGCCTATCCGGCCATCATGCGCCAGTCCTTCGGCTTGAGGATCTCCGGCGCCGAGATCGATCGCGATGCGGCGATCCTCGCACGGCTGAGCGAAACGCCCTCGCTCGATCTCTTCTTGTTGCGCGAACTCTTCGCCGCGAGCGCCTTTCGCATCCCGGCGGCCTATTTCCAGGTCTCGCTGCTCGAGGACGATGCAATCCGCGCCTATATCACGCGGGAACTGGCGCCGCTGATCCGCATGGCGACGAGCAGCGCCGATCCGGCGAAGGTCGGGCGCTTCGTGGAGTCGATCTTCGGCGACGAGGTCGGCCCGCAGGCGGCCGACTTCTTCAGGTCCATGGGGCTTGCCGAGGCGGGCTGGGCCGGCGTCGCCTTCGCCTGGAAGGCGGCGCTCTTCTACGAGACGCGCTTTCTCGACACCCAGCGCCGCTTCGTCGCGATGCTGGGCGAGCTTGCGTCGGTCAAGAGCTGCAATTTCTCCGAGACCTATCCGCGTTCGCTGGTCGAGGAGCACCTCGCGTCGCTGAAGGGGTTCATCGGCCGGGCCTATCAGCGCTCGCTCTCGGCCGCCCAGGCCTTCAATTCGCAGCGCCGCGCGACGATCATCGCCAGCAGCGATACGCTGGAGCTGAAGCGCTACCTTGAGGACCTGCCGAAGAACGTCAGCGGGTTCGGCGGCTGCATCGCGATCGTCGAGCACATCCTGAGCTATTGGAGCTACCGCACGCGCGAACTCGACAAGTCCCGCGTGCCGGCCGAGATCCTGTGCGCGCTGACCGCGGCGATCTGTTCCATCGAGAAGCAGTTCCGCCTGTCGCAGCCGGCGGCCCCGCTGGCCGCCACCGGCTAGAGCCATTTCCGTTCCGATGGAATCGGAACGGGGCTCCTGGTTTCCTTATTGAGCATCATCGTTTCGAAAAACGGGCATCCACGTCTTCGGATGGTGCTCTAGCGGCGACCGCCTCAAAACAGATGCAGGCTTGAGCCGATCAGCGCGATCGGCCAGCGGCCGCGTTCGAACAGGCGGTATTTCAGCGCGAAGGGATGGTCGTCCTCGGCCCGCCCGGCCAGCAGCAGCAGCGCCGCGTTGTGACACGCCTGGACGCCGGCGCCGGCGGCTGCATTGACGAGGCCGAAATCGTCCAGACTCCAGACCCGCGTCGCGTTGAGCGCCGCCTCGCCGATGGCGGGGCCTAGTTCGGCAGCGACATGGGTGAGTACGATGGTGACGGCTTCCTCGCCGTGGATGTCGATCGCATCGGACGTCAGGGCCGCGCGCAGCTGTTCCTCGGTCTCGAAGGCCGGGTCGTCGATACCGGTGCCTTCGGCGGCTTCGGCGGCCTCGCGCCAGTCGCGCAGCGCGATCGGCGTCGCATGCGGAAAGCCGAGCGCGCCGAGCCAGGCCAGTGCGTCGCGGCGGATCGTGCCACGCAGCGGCTGGCCCACGGTCGAGAACCAGAACGGTCCGCTGGCGGCCGCGATGAAGCGGGGGATCAGCACCAGGGCCGTGTCGTCGGCGGCCTCGTCCGGCCAGTCCTCGTCGTCGCTCAATGCCCGGCGCTCCTCGAAAAAAAGGGCGTCCGCCCTGGGGGGACGGACGCCATGCGCTGGGATGCGCCAACGCCGGGAGGGGATAATCCGGCGAATGAAGAAGGCAAACCCGCTAGCGGGGGGCAACGCAGGTCAACCAACCCTTCTTCAGTTTTCAGTATATGCAACAAAGCCACAGTTTGCAACATTCGTCGTTAACAACCCCCAGAAATCGCACGAAGTTCGTGACAGTGCCATTTTTGATACAATTTCGTCACGAAACTTGCTTGGCCGTCGAAGCTCAGGTCCGGCCCAGGTCGGCTGCCGTCAGGTCGAAGCAGCGTTTGGCCAGCGCCACCATCTCGTCGATCTCGGCCCGCGTGATGGTGAGCGGCGGCGAGCAGACCATGGTGTCGCGGATCGCCCGCATGACGAGCCCTTCGCGGAAGCAATGGTTGCGGCAGATCGTGCCGACCTCGCCGACTTCCGGAAAGAATCGCCGCTCGGCCTTGTCGTCGACCAGTTCGATCGCCGCCAGCAGGCCGACGCCGCGCACTTCTCCGACCAGAGGATGGTCCTGGAAGGCGGCGCGCAGCGAAGCCTGGAGGTAGGGGCCTGTGTCGGTGCCGACCCGCGCCGGGATCGCGTCGCGCTCCATGATCTCCAGGTTCTTCAGGGCGACCGCGCAGGCTACCGGATGGCCGGAATAGGTGTAGCCGTGCACCAGTTCCTCGTTGGCATTGGCGATCGCGTCGCCCATGCGCGGCCCCAGCGCGATCGCCGAGATCGGCTGGTAGCCCGAGGAGAGCCCCTTCGCCATCGTCATGACATCGGGCGAAATGCCGTAGGTATGGCTGCCGAACCAGTTGCCGGTCCGCCCGAAGCCGGTGATCACCTCGTCGACATGCAGCAGCACGTCGTACTTGGCGCAGACCTTCTGGATTGCAGGCCAGTAGGTGGAGGGCGGGAAGATGAGGCCGCCCGCGCCGTGAATGGGCTCGGCCGAGAACGAGGCAACGTTGTCCGGCCCCAGCGCGAGGATCTTCTCCTCCAGCTTCGCGGCGATCAGCTCGCCGAAATCCTCCGGCGAGACGTCGCCGTAGCCGGCCGATTTGGCGGCGTACCAATAGCAGGTCGGCACCTTCTCGAAGCCGGCGAGCGGCAGATCCCATTGCGGATGCATGGGGGTGAGGCCCGAGAGCGAGGCCGCCGCCATCGTGACGCCGTGATAGGCCATCTCGCGGCTGATATGGATCTTCTTCTTCGGCTTGCCCTTGAGGTTCCAGTAATAGCGGATGAGCTTCAGCGCCGTATCGTTCGCCTCGGAGCCTGAATTGGCGAAGAGGACGCGCTCCAGCCCCTCCGGCAGGACCTGGGCGAGCTTGGTGGCGAGCTCGATCGTCCAGGGGTTCGAGGTCTTGAAGAAGTGGTTGTAGTAGGGGAGCTCGCGCAGCGCCTTGGCGCCGGCCTCCGCCAGTTCCTCGTTGCCGTAGCCGAGCTGGACGCACCACAGCCCCGCCATGCCGTCGAGCAGCCGGGCGCCCTCGGAGTCATAGACATAGATGCCCTTGGCATGGGTGATGATGCGCACGCCCTCGCGGTTGAGCGCGGCGGTGTCGCTGAAGGGATGGATGTGGTGGGCGGCGTCGAGCGCCTGCCAGTGGCGGGTCTGATTGTGCACGGTCGGCGTCATGGCCTGGACCTCCGGATTTGATCGATCTGAAACGGACTGGGGCGCGCGCACGCGCATGGGCGCCTTCAGCGCGGCGGGTTGAAGCCGATCCGCGCGCAGAGCTGCAGCAAGGTCTGCTTGACCGTCATGGATCGAGCCTAGCAGCGCGGGCCCGGCGCCACAATCAACCGACCGCGAAGCGCACCGCGGCGGCGACCAGAACGCCGTCGCGCATGGTGAGATTGTGACCGAGACCCTCGGCCTCCAGCAGCCGGGCGCCGGGCCAGGCCGCCGCCAGCGCCCGCGCCCCCTCGACCGGCGTCATCTCGTCGTCGGCCGAATGGATGATGAGCAGCGGCTCGGTGCGCGCCGCGCCCTTGGCGCCCAGATCCATCGCATCCATCGACGAACCCGCGGCGCGGAGCCGCACGATCACCTCCTCGATCTCGTCGGGGGCAAGGCCGTAGCGCGAGCCGAGGCGGCGGAACTGGTCGATCTGGCGCAGCGGCGGCGCGAAGAAGACGAGCGAGGCGGTCTTGAGCCCCCCTTCCAGGGCGAGGACGGTCGAGGGGCAGCCGAAGGAGTGCGCGATCACGCACTCGAACGGCCCCTCGCGCGCCGCCACCGCCAGGATCGCCGCCGCCGCATCCTCGGCCGAGAGTGTGTCGCCGTCGGAGAAGCCGTGCGCCGGCAGGTCGAGCGCGACAACGCGCGCCCCGGCGCGCGCCAGCGCCGTCGACAGGTCCTGCATGTCGCGCGGGCTGCCGTCCCAGCCATGGACCAGCAGCACGGCCGGGCCGGCCCCTTCGGCGGTGTAGGCGACGCGGCCGCCCGGCGCCTCGGCATAGTCGCCGTCGAAATGCCGGTGCGGCCGGGGCACGCGGCGCGGCCGGCCAAGCTGCGCCATCACGGCGGCGATCTTTTCTTCATCCATGGGTTCGGCGCTCCCGGCGGCATGCGGCCGCCGTCCTTGGCCGGCCGGGCGGGCGGCCAGAAACCTTAAGCATAGCGACGATCTGGGGCATCGGGCCGTCTTGCCGAAGTGAGGGACTGGACCGAGGATAGGCGCGTCGCAGCATGATTGTCGAACCGCCATGAGCGCCCCTCCCAAGACCGTCCTGACAGCAAGCCCCGAAGAGGAGGCGGAAATCCGCCAGGCCGTGCGGACGGCCGATCCCGTGGGTCTGGGCCCCAATCGCGTGATCGCCGGACCCGAGCATGTGGAAGCCCTGCTCGAACTGCTCAGCGATCCGGAAGTGTCGGAGGCGATCTACGATCTGCCGCGGCCGCTGACGCTGGAGAATGTCGGCGCCTGGGTCGCCGATTTCGCCGCCAAGCGGGCGCGCGGCGAAGGCCTGCTCGTCGTCACGCCGGATTTCGGCAAGGGCATTCTCTCCTACTCGCAGATCACCGTCTGGCCGGAGCGCGCCTCGGCCGAGATGGCTGGCGCGATGCGGGCCGACATCCAGGGCGGCGGCGGCGGCGGCGAGGGCGCGGTGCGCAGCTTTTCGTGGATCTTCGACGCGCTGAAGGTCCGCCTGATCGGGCTCACCGCGGCGCCGGACAATATCCGCTCCGTCAAGCTGATCGACCGCGCCGGCTTCGTGCGCATGGGCGAGCGCGAGAGCCGGCGCGCCGACGGCAGCACGCGGCGCTCGCTCTACTGGGAGATGACCCGCGACGGCTGGGCCCAGCTGCAGGCCGGCATGGCCGGCAAGGCCTAGAGCGCGAGGACGCGGGCGATATCGGCAAGGCTCTCGATGCCGGCGGCGGTTTCGGCGTCGAGCGGCGCGCCGCGCTTTTCCTCGATGGCGAGGATGAGGCGCATATGGGCGAGGCTGTCCCAGGCCTCGACCGCGCCCAGACGGGCCTCGTCGCCGAGCGTCGCCGGCGCGACCTGCAGCGCCTCGGCGAGCAGCGCCTTCGCGTCCGACAGACTCATGGGGCGGCCTTCCTGCGCATGGCGATCCAATCGTCCTTCAGCAGCCCGTACTGGTACTGGTCGAGACGCGGGCCGCCATACATCGGCCGGCACTGTCCCTTGAGGATGCCTTCCAGCCGCCAGCCCTGCGCCTTGTAGTTGAACACGGCCGGAAAGTTCCGGGCGAGTGGCGCGCCGAGAGCCTTTTCGGTGCCGTTGCGGAAGAGATGGTCGAGCAGTGCGGCGCGCGTCTCCAGCACCACCTTGCGGCCCCAGAAGCTCTTGTCGCCGATGATGACGTTGAGGCTGGCCGTGCGGTGCCGCGGATTGAGATCGACCTGGTAGAAGCCGATGTGGAGGCCGCTCGCGCGCTCGAAGATGCCGATCAGCAGCCGCGTCTCCTGATCGAAGCGGGCGATATAGGCGGCAAGCTCGGCCCGCGTCATGGTGCGCGGCGCGGTGTTGACCGGTCCCATGACCTCCGGATCGGCGACCCATCCGCACCAGCGTTCCGAGGCGTCGGCGGGAACGAGCGTGCGCAGCAGCCAGCGCTCGGTCTCGATCTTGAGGGGCCTGGGCGGTCGGCGCAGCGGCGGACGCTGCGGCTGTCGGGGCATCATGACGCGGCCTCTCCCAGCAAGGTGCGGCGGACCGCCTCGCGGCTGACCTTGCCGCGCGGGGTGCGCGGGATTTCGTCGACCGCGAACCAGCGCTCGGGCGTCGCCTCGCGCCGCAGCCGCTCGCGGCAGAAGGCGCGCACGGCCTCCAGGTCGCCCGAGACGCCCGACTTGAAGCGCACGGCGGCGCCGACGATCTCGCCGCTGACCGCGTCGGGGATCGCGAAGGCGCAGGCTTCGGCGACATCGGCGTGCTGTTCTATGAGCATGTCGAGTTCGGCCGGCTGCACCTTGAAGCCGGCGCGGTTGATCTCGTCCTTCAGGCGGCCTTGCACGGTAACGCCGCGCGCCTCGACGACACCCTGGTCGCCGGTTCGATACCAGCCGGCTTCCAGCACCGCCGCCGTGAGATCGGGCCGGTCGAGATAGCCCTGCATCAGGGCCGGCGTCTGCACGACGATCTCGCCCTCCCCCGCCGCCATGACGCGGCCGTCGTCGAGCCGCACCGCGACGCTGCCGCCCCACGGCCGCCCGACATAGCCGTCCGCGATGCCGTCGGCGCGCGAGGACGCGCCGCCGATCCAGTTGGCGGTCTCGGTGATGCCGAGGCAGTTGACCGTCTCCGCCCGGCTCCACGCCGCGATGTCGGCCCATAGCGCGGCCGACAAGGGCGCCGAGCCGACATGGACGCGCGCCAGCGTGCCGCCGGCCGGCGGGCTGGAAAGCTTCAGCGCCATGCGCCAGAGCGTCGGCACCGAACTCATGAAGGTGATGCGTTCGGCGTCGATCAGCCGCGCGAGGTCCTTGGCGAGGCCGAGGCCGCGTGGCGCCAGCACGATGTCGCCGCCCGCCAGGAGCGGGGTGAGCGCATTGCCGATGAGGCCGTGGCCGAAATGGGTCGGCAGCGTCACCAGCGTCCGGCCGCGCAGCGGGTCGCCGATCGCCGCATGGTTAAGCGCGATGCGGGCGAAGAGCGCACGGAACGTGAGGACCACGCCCTTGGGCGCGCCGGTGGTGCCCGAGGTGAAGAGCACCAGCGCCGCGTCGTCCAGGTGCGAGGCCGCCTCGACCGGCAGGTCCGCGGCGGGCGGCGTCCCGGCGAGCGAGAGCGTTTCGACGCCCCAGCCGTCGGCCTCCGCCGTCAGCCGCTCCACGTCGGCCGGCGCGGATAC
>ERZ761602.3597-NODE-3597-length-21615-cov-369.193878_pt1 | contig 21615 bp, 18 predicted proteins | sample MGYA00512165_ERZ761602 | MGnify/ENA primary metagenome ERZ761602 (study PRJEB28899, sample SAMN02445085) | bioreactor sludge metagenome | biome: EBPR sludge; isolation source: Thorneside wastewater treatment plant | place: Australia: Brisbane, Thorneside...
GGTCGTTGCAGACCATCGTCGACAGGGCGATGGTCTCGACGATGACCATTCCCGTCCCCGCCGACAGGCCGCCGATGAACACCAGCAACGCCAGCCCCTCCTGCCGCTGCGACATCGGCAGCGTCAGGACGAAGGTGTCGGCATCGACCCCCTGCCCCGAGAAATGCATCAGCCCGCCGAGCGCGATCGGCAGGACGAAAACGTTGATCAGCAGCAGGTAGAGCGGAAACAGCCAGGCGGCACGCCTGAGATGCGATTCATTGACGTTCTCGACAACCGCCACCTGGAACTGGCGCGGCAGGAAGAGCACCGCCAGAGCCGAGAGAACGATCAGCGAGAACCAGCCGGTGTAGCCCTGGCCGGAGGGAATCGCCGTGGCGAGGCGCTGCAGTTCGGGGTGCGTCGCCAGATGTTCGAAGATGTCACCGAAACCTCCGTACATCCCATAGGTGACGAAAACGCCGACGGCGATGAAGGCCACCAGCTTGACGCTGGACTCGAGGGCAATGGCGGCCACCATACCTTCATGGCGCTCGGTGGCATCAAGGTGGCGGGTGCCGAAAACGATCGTGAAGGCCGCCAGAATCAGCGCGATGTAGAAGCTGATGTCGGCTGCCACCGACATCGTCGGGCTGCGATGCGGCATGACGATCTCGGGGTAGCTCAGCAGCAGTCCGACCGTGCTCGAGACGGCCTTCAGCTGCAGCGCGATGTAGGGAACGATGCCGACGACGGCGATGATCGTCACCAGCCCGCCGAGGAGATGGCTCTTGCCGTAGCGCGACGAAATGAAGTCGGCGATCGAGGTGATGCGATTGGCCTTGACGATGCGGATCATCTTCAGCAGGATGAACCAGCCGAGCGCCATCACCAGCGTCGGCCCGAGGTAGACCGGCAGGAATCCGATGCCCGAAACGGCGGCGCGCCCGACGCTGCCGTAGAAGGTCCACGTCGTGCAATACACGGCCATCGACAGGGCGTAGATCGTCGGACTGTCGATCAGCGACCGGCCGCGGTCGGCGCGCCGGTCGCCCCACCAGGCGACGGCGAACAGCAGGCCGAGGTAGAGCAGCGAGACGGCGATCAGGACCGGCGCTTGCAGCATCGTCGCCGCCTAGCCGGAACGGGCTTCGCTCGCCCAGGCCATCAGCGCAATGACCAGAACCCAGGCGAAGAAGATGTAGGCGAAGATCATCGGGATGTCGAAGATCTCGCTCGGCCGGTCGAAGACCGACAGCAGCGGATAGTTGAAGAGCACGCAGCCCACCAGAAAAGCCGCGATCAGCCGATCCCTGCCGAGTATCCTGCGCTGCATCAGTGCCCCCTCTCCAGTGGTCGTGCCGGTACGCCAGCGATGGGCCCGGAGGCGCACTGCCGGCGTCCAATCCGTCTTCGTCAACCGCTATACTGCCCGCCGTCCCCCTCGCCGAGGAAAGAAACCAGATGATCCGACCCACTCTCGAATGGCAGCCACGCGTCGCCGGCGACACCTACAGCGACATCCGTTACGACGCTGCCGCAGGCATCGCCCGCATTGTCATCAATCGGCCCGAGCGACGCAATGCCTTTCGCCCGGAAACCATCCAGCAACTGCTGGATGCCATGCACCGGGCGCAGTTCGATCCCGGTATCGGCGTCATCATCCTGACCGGCGCCGGTCACCTCGCTTTCTGCTCCGGTGGCGACCAGCGCGTGCGCGGCGACGACGGCGGCTACCACGACGAAGCGGGAATGCCGCACCTCAACGTGCTCGACCTGCAGATGCAGATTCGCCGCTGCCCGAAGCCGGTGGTGGCGATGGTCGCCGGCTACGCGATCGGTGGCGGGCACGTGCTGCACCTCGTCTGCGATCTGACGATCGCCGCCGACAACGCCCGCTTCGGCCAGACCGGTCCGCGCGTCGGCAGTTTCGACGCCGGCCTCGGCGCCGGACTGCTGGCGCGAACGATTGGCCTCAAGCGGGCGAAGGAGATCTGGCTGCTCTGCCGTCAGTACGACGCGGCAGCCGCGCTGTCGATGGGCCTGGTGAACGCCGTCGTTCCGCTCGCCGAACTCGAGGAGGAGACGGTCCGCTGGTGTCGCGAGATGCTGCAGCTCTCGCCGATGGCGCTGCGCATGATCAAGGCCGGCTTCAACGCCGACACCGACGGACTCGCCGGCATCCAGGAACTCGCCGGCAACGCCACCGGCCTGTTCTACATGACCGCCGAAGGCCAGGAGGGGCGCAACGCCTGGATCGAGAAGAGGAAGCCGGATTTCTCCCGCTATCGCCGGCGTCCCTGAGCGGCAGCGGCATCACCAGCGCAGCGGCAGCCGAGGCACCAGCCGCATGCCCCGCCCCGCAGCGCGCCGCAACACGCCGCAACGGCGATGAGGATCGCCGCCGCGACCGTTCACCCCTATCGCCTGCCGCTGCGATCCCCCTGGCTGACCGCGGACGCCAGCGTCGGCGAGCGCAGCGGCTGCCTGCTGCGCCTGCGCAGCGACTGCGATCACTGCGGCTACGGTGATTGCGCGCCGCTGCCGGCGAGCGGTACCGAGACCGCCGCCGCCGCGATCGCTGCGCTGCGGTCGCTGCTGCCACCGCTGATCGGCCGGGCTGCCGGCGAAGCGCTCCTGCGGCTCGACCGGTTCAGCGACGGCAGCACGCCGGCAGCGCGCTGTGCCGTCGAAACGGCGCTCCTCGACCTGCTGGCGCAGGCTTCCGGGGTCCCTCTCGCGGCCTACCTCGACGGCCCCCGGCGGCGGCCCGACGCGCCCGTCGCACCACCCCCGATACGCCTCAACGCGGCGCTTGGCAGCCTGCGCGGCGCCAGCGCCAGCGCTCTCCTCGCCGCCTGCAACGCCGGCTTCCGGGTGCTCAAGCTGAAGCTCGGAGTGCTCGCGATCGACGAGGAAATCGCCCTTCTGCGACAGCTTGCCATCGCCCTGCCGCCCGAATGTAGCCTGCGCCTTGACGCCAATCGTGGCTGGCCGCCGGCCGCCGCCGCCCGCTTCCTGCAGGCCTGCGCCGACCTGCCGATCGAGATGCTCGAAGAGCCCCTGGCCGACCCCGATGTCGATCGGCTGCAGGCGATGCAGCAGACGACGAGGATCGCCCTTGGTGTCGACGAGTCGATCGGCAGCCTCGACAGCGAGGCTCTCCTCGCCCGGCGAGCGGTACGCCGACTGGTGATCAAGCCGCCTCGCCATGGTGGCCTGCTGGCGGCGCTGGCGCTCGCCCGCCGCGCCGGCAACGCTGGCGTCGAATGCGTCATCAGCAGCAGCCTCGACAGCGCCTGCGGCATCACCGCTGCCGCCCACCTCGCGGCCGCGCTCGACAGTCGCCTGGCGCACGGGCTCGCCACCTCGACCTGGCTGGCCGAGGATACGGGATCGCCACCTCGCGTCGGCAACGGAGAACTGCTGCTCGACGCGGCTCCCGGACTGGGTTTCGTTCCCGATCGGAAGCGCTCGTTCGTACCGCTCGCCGGGTTATACTGTTGATAATCACAGGGACCGGGGAGACGGTGGTGTCAGCGACACGGGCAAGAGGCGAGGCGCAACATGAACGGGCAGGCCCCGGCAGTGCGGCCGGCTTGAGGGCAGCGTGCTGAGGGTGCGAATCCCCGACGACGGCAGCCGCGCTGCCGCGATCGACCCGCTTGCGCAACTCAACCCGGCGCAGCGGGCAGCGGCCAGCTTCGGCATTGGGCAGCGCTGTGGCGGGGAACAGCAGCATCCGCCGCTGCTGGTGATCGCCGGCGCCGGTTCGGGCAAGACCAGCACGCTGGCGCACCGGGTGGCGCAACTCATCGACTGCGGCGCCGACCCCGGCCGCCTCCTGCTGCTCACCTTCTCGCGCCGCGCCGCCAGCGAGATGAGCCGCCGTGTCGAGCGCATCCTCAGCCGGCGGGCGCCAGCGCATGCCGCGTCAGCGATTTCGTCGCTGCCCTGGGCCGGCACCTTCCACAGCGTCGGTGCACGCCTGCTGCGCGAATACGCCGCACGCATCGGCATCGACCCCGGCTTCACGATCCAGGACCGGCAGGATTCGGCCGACCTGCTGAACCTCGCCCGCCACGGCCTCGGCTTCTCCTCCAGGGAAAAGCGCTTCCCGCTGAAAGGAACCTGCCTCGCCATCTATTCGGCCGTGCTGAACACCCAGGCGACCCTGGGCGAAGTGCTGCAGTCGAGCTTTCCGTGGTGTGCCGAGTGGCAGGCCGAGCTGCGAAGCCTGTTCGGCGAGTACGTGCACAGCAAACAGGCACAGCAGGTGCTGGATTATGACGACCTGCTGCTCTACTGGGCGCAGATGGTCGGCGAAACCGAACTCGGACGCGAGATCGGCGAGCGCTTCAGCCACGTGCTGGTCGATGAGTACCAAGACACAAACCGCCTGCAGGCAGCGATCCTGCTGGCGATGAAGCCCGACGGCAGGGGACTCACCGTCGTCGGCGACGACGCGCAATCGATCTATGCGTTTCGCGGCGCGACCGTGCGCAACATTCTCGATTTCCCGAACCACTTCACACCGCCGGCGCAGCTGCTGACACTCGACCGCAACTACCGTTCGACGCAGCCGATCCTCGACGCCGCCAACCGGGTCATCGCGCTCGCCAGCGAACGCTTCACCAAGGATCTGTGGAGCGAGCGCAGCGCCGCCGAGAAGCCACGGCTCGTTGCCGTCCGCGACGAAGCCGAGCAGGCGAGCTACGTCGTCGAGCAGGTGCTCGCGCGTCGCGAGGGCGGCGTCCGGCTCAGGTCGCAGGCGGTGCTGTTCCGCACCGCGCAGCACAGCGTGCGCGTCGAGATCGAACTGAAGCGGCGCAATATCCCCTTCGTCAAGTTCGGCGGCCTCAGATTCCTCGAAGCCGCGCACGTCAAGGATGTCCTCGCCATCCTCCGCTGGGCGCAGAACCGGCGCGACCGCCTGGCCGGCTTTCGCGCCATGCAACTGGTTGCCGGGATCGGGCCAAGAAGCGCCAGCCGGGTACTCGCCAACGTCGCGGCCGCGGCGCCGGCCTGCCTGCTGCTCGACGAGCAGCCTGTCCCGGAGGCGGCGAAGCCCGCCTGGCGCGAGTTCGCCGCCCTGATCGCCAGCAGCAGCGCCGGTGGCGCGCCGTGGCCGACTGCCGGCGAGCGGGTCTGCCGCTGGTACCAGGAGCAGATCGAGCGCCTGCACGAAGACCCGCTGCCGCGGCAGGCGGACATCGAACAACTGGCGCTGATCGCCGCGACCTATCCCAGCGCCGAACGCTTTCTCACCGAACTGGTGCTCGACCCGCCGAGCGCCAGCAGCGACGAAGCCGGCCCGCCGCTGCTCGACGAGGACTACCTGATCCTGTCCACGATCCATTCCGCCAAGGGACAGGAGTGGACCGCAGTGAGCATCCTCAATGCCGTCGATGGCTGCATCCCGTCAGACATGGCGACCGGCTCCGCGGCGGCGATCGAGGAGGAGCGCCGTCTGCTCTACGTCGCGATGACCCGCGCCCGGTCGCACCTGGACCTTGTCCTGCCCCAGCGTTTCCACGTCACGCAGCAGCCGGGTTTCGGCGACCGGCATGTCTATGCCGCCCGCACGCGCTTCATCCCGCACGCACTGCTCGCCGATTACGAGCAGCTATCGTGGCCGCCACCGGCAGCGGCGCAGCCGCCCGCCAGTCCGCAGGCCCGGCAACAGGTCTTCGACCTGACGGCGCGGATGCGCGCGATGTGGAAATGACGGCCAGCGGGAGGTTGGCGCGGAGGTCTGGCGACTTTCACGGCAACCCCTCACAGCCACTCAGGCAGCGTGACGCTCCGGCTCGGCGCTGACGGTGTACCGCAGCACGTCGGCAAAATCCTGACCGATCTGGCTCAGCGACTTCATCTGCTGGAACAGCCTGTCCTCGACATGTTGCAGTTCCTCGATCCGCTGTTCGAGCGTATCGGTCGCCTGATGGATCCGCTTGATGCTCTCGAGCCGCCGCTTGAGATGAATCTGGTGCTCGCGAATCTGGATCTCCAGCGGCGCCATGACCGCCTTCAGCCAGGACTCGGCGTCGCGATTGGCCCGCTCGAAGGTCTTGCGCACCTGCACCGCCACCTCTTCGAAGAAGCGCTGCATCAACTGGCTCTTCTCGTGCATCAGCAACTGAAACATGCTGCTGACGTGCGTACGGCACCAGTCGTCGAGACGGTCGATCTCCTTTTCGTAACGCAGCAGCGAAAAGCCGACCGGCGTCCCCAGCTTGAGGCCATGTTCGACCGAGAACTTCTTGTGGATCGCCTCCATCATGGTCATGATTTCCTTGACGTCGGCGTCCGATCGGCGCAGGTTGCCGCGTGCCTCATCGAAATAGTGCGCCATCGCCGCGGCAAGCGTCTTCGAGAAGGTGGCCTTGGCCATTGCCTCGCGCGTGCTCGTGCTCAGCAAGCGCATCGAATCGAGGCCGAGGTGAGCAAAGAGGTTGTTGGTCAGTTGCGAAAACACACTGCGCACCGCGTAGTAGCGCTGCAGGCCGGACTCGAACTCCTCCTTCTCGACGCGCACCTTGCCCATCATGTACTCGACGACACCCTTGTTCTTGCCGCGCAGTTCGGTCAGTTCGGTGAGCTGCTCGTGCAGGCCCGCGAGACGCGAATCGAGCAGGCTGCGCGTGCGCAGGAAGCAATCGGCGAACTCGGCGTCGACGCCGTCGCGGACGATCTCCTGCTTGGCGGGAATCAGCTCGTCCGAGAGCGCCGCCTCCAGTTCTGCCAGGCGACTGCGCCGCAGAAGCTCACCATCGTCATTGATCTTGGCAACCAGTGCCTTCTGCGCCGACGCTGGGAAGATCTGCTTCTCGGCCAGATCGAGCGTCCAGGCACAGGTATCGACCTGCCGGGAAATCTCGGCGTCGATCTCTTCCGCCGATTTCAGCTCGTCCCAGAGCGTGTCGATCTTGTTGAGAACGACGATGCGGCCCTTGCTGCGGCCGCCGGTCGTCGCGATGTGTTCGCGCCAGACGGTGAGGTCGGACTGTGTGACGCCGGTATCGGCAGCCAGGATGAACAACACCGCGTGTGCGTTCGGCAGCAGCGAGAGTGTCAGCTCGGGTTCGGTGCCGATCGCATTGAGACCGGGCGTATCGAGGATCACCAGCCCCTGCTCGAGCAGCGGATGCGGGAAATTGATCACCGCATGCCGCCAGCGGGGAATCTCGACGCGACCATCGTCACCGCGGCGCAAGACCTCGGAGTCGCCGTCGGCCAGCGTGAAGCCGAGCTTCTCGGCAACCGCCGGCAGCACCCGGATGACGTCACTGACGTGCCGCAGCGCCTCCTGCATGGCCTCGGCGGAAGCCGTGTCGATCGGCACGATCTGCCACTCGTCGGGAAATCGCTTGTACTCGCTGATGCTCGTCTTCGCTTCCCGGGTCTCGATCGGCAGCAATTCGATCGCCGGCGGCTTGCTCCGGTCGAACAGCAGCTCGGTCGGGCACATCGTCGTCCGGCCGGCGGTCGAGGGCAGGACACGATTGCCGTAGCCGGCAAAGAAGATGGCGTTGATCAGTTCCGACTTGCCACGCGAGAACTCGGCGACGAACGCCACCTGCAGACGGTCCTCACGCAGCTTCTCGAGAAGGCGCGCGATCCGTCGGTCCGTCTGAGCATCGTTCAGCTCGTGGTCGAGCAACCAGCCGGAGAACCTGCCGATGACTTCCGAGACGCGGGCGCGCCATTCGCTGTAGGCGGCAAAGTGTTGGGCAAGCGTCATGGCACTTTCCAGGACAATGTCGGTGCCGGCACTCTATCACAAAGTCGTATCGCCTCCGTGCCAGGGTGCGCCGGCCTCAACGCTGGCAGTGCGGGCAGTAGAAGCTCGAGCGGCCGCCCTGCCGGATCATTCGTACCGGCCGGCCACAGCCCGGACAGGGCTCACCCGCGCGATCATAGACGGCGCACGAAAGCTGGAAGCAGCCAGCGCCGCCATCGCTGTGTACATAGTCGCGAACACTGCTGCCGCCGGCGGCGATTGCCGCCGACAGGGTCGAGCGGACGGCTACCGCCAGCCGATGATAGCGCTCACGGCTGATCCGGTTGGCCGTACGCCGCGGTGAAATGCCGGCGAGATGGAGGCTCTCCGACGCGTAGATGTTGCCGATGCCGACCACCACGCAGCTGTCCATCAACAGCGGCTTGATCGGTGCGCGGCGGCCGCGCGCTGCGGCGTACAGCCAGTCGCCGTCGAAGGCATTGGACAAGGGTTCGATGCCGAGCCCGGCCAGCAGCGGATGCGCATCGACAGCGACGCCCTCGTGCCAGAGCAGCGCGCCGAAGCGCCGCGGGTCACGCAGACGCAGCGTCGTGCCGGCAAACAGCAGGTCGAAGTGATCGTGCGCCTGTGCCGGCGTCGCCGGCGGCACCAGGCGCAGGCTACCCGACATCCCGAGGTGCAGGATCAGCCAGCCACCGCCGCTGCCGCTCTGGCAATCGAACAGCAGATACTTGCCGCGGCGGCGGATCGTCTCGACGCGCAGGCCGGTGAGGCGCGCATCCAGCCCGGTGGGGATATCGTGCCGCAATCGCGGCGTCCGCACAACGGCGCCGGCAATGCATTGCTGCGCGAGAAAGGGGAGCAGTCCCTGCCGGCTGACTTCGACTTCGGGGAGTTCTGGCATTGCTGCGACCACGAAAAGTCCATAACATGCGCGAACGGATTATGACGCAAAGCAACCGTCGATTCGTGCAACCGTCCGCGTCAGGCAAGGAAAACATGAAACCGATCACCCCAAGCGTCCTCTGCGCAGCCTTGGCGCTCGCCGCCAGCGTTCCTTCGCTCGCCGCTGACGAGGCGCTCATGGCCGGACAGGCGGGCCCCGCGGCCCGTCAGTCCCGCAAGGCCCCGCCGCCGGCGCCGCGGCCCGACGACAAGGACTACAGCGGACTCAGTGCACAGGTGGTCTACCAGGCACTCCTTGCCGAAGTCGCCCTGCAGAGGGGCAGGAGCGACTTCGCCAGCGACGCCTATGCCGACCTCGCGCGCCGCACGCGCGACCCCGCCATCATCGCCCGCGCCGTCGAAGTGGCCGGGCAGGCACGGCGGGTCGAACTCGTTCTCGCGCTTGCGCGCCTGTGGGTCGAGGTCGAGCCGGACTCGAAGCGGGCGCAGCAGGTCCTGGTCGGCGTGCAGATCATGACCAATCAGCTCGATGGCCTCGCACCGCAGTTGATCGGCATGCTGGAGCAGGATCGCGCCGCGCTGCCGGCCAACCTCGTCGCACTCAACCGGATGTTTGCCCGCAGCCCGGATCGTCAGGCCGTCCTGGCGCTCGTCAGTCAGGTCTGCGCGCCGTTCTTCGGCCTCGCCGAAGCCCACTATGCGGTTGCCGTGGCGGCGAGCTCGGCCGGCCAGGAGGCACGCGCGCTCGCCGAAGCCAGGCAGGCGCTCGAACTGCGTCCGGACTGGGAAGCTGCTGCACTGCTCGAAGCGCAGATCCTCGCCGCAAAATCGTCGGCGGCGGCGATCAGCGCATTGCAGGGCTTCATCGCCCGTCATCCGAAATCACCCGACGTCCAGTTGCAGCTGGCGCGACTGCTGGTCGGCGAGAAGCGTTACAGCGAAGCCAAGCGCCACTTCGAGCAGTTGCTCGTGAGCTACCCGAACAACCCCGACGTGGTCTTCCCGGTGGCCCTGCTGGCGCTGCAGGAGAACGACGTCGCGCTCGCCGAGAAGCAGCTCAAGCACCTGCTGACGCTTGAGCTGCCGAACAAGAGCGCGCCCTACTACTACCTCGGCCAGATTGCCGAAGACGGCAAGCGGCCCGACGAAGCGCTCGCCTGGTACGGCCAGGTCGGCCCGGGCGAGCAGTATCTGCCGGCACAGCTGCGCAGCGCCGCGATCGTTGCCCGCTCCGGCAAGCTCGAAGAGGCGCGCGCCATGCTCCGCCAGGCGGCGGAGAGCCGGCCCGAACTGCGGGTCCAGCTGGCGCTCGCCGAAGCCGCGCTGCTGCGCGATGCCAAGCAGACCGAGGCGGCACAGGCAGTCCTCGAGCGCGAGCTGCAGCGGCAGCCGCAACAGCCCGAACTGCTCTACGAATCGGCCCTGCTGGCGGAAAAGCTGGGCAACATGGACGTCGTCGAGAGCCGCCTGCGCAAGCTGATCGAGCTGCAACCCAACAGCGCGCAGGCCTACAATGCCCTTGGTTACTCGTACGCCGATCGCAACATCCGGCTCGAAGAAGCGCGGCAGCTGATCGAAAAGGCGCTGCAGCTCGCGCCGAACGACGGCTTCATCCTCGACAGCATGGGTTGGGTACTTTACCGGCAGGGAGACCTCGAAGGCGCCCTCGACTACCTCCAGCGCGCGCTCGCACAGCGCCAGGATCCGGAGATCGCAGCGCACCTCGGCGAGGTCCTGTGGACGCTCGGTCGCAAGCACGAGGCGCAGCGCATCATGCTCGAAGCGCAGAAGAAGGACCCGTCGCACGAGGCACTCAACGAGGCGATCAGGAAGTTCAGCCCTTGAACCGGCGAAACGCCTCGGCAAGCGGCCAGCGGGATGCCTGCCGCCGCTACCTGGGAATGTTTCTCGTGGCACTCACGCTGGCCGCCTGCAGCACACGGCCGCCGCTCCAGCAGCCCAGCCCGGCAGCGCTGCAACGCGACCAGCTGCAGGACTTCGTCCTCGTCGGCCGCTTCACGCTGCGCGACGCAGCGCGCAGCTACGCCGGGCGAATCGAGTGGCACCATCAGGGCGAGCGCGACGCGCTGCTGCTGTCGTCGCCACTCGGCCAGGGCATCGCCGAGATCACCGGCGACGGCAGTGGTGCCCGCCTGCGCAGCAGCGATGGTGGCGAGCGGACTGCCGCCAGCAGCGACGAGTTGCTGCAGGACGTCCTCGGCTACCCGATCGGCCTCGGCAGACTGCTCGCCTGGCTGCGTGGCAGCAATGCCGAAGGCAGCCGGCTCGAGCGCGACGCGCTCGGCCGGCCGCTGCGCCTGCGCCACGAGGACTGGCGCGTCGACTACGAGTACGATACCGACGCGCCGCAGGCGCTGGCCGATCGGCTTTTCGTCGAACGTGAAGGCGGCTTCGTGCTGCGCCTGCGCATCGAGGAGTGGCGGCTGCCCAGCGCGACGAACGCAGCGCCATGAGCCTGCCCGCTTCCACCTGGGACTGGGACAGCAGCTACCCGGCACCGGCCAAGCTCAACCTGTGCCTGCGCATCGTCGGCCGGCGCAGCGACGGCTACCACCTGCTGCAGACCGTCTTCCGCTTTCTCGAACACGCTGACCGCCTGCACTTCTCGCCGCGCGACGACGCTGCGATACGACTCACCACACCCCTGCCCGGGGTGCCACCCGAGAACGACCTGAGCGTCCGCGCCGCCCGCCTCCTGCAGACCGAGAGCGGCTGCCGCCAGGGCGTCGACATCCATGTCGAAAAGCGCCTGCCACTGGGTGGCGGGCTCGGCGGTGGCAGCTCCGATGCCGCCACCGTGCTGCTCGCGCTCAACCATTTGTGGCAACTCGGCCTGCCGCGTCAACGCCTGCAGCAGATCGGCCTCGCCCTCGGCGCCGACGTCCCGGTCTTCGTCTTCGGCAGCAATGCCTTTGCCGAGGGCGTCGGCGAAACTCTGCGCGCGATCGAACTGCCGGCGCGCTGGTATGTCGTCGTCGAGCCGCCGGTGCAGGTGCCAACCGCCCTCATCTTTGCTGCCCCCGAACTGCGCCGCGACGCACCGGCAATCACGGCCGACGACTGGCACCCCGGCGCCATCGGCAATGAGCTCGAGGCGGTCGCCTGCAGCCGCTTCCCGGCGATCGCCGACTGCCTCCGCCAACTGTCGGCTGCCGCCGCGCCCGCGCGCGCGCGCATGACGGGTTCCGGCGCCTGTGTCTTCGCCGAGTGCAGCAGCCACGAGCAGGCAGCGGCAACGCTGCGGCGACTGCCGTCAGGCATGCGTGCCTGGGCGAGCGCCGGCGCCGCCGCACACCCGCTGCGCGATCTCGCGCGCTGAAGCGGCGACGACTGCCCGCCACGCGACCCGTCCGCCGTCGCCGCTGACCGTCGGCGCCCTTTTTTTCCTGACGAAAGCCCGCTATAATGCGCGCCTCGTTCGCCATCAAGGTGCTGCGAGAGACCGCTGGGGAGTCGCCAAGTTGGTCAAGGCACCGGATTTTGATTCCGGCATTCGAAGGTTCGAATCCTTCTTCCCCAGCCATTACATTTCTGTCAAAGCGGGCAGGCGTCCTTACCTGCCCGTCTTGCTTTATGGGGCGCCGTGACGCAGGCCCCAGAGGAAGCGCAACATGGCCTACGACAGCCTGATGGTCTTTACTGGCAACGCCAACCCGGCACTCGCCGCCGACGTCGTCAGGAACCTCAGCATCTCGCTCGGCCGTGCGCATGTCGGACGCTTCTCCGACGGCGAGATCAGTGTCGAGATACAGGAACACGTTCGTGGCATGGACGTCTTCATCCTGCAGTCCACCTGCGCGCCGGCGAACGAAAACCTGATGGAGATGCTGATCATGGTCGACGCGCTCAAGCGCGCCTCGGCCGCCCGCATCACCGCGGCCATCCCGTACTTCGGCTACGCGCGCCAGGATCGCCGCGTCCGTTCGGTGCGCGTGTCGATTGCCGCCAAGCTGGTGGCAGACCTGTTGACCGCCGCCGGCGTGCACCGGGTGTTGACCATGGACCTGCATACGGAGCAGATTCAGGGCTTCTTCAGCATCCCCGTCGACAACATCTATTCGCTGCCGATCATGCTCGGCGACGTCTGGAAGAACGATTTCGAAAACCTGATGGTCGTCTCGCCCGACGTCGGCGGCGTCGTCCGCGCCCGCGCGCTGGCGAAGCGCCTTGAATGCGATCTGGCGATCATTGACAAGCGGCGCCCGAAAGCCAACGTCTCCGAGGTGATGAACATCATCGGCGAGGTCGAGGGCCGCACCTGCGTCATCATGGACGACCTCGTCGACACCGCCGGCACCCTCTGCAAGGCGGCAACCGCGCTCAAGGAGCATGGTGCGAAGAAGGTGCTCTCCTACTGCGTCCACCCGGTTCTCTCAGGCAATGCCGTCGAGCGCATCAACACCTCGGATCTCGACGAACTGGTGGTCACCGATACCATACCGTTGCGTGACGACGCCAAGGAGTCGCCGCGAATCCGGGTTCTCTCGGTCGCCGGCATGCTGGCCGAGACGATCCGCCGCATCAGCAACGAGGACTCGGTCTCGTCGCTGTTCATCGAGTAGCCGGAGGCAGCCAGCTGCCGCCCGGCGCAGTCCTTTCTCAACCCCCCGTCTGGTCGCGGGCGGGGTATGTCCAACCAGGAGCTGTCCATGAAGTTTCAGATTGAAGCGCGCAAGCGCACCTTGCAGGGGTCCGGAGCGAGCCGCCGCCTGCGTCGCCAGAGCCGTGTTCCGGCGATCATCTACGGTGGTCCGAAGCCGGTCGAACTGATCGACATCGATCACAACGAAATTCTCCTCAACCTCGCCAAGGAAGCCTTCCACTCGTCGGTCCTGACGCTGCAGGTCGATGGCGCCGCCGAGAGCGTCGTCCTGCGCGACTCGCAGGTGCATCCGTGGAAGCCGCTGGTCCTGCACTGCGACTTCCAGCGGGTCGATGCCGAACACGCCATCCACCAGCGGATTCCGCTGCATTTCATCAACGCCGAAATCGCGCCGGGCGTCAAGATCGCCGGCGGCAACGTCTCGCACGTGCACAACGAAATCGAGGTCAGCTGCCTGCCGCAGGATCTGCCGGCCTTCATCGAAGTCGACCTCAAGGACCTCGAATCGGGCCACTCGATCCATGCTTCCGAGGTCGTCCTGCCGCCCGGTGTCAAACTGCTGCTGCATGGCGACGACTATGTCGTGGTGTCGATTCCGGCCAGAAGGAGTGGTGCCGACGTCGAGGAAGGCGAAGCCGGGACCGCCGCCTAGGCCCCCGCTTCCCCGCCAGGCCGCCGCCAGGCATTCGCTGCCGGCGGCGGCTTGTTGTTTTCCCCGCGCACGAGACGCCATGCCCCCACCCCGCCTGATCGTCGGCCTCGGCAACCCCGGCAGCGAGTACGAGGACACCCGGCACAACGTCGGCTTCTGGTTCATCGACCATCTGGCGCGGCAACTGCCAGTGCGGCTGACGCCGCAGGGGAAGTTCTTCGGCCGCCTGGCGCGGCACGGTGAACTCTGGCTGCTGCAACCGGCAACCTACATGAATCTCTCCGGGCAGGCGGTCGCCGCCGTCGCCCGTTTCTACCGCATCACCGCCGACGAAACCCTCGTCGTCCATGACGATCTCGACCTGCCCCCCGGCAGCATCCGCCTCAAGCAAGGTGGCGGCAACGGCGGCCACAATGGTCTCAAGGACATCCAGTCGCGTCTGGCGACGCCCGATTTCTGGCGGCTGCGGCTGGGCATCGGCCATCCCGGCGAGCGCAGCGAGGTCATCAACTACGTCCTCAAGGCGCCGCGGCGCGAGGAACGGGAGCTGATCGAGCCGGCGATCGACCGTTGTCTGCTCGCCTGGCCGCTGCTCGCCGCCGGCGACTACGCCGCGGCACAACGACAGTTGCACCTGAAAACCGTCTGACCATGGAAACCTGCCAATGAGCCTCCAATGCGGTATCGTCGGCCTGCCGAACGTCGGCAAGTCCACCCTTTTCAACGCCCTGACCAAGGCGGGAATCGCGGCCGAGAACTACCCCTTCTGCACCATCGAGCCGAACGTCGGCATCGTCGAAGTCCCCGACCCGCGCCTGCAGCAGATCGCCGCCATCGCCAGACCGCAGCGCGTGCAGCCGGCGATCGTCGAGTTCGTCGACATTGCCGGCCTGGTTGCCGGCGCCTCGAAGGGTGAAGGGCTCGGCAACCAGTTCCTCGCCAACATCCGCGAGACCGACGCCATCGTCAACGTCGTCCGCTGTTTCGACGACGAGAATGTCGTCCATGTCTCCGGCCGCGTCGACCCGCTTGCCGACATCGAGACCATCCTCACCGAACTGGCGCTCGCCGACCTCACTGCCGTCGACCGCACGCTGAACCGCGACATCAAGAAGGCGCGCGCCGGTGACAAGGAGGCACAGAAGATGGTCGGCGTCCTCGAACGGCTGCAACCGCACCTCAACGAAGGCCAGCCCGCGCGGACGCTGCCGATGAGCGACGACGAGCGAGCGCTGCTCAAGCCGCTCTGCCTGCTGACGATCAAGCCGACGATGTACGTCGGCAATGTCCTCGAGGACGGCTTCGAGAACAACCCGCACCTCGAACGCCTGCGCCAGCACGCTGCCGCCGAGGGCGCGCCGGTGGTCGCCCTGTGCGCCAAGATCGAGGCCGAACTGGCCGACCTCGACGATGAGGACAAGGCCGTCTTCCTCGCCGATCTCGGCTTCGCGGAACCCGGACTCAACCGCCTCATCCGCGCTGCCTACCAGCTCCTCGGCCTGCAGACCTACTTCACCGCTGGCCCCAAGGAAGTTCGCGCCTGGACCATCCATATCGGCGATACGGCGCCACAGGCCGCCGGCGTCATCCACAGCGATTTCGAGCGCGGCTTCATCCGCGCGCAGACCATCTCCTTCGCCGACTTCATCGCCTGCAAGGGCGAACAGGGCGCCCGCGAAGCCGGCAAGATGCGCGCCGAAGGCAAGGAATACGTCGTCAGGGACGGCGACGTGCTGAACTTCCTGTTCAACGTCTAGGCGGATGCCGATGGGGTTCCGGCAACACCGGACCCCGCCAGGCAGAACGTTCCCGTCGCGCACGGACGGCCGCTCCCGGGCCCCCGCGCTGGCGGCGATTTCGCGACTGCCTGATCTTGTCGCAGCCGAGCGAATTCAGTTACTGTCCCCGTAATACCGCATGACCATCTCCTCGATTGCTGCGGGGACGTCCCCCGCAGCGAGGAGGATCGAGGATTAACGAGTGAGTTGGGAAAGGGGGCGTCGAGGCCTCGATCACTTCAAACGAAAGCTGGAGCCGAAAGACGGCGGCGACCGAGGCGCCGGGGTGCCTACTCCGGCGCGTAGCGCTTCAGTTCAACGTGAAGGACACCGGAGCTGCGCGGCTTTATCGCGCAGCGTTCGGTGGACCGCAGGCTTAGACATCGTCATGCTAGGCCGATCTTCTCGAGGATAGGACGCCACTTCTGCACCGCGATCTTCTTGAAGCCAGATGGCTTTGGATGAAGTTCGTTTGCCCAGTCTCCTTCCACAAGCGTATCGGTGCTATCCACGAGAATGATGCGTGCTTTGTCGATCTTAGTTAGCTCTTCCAGTTCAGAGGTAATTCGATTGATCAAGTGCTTGATGCACTCGTGATGTAGCTTGTCAGGAACTTTGGCGTCTATCAACGCTGGCTTAAGCCAAGCTCCTTTGCTTCCGAATACACCCTTACCGGAAGGAAAAGCATAGTCGTAATTGTGCATAACGATCGTCGTCTTCGTGGTTGTCGATGCAAGCACCTGACCGATCAGGGCACGATAACTGTCAGAAGTCTTTCTCATCAGCCAGTTAAGCGTTCTCTCATCATCACCTGGCTTGAAGCAGTCGGCAGCTTTTTTCGCCTTTGTGCAATCGTCATTCAACAAGGGCCGCAGATCGTTGAAACCAGCAAAGTCATTTCCACCACCGCTGATAAACACGCTGGAAAGTGCCGATCCGTGATGGCTCAACGCGGTTTTGACAGACTTGCTGTATTTTCCATAAACGTAGTCGAACGCCTCTGCTCCATTGTTACCGAGGGCAAGGACGTAGTGCTCTTTCTTTGCGACGAGGCGCCCTAGTTGGTTCACTAGCGAACCACCGGGGAACGGATACCAGAACCAAGAGTCTCCGATTGCGAGAATGGACGGATAGTGACTGTCGTTTTGCATAGACGGCCAATCCCAGTACACGTTTTCAAAATTCATGCTCTCTCTCCTCGTAGATGATTGATGCGACGAACCGATGCCCAATCGGGATAGGAGAAAGCCTCGCGGCCTCCCCCTCCCGCACCACCGGACGAACGGGTCACGTATCCGGCGGTTCGATGAAGCAAATTCCTACCGCGGCGCAAGGCTCGGTAGTCCCATTTGTTCGAAGAAGCGCAACGGGAGCGCGATCGACAGGGCCGGCGTCTGCGACACCCGCCATGGACCGTGTGCGGACTTGCTGGTATGCCACGCTGCACGCACAGACACGCCGCGTTTGCGCAGTTCCCGATAGCCCGCTCGACCCCATTGCTTCCAGAGAAGGCTTGCAGGTCCATATCCACCACCCAGTGGTAGCCGCCTCGGATATTGGCCTGGACGGCGCGGACGGCCTGGTGGGCCGAGCGCTTCGGGCGGAATCCGTAGCTCTGGGGGTGAAAGTGCGGTTCCCATAGCGCCGAGATGACCTGCGCGATGGCTTGCTGTATGAAACGGTCCAACACCGTCGGGATGCCCAGCGGGCGTTTCTTCCCGTCGGCCTTGTCGATTTCCACGCGCTTGACCGGTTGCGGACGGTAGCGGCCCGCTTCCAGTTGCTCGCGGATTTCCGGCCAGTGGTGTCGGAGGTAGTCCGGAAGTGCCTCAACGGTCATGCCGTCGAGACCCGGCGCGCCCTTGTTCTGGCGCACTTGCTTCAGGGCGCGTCGCAAATTGGCCCGATCCAGCACTTGGGCCAGCAACGCTTGGGAAGGAATCGACTCGGGGTTCCCTGACAATCCAGCGACGAGTTCATCCTGCGGGGTTGCCGCAGCCTGCGTGAGCAGGTGGTCAGATGCGGTCCCGTCTCTCTTCGTCATGGTCCTTCGTCTTTCATCGTTCGGGCCTTCGGTGGGAAGCGCCACCCACTATGCCCTCTGCTGACTTCTCCACGGCATTCAGCGCCAGTCACCCAACGCCCAGCCTCGTTGCTCTGAGGCACCGGGGAGACCTCCCGGGGTAAGACGCGTTACCTTCGCTGCGTGGACGCCGGATTTACAAAATGCACCCCAGCCGCAGATGGCGGGCTTCGCGGTCACGTGCCCGCTCGCCCCGGATGCATCACGCCTCATATCCGGTTTTTGTTCATCGCCCCGCAGCTTTGGATTGGGCTTCCAACCGCTCGCAGAGCTCGCGTCGTTCCAGCGGCCAAGAGCAAAGCAGTTTGCTCTTGGAAACCCCGCTTCCACCCTCCGCACCTCGCCTCACGACGACGCACTTGCCCTTCTCCTTGCCTTCGGCTCTGCGTAGTGGGGTTCGACGCACCGCAGGTGCGGCAAAACCTGACCATAGGACTTGCACCTATGAAGTAACGCGCCATGCCCGGCGCACACCTTCAAAATCACCGGCCTGCGCGGCCTTTCGCGCAGGTCCGGTGGACTGCAGGGTTAGCGAAGTAATCGGGCCGCGGCCGCAAATCGTCCCGAAGTAAGTCATTGCGAGGTGTATACAAATCAATCACTTGAGATGACTTACTTGAGAGCCGTCGCCGTTCCACTAACGCTCATCCTCAAGCACCTTCGAGACCCCAACGAGGTAGGCCATCGAGTTCTTTCGTACGAGGTTTCGGCGTTGCACGTAGTAATCAACGACCGCTGGAACTGCGGGTGCGAGGGCTCCAGCGAATGCGGCGATCGCCGTGGGAAGACTCAAACTTGCAAGGTATGCGAGCGATATTGTCGGCACTTCCCATTTCGTGACCGCTTTGACGAGGTCTCCGAATAGCTTGTCACGGGCCAAGGCCATTTCGGACCGAAGCTCCAGCATGCGTGGACGAACGTCATTCACGATAAGCCTTGCTGCCTCTGCGCCAAACTGTTCGGCAGGGATATCGAGAAGTTTCTGTCCCAAGCGCTCAACTTCCAAAGACCAGGCGGCATATGCATCTTTGGCTGACGTCCGGTATTCGAAGAGGTCCTTCATATTCAGATTTGACAGGGACTCATCTGGGAGAACCGACTTCGTTATCGCCAAACCAAGCAGGGACGCGGCAGAGGCTGGCTGAGAAACGTAATTGCGGTCTGATGCGCGGAGCGCGATCAGATGGCAAAAGTATGGATCATCAGAAACGGGGCTAAGCTGTGCTGACTCCGCGACTATCAGAGCGTTTGTCACTTGGATCGATGCTTCGATAAGCAGGGTGCTGAGGGTCTGTCGACGCCCTGCCACCGTGTCTGGAACAAAGAGCAGCTTTGGTTCGGTCGGGCTTCCGTACTCTCCTTCATAAAGGGTTGGGTCCTTGAGGAGTTCATCAAGCACTTGATGTCCAGTACCCCAGCCGTAGTTCGCTTTTAGCTGAACGAGGCGACGCTGAAATGTCTCGTCATTCTTCAGCCCATCAAGGACGGTGCGAATAAAGTTGGCGTCCTTTAGGTCCGCCTCAATGTAGCGAAGATACAAGTCCCTCTTTTGCCCGTCAGGTGGAACGTGTACTGAGAACGAAACCGGTGCGTCGTCGATACGAAACTGGCGAAACTCAGAATCGCGTCCAACGGTCCCAAAATTTCCCACCATGACCGACGGGCGATCCATGAAGGCAATCTCGTCCGCTAGCAAGACTAGTCGTTTAAGGGTCTCGAAGCTACAGATCGTCCCGCCGGAGTAGAGAACGCGCATGTTTGTCTTTCTGCGACGGCTAACGTTTGACGTGAGGGGCCACCGTAGCGGCGAAGCCGCGAAGGGAACCTGCAAGCGCAGCTTGCAGGCGGTCCCTCTCGACGGAATGGTTAGGCCAGAGAGCGCTACTCACGGAAAGCTGCCTCAAGATCGGCTTCGCGAGTGGTGGCCACAAAGAAGTTAAACATCAGATCGATGGCCTCTTGAGCGTCGGCCTCCATAATCGCAACAGGATGAGCCTTCTCCTCCATGACTCTCGCTCCAAGCGTATGTGGATGATCACTTTCCTTAAGATGAGCGAATGAGTTGCGGCGCAGGCTTAAGGCCTTAGCTCTTTGGAGCCAATCGGGAGGAAATAGCTTTACTTCGATTGCCATGTCAATGGCCTGACTGAATAACGGGCTCCCCTTTGTGCGCCCCTTGAGTTGAAGCTCTTCAACGAGAGCGTGTTCGATAAACGCCATTGCGACGAACAGGGTCGCCACGAAATGGCCATCAGTGAATGTTCCGCGCGCTTCCTCTATAAGCCTTAGTGTCTCTGCCCTTCCCATTATCATTGGGTAGCTTGCACTGTGCAGAGACAGCCATTCAATGCGGTTAGCGCGCTCACTGCGCCGCATGGCGTCGCTTTCACTCAAGGCGAGCAGAAGTTTTTCGCGCATGTTGTCAGGGGCGGAATTCATGTGAGGCCTAACGATGAGCATCACCGGACGGCAGCGGCGGGCGAAGCACGCCGTTGACTGTCCGGTGTATGCGTGGGTTGGGCGTCTTTGCTGTGCCGACTAAGGAAGTCTTGTGCTTCATGAACTAGCCGCTCCTGGAGATTGGCGTGTTGCGCATTCGGCGAAGGCTGCTCCAGCATTCGTTGCACTGAGTACCGGGCCGGACGCAATCTGGGCTTGTGCCCGTTGAAGTACAGGTTCCAGAGCGCCGAGTACAGGCGCCCGAGAAAGACCAAGAGCTGACGCAACTCCTTCAGGTTAGTTTTAGCGAACAGCTCGCCTACCTGCTCGCGAGTAGTGACACCCCTGTGGGCGAACACCTTGTGGCGAAGCGGGCGATACTTTTCTTCGTAAAGCTTTCGTCTGATTGCGACATGCCGCTTTAGCGTGCGGAAGTCTTCTCGCGATGGCACATACACCGTTGCAAGGTACTCCGGTAGCCATTCGTCAGCGTTCGCGGAGAGCTTGCGCTTTCGGGCAGCCAGTGCATCTTTGCAGAAGATGTCGAGGTTCGCATGCGCCAACGCCAAGAGCCGTGTGACGCTGTGGTTGTCTGGATCGGGATCGAAGACTCGCCCCAGCGCGACAAGTGCAGAACCCTGTAGCGCACCCAGAGCGGTGTTCCAGAACAGTGGCGCTTCATTCAGTAGGCGGAAGACCGCTTTGTCTTTCGCCGCGACAGCGTGTATCGCGTCCCACGCGAAAAAGAACTGCAGGGCACTCTGCGCCTCGGTGCGGAATAGCTCAAGCTGGCTCTCGAAGTCTGCGGACGGCGACGGCATGGTTGTCAGGTCGCCCAACGTCGCAATAACCGGCTTGCGCGGCTTTTCGCGCAGGTCCGGTTGACTGCCGGGTTGGGGCTCAGGCGGCTATCTTTTTGAGCACTTGGACACAAAGGTTGATACTCCAGATGCGTTTAGAGCCTTGCTGTCTTTGTGAGATGAGAGATAGAGGTAGCCGCGCTTCTTATCAACTGTGTAGAGCATTGCCGCCGAGCCTGAAGGGCCAGAGTCGAGAGCGACACCGCTAATCGACTCAGGACTGCGATGAAATACAACTGCTTTCCAAACCTTCTCTGCCCCGCCAGAAGCTTTTGAGTCACCCCACACAATTGTCATTTCTTTATCGTCGACGATGACCACTGGCTGTACGCCGGTGAATCCGTCGGGAGCGACCTTGTGGTTCTCAAGAGACCACATGGCGATTCCTTTGGGTTCGCCACACCGAAAAACTTCGGCCATGCTGGATATTGGAATGGCAAGAAGAAGCAAGCAGAGGACAGATCGCATGGTGCTTCCTATTGGTGAGTCCCAACGTAGAGCTAACCGGCGCGAGCTTGCGAGCGTCCGAGTTGAGCGCCTTGTTGGGCGT
>ERZ761602.3599-NODE-3599-length-21601-cov-14.575327_pt1 | contig 21601 bp, 18 predicted proteins | sample MGYA00512165_ERZ761602 | MGnify/ENA primary metagenome ERZ761602 (study PRJEB28899, sample SAMN02445085) | bioreactor sludge metagenome | biome: EBPR sludge; isolation source: Thorneside wastewater treatment plant | place: Australia: Brisbane, Thorneside...
CACGCGGGTCACGAAAAATAAAATACGGAATAAATTTTGGTGAGCAAACTTTTTTGATTGCATCAGGCCGAGCAAACAAATGTGCCGAAGCAATATCATTGCTTTGTAAAGAATCAAGCCAAGCTAATGCAACTTGAGGTTCACGTTTTTTTCCGCTTTCGCCTTCATATTCGGCATAAAAAGAATGCACGCGTTTTGCATACGGCGCAACATTTGAAAAGCCAAGCAAAATTTGGTCGAGCAAATGCGTGCCACTTTTCGGAAATGAAATGCCGAGTAATGTGGGCAAGTCTCCACGAGAGTTGAAGCGCAGTTTTTGAATCCGTTTTTCGGTTTGATACACAAATGAACGCAATGTTGATTTCAAAGCCATGCAAGTATTTAACCACAAATCATGTCATTCTGAGCCGCGCATTTGTTCTTTGCGGCGAAGAATCTCGAAGATTTTCGTAGAGACTCTTCGCTGGGTCTCGATACGGACTTCGTCCTACTCGACCATCAGCTCAGAGTGACATAATCGGTATTTCAGGGTTTTATATTCCATGAAAACCACCATCTTCACCACCCCCATTCTCAGTTTTGTTTTACGCCAAATTAGCAATTTGATTATGTTCCTCGCAGGCTGGCGCATAGATGGAAAATTACCTAACCTGCCAAAATATGTTTTGATTGGTGCGCCTCATACCTCGAATTGGGATTTTGTACTGTTCCTCGGCATTATTTTTCACCTGAAAGTGGATGTGCGTTACATGGGCAAAGCGGAGTTGTTTCGTTTTCCGTATGGTTGGTTTTTTTATTATTGTGGCGGCATCCCAGTGGATAGAAAAAAATCTACGGGCTTGGTTGAACAAATGGTAGAAGCCTGCAACAAAAATGATAAATTTATTTTAACGATTGCTCCCGAAGGAACGCGTCATAAAGTGACCGAATGGAAAACAGGTTTTCATCGCATCGCCAAAGGCGCAGGGATTCCTATCGTCATGGCAAAAGTGGATGGCGCCAAGAAGACTGTCTATGTAGGCGAAGTATTTCATCCCACCGAAAATATGGAAGCCGATGTTCAAGCTATTCAAGATGCGTTTAAGGGAATTGTGGGGATTAATCCAAAGAAGAAGTATATTACGTTGGAGAGATCATAAAAATATATTTATAATCCCAAAAGGCTTCTCATTTCTTTATTGATTTTTTCCATTGTTGAAGATTCTAAAACACCTATCTTTTTTATAACTCTCGTTTTGTCTATAGCACGTAATTGAAAGATAAGTAATACAGAAGAAGTATCTAATCCATTTTCAGGAGAAGGTTCAACTACAATGGTATGAGAAAATTTTTTAGTCTTTAAGTTGCTTGTGATAGGTACAATCATAATGAGAGAGATGCTACCACTAGTTGCATCATTATGCACAACTAAAGCAGGTCGTTTACCGGTTTGTTCATGCCCACTTTCGTTATTATCTGGCAATTTTACTAAAATAATGTCGCCCCTTTGCATTGTTATAAGTTCTCTTTTTCAAATTTCAAAAAATCTTCGTCACTTGCAGCTTCCCAAGCAGCAAATTCATGCATAATTGATTCAATATCTGTTAATGGTATCTCAAAAGGTTTTACCTGCATATAAATACCATCAATAATTTGGTCCCCTTGTTCAAAAATTTGACGGCTAATCGGAGATTGAATCCAATCGAAAACATCCTCAGCGCCCGAGTCGGAATATAAACGATCTGCCTTGTTATTTAATATCATACTATTTAGCGTCATTTTTTTCTCCTGATATAAAAGGCTGAACATTTGCTTCTATATATGAGTTCATTTTTTCAATTCGTTCTCTTACATTAAACGTTGATTGCGAAGTTGCCACAGAAGGCCATGTAAATTGTGTTTCAACAAAAATTTTAGTTGTGTCAAGCAAAAATGACTCGATTTTAACTTCAATCTGTGCAGGTAAGTCTTCTGCAATTGGATCCATCACAAACCTTAAACCCCCACCACGTATTGGTCTACCAAATGTACTTAAAGCTTGCGATGATTGTCCTAATCTACTTTCCCATAGTTCTTGAAATGCATGTTGGCTTGTAGTTTCATACAATTGACGTATCGTCGCATCTACGTGAACTATCTGACGATTTGCTACAGTCCACACAGACTCATATGCTTGAACAGCAGCCTCAGCTTCTTTTATAAATAAATCTAGTGAGCCCTTTGGCTGTGGAGTAACAATTAAAAGTTGCCCTACCTGTGATTCATTAGAAGCTACAGTAATTTGCAATGGATATGGAGCATCACGAAACAACGAAATGGAGTTTTTAGGAGCATCAACTCTGTTATATTCTAAACCATGGGTCAGAACAGCCTGCTGAAATGCCAAAAGTGTTTGCGGCACAACAAGTGGTACTGGAACACTTACAAAATTAATCCCAGCATGAACAATCACACGAGATTGGGTTTTCATTATGTTAACGAATTCTCCGCAATAATTTTACTTACTAATTATTAATAACTTCTTAATAATTATCACTCAGTATATAAGATAAATCAATAGAACGGACGTGCGTAAATTCTCCTCCTAATTTTTCATCAAATTATATTTAAAACCTTGACTTAGAGCACACTCTAAGATGTAAACTAGGGGCATGGATATCCAAAAAGAAAAACTCACAATTCAAGAAGTTGCCAAAGCAACTGGGCTAACCACGCATACGCTTCGCTATTACGAGCGCATCGGCTTAATTCATCCCATCAATCGGGAAGAAAATACCCGCCGCTGTTACACCACAGATGATGTTGGCTGGATTAATTTCCTGCTCAAACTACGCGCCACAGGCATGTCAATCAAAGATATGCAACGATATGCTGAACTTCAACGTCAGGGCGATGAAACTTTGCCTGAGCGCGTACAGATGTTAAAGGCGCTTCGAGAAAACGTGGAGGCAAGGATTCACGAACTCAACGAGAATCTAAGCCTCGTCAGTTACAAAATTGACTTGTACTCAAAAATCATTGAAGAAACAATGTTAGAAAAATCATAAGAGGAAAAATGACAACAACAATAGAATTTCAAAGAACGTTGGGCAGATCTGATATTCAAGTTAGCCCAATGAGTTTAGGATGCTGGGCAATTGGCGGACCATGGAAGTGGCTCGATGGTGCAGGTGGCTGGGGTGAAGTTGATGATAACGAATCTATTCGTGCAATTCACGCCGCGTTAGACTTAGGCATTAATTTTTTCGATACCGCCGCCACTTATGGAACAGGTCATAGCGAAGAAGTGTTAGCAAAAGCACTAGAAGGCAAGCGAGATAAAGTTGTACTTGCAACAAAATTTGGTTTCAATGTTAATGTAGCAGAAAAGCATGTCACCATGCGTACAGATGACCATTTGCAATACATTCGTCAAGAATGTGAAGATAGTTTGCGCCGACTCAATACTGACGTGATTGATTTATATCAATTACACGTTTGGGATTATCCCGTAAACAAAGTCCCTGCCATGCTTGATGTGCTTGAATCATTAGTAAAAGATGGAAAGATTCGCTACTATGGTTGGAGCACAGACTCAGCAGAAAGTGCTAAAGTATTTGCAAAGGGAGAACACTGCGTCGCAGTACAACACGATTTGAACGTCATTCTTGATGCGCCTGAAATGTTGAAACTGTGTAATGACTTGAATCTCGCTAGTATCAATCGTAGTCCTTTGGCTCGTGGTGCATTAAGTGGAAAATATTCAAAAGATGTTGTTTTTACGAAGAATGATGTGCGTGATGATGATTGGTCTAAAGAGCATTTCTTTACGCCTACGCTTTCTCAACTAGAAAAAATTCGGGATGTGTTAACAAGTGATGGTCGCACATTGGTACAAGGTGCACTCGCTTGGATTTGGGCACGAAGCGAAAAGACAATCCCAATCCCCGGTTTTAGGACTGTGGCACAAGTGGAAGAAAATGCAAAGGCAATGGAATTAGGTCCGTTGAGTGAAAATCAAATAAAAGAAATCGATTCTTTGTTGGAAAGATAAATAAAAAGGAGGATGGCAAGCCATCCTCCTTTTTATCTAATAGATTGTTTATTCACGCAGTAAAAAATCTTTATCATTCAGTACACCTTCCAAAATCACTTTAATCGCTTGTGATTCTAAAAGTACATTCAAATCAAAAGTCTGTAACCTTGTCTGTGTCGTTCTCACAGATGGCTCTAAAAACTCGCCAAACGGCAATGAAGTTTTATACAATTGATAATACAAAAATCTTCTAGCATTGCGTTTAAATTCGGTGGGGATTTCAATCTTTTCAGCCAGTAAAAAATCTTTCATCTTTCTTCTTACTTCATCAATCGTCTGCGGAAAAAATACAGTCGGATATTGTGTAAATCTTGCCTTGCCTGCACATAAAACAGGCATTCCCATAATGGACGCTTCCAATCCAATCGTAGAGTTGTAGATCATTACAAATTTGGATTTCAAAATCAATTCATAAGAACTGAGTGTTTCATTAGATGGAACGAAAATCACGTTTGGCAAACTTGATACAGTCTTCGCTTCCACCCAACCTGCGACAGTTTCCCTGCTCGCCTTGCGGACTCTTAACTCATCAGGATGAGCACGAATCACAAACAATGTCTCTTGATGTTCTTTGATGACTTCTAAAACCAAATCCAACCAATCGAACATATCTTCAAAAACTGTGTTGGCATGTGGTTGACTGGTATCGAAAATCACATTGGTAAACACAGGCACAATTTGTTTGAATCCACTTGCCTTTTTTAAGAATGACTCGTCGAGTCCTTTCATATCCGCCCAGAATTTAATGCCCGCCATCGTAAAGTCACCTTGAAAACGCTTGGCGAGATAATCATCTAAATTTTTATTTTGTTCTTCATTCAATTCAAAATCATCTGGAATGTGAATCGGATAGGCTGTCGCTTCTCCATCGGTGAAATAAGCGGATGCAGGTTGTAATCCAACTTCATGCGTGATGACTCGAATCCCACGTTTTTGTGCAATGAATCTCGCTGTCGCTTCAGGGAAGAATTGTCCATTAAAGACAATCACTGCTCGCGGATTCGTTTCATCTAAAAATTTTGAAAACTTTTGAGCCACATTCCATGCAGAGGAAATATATTCTCTCAATAAATAACGAGTATTTTCATCATCATTCAAATGATGGATTCGCAAAATCCAGCGTAAACCTGGCAAACATAAATTTCCAAGTGGAATACCTTGATAAGTGAAACGAGATAAGTGATTAATATCTAAATCCTGAATCTCTTTTTGAAGTTCAAGATTTCTTTCAAAACTAAACCAATCAACACCTGATTTTCCAACTTTCAAACCTTCCAACTTTTCAACACCCGCATATAAAGTCTTTGATTGAGAAATACAAGTCTTACATGGCATTTCTTTATGCGGATTATCTCGATTGGTCCCCAACACACATTTGCTCATGCCTGCATTGCAAGCAAAATAAGCAACTGGGATTCCTTTTAATCGAAACGCCCACGATGCCAATAAATGAAATCCGCTATTCCAAGATAAATCGTCAATGCCTGTGGAGGCTTTGAAGAAAACCACAGGTTGTCCGCTGGGTTGAGGTTCTTGTTTTGCAACTTGTTTAGCAACATTAACAATTTTGAAATTGTTGAATCGGCGGACAAGTCCACGCTTGATGCGTTGGGTAAAAAGATCTTTCATGTTTATAAAATTGTAACAGAATCAAAAATGAGTTGATAAACTCGATAACATATATCTATGGAGTTAGACATGTTAGAGACTTATGCCATCTTCTTTCTTATATTTATATATCTTGCACAACAAAATATAAATATTCAATTATCATGAATTTGAATAATATCTCTTAACTCACTAGGGATTTCTCCAACATAGGTAATTATCAATCTTTGGCCTGCACGAGTTGCTGCCATATATATTTTTCGAGTATTTTCTAATACTAACCTTTCAATCTCATCATCAGATAACCTTAAACTTTGTTCCATTTCAAATATTCGATTTAAACCAACAAGAAATACCACTGGGCTTTCTAAACCAGTTCCTGCGTTCAATGTTGTCACTCTTATACAATCACCTGGGGGATCCTCTTTAGGGTCAATTGCAGTCCCTTTACCCAAGTGATTGTTTAGTGACGTAATAATTGATTTTGCGCCTTCCCATTCAGAATGTAGAATTAATATATTTCGTAATGACATGCCATGTTTCTTTAAGGCTTCAATTTCAGCTGTTATTCTTCCAACTTCATCTTGAGCACCTCGCAAAGAAATAACAATAGGTAATACGCCACGAGGCATATTCATCAAATCAGGCTCAATAATATCTTCATCTGCATCGTTATTCTTTATTCGCCGACGATAAAGCAACGTTGCAAAATTTAGGATTTCATGAGTTGATCTGTAGGAACGACGCATATTCTGTGTTCTTCCGCGAGCGTCAATCCCAAATGATTTCCAAGAGGTTCCTCTGCCAAGAAACCCTTGAGTTGGATCAGCAACAATAAATAAATGACCGGTTTTGGGCTTTGCAATTTGTCTAATGATATCGAACCAAATAGGAGCAAAAAACTGTGCCTCATCAATCATTACAAACTCATATTTTGGCAATTTGACTTTATTTTCACGTAGGAAATTCCACATTCGTCGTGGAACATCACCCCAATCCATTTTATTTTTCTCAATTAAATGATTTTGATAGTCGCTCATTGCATCCCACATGATCAAACGTTGATCTTGATTCAATCTAAACCCACGGCCTCTTCTTTCGGTTTGAAGGTATTTTGATTTATCCATTGGGATTTGATCTTTGAACCAGTCAATTTCACTTAGTAAATTATTAGGTTGAATGGACGTTTTTGCAAGTCTCTTCTCCCAAATCATTCTTGCAACATGTTCGCGTTCTGATTGTCTAATCGGATTGACCCACAAGTTTTCTTTTTCAGGCCAATATTGACGACAGAAACCGTTAAATGTTTTCCATGTTATATTCTTTGGCATATCTCCTGTCAAAAGTTTGTATTTTGATCGAATGTCACGAATAAGCGGACGATTATGAGTAAGAATCAAAAACCTATGATCGGGGAAATAAGAATGTAATAACCTCAAACGATAAAGCAATATTAATGTTTTTCCACTACCAGCTACTCCATTAACAATTCCTAGGTGGAAATCTTTAGCAGTTGTTTGTCGATCAGATGGGAGTTCAAGGTCATTTTTTACTGCTGCCTCTTGTAGAGTGTCTAATATATAACCTTCTAATCCAGCACCATGTCGCCCAGTATCAGTTTGGCGAACCGTTAATTCTTTTGGAATAACAATTTCTGGTGTGAAAACATACCGTAATTGTTCAAGCATAGTTGCTGTTAAGATCGCACCATTGAATAATTCTTCCCATTGTTCAATGGCAGTTGTTTGGAGCATTTCCTGCCCAATCCAATGATGTTGACTTGTGTTTTTCTCACGGTAATCTGTCTCTAATTTTTTAGAGTGAATATTTGGAAATAAGACAACTGTAACTATCCTATCTTTCATTAATACTGGAAATTTATTTTTAAATAATTCCAACACAAGGCTTTCTTCTTCCCCTAAAGGTTTTGCTTCCCCTAAAAGAAGCATCTGAGCCGAAGGGTGCGTTGATTTTGAGACCATACTAACTTTGATAAGAATAACTTGATTATTCTTGTTCAAAATCATAAAATCAGGTGCTTCCTTTTCCCAAGGTGTTAAATGATGCCATACTACATAACCTTCAGGAAGAGATTTCAAGAAGCGATAAACTTTCAGGATTTCTGATGGTACATTACTTAGCGGTGTTGATGGGATAATTTGCGCCATGTTATATCGTGACAGTTAAACAGTTTTCTAGCAAACTTCTTAATAGTTCCACCCAATTTTGATGATTTGTGTCAGCAGGTTTGGCTTCAAGAACGACACTTGAACCTACAATAATTAATTTTGTACGAGGACGTGTAATAGCAACATTTAGCCGCTGCGGTTGAAAGAAAAACTCAGCTATTTGGCTAGCGAAGCCCGCTGATGAAGTTGTAAGCGAAACTAAGATAACTTCGCGTTCTTGTCCTTGCATACGTTCAACAGTATCTACTACGATTTCACGTGCAATTTCTTCATTCGGTAAAACCTGGCGAAGAAGGTTACGAATAGCACGTCCTTGAGCACGATAAGGTACAACAATGCCAATTTCCATTGCCGGTACTTTTGCATGGAGTAGAGCTTCAATCAATTCAACTATAGTGTCTGCTTCCTTTTGACTTCGATTTGTATTACCACGGTGCTGCAAATCTAGGAAAACAGCAGGAAACTCAGGGTCTAATACATGGTACCAAATTCCATTTGTTTCACTTAAGTTTAAACGACGGTTAGCTGTATCTTCATCAGGCGTGAGTAAATTATTATAAAATTCACGATTTGGCCAGTAAGCAAGCACATCATTCATTCTATATGTTGTGGTCAACATTGTTTCAGCACCGCGACCCGATAAATATCCAAATACAGATGTATTCCATACACCTGTGCTCTTAAGTGATGTAACTGGCGGAAGTTGATTTTCATCTCCAATGAAAATATATTTTTTCCCTGCAAGCATCCCCATTATAGCTAGTGGGAGAGTTACTTGGGATGATTCATCAAATATGACGACATCAAACTCAACACCAGAGAGACGATTACTTCTGAGTGCAAATGGTGTTGCGCCAACTGCATACCCGCCAAGTAAATCTCCAAACCCTGAATTGACAAAATTCTCATAATTTCTTACTTGCAAATCACTGGTTCGAGAATCAATCCCTATCTTACATACTGGTAATGCCAAATCTATTTCGTAAATCTTATTAAGAGCATTATTAATCGCCCGATGGGTGAGAGCAGTCACCAATACCCTTTGTCCATCTGCAATTAATAAACGAACTAGGTTAGCCAAAACAAAAGTTTTTCCAGTCCCAGGAGGACCTTGAATTAAATGGTATAAATCAGTCGCATATGCTTGCGCAACTGCTTCATTTTGCGATGAATTCAAACCATTTTGCATAATCTCTTTTTGTATTCGTTCATAACGGGCTAAATTCAAATGAGGGATTCGATCTCCATTAAGCATTGGTAGTATAGTTTCACGTCCATTGATAGTATCAGCCACTTCATCAAGAGCATCTAAATGAAAACGGCGTAAATCCATCATACTCTCGTCAGCAATCCAACCATCGGAATACTGCTGCAGAAAGAAAGGATTTCCTCCTTGCAAGCTGACTTCCAGTAACGTCTCATCATCGTATTCAACCAAAACTTGCATTGCTTCGATTCCGATAGGATTACCTCGGTGTAGTACTAAGAAATCACCTTCACGAAACCTAGATTCATTAGCTTGGCAACTTAATCTAATTGTTTGTTTGATAATATTCTCAACTTTTAATCCTTCAATTGCATAACCTCGTGCGACCCGCTCACCTAATGGAAGTGCCCATTGTCGTTCTAGATTCGCATGTTGTGTAGCGAACTCGCTATTAACAAAATCTCGAAGTCTTTGAAGTAAACCTTGATAGTTTGTCATATCTATCGAAAACATCTCCTTAACCTGATCACTTATGAGTTGAACACATTATATTTGGTTGCCAAATTAAGCCTTAATCGCCAACTCATTCAACTGTTGATAATATGGTTTGCATTCTTCCAACAACGGCTTCAACGAATCAGGGAACGGCGTAGATTTTTTTACATATTCCCCAAAGCCTGTTGATTCATGCACCGACTTATACCAATACTTCGCCCATGAACCATCTTCAACACGAGCACCTGCCTGCCAACTCAACATCGATTCTTGAAAGTCAATGCCAATGCGTTCACATAATTCACTCAAAACTTTTTTCGGATTTAATAAAATTTGCTTTGAATCTAACACTGGCGGATTTTGTCCGCGTGATTTTAAATAATCCAATAACTCAATATGCTGTTTATAGTCAACATCTTGCAACGTTGGGTTTTCAACCCACGCGGCATAACTCGGCAACATATCTTCAGGGTCACGAGTCAAAAGCACGTTTACTGTTTGGTCAAGAAAACCCAAGTCGAGGCCATGTAAATGATGCGTCATGTGTTTGAAAAATGCAACAGGTTTTGCATCAAATCCTAAAATCAAATCACGCACAACTTTCTCACCATCATTTTCCATTTCTGCAATCACTTCATCCGCGCCGGGGTGATACGCACGCGCAGGAGTTTTGGAAAGATAATGCGCATACAACGGCTCATCAAACACGGCGCAATCATTTCGTTGCGCGAATGAATACATCAAGGCGGTGGATATATTTCGCGGACCGCTCCACAAACAGATTTTTTTTGATGACATGCTACGCCTCTTTCGCCTGTCGAACTGCTCGCTGAATTTCAGCATGATATAACGCTGACAATTTTTCTGTCATCGCGCCAGACTTTCCATCACCGATAATTCTTCCATCAATTTTTGTCACAGGTGTTAACCCACCAAACGTGCCTGTGACAAATGCTTCATCTGCCCCATACACATCAAATAACGAAAAGTTTTTTTGATAACATGGAATATTATTATCATTTGCAACTTTGATAATTTTTCCGCGTGTGATTCCATTCATACAATATTGCCCAGTGGATGTCCACACTTCGCCATCTTTGACCATGAAAAAATTTGTAGCATTACACGTTGCAACAAAACCATGAATATCAAGCATAAGTGCTTCATCTGCACCTGCTTCAATTGCTTGAACCAATGCCATCACTTCATGTAATTTGCTATGACAATTCAAACGCGGGTCAAGATAATCAGGCGAACCGCGACGAATGGTGCTGGTAAATAAAGTCACCCCACGATTTCGAGAATCAGGGCTGGCTTGTTTGTATTCAGGGATAATGATCAAGTTGGGACCGCTCATTACCAAACGTGGATCTTGTGACGGAGTTTTTTTCGTTCCACGAGTCACCATAAATCTTACATGCACACCATCGTGCATATCATTCGCTTTCAACGTTTGCCAAATTTTATCGGTCAATTCTTGGCGAGTCATTTTCAAATCCATGCCTACGGTTGCTGCTGCCTGCCATAAGCGATTTAGATGTTCATCGAGAAAAACTAAAACACCATCATGTAAACGAAGTGCTTCCCAAATTCCATCACCAACTAGATAGCCACTATCAAAGACAGAAATCTTGGCTTCATTGCGTGGAAAAAGTTCGCCGTTTACATAAATCAATATTTTTTCGTTACGTGTATCTTCTACTGCATTATGTGTTCCGTGGACAGGCATGGCTATTCTCCTCATTAAATCGTAGGGGCGAGGTGACCTCGCCCCTACTGATTACCAATCATTATTTTTTTCGTAATTCAATTTTACTAACAAATCCCCTGCCACATCTTTGAATAACTTTTTATGTTCTTCGGTGAAATACTCTTTCCAGCCACCTGTTTTGCCCGAGCGAAAAGTATGGCTTTTCTTCGGCTGAATTGCTTCTACTAAAATTGATAAACATTTTTCTCTTGAGGTTGGAATTTTATAGCCCGTATTTTCTACTTCATCCAGCATTTGATTTAATGTGACATCACGATTGTTAATCAAATCTTCAAAGCGGAGGCACATCACATTTTTTTGTTCACGCCATTGGAATACGCCTTCATATCTCTGTTTGACTGAAACCATTTTCAAGCCATCTTGGTCAATGCCTGTGATGGCGACTTTGAGTCTCTCGTTGAAATCAGGTAATGAATTGTAATAATCATGCATGCCATGTTCTTCATGCATGTCTGTGGCGAAGAAAACTTGTGAGATGAGCAAATCGCGTGGGTCACGATAAATGAAGAAGGTCACGCGACCAGTTTGAGTTAAGAAAGAGGCGTTTTCTTTTGTTGCATCCACATAACCCCAGCCAATCACCCCATTTGGAATCTTTTTTAAGTCATGCAAGATTTTATCCGATGTTCTTCGTTCGCCTTCTTTGGTGATGGTGCGAATCGGTTCGGCATCCACATATTTGTATGGCATGATTTGTGTGAAGCCATTCAAAATTTGCAACAACAAATGCGAACCACTTTTCGGTTTGGAGTTTCCGAAAATAGGCGGTACTTCATGAAAAGAAAACCGCTTCCATCGGATGATGGCTTGAGCGGTTTTTGCATACGGACGAATTGCGCGACGAAGATTTTTCATATAAACACGTAGGGGCGACTGGCCAGTCGCCCCTACTACAAATAATTATTCATTTACAACGCGACGTAATTTTTTCATCGAACCTTTTTCAGATTCATAAACTTTCTTGACGCCATCACCCATTGCCGCCTCAGTGACGCGAATATACTTAACCAATTTTTCAAAACCACCAGGTTCAACAGATGCGGCTTGGTCACTGCCCCACATGGCACGATCCAAAGTGATGTGACGTTCAATAGATGTTGCACCCAAAGCAATAGCAACTGCCGAAGGAACCAGCCCAACTTCGTGACCAGAATATCCGATTGGATTGTTTGGAAATTCTTTGCGAAGGGTTTCAATCATTCTGAGATTTAATTCTTCAGGTTCACATGGATAGGTGCTAGTGCAGTGCATAATCACAAGATTATCTTCACCAACTACATTTACACCTTTGTGAATTTGTTGCATCGTGGACATACCTGTTGAAATAATCACAGGCTTGCCAGTTTTGCGAACATACTTTAATAAGTTGTGATCGGTCAATGATGCGGATGGAACTTTATAGGCAGGCGTATCAAACTTTTCCATAAAATCAACTGAGGGTTCATCCCACACAGAAACCATCCAATCAATTTTCTTTTCTTTGCAATAACGATCAATCTCACGATATTGTTCTTCGTTGAATTCAACTTTGTAACGATAATCTAAATAAGTAATAAAACCCCAAGGCGTTTCACGCATTTGTTTTTGTTGATCAAGTGGCGTGCAAACTTCTGGTGTGCGTTTTTGAAATTTGACTGCATCCGCCCCAGCATGTGCGGCGGCATCAATTATTTTTTTTGCAATCTCTAAATCACCATTGTGATTGATTCCAACTTCTGCAATGATGTATGCAGGGTGACCATCACCCATCATTCTATTTCCAAATTTTATTTCACGAGTCATTTTGTCTCCTATTTAAAATAATTTCACATAATTCACGGATTGCTCCATGCCCGCCATTTTTCGTCAACACAAAATCTGCGGCGCGGATTACTTCGGGATATGCATCTGCCACCGCCACAGACCAACCTGCAATTTCAAAACATGGCAGGTCATTCAAATCATTGCCAAGATAGATGACATTTTCCGCTTTGATATTTTTCTTTTCGAGGATTTCACGCATCACTCGACCTTTATCCTGCATCCCAACCCCATGAATTGATTCTACCCCCATCTTTTTTGCACGGGCTTGCACAACATTATTCGGCTCAGATGAAAGAATCAAGAACTCAATTCCTTTTTCTTTCAAGGTCTTGATATGCATACTATCACTTCTTGATGCTAAAACAGATTCTTTGCCATCTTGGTCAGTAATCACAGAGTTATCAGTCACCACGCCATCAAAATCACAGATGATTAACTTAATATTTTCAGGCATTTGTTTTCTATCTTTGCCTGGAGAAACAATTTCTAAACCACTATACACCAATGCTTCATACTTTGCCCAATCGGAAAGTGTATCAATATCCACTGTATATTTTGAATCAATCACCAGCGGATAAATCACATCACCTGTTAAAGATTTTTTCTCAGCAATCGTGGATGTGCGAATCACATCAATATGACCAGTTTGCCAATACACTGGCGGAAGAATTTGTCGAGGCGCATTATACGGCTCTTTGATTCCTTCCACTTCCAACAATGGATTCAAAGGTTTATCTTCTCCATTAAATCGCCACATCTTAAATGGGTTTTGACCAGCAACTACAACGCCTCGCACACAATCTGCATCTTTGTGATTTTGCAAAATGCGAATGGCATCATCCACCATTCCTTTTGGGCGAATTGGCGATGTGGGTCGTAATTGAATAATGATGTCAGGTCTATAACCTTCAACATCCTCAAGCCACTTCAAAGCATGTTCAAATACGGGCAAATCGGTGGTTTTATCTTGTGAAATTTCTGCAGGCCGAAGGAATGGTGCTTCTGCTCCCCATTCTTTTGCAACTGAGGCAATCTCTTCATCATCGGTTGAGACAATAATACGAGTCACCAGTTTTGATTCTTTTGCCGCGGCGATACTCCACGCGATTAATGGATACCCAGCAAAACTGCGGATATTTTTTCGCGGAATACCTTTCGAGCCGCCACGTGCAGGGATGAGTGCGAGAATTTCAGTCATATTTCACCGTAGGGGCGAGGCATGCCTCGCCCCTACAAATAAATCACCACGCCGTCCAACCGCCATCTACAATCAAATTATTTCCTGTCATATATGAGGAAGCATCAGATGCGAGGAATAACAATGCACCATTCATTTCATCTTTCTTTGCCATTCTACCTAAAATTGTTTTGGCAGAATAATTTTTCACAAAATATTCTTCGTGTTTATTAAACACACCACCTGGCGTTAATGCATTCACTCGAATTTCAGTCTCTGCATAATACGCGGCGAGATATTTTGTAAAACCCAGCACACCTGCTTTCGTCACTGTGTAATAGACAGGTTTGTAAGCAACTCGTTTGCCATCTTTGATATAAATTCGTTGGTCGGGTCCGTTTAATCCATAAGTGGAACAGATGTTGATAATACTTCCTTTTTTATTTTTCAACATTTGTTTTACACACGCTTGTGTGACTAAAAACATGCCTGTTAAATTTACATTCATCGCCGCGTTCCAATCAGCAAGTGGATAATCTTCAAATGCGCCGGGCGCGATTCCTTTTTCAGCAGCAGTTGGGTCAAATTTTGGGTCTAATGCCGCAGAGTTAACTAATACATCCAAACGTCCGAAAGTTGAAATTACTTTTTCAACCATTGCATTAACTGATTCAGGTTTGGTGATGTCTGTTGAAATGCCTAAAGCGTTGAATCCACTTTTCGTAAGCGTATCAACTGTCGCCTGAATCAATGAAGCGTTTAAATCTACAACTACAACCGATGCGCCAGCTTCGGCTAACGTCTTGCAAAATTCTGCGCCGATTAATCCAACGCCACCAGTGACGACTGCAACTTTATCTTTCAAAGAAAATTTTTCAAATATTGTCATATCAACCTTTATGGAGCAGTATAAATCTCATCTTGTTGTTTATCAAATGCCAGATACAACCCCTCGCTCAAAATTTTATAAAGCGCTTTTGTGTTTTCATCTTTGTTGACATCAAACAAAGCGAGAACCGCTTCGCCAGAAAAAACATCGTCTTGCAGCCTTGATACGCCTTCTTCAAATCCGCCTCTTTCTTGACCTGTAACTGGGTCAACGAGGTCGGGCAGTACATACGCCCCACGATTTGTTGTGTATAGATAAACTGCGGCGGCTTCGTTGGTGTAAATGCGTGTGCCTTCAGGAAGTTCGTTTAGAAATTTCATGGCTTCGGAATCAAACCATTGAAACGAAGCATAACCGACTCCGCCTTTGCGAAGTTGTGTGATTTCGTTTGTTATGCCGTAAATTGAAAAAGAAAAAATAAGAAGAAAGAAAAAAGAAGAAAGAAGTTTTTGTTTGTGAAAAAGTTTTGTTAAAAAGTAAACGAACATAATTAATAAACTTACGAATATAGGAGACAAGATTCTTAACTGAAATTTTGTGCTGGCATCAAACCATGTCATAGATGAAATGATTGATGCTAAATATCCGAAGATGTATAGTGTGCTAATAAAAGATAAAATTTCTGGCGTTTCAGTGGCAGGTTGAAAGAATTTTCTTAATCCTTTGGGTACGATCCAAACAAGCAAAATAAATAACAAAACAAAAAAGATGATGGGAATTAAATTAGGAGTTTGTACCATTGCTCTACGCCATTCATTGAACGGCATAAGGAATTCAGAAAAAGTGGAGATTCCAATGGCAATATTTTCGGGTGTAATGGGATGATACACAAGCGTTCTGTTTGTAGCATTATCCGCCACAATTTGATTGCGAATACTCCAGCCAAGTGCAAAAGGAATAAAACTGGCGATAAATATTAGAGAACGAGTCAAACGGTCTTTCCAAGTAGTTCTAAGCAAAATCAAACTGACTAAAAAAGTAGCAAATAATGCCAAGCCTGCATAGCGCGTCAGATATGCTAAACCAACTAAACAACCTGTAAGAATTAAATATCGTTTTTGTTTGAGTTGAAAATAAAAATAAAATGTTAGGAATGATGCAAGTGTGAGGAAAATATAAAGTGGTTCGCTCATGGCGTTTGAGTGAACACGAAATAGCGAAGCATTGACCAAAAATAAAAGTGATAAAACAATTCCTGCAAGTTGTGACTTGGTCATCTTCCAGCCGATGATGCCAAGCAGAAAAATGTTCCCTCCAAATAACAAAGCATTGACAAATCTTGTGCCACGTAGTGGGTCTAAGCCACTTAATCCAACCAGTGCAAGCAATGATGAAAAGCCCGGCGGAAAGTGAGTCATTGGTTGGTTACTTGCTAACCATAATTCTCGATAACCATCTCCGTTCAACATGCTTCGTGCACCTGCAATGTAAGCAATAGAATCATCTAACAGTCCCAAGCCTTGCGGAGTCGCATATAGGATGAGAAATGTTCCAATTACAGCGAACAGGATGAAGGCTTGCACTGAGCCGTGTCGAAGTGTCAGAAAAGAAGCGAGTTGGGGTTTGTTCATAAAGCAGTGTGCGTCGCACTTATCAGGTCAAGAGAATCTAAACCTATTAGGTGCGACGCACTCTTTTACATCTATTTTATAGGTAATACAAAGCCTTGTTCTTCAAGATATTTCAAAATAATACGGGCATTGTCTTCTGGTGAAGAGCCAAACCCTTTGAGTGTGATTTCAGGATTGATAGGCGGTTCATACGGGTCATCTACGCCGGTGAAGCCCATGGGTTTGCCATCTTGCATGGCTTGGCGAGCTTTGGCATATAAACCTTTCACATCACGTTGTTCACAAATTTCAACGGGGGTATCCATAAAAATTTCGATGAAGTTTTCGCCAACCATTTTTCTTGCTTCTTCACGCGTGGAACGATACGGGCTGATTGCGGCACAAATTACACCACCACCTGCATGAACAATTTCACCAGCCACAAAACCAATGCGCAGAATATTTGTATCGCGGTCTTCTTTGCTAAAGCCCAAACCTTTTGAAAGATGTGTGCGAACGACATCGCCATCTAAAATTGCAAGTTCACGTCCGCGTTCGAGTAATAAAGAACGAAGCACTTGGGTTGTAGCTGTTTTACCTGAGCCGCTTAAGCCAGTAAACCAAATACAAAAACCTTGTTTGTGACGTGCAGGATATGTCTCACGTAAAATTTCGGCAGTCTCTGGGCGTGTAAACCATTCAGGTAAAAGTTTTCCTTTTGCTAAATAATCATCACGAACTTGTGTACCAGAAATGTTTGCGACCTTCGCACCTTTAGGTACATCTTTTTCTTCCACATATCTTTGTTCATCTGGAAGATAGACCAACATTTCAAACGGAATCATTTTGACTCCGATTTCGGCTTCGTGTTGCTTCATCAATTCTTGCGCATCATACGGACCATAAAATGGTTTGCCCAATGAATCATTTCCTGGTCCTGCATGGTCACGACCTACAATGAAATGATTCGCTCCATGATTTCTTCGGATGATGGCATGAAGAATCGCCTCTTTCGGACCCGCCATCCGCATCGCCAGCGGAAGCAGACTCAACATGGTGTTATTTTTGTCGTAGTGATTATCAACGAGTGCTTTGTATGTTCGCACACGAGTGTAGTGGTCAACATCGCCAGGCTTGGTCATACCAACTACTGGATGAATAATCAATGAGCCGTTTACTTGTGCGGCGGCACGTTTGGTCAATTCTTCGTGAATGCGATGTAATGGATTACGAGTCTGGAAAGCCACAACATTGTCATGCCCCATTTTTTCTAACATTTCACGAACTTGTGCAGGTGTATGACGTAAATTCACAAAATCATAATACTTAGGTAAGTTCAACACTTTCATTGGACCTGAAATACAAACTTTATTCCAACGAGCCATTTCAGAAACCATCGGATGTTTTGCATCAGTTGTCCCGTAGGCAAGAGACGCTTCTGTTTCAGCATCCCAATGAAATATTTCATCAAGAGTCATAATTGCAATTACATCAAAGTTTGCATCGCGTAACACCAACTCTTCACCAACTGTTGGTAATTCTTTCGGGTCAGCCGTCAATGTAATTGGAAGTGGAAATACAGTTCCATCAGCCAAGCGCATTTCTTTCAACACACGGTCATAATCCGCTTTACCCATGAAAGTGGTGAGGGGTGAAAAACCACCTGTTGCGATTAATTCCAAGTCACATAAATTTCTTGCTGTAATTTTGATAGAAGGAAGTTGTGCCGTTTTTGCAAGCAATTCTTCGCGTTCTTTGCCTGTCACAACCAAATTTACAAGTTTGCCACCATAAGGGGCAATGAGTTTTGCTTTTGCCATTTTTTCTCCGTTTGATTATGTAGGGCACGATATATCGTGCCCCTACGAATTTACAGACCCCGATTATACTCCAAAATTCAGTTGGTGAATTTTGGAAACAAAATCACTTATCGCAAGTTATTGAATGCAAAAGAGACGGTCAGCTTGTGATTTTATAGATGATTCAATTTGCATTGTTAACAATATTTGGCAGGCTTGTTGAAACGCCAATTTATCTTTTGACATCATTGAAGCAATTTCTTGTAATCGAGAAATATTCTCAGAATAGGCATACGCTTGAATAAATGGCATCCATTCGATTTGGTCTTGTGCTTGTAATTCAAGATTAAAAACCGCATCACCTAACACTGATACCTGTTCCCAATCCCCAACTTGACGTGCATACGAAGCCTTTTGATAGTAATAACACCAACCATGTTCTGGCTCTATTCCAAAGGGAATCAAAGGTGGTGTTTGAAATGTATCGCTTAATTCAATTTGGTCTGCTTCAGAATAAGAAGCAATCTGTTTTACTCGTTCATCTTCATAAGAAGATAACTCCACTTGGCGAAGGTCAATTACTTGTACACAAGATTCAGGTCTGGGTTGAGTCAAAATTAATATGTTTCGATAATTTGGATACGTACGAATACTTCTACGTTCTGAATAATCTTGCCCTTCGCGCGCAAAAACTTTTTCAATTGTATTTTCATCTAAAAGCAAGGCATAAATAGCAGGTTGAACATATTTTTCATGCTCAGACTCAGGGTGATAAATTAAATTCGCAGGTCCCCAAGTAAAATAATCTTCTTCCGCGGCAACTGCATAATGGGTGATTAAAGTTGTGCCTACTCCAAGTTGCGGAATTCGCCAACTGACTTGCCACCAAAAGTTTTGGGTAGATTGGGTTTCCGATGCTTTTACAAATCCATTTGCATAATGCGTAAGAGAGGCAATTCCAATCAGGATACTAAAAATAATATCTTGTAATTTAAGATTTGATATAAAAGAAACTATCAGAGGCAAGATTAATGCTGTACCTATAGAGGCAATTAAGGTATATCGTGAAAAACTTTTGAAATCTACACTTCGTCCAACTAGAATTACAGGCATTAAACCCGCAATAAGAATTCCTAGCCCTAAGAGAAAAACTTCCCATCTCCATTTTTGGTTTCTTCCATTTTTTTTGTTTTCAGAAATGTATTTATGAGCCACCCACAGTAATGTAATTATCAATAAAACAATCCCCAAACCTAATAACCAATCCGTTTTACTTAAACCAAATTTTAATCTTAATAATGGAGTTATCCAAGCGCGGATTAAAACATCTAATGTATCGTCCCAAAGAGTTGAAAAAACTTTTGTAACAAATACAAACGGCTCGCTTAATACATCTCCTAATTGCAAATCTACGTCGGTAGCTCCTCGTTCACTTTCGAAATAAAAAAGTCTCCAACCTAAAAACATGCTTGGAATTACGAGAGGTATCAAACTGGTTTTGAAAAACAAAATGAATTTATCCCAAAATTTCCCATCCTCACGAAATGCTAGAATAATTAAACAACCAAATCGAAGAAATTCTAGCCCAATATACCATTCAATTTGCCCCAGATAAAACCACCCAAGTAAAATTGAAAGTATATAAAAAGTAAATTTATTTTGCAGTTTTTTTGACTGAACTGCTTTTATCGTCAACCCAATTGAAAACATTCCTGCCACAAGCCCTGTGATGTGACATAAATAGTCAATCGCATTGGGTTGAGAAAGAAAACCTGGGTACAGCACCCATAATAAGGTCATGAAAAAAGTGAGGCGGTTTTCATCTTTCCAAACTAAACGAAGAATCCATAGAAATCCAATCCCGCTCATGAAGCGAAAAAAGAAAGCAGTTAAGTTGTAATAAAGAGGGTTTGCACCAAAAAGTGAATAAGTTGGAATCATGACAATGGCACGTAGTGGACGGTCAATTGCGAATATATCCCAAAATACCGATGGGCCATTTGCACCTGCAGCATACATTAAATACCAGTCATCATAAAAATAACCAAAGCGTGAAACAAATATTAAATAGGTTAATCCTGTTATGATAAATAATATGATTTGTTCTAAAAAATTTTTAGATGCAATTGCTGACTTGATTTTATTCATGTACCCTCAACTTTGTTGAAATAAGGTTATGCTTCCAGTTTTATTTGATTGATGAACTGCTTCCACAAGCCTTTGTACCTGTATTCCATCTTCTAACGTGCAAGATGGAGAAGCATTGCCTTTAACTACATCTACAAAATGTTTTGTCTGTTCTAAAAACATGACATTCCGCTCCCAACTTGCAGGAATTGGATACTCAACCCAATCTTTTTTTTCTGGCTGATATATTTTTACTGCACCATCTGCTAAATTCCATTTGATAGTTCCATTCGTCCCCACAATTGTAAAATGATGTTCAGGTGGTTGTTGATTAAAATCCAAATGCAAACTTCCTAACGCGCCACTTGCAAAACGTAAAGCAATTTTTGCTGTATCTTCTACATCTATTTCAAGGTCACTTAATTTGGCAGTGTATCCAAAAACCGATTCGACTCTTTCACCAACCAGCCATGGCAAATAATCTAACGAATGGCATTGAGTCGCAACCACACCTCCACCCATATCAGCTCTTGCGGCATAACTGATGCGGTAATCTTCCCACGGATGCCAAGCCGGTAAATATTCTCCAAAATGTACATTGGCAGAAATGATTCTTCCAATTTCACCGTTTGAGATTAATTCCTTCACTTTAATTAATGATGGATGAAATCTAAATTGAAAAGCCACTAAAACTTTTGTATTATATTTTTTTACAGCAGAAATTAATTCATCAATTCTTTCCATCGAATGCGAAATTGGTTTTTCAAGCAAAATAGAACAACCTGCTTGTGCCGCAGGGATAGCAATATCTAAATGCAAAGATGTTGGGTTGGAAACAATAACAGCATCAGGTTTATGTTTTTTGATGGCTTCATATATATCGGTTTCAACAGGATACCCCGCAATTTCATCGTCAGGTAATGTGGCTTTGC
>ERZ761602.3601-NODE-3601-length-21597-cov-15.838502_pt1 | contig 21597 bp, 19 predicted proteins | sample MGYA00512165_ERZ761602 | MGnify/ENA primary metagenome ERZ761602 (study PRJEB28899, sample SAMN02445085) | bioreactor sludge metagenome | biome: EBPR sludge; isolation source: Thorneside wastewater treatment plant | place: Australia: Brisbane, Thorneside...
TTTAATGATACGGCGACCACCGAGATCGACACAGAGTAGATCGTCGGCAGCGTCAGATGTGTATAAGAGACAGGGATATTTCCTGAAGGCTGTTCTAATGATAATCCTTCAGAATGTGATGAATTTATTTACACTTTGTACAGATGTAAATCAAATTTCACTTCATGTGTATCATTACCTATTCAAGTCAAACAAGATGACTATGGATTCTTTTACTTAGAGATTAATGAACTAAGTAATGAAATACATGTATATGAAAGCAAGAACAATACATTAGTATTTATTTATAGCGAAAATCCTATTTGTTATGTAGAAGAGTGTGAGGTTTTAATTCCTTAGTAGTTATAAAAGAGTACTTGTGGGTGATACAAAAAAAGAAGAAAGAAGCTCAATCAAATGATAAAATTTTTACACCACCAGAAAGGAATCGTTTGTTAACAAGATTAAGAAACTGGTTAAATAACATTCCAATTAAAGACCCCATCAACCGTCAAATGGCGGTGTTGCTTCAAATTATTCTGGTTGGGTTTATGGCAGTTTTGTTGTTAGCGGCAGGGGTCAATGTTTTCTTAGCAGAAACCACTTCGTTACAAGCAATTTTTATCAATACATCTGTTTTTGTGGTGGGACTCGTTACTCTCTTATTTTTTCTCAGGCGTGGATATTTTTACAGCATTACAGCCATTATTATTTCGGTTTTTATTTTCACACAAAGTTATGCCATTCTCGTCACCAGTTTGTTAGAAGTTCAAAGTACGCTCACATTTTATACATTAGCCATTTTGTTAGCAGGCTTATTGATTAATCCAAGAGCATTATGGGTTGTATTTACAATCAATATGGGCGTGATTATCTTTGGGGTAACACAAGAACAAGACTCAACATTAAGACTAGAAAGTATATCCGTTGCGGGAAATTTCTTTTTGCTAAACGGGCTGATGAGTGTATTCGTCAGCAGGTTTGGGGTTGCTTTACGAACATCATTACATAACTCATTGCAAAGAGAAAATGAATTAAGAAATGAAATTGCTACTCGTAAAAAAATAGAGTCGCATCGTGAAAAGTTAATTAAAGAACTAGAATCCAACAATGCCGAACTAGAAAGATTTACTTATACAGTTTCGCATGACTTAAGAAGTCCGTTGGTGACGATAAAAGGCTTTTTAGGAATGTTACAAAAAGGGATTGAGGAAAATCGTCCAGAAAGAGTTAGTGACAATATTCAACGTATCTCCAATGCGGCAGACAAAATGGAATCCATGCTGGCAGAGTTGCTTGAAATATCCCGCATCGGGCGAGTATTAAACACGAAGGTTCGAGTCAACATTGCCGATGTCACGAAAGAGGCGATTGAGTTGTTAGATGCTCAAATCGCAGAAAAAAATATCCAAATCAAAATTGCAGATAACCTCCCCACTGTCTTCGCAGATTATGTGCGTTTGCGCGAAGTGATGCAAAATTTAATTGATAACGCCATTAAATATTCAAGTTCACATCCGAATCCGATGATAGAAATTGGTTCAAAAAAATTAGGCGAAGAAGAATTTATTTTTGTGAAAGACAATGGAATTGGCGTGGCGCGCCCATATTATAGAAAAATTTTTGATTTGTTCGAAAAGCTTGACCCAAACACACAAGGTTCAGGAATTGGCTTGGCGTTAGTTAAAAGAATCGTTGAATGGCATGGCGGGAAAATTTGGGTTGAGTCTGACGGGGAAGGAACTGGTGCAACATTTTATTTTACAATTCCCGAAACCACCCAATAAACAGTGTAGCAATGGGGCGTCAGTTATAATAAAACAATGACATTTATAGACCAAGTAAATATTTTTGTAAAATCTGGCAAAGGCGGCGATGGCATGGTGCATTTTCGCCGTGAAAAATATGAACCACGTGGTGGACCCGATGGTGGTGATGGTGGCAAAGGTGGCGATTTAATTTTTGAAGTGAAACCAATTCTCAATTCGCTTTCGCATTTTAAACCGAAACAGAAATTTGCGGCGGATGATGGAGTCAACGGCGGCGCCTCACAAATGACGGGAAAAAATGGCAAAGACCTCATCATTTACATACCCCCCGGCACTGTGATTTATGATGCCGAAACTGGTGCGTTGCTCGGGGATTTAACCGAAGCAGGTCAACGATTGATTGTGTGCAAAGGTGGGCGTGGCGGACGCGGTAATCAACATTTTGCTACTTCACGAAATCAGGCACCCCGCACTGCTGAACGTGGTGAACCACATGAAGAAAAAGTGATTCGCCTCGAACTTAAGTTGATAGCGGATATTGGAATTATCGGTTTGCCGAACGCTGGGAAATCTACACTGCTTTCTGTGCTGACAAATGCCAAACCAAAAATTGGTGATTATCCATTTACAACATTAGAACCAAATCTAGGTGTTGCAAAATTGGATGATGAAACAACGGTTGTGTTAGCAGATATTCCTGGACTTATTGAAGGCGCACATGAAGGTGCTGGTTTGGGACATGATTTTTTACGTCACATTCAACGCACACGCGTTTTGATTCACATGATTGATGGGTTATCTGAAGACCCACTTGCCGATTACAGTCAAATCAATACAGAGTTATCTTTGTTTGATACAAAACTCGGCAAAAAACCACAAGTTGTTGTGATTAATAAAATCGACCAGCCTGATGTGCAAGCAAAGTTAAAAGAAATCGAGTCTAGTTTCAAAAAGAAAAAAATAAACATCATCACGGCTTCGGCAATGGCAAGAAGTAATACGCGCGAGATTTTAGTGTCGGCTTATAAACTGTTGCAGGAATTGCCACCAGAAGAAACTGAGAAAGAAGCGTTACCCGTCTACAAACCAGAAGTAGACCCGAATCAATTTGAAATTAAACGTGAAGATGGTGATAAGTGGCGTGTACATGGTGTGGCGATTGAACGCGCCGCTAAGATGACGTATTGGGAGCATCATGGTTCTGTGCGCCGTTTTCAACGCTTGATGGAAAAATTAGGCGTGGATAAATCTTTGCGTGACGCTGGCGTGCAAGAGGGGCATACAGTTTTCGTCGGTGATTTTGAATTGGAATGGCAGGATTAGCAGTTGGTGATTAAAGTATTATAAAAAACAACTCTCATTCTGAGAGTTGTTTTTTTATTGGAGATTGCTTCGTCATTGCTTTGCAACTCTTCGCAATGACATAAAGTTACTAATGATGATGCCCTCCACCTTCGTGGACGTGGCCATGGTCAAGTTCCTTATCACTTGGTTTGCGTAAAGCAACGACTTTGACATAAAAATTCAAAACTGCACCTGCCAAAGGATGATTGAAATCTAACTTTACAGTTTTATCATCAAAGCTAGTTACATAAGCACCGCGATGTTCACCATCTTCATCTGTGATGTGTAATTCCAAACCTTCCTCCAATTTCATGTCAGATGGAAATTCAGAACGAGGGACATCCATAAAGGCTTCTTCATCAAATTCGCCGTAGCCATCGGCAGGTTGTACGGTTACTTCTTTGCTGTCACCAATTTTCATGCCCATCATTTCATTTTCTAAACCGGGGATGATGTTTCCGTATCCTGCTAAAAATTGCAATGGACCCGCTTCATCGGATGAATCCAACACTTGCCCATCTACCGTTAATTTATATTCCATTGAAACGACAACGCCGTCTTCTACTTTTTCTATGCTCATTATCTTTTCCTTTTCTACATTTATGCGCCCATTGTACCAGTGAAAAGAGTTGAACGTCTCCAAATGCAACCTTAATTTATTGGGTTAAGCCGATTTATTATTTCGATTTAATCCAACTTTCGATTGATTAATAAATCCATCTCTCTTTTGATGACATCCAAATAAAAGTATTCTACACTTCCTTCATCAAAATATACTTGGAGGTATAAATGAATACTACAATTAATGAAAAAAGTACTGTTTGGCGAAGGATTGCAATTGTTAGCCTTCTATTGCTGGTGTTGGTTGGACCTAACTTTGGTCCACTTCCACACCTGTTTCGGGAAAGCTTATCTCTTGAAGGTTCTATCACGGGCGTTCTCATTTGGTTCTTGGTCGCTTTTCTAATCATTCTGGCAGTTGTATATAGAATGAATAAGAGCATGTCTATTAGTGAATTTCTCAAATCAAGTGGATTAGGTACACCTTCTGGAATCGGTGCGAACATCGCAGGATTAATCCTTGGAATATTATGGGCGCTTCTATTTCTATCCAGCATTTTGCAATTTGACCCAGATGCGAACTTAACTCAAATCAATGGATTCCGTATTTTGACCGCATTATTGGCGGCGAGTGGTGCATTACTAGAAGATTTGATTACACGTAGCTTCATTATGAATCAATTGCATAAAATCGGTTCATCGAAATGGACACAGGCTGTTGTTTCTGCTTTGATATTTGCAATCTATCATACAGCTTGGGGCTTTAATCCCTTTTCATTTGTCTTTAGCGTGGTGTATGGATTGTTGTTGGGAGGATTGTTCTTATGGGGCAAACGCAGTCTAACTCCAGTTATTCTCGGACACAGCCTAGTTGTCCTCATTGCCGAACCTTTCGCAACGATGCTCATCTTCCTTGCACCGGGTGCTTAGTTAAAGATTACCCTGCGATATCTTCATAAAAGCAGTTGATATCGCAGGGTATAATGCCGCAACGATGAAAACACAAAAAAGCAAAACCCGCGAAGCATGGGAACAATGGGATTGGGTCTGGCACTTTTCTGCCTACAGTTTTATTATCTTGAATATCCTATTTGTATACAACAGTGAACCCAGAATCACTAATTTTTTTTTCTTTTTTGTTCTTTCTGTATTACTGGGTTTGTGGTACATCCCATTTGTAAATGTATCAACCTTACGTGTTTGGGAAAACCCTATACGTGGTGCACTTTATCTAATCCCAGGCTGGATAATCTGGGGCGGTTTAATCTCACTAGCCGCTGATTCACTTTTGTTGATAGGGATATTCTTTCCATTAATTTTTAGCCGATTCCCCATTCGATGGTCAATTGGGATAACCAGTTTTCAGACTTTGGGTCTGTATGTTCTATATATTATGTTTTATCCAACTGATAATTGGTTTGCAATGTTGATGATTATTCTAGGTCTGCTGATTATCTCAACACTCATTGGTGCTTTTATCACATCCATCATAAAACAAAGCGCAGAACGCCAACATCTTATTGATGAATTAACTCGGTCCCGAGCAAATTTGATGAAAGTTGAACGGGAAGCAGGTCGTCTGAATGAACGACAACGCCTCGCTCGTGACATTCATGATTCAGTTGCTCAACATTTTACATCTATCATCATGCATCTTTCTGCCGCAAAACACAGCAACCCAGAATTAGTTAAATCAGTAGTTCAACAGGCTGAAAACGCCGCACGTGAAGGGCTTAACGAAATTCGCAGAATCGTTTGGGATATGCAACCTGAACAATTTGAAAAGGCTTCTCTCGTTGAAGCAGTTGAAGAACTGGCGGCACGCTGGTCTGCAGAAAATAATATACAGGTTAAGATGAAAGTGACAGGTAACCCACGCAATCTCACGTCACATACTGAAACGGCACTACTGCGCATTTCACAAGAAGCCATGCACAATATCAAGAAACATGCTCAAGCGAAAAATGTCAATATCACCTTTTCATTTATGGAAGATATGTTTGTGATGGATATTGCTGATGATGGCAATGGTTTTGAACCTTCCAAAATCCAGAATGGTTTCGGAATGAAAACAATGCGGGACAGAGTAGAAGAATTGAGTGGAACATTAACCATAGAAAGTGAGCAAGGAACTGGAACTGCCATTGCTGTTTCAATTCCTATTGCAGAAAAAAATGACGATTAAGATAATTATTGCTGATGACCACACAGTTGTCCGTAGTGGATTGCGTGCATTACTATCTTCGCAATCAGATTTTGAAATAGTAGGCGAGGCTAAAAATGGCGAAGAGGCTGTCAAATTGGCAATCTCTCTCGTCGCAGATTTAATTCTCATGGATTTGCAAATGCCCATTCTAGACGGCTTAGGTGCAATAAAATTGATTCGAGATAAGTTGCCAAAGGCAAATATTTTGGTGTTTACTACTTATGAAACAGATGCAGATATATTACCAGCCCTCGAAGCGGGAGCCATTGGCTATTTACTAAAAGACACTCCCCCTGAACAACTATTTCAAGCGATTCGTAATGCGTCAAAGGGCGAGATGGCTTTGGCACCACGTGTCGCTGAAAAAGTAACGCAACGTTTAACAAATTCTTCTAAAAACACACTGAGCAGTCGTGAAATTGAAGTATTAGAGCTTGCAGCACAAGGGAATCCCAACAAAGCAATTGCAAAGAAGTTATTTATTACCGAAGCAACTGTTAAATCTCATTTCGTGCATATTTTTTCTAAATTGGGAGTAACTGACCGTACAGGAGCAGTCACTGAAGCAATAAAAAAGAAAATCATTCAAATAAAATAGTTTTTTTGAAATCCACACTATTTACAAAGAGATTGTTATCATTACAGTGGAAACTTAATCTATTTTCATGCGTAAATTTCAACTATGCAGACAGTAAAAACTGAAATTACAAACTGGCTTTCTTCCAAACGTAGAATAATCAACTTGGTCATTGGATTAAGCGCGGTTTTAATGTATGAAATTGCTCGTGTCACCTATCGCCCGTACATTTATTCAAACAGCATTAATGATTTTCACGTCGCTGACACGCTCGGAAATTCCTTAGGCACAATAGCCGCTGTTTTTGTGTTTTTATCTATATTGGGTCGTACTATATCCGATGATTTATTTTTGTTACGAACTGTTGTAATTAGTGTTTTTGTGTATGAATTAGCACATCCACTCTTAGGCAAACCAATTGATGTGTGGGATTTAATCGCTACGCTAATTGGTGGCATTTTGTGTGAAATCATTTATAAATGGATACATAAACGAGAACTGCATTCAACAGCGGTTTTCTAACGACCTTCTCAATCAAACTTTTGATTGATTGAGAAATCCACCTTTCACTTGATGACACCCGAATAAAAGTACTCTACACTTCATGTATCAAAATCAATTTATCATGGAGAAAAAAATGAACACAAACAAAAACTGGGTACTTTCATCTAACTTATGGATAGGTCTGGCATTTATCAGTGGTGGCGTCATCGTTCTGCTCAATCAAACAGGCTTGCTGTCCTTTGATTTCAACTGGTGGGCACTATTCATTATATTCCCCGCCATTGGCTCGTTCAGCAGTGCTTATAATCGCTATCGCGCTACAAACAATCTGTTTGATATGGGTGTAATGATGCCCGCATTAATCGGTCTGTTCTTGCTTGCTTTGGCGTATAACTTGCTAAGTGGCAACGGCTGGAACTTCAACTGGAATCTCTACTTTCCCGCCATCTTCATTGTGATTGGCTTAGGCATGCTCTTTGGTCATTCTCGCAAAGAATAAAACCTTCACCACTAGTAATGCGTAAATAGCGTTAGGTATGTCGTTGCAAGTTCCAATCTAATCTTGCAACGACATCATTAAATTTTCAACAGGAGTAAATATGGCTAACATTCTCGAAGTTCAAAACCTTGTCAAAAATTATGGTGACTTTCAAGCCGTAAAAGGCGTTTCATTCAATATTCAAGAAGGCGAAATTTTCAGTTTACTCGGTCCAAACGGAGCAGGCAAAACTACAACCATTTCAATGCTCTCAACTTTGTATGAACCAACTTCTGGAGATGCAATCATTGCAGGTCATTCTGTCAAAAAGAATCCTATGGGAGTTCGCAATGCAATTGGAGTCGTTCCTCAAGATTTAGCTTTGTATGAAGATTTGACTGCAAAAGAAAATTTAATCTTTTGGGGACAAATGTATAACTTGAGCGGCAAGTCTTTGAGTTCACGTGTAGATGAAGTGTTGGAACAAATCGGTTTGACTGATAAAGCCAAAAATAAAGTGAAAACATTTTCAGGCGGGATGAAGAGACGCGTCAACATTGGTGTGGGCTTGTTACACAAACCTCAGCTTTTATTTATGGATGAACCCACCGTAGGCATTGACCCGCAATCTCGGCGCGCGATTTTGGATACAGTCAAAGATTTGAATAAACAAGGCATGACTGTCTTATACACAACCCATTACATGGAAGAAGCTGAAGAACTTTCGAATCGTGTTGGAATCATTGACCATGGTGAGTTAATCGCCATCGGCACACAAAAAGAATTGACCAAGCAAGTCGGTGAAACTGAAACATTGATTCTGCATGTCGGTGAAAATGAAGACCCATCCGCTTTGATTCCATCATTAAAAGAAATCAAAAATGTATTGGATGCAAATGTAATTGGTAATGAAATTTCTGTTGTTACACCTTCTGCAAAAGATGTATTGGCTTCTGTCGTGACCAAAGCCAACGAACGTGGAATCAAGATTTATTCGATTGATATCCGTGAGCCAAATCTTGAAGCGGTATTTCTTCACTTAACTGGACGCGCATTGCGTGATTAGACGATAGACCATTGACCGTAGGCCATAAAAACGGTCTATCGTCCATTGTCCATCGTCAAATACGGAGTATTTATGTTAAAAACTTTCCTCATCGGACTCAAAGATTTAAAAATTGCATTTCGTGACCGTGCCGCATTGATCTTCATGTTGCTGACACCATTTTTATTAACCATCGGTATGGGATTAGTCACTGGCAGATTTTCAAGCAACGATAACAGCGGCGCGTTAAACATTCCAATTGTGATTGTCAATTTAGATAATGATTCACTCGGAAATACTTTAGTAGAAGTATTCTCATCGGAAGAATTGGCTGACTTGCTAGAAACAACTACAAGTCAAGATGCAGAGGCGGCGCGTTTACTAGTAAATGAAGATGAAATCACAGTCGCAATCATCATCCCAGAAGGATTCACACAAAATATTTTTTCTGCAAACGCGAGTCAAAGCGAAGAATATCAAATTGAATTTTATGCAAACCCATCACGCCCCACCAGTGCAGGTATTGTGAAAACAATTTTAGATGGCTTCATGGCGCGTGTGGATGAAATGCGTGTTGGCGGAATTACTTCTGTTGCACAATTAATTATCAGCGGAAGAATTTCACCTGAAGGAGCGAATGCAGTTGGTGAAGAAATAGGTGCGCGTTTTGAAAACACGCCAACTGATTCTGATGAAACATTGATTACATTAAATACTTCAACCAATCAAACTCAAACAAACGAAGTAGATATGCTGGCATATATTGCGCCAGGCATGGCACTCATGTTTTTGATGTACACCGTTAGTTATGGTGGTCGTTCGATTCTTGCAGAAAAATCAGGTGGCACATTAACTCGTTTGCTTGTTACGCCAACAAACTCAATGCAAATTTTAGGCGGCAAAGTGTTTGGCATTTTCTTAACAGGCGCGGCACAAATGTTTATTCTGATTGGTGCAACCACTTTGCTTTTTCAATTGCAATGGGGCGATATGCTTGGCATTGTGTTAATTGTTTTTGCGGCAGTGTTTGGTGCAACAGGTTGGGGTTTGTTAATCACTGCTTTTGCGCGCACACCGAATCAAGTTGGTAGTGTGGGTTCGGCTGTGATGTTGATTTTTGCAATCATGGGCGGCAGTTTTCTTAGCACAGAAAACATGCCCGCCTTTGTGCAGACGTTAAGCAAGATTACTCCAAACGCTTGGGCATTAGATGGATTCACATCACTTGCATTTGGAGGAAACATCGCTTCTTTAACTACGCCTCTACTTGCTCTGCTGACGATGGGCATTGTCTTGTTTTTGGTTTCTGCGTTTTTATTTGGACGAAAGAATTTGGTACAAAAATGATTTAACCTCAAAACACAAGAGCCTAGCCACAGAGCACACGGAGATCACTGAGTCTCTGATTAATTTTTCTCTGTGGACTCTGTGCTCTCTGTGGCAAAAGGTTTTGGAGTAAAAAATGAAAAAAATATTTGCAATTGCATGGAAAGATGCAATCATACGTTTCGCAAGTTCATCAGAATTATTGTTCTTCATCGTCTTACCGATTATTTTTATATTCCTTATCTCAGGTGGCATACCTACTGGTGATGAAGATAATCGCAGACGTTTATTAGTCGTTGACCAAGCGGACACGACCATTTCGCAAGAATTGGTTTCGGAGTTAGAAAATTCAACAAGCGTCAGACCAGATGTCATGTCAATGGAAGAAGCGGAAGCAGAATTTGAGTCACGTGGTGCAGCGGCAATGTTAATCATCCCTGCAAGTTTTGATATCGACGCAATTCAAAATGGAAATGCTGAATTAGATTTTCGTGGACAGCCAAATGATATTGATTCAAGTGTGGCGCAACGTGCCGTTGAAACTGCCATACAAAAAGTAGGCAGTGTGTTTAGTGCCGCAAACATGGCATTAGATGAAGCCAAAGCACGTGGAACTTTTGAATCTTTGGAAGATGAGCAAGCCTATTTCAATGCCGCTTTAGAAACAGCAAAAACTTTGCAAGCGGATTCACCTGAACGAATCAAAACAATTCAAGGCAACACACCTGATGATTTTGATTATGACCCGCAAGCCAATACTTCAGCAGGTCAATTGATTACATGGGTGTTTATTCCGCTGTTTGGAATCTCAGCCTTGTTTGCGTATGAAAGACAACAAGGAACATTGAGACGTGTTCTCACAACCCCAACCAGCAAAGCAACATTTTTACTTGGCACAATTTCTGGTCAGGTAGTAATGGCGTTGATTCAAATGACGTTATTAGTTTTGTTTGCAGTTTTTGCATTCAAATTAAATTGGGGCAACCCAATTGGTCTTTATATCATTCTCACATGTGCATGTCTTGCCGCCGCCGCAATTGGAACCACAATGGGAACATTCATCAAATCGGAAGGTCAGGCAACTGGATTAAGCATCATGGCTGGCATGATGATGGCGATGCTAGGCGGATGTATGTATCCGATTGAATTGTTTCCGCCATTTATGCAAAGCCTTGCACGCATCTTCCCCACCACTTGGGCAATGCAAGGTTTGATTGATTTATCGCTTCGTGGCGCAGGTGTAGTTGATATTCTCCCCGAAGCTGGGGCTTTGATTGGGTTCGCTGTTTTGTTTTTTGGAATTGGTGTGATGAGGTTTCGGTATGAATGATACAGAAAGCAGAAGGCTGTTAGCAGAAGGCTGTTAGCAGAAGGCAGAAATCAGTAAACAGATAGAGGAGAATTGACATGGCTTATCAAGAGTTAAAGGGACATCGCGATTTGAAGGTTTATCAATTGGCTTATAAATTGGCGATGGAAATTTTTAATGAGTCGAAAACTTTTCCAAAAGAAGAGAAGTATTCTTTAACTGACCAGATTCGCCGTTCATCTCGTAGTGTCGCCGCAAATATCGCTGAAGGTTTTCGCAAGAGACAATATCCAAAGATGTTTGTCAGCAAACTTGCAGACTCTGATGGCGAAGCAACAGAGACTCAAGTGTGGTTAGATTTTGCAAAAGACTGTGAATATCTCTCACCTGAAAAACATGCAGAACTTATCAAAGGCTATGAAGAAGTTGGCAAAATGCTTGGAACGATGATGTCTATGCCAGAAAAATTTGCGCCACGAAACCAAGTCCGCGAATAACTCATCTGCTTTCTGCATTCTGCTCTCCGCTTTCTGCATTCCGCCTTCTGCCTACTGAATAATTTTCTCAAAAAACAAACTCAACGGATCTTCCTTATATTCTCCAAAATGAGCAATTTCTTTAAATCCCCAACCGCGATACAAAGCAATCGCATCTTTTTGATGAATGCCAGTCTCTAGTCTCAATTTATAAATTCCATTTTCTTTCGTATATTTTGACAATTCCTCAAGCATCAATTTTGCCAAACCAAATCCGCGAAATTCTGGGCGAACGTACATCCGTTTTACTTCACCATATTCTTTGCCAAAGAATTGAACTCCCCCGCAACCTGCTGGCACACCATCTTTACGAGTGATAAAAAATGTGACATTTTGTTTAATCAATTTTTCAACACTATATCCATGCCTGCTTTCGCTTGGATAAAACGGTGCAAGGTCACTTTCTAAGCCTTCAATTAATTGGATTGCATCGGGTGTATCAGGTCTCTCTTTTGTGATTACGACAGTCATAATTACTTCTCCATTGAAATTTGTATTGATTATAGACATTTTTTGGATTTGACGTGATAAGATTCACGTCAATGAATGTATTACTCAAATTTTCCAAAGCCATAGATAATTTTACAGAACGCTTAGGTCAAGCCTCTGCCTTCTGCGTTCTGCTTACTGTATGTGTTGGCTTTTACAACGTCATAGCTCGTTATCTTGGACGATTCATCGGCATGAAACTCACTAGCAACCTCTTCATTGAATTGCAGTGGTATTTATTCTCGCTGACGTTTTTACTCGGCTTCGCTTACATCCTCAAACACGGACTCAATGTCCGCGTGGATTTTTTGTATGCAAATTGGTCTGAGAAAAGAAAAGCATGGGTAGATTTAATTGGTCATTCAATATTTCTAATTATATTTTGTATTATTGGTTTATATGTCACCACACAACCTGTTTTGCAATCGTGGGGCTTACTTCCTAATGGAACCTTTGGCACATGGGAAATGTCACCAGACCCGAATGGCTTACCAAGAGCACCAATTAAGTCTATGCTGTTGGTTGGGTTCACAATGTTATTGTTGCAAACATTTTCTGAAAAAAAAAATATTTCTATTATTAAAGGTAATCCGTTGGTCGAGTAGGCGATGATCTTCCGCCGTATCGAGACCAACATGTTAATAGAATACTCTTATTAAACTTGTGGTCTCGATACGTTCTTCGCAACAAACGCTCAGAACTACTCGACCACCGATATAAACTAATTATGCCTAACTTCGAATTCCTCGCCATCCTCATGTTCATCGGCTTCTTCGTTTTCATCATGAGCGGATATCCCGTCGGCTATTCGTTTGCCGCCACAGCAATTTTATTTGGCGGCATTGGCTATGCACTCGGCGCATTTAATCTCAACCTATTAAAACTGATGCCAAGCCGATGGTTCGGCACCATGTCCGATTTCACATTGCTCGCGATTCCATTTTTTATTTTCATGGGTTCGGTCTTTGAAAGGTCTGGGCTGGCAGAAGAGCTTCTTGAAACAGTTGGCAGGTTTCTCGGTCGAATCAGAGGCGGGCTTGCATTAGCAGTCATTCTCGTGGGCACCATCCTCGCCGCCACCACAGGCGTTGTCGCCGCAACCATCATCATGATGGGTATGTTAGCACTGCCAACCATGTTGAAATATGGCTACGACAAAAAACTTGCCACAGGCGTGATCACATCATCAGGCACACTTGCACAAATGCTGCCGCCAAGTTTGGTGTTGGTTGTGTTGAGTTCACAAATCGGTGTGTCGGTTGGAGATTTATTTGTTGGCTCTGTGATTCCTGGATTGATTTTATCGAGTTTATATTTAACGTATGTATTTGTGATTACGCGCCTCAAACCTGACCTCGCGCCTGCTCTGCCACCTGATACATTATCCGTCACTCGAACAGAATTGATTCGCGTCATCATTCCGCCTGCGATATTAATTTTTTTTGTATTAGGAAGTATTTTCTTCGGGCTTGCCTCACCGACAGAAGCAGGCAGTATCGGTGCAGTTGGTGCATGTTTTCTGGCATGGATGAATAAACGCTTCAACTATAAATTGATTCAAGATTCAGCAAAATCAACCGCACAACTGACTGCATTGGTCATTACGATTTTATTTTGTTCATCATTCTTTAGCTTGGTCTTCGACGGACTCGGCGGGCAACGACTCATCACCGAGTGGTTGCTCAATCTCCCAGGCGGCTACTGGACGTTTATTATCGTAGCAAACATCGCCATCTTTTTGCTCGGTATCTTTTTAGAGTTTGTAGAAATTTGTTTTATCGCCTTGCCACTAATCGTCCCCGCCGCAACTGCTTTAGACATAGATATGGTTTGGCTATCGGTTTTATTTGCCATCAATTTACAAACCGCATTTATCTCCCCACCTGTTGGATTTTCATTATTTTATTTACAAACCACCGCCCCAAAAGAAGTCGCTACATCCGATATTCATAAAGGCGCAATTCCTTTTATGATATTGCAGTTAATTGCTTTGATTATCGTTTTGTTATTTCCTGAAACCGTCACTTGGTTGGTAGAATTATCAGCACAAACTACACCATAGATGGTAAAGGAGGATAGGTATTTTTATGATGAGATTTCGTACTTCAGTAGCTATTATATTTTTAATTGCTGTTAATTATTTGGTTGCCTGTCAAACAGCGACAAATATTCCAGAGCCAACATCAATCAATATACTACCTACATCTACACCTATTGTTATTCCAACGGTAGAAGCAGTTATTACACACCCTGAACTAGAAATTATTACGTCTCGTAATGTTGCCCGTCTCGAAAAAATAGACCAATGGGGACAAGGAAGTGTGAATGGCGTCGCTCTTTCACCAGATGGAAATTTAATTGCAGTATCAACTACTACTGGAATTTATTTATATGACCGAAAAACAGTGAAACAGATCGGTTATATTGATATTCGCGTCGGAGAAAATGACGATGTAGAAACACAAGCATGTCCAGCCTCTGGGAATCTAGCATTCAGCCCTGATGGTTCGATACTTGCAATCGCTAGTACTGATATTAGATTATGGGACTTAAAAACTAACACCGTTCAAACAGTGATTAAGAACAAAATCGAAGATACTGATTCAATAATTACAGAGATTCAATTTAGCCAAGATGGTAAAAGTGTTTTTGGGGTTCAGAAAAATGCTTCTAAATACCCATGTTACCTTGGCTGGGGAAGTCTGGTGATTTACACGACTGACAATGGAGAGTTGGTTTTGAGACATGATTTCAATCGGAATGAAGAGGCTCTAAGCCCGATCTTTACTGAAAGAAATGGTATTGCCTATATTGCATATTACGAGGCGCAAAATGGGTATTTCCTTCTAAAAGTTAATTCACAAACTGGGGAAATATTAATTGAAAAACAATCGTCAGCGATATTTAGTATGAACAGTAAGGCGGCAGTTACTAATAAATGGATACCCATCGGAGATAGCGGAGACGGATATTCAGAAGCACATGTTATTGATTTAACTTCTTTCGAAGATATTGAAGTACTAAAAGCAAATGTGAAGTTAATTCCTCAATCTGATAGGATGATTATCCGCGAGAAACAAAAACTTACTATTCGTACTTTGGAAGGTAAGGTTATCTGTTCAAAATCTATTAGTAGCGAATCGGATAATGTATTTACTCCTGATATGTTTTCTTTAGACGGAAGTATTGCAATAAGTTGGAATTACTATGGAGATCGAGCAGGTGATGTACACATATGGGATCTCGAACAATGCACTATATCAAAACCTGTTCTTATATTTCCAGAAGTTGCTCGGGAGATAAGTTTTTCATCCAATGGTCGTAGTCTTCTTACAGGTAGTAGAGCTGGTTATACATTTCATGTTTTCGATGTTCAAACTGGGAAATTGCGTTTTTCGCTTTCAGGCTTCGATGCGAAATTTAGTGCAAGCGAAAATCAAGTTCTTGTAGTTGAAGAAAAAGCTATCAATGCTTATGATGTTGAAACAGGTGAATATTTATCTCCAGTAGTGAAAGGTAATTTCGATTACATGACTGATGTTTTGGTTAGCCCTGATGGTAAATTTCTTGGAATTATTGATACTTCAACCAATGGTTTCCAAATTGTTAATATTGGTAACAATTCTGAAATTGATACATTGATGGCTTTTGATAATAGCAATCTTTACTTCAGCCGAAATGGGAATTTTGCCGCAACTGTTAGTGGTAATTTAGGAGTTAGTGAATTTCGATTCTGGGAACTTGCTACAGGAAATGAATTAATAGAATGGCAAGGTATGGTTCCTACTGAAGGCTATATCAATATTTCCTTTTCTTCAGATTTCACCCAATTAGCAACATTTGGCACAGATGGATATTATAAGTATGTGTACATTTGGAATATGCCAGAATTTTCGCTGGCAAAAACACTAACGCAAGCCTTCCCAAATTCAGACCGTTCAATAAACAATTTGGAATTTATCTCAAATAATCAGTTGTTATTTGCCTTTGGAAGTAATCCTGATGCTTTCATTTTCTGGAATATTTCAACAGGAAATTTACTTTCTGAATTGCCTGTCCAAGTTCACAGAAGCGAACTTGGAAATCACATTGTTTTCAGTCCAGATGAACGATTGCTTACAGTACTTGACGGCGACGGCACGATTCATATATGGGGAGTAAAGTAAAAACATTGGTATTTGTAAAAGATAACAAAATGGTCAAAAAGTTTCTTTTGCCTACACGCAAAGTCAAATTATAAGTAACAGATACACAGTGAAAATTAATTTCCTGTGTACCTGTTTACTAATTACTGATTACTTCACTACTGATTCGCTTCCATAAATTCCAACAAACTAAACTCATTCGTAAAATTCCATTTTTGCACTCTTGCGCGGAATGTCATCCACTGGTCGTAAATTGCTTTGAACTCTGCGTCTTCACTTGCTTTGGCTTCATACAATTCAAATGCTTTTACTCGCGCGGCTTGCATAATCTCATCACTGTAAGCAGATAAAACTGTTCCGCTGTTGACTAATCTCTCTAACGCTTCACCATTGACTGAATCATATTGGGCCGCCATCGTCACATTGACTTCACCTGCGGCGGCTTGAATCGCATTTTGATATTCAGCAGGCAATTTATTCCATTCATCCAAATTAATTTGAATCTCCACTGTTGGACCTGGCTCCCACCAGCCTGGATAATAATAAAAGCCTGCGGCTTTGTTTAATCCAAGCTTTTCATCATCATACGGACCCACCCATTCAGCAGCATCAATTGCACCTGTTTCCAATGATTGGAAAATTTCACCACCAGGAATGGTCTGCACTTGCACACCCAAAGCAGACATGACTTGCCCGCCCAAGCCTGGAATACGCATTTTCAAACCTTGTAAATCGGCAACTGAATTAATTTCTTTGCGGAACCATCCACCCATTTGAGCACTGGTATTGCCTGCTGGGAATTGAATCACATTAAATTTGCTGGCATAAAATTCTTGAAGTAATTCAAGTCCACCACCTGCAAACAACCACGCATTTTGTTGTGAAGCAGTTAATCCAAATGGCAAACTAGTTCCAAATGCCATTACCCAACTTTTGCCAATGTAATAATAAGAAGCGGTATGTCCTATGGGTACTGCTCCCGATGAAACGACATCCAATACTTCGGTTGCCGCGGCAAGTTCACCTCCAGCACGAGGCATGATTTTAAATTTGCCACCTGTCAATGCCGAAACTCTGTCTGCAAATTTTTGTGCAGTACCAAATAACACATCCAATGCGGGAGTCCAACTGGTTGCCATTTGCCAATCCAATGTAGGCAAATCACTGGATGCAGAAGTCTCTGTTGGTTCAGGGCTTGCACACGCCGCAAGTGCAGATGCGGCAACACCCATCCCTGCGGTTTTCAAAAAGTCACGTCGATTCATCATACAGCCTCCATGAAAGTTTTTTATATTTTATCTTTAAGTTTGTCGTTTAAGGTCATAATTGTGGGTTTAGATTTTTCCCTTTTTCTCCAAATAATCACTATAACCACCTTGACATTCCACAAGTTGATTATTTTCGATGACAAGCAATCTTTCAACTGTTCTATCCAGAAAATATCTGTCGTGTGAAATAACTAAAACTGTTCCGACAAAATCTTCGAGAGCTTGTTCCAAAACTTCAGCAGAAGCAATATCTAAATTATTGGTGGGTTCATCTAGCAAAAGAAAATTTGCACCCGATAAAACTAACAAAGCCAGTTGCAATCTACTTCGTTCACCACCAGAAAGGTCACCGATTTTTTGAGTCACTTGTTTGTAAGTAAACAGATAATGTAAAAGAAAAGCAGTGGCTTTACCTTCATTCATCTCACCTGCATAGCGGACAGCATCTACAACGGTTTGGTTGAAATCCAAAGTTTCATGTTCTTGTGAATAATGTCCAACTGAAATGCTAGGTCCGATTTTGATTTCTCCAGCATCAGGGTTTTCTTTTCCAAGAATCATTCTCAACAAAACAGATTTGCCCGCTCCATTGGCGCCGATTAAACCAACACGTTCTCCATGCCAAATGGTTTGATTGAGATTTGAAAAAACTTTTTTACTTCCAAAAGATTTAGAAACATTATCAAGCTCTAAAACTTTATTAGAACCACGCCAACCACTAAGTTGCAAGCCCATACGCTTGCGTTCAGTAATTGGCTTATCAATCTTTTCGATTTTATCCAAACGCTTTTGCATCGTCTTTGCTTTAGCGGCAAATTTTTCGTTGTCATATACTTTGCCCCAAATTGCAAAACGCTTGATGGCAATTTCCATGCGTTTGATTTCGTGTTGTTGGGCACGAAATAATTCCTCCTGACGAGCCAAGCGCAAATCTTTATCCGCAATGAAAGATGAATAATCGCCTTCAAACATGGTTAACTTGCCATCTTCAAGTTCAGCAATATGAGTCACAACAGCATCGAGTAAATATCTATCATGTGAAATGATGACGACTGCGCCTTCATAATCTTGAATTAATTTCTCGAGAAACAATTTTCCAGGCAAATCAAGATGATTATCGGGTTCGTCTAATAACAAAACATCTGGATTTAATAGAATCAAACGCGCTAAGCCTACGAGTTTTTTCTGTCCGCCGCTTAACACGGATAGAGGCTTGGTCAATTCACTTTCAGCGAGTCCTAGCCCAAGCAGAAGGTCACGTACACGTTGCGGATATGAATCACCGCCGAAGATTTGATATTCTTCAAGCAATTTGTGTTGCAATTCAAGTGCATGTTGAAGTTTCTTTTCATTGCTATAAACTTCAACGTCACCTAAACTTTTCTCCACACTTTCTAATTGGGCATGGATTTCTGCAACACGAGGATTGCCTGCTAAAGCGGCGTCAAATGCTGAAAGAGAAAGGTCAAGTTCAGGGTGCTGAGACAAGTATCCCGTAGTGATGAGGCGGGCTCGGGTGATGAGTCCGCCGAGTTCGGGAGAATGTTCACCTTCGATTAATTTAAATAGCGAAGACTTCCCCGCGCCATTTGCACCAATCAAACCAATGCGCTGACCGCGTTTGATTTCCCAATTTAAGTTTTCAAAAATTCTTTTTGCTCCGAGTACGAGCGTGATGTTTGTAAGTTGAATTTGAATCATTGTGTTATCCGTAAAATTAAAATAAAAAACCGCAGGCGCACCTGCGGTTGACGAAAGCGAAAACTTTCAGTGAACAGGCGCAATACGACAAGGCTCAGTGGAAATGAAACCACGAACCCCGATGACTAAAGCAAATGTACCTGCCTGAAATTTATAAATCATGTTTCGTATTATAACTGATTCTTAGCCACAGAGCGCACAAAGTTATCAGAGATTCTTAAAAAGGCTTTCTCAAAAATCTATGTGACCTCTGTGGCATAAAATATGAGAAAATATAGTTATGCAAATATTAAATACCTTAAGCCAATCTTCTTTGCAGGATTATCACGATTGTCCACGCCGATTTGAGTTGCGATATTTGCAACAGTTGGCTTACCCTGCGATTGAAACTGAACCCGCGCTTGAAAATGAACAACATCAAAAAGAAGGTGAATATTTTCATCGTTTGGCACAACAACATTTTGTGGGAATATCAAATGAGCAAATTTCTAAATTAGCGAATACAGAAAATTTGCAAAGGTGGTGGGAGAATTTTATTGGTCTAAATGGTCTGACTGGTCTAAATAGTCTTAAAGGTCTGAAATCTGAAATTACATTGTCTGCGCCGTTGGGTGGTTATCGTTTGGTTGCGAAATATGATTTGATTGCATTTGATAACGAAAAAGTTTTTATCTATGATTGGAAAACATATCGCAAACGTCCAAAGACAGAATGGTTAGCGATTCGTTGGCAGACAAGAGTTTATCGGGCTTTGTTGGTGCAAGCAGGTGCACATTTGAATGGCGGAAAACAAATTCAGCCAGAACAAATTGAGATGATTTATTGGTTTGCTAATTTTCCTGATGACCCTGCAAAGTTTTCTTATGATTCGAATCAATTCAAGCGGGATTGGGATGCGTTGACTCGTTTGGCTGAAGAAATTAAATCTGCCTCGTCATTTCCAAAAACGGATGATACAAATAAATGTTTATATTGCCCGTATCGTTCTTATTGCAATCGCGGAGTTAAAGCAGGTGATGCATTAGATGCAGAACTTGAAACCGAAGCCGAAGAATTGTTTGATATTAATTTTGAACAAATTGGTGAGATAGAATTTTAAACAAAAATCCCGCAGATTTTATCTGCGGGATTTGTTTATTTTATTATTGCCAAGTCACCGCACCAGATAACCGATAATTATCTGCCAGCAACTCAGCGTCAAGCACATTGATGATGCCATCATTATTCAAGTCTGCAATATCAGGTGCTGATAAGTTGTAATTCATGCCAATTGTCAGTGCATCAAATTGGTCAATCACGCCGTTGCCATCAATATCACCAGCAGGTAATGTAACAGTTTGCATCGTACGAGTCACACCACCAACTAATGAGATAGAACCTTGCGCATCTAAATATCCAGCGGCTGAAGCGAGGATAACATAATCTCCGCCGGGGGCAGTGAAACTAAAGTTACCATTTGCATCAGCCACAGCAGAAGCAATCAAGTTATCACTCAAATCAAATAATTGAATGGTCACAGGTTTGCCAGCCAGCACTTGTCCATTAACTGTAGCATCAGGAATCACAGTTGGGGTTGGTGATGGCAAGTTATCAATCACAGTCAGGCTATCCGGTATGTATGAAATATTTTCGAGTGTGCCGTCGCTTGAAACACGCGCCGTACATTCCACATTACTTTGTCCAATCGTTAAGCCTGTCACATCAAATGTGAAGGCAATGCCATTAGTCGTAGCACGATTACCATTGCTTCCGGCAATTGCTACAATGAAACTTCCATTTTGAGGACCAAACACTGCGGAGGCAGGATCATCTCCAAATACATTTCCTACCGCGATATTATTCGCTTCAAGGACTACGGGGTTATAGGTACATGTAATTTCAGCACTGGCATAACCCGACGCAGGTACATTCAACAAACTTACAGTGACAGATGTTGTTTCGTCTATCAAAATTGTTGAAGGTATGATGTCAGTCAACACATACGGACCCGTTGGAGTTGGGATAGCTGTATTGGTTGGAGTCAACACAAGCGTTGGTGTTGAAGTAATTGTAGAAATTGGTGTTTCACTTGGTAGCGGCACAAGCGTAGATGTTGCAGTGGCAGGGAATTGAGTCAAATCAATTGTTGGTGTAGCAGTAATCGTTGATATTGGAGTCTCACTTGGTACAAGTGTAGAAGTCTCAGTCACTGGGAATTGAGTCAAGTCAATCGTTGGCGTTGCTGTTGCAGGGAATTGAGTTAAGTCAATCGTCGGGGTTGCTGTTGCAGGGAATTGAGTCAAATCAATCGTTGGTGTTGCAGTGGCAGGGAATTGAGTCAAATCAATCGTCGGGGTTGCTGTTTCTGGGAACTGAGTTAA
>ERZ761602.3602-NODE-3602-length-21593-cov-6.660182_pt1 | contig 21593 bp, 17 predicted proteins | sample MGYA00512165_ERZ761602 | MGnify/ENA primary metagenome ERZ761602 (study PRJEB28899, sample SAMN02445085) | bioreactor sludge metagenome | biome: EBPR sludge; isolation source: Thorneside wastewater treatment plant | place: Australia: Brisbane, Thorneside...
GCCATATCGGTCGCATCGAGCGGCTGATAACGCAGCCGGTTGAGAAAAGTGGCCATGCCGCCGCGGCGGTCGGCCGGCATGAATTTCTCCAGCGCCTCGCGTGCAAAATTGCGATAGCCGGCATCGTCGAACGGCTGGCGCGCGGTGCCGACGATTTCCAGATCCTCGGCCACCAGGCCATCGGCATGAAGTGCGCACAGCGAGGGCAGCAGCATCCGCTGCGCCAGGTCGCCAGTGGCGCCGAACAGCAGCAATCGGTCTGCGGTAAAGCTCATCCGCCCGTCCTCTCCCGGTGGCTAGGTCCAGCGGCGGGTTAGCAGCGGGGCAGGAGGCGCGCCAGTGCGCGAGGGGCCGCTCAGGCCCGTGCGCGGCGTGAATACGTCTGTGAGCGGACGGTCTTGCGCGGCTTGGCCGCCGCCTTGGGTGCGCGTACCGGGCGCGGGCGGTATTCCTCGCTGGGCAGCGCCTTGCCGAACAGCCAGCCCTGTACCATCCGGCAGCCATCCTGCTTGAGATGCTCCAGCTGGATCCGCTCCTCGACTCCTTCGGCCAGAGTGCACATGCCCAGCTGGTTGGCCAGAGCGATCACCGCGCTGACAATCGCCCGCGATTCCTCGCGCGTGGCCAGTTCGGACACGAACCGCCGGTCGATCTTGATCTTGTCGAACGGGAAGGTCAGCAGGTAATTGAGCGAGGCATAGCCGGTGCCGAAATCGTCGAGCGCGATTTTCACCCCGAGGCTCTGGAGGCGGTTGAGCACTTCCAGATTGGCTTCGGAATTGCCCAGCAGTACGCCCTCGGTGATTTCGAATTCGACCCGGGCCGGATCGATTCCGCTTTCAGCCAGGGCATGGACCACCAGCGGCATAAGTCCCGGACTTTCGATCTGCACCGGGGACAGGTTGATCGAGATCGTCTCTGCTGCTTCCCAGCCGGCTGCCTCGTGGAGCGAGGTGCGGATCACCCATTCGCCAATGGGCACGATCAGGCCGGTCTCCTCGGCAATCGGGATGAATACGTCCGGCGGCACCAGCCCGCGGGTGGGGTGCTGCCAGCGCAGCAGCGCCTCATAGCCGGTCATCGCCTCGCTCTGGGCATCCACCAGCGGCTGCAGGAACAGGCGCAGTTCGCCCCGGCCGACCGCATGGCGCAGGTCGCGGGCCAGGGTGTGGCGTTCGTGCAGTTGCGCGTCCATGCCGGGCTCGAACATTTCCCAGTCGCCCCGTCCGGCAGCCTTCATCGCATTGAGCGCGATGTCGGCATAGGATTGCAACTGAACCTTGCCGTCGGTGTGGAACGGAGCGAGCGCGATCCCGATCGAGACCCCGCTGTGGAGATCATGGTCTTCCACCTGAAGCGGTTCGGCCAGCGCAATCACCAGCAGTTCGGCGAGGCGGACCGCATGATCGCAGGCATCGCCGCCCCGTACCACCACCGCAAATTCGTCGCCGCCAAGCCGGCTGATCAGCGGCTGGCTGCCGCCCAGGCCGCTGTCATGGACGCAGGACAGCAGCTTGTTGCCCAGGGTCCGCAGAAAGGCATCACCGACCGCGTGGCCGTGCATGTCGTTGATCGACTTGAAGTGATCGACATCCAGCAGCATCAGCGCGATGTGTTCGTCCGCGCCGCGCTCGGCCAGCTGGCGTTCCAGCGTCGCATCGAACAAAGCCCGGTTGGGCAGGCCGGTCAGAGTGTCGTAGTGGGCCATGTGATGGACCCGGCTTTCGGCCTGGCGGCGTTCGGTGATGTCCGAAATCACCCCGCGATAGGCCACCTTGTCGCCGGTATGGCAGGGCCTTCCGCTGATCGACCACCAGCGCGGCTCGCCATCGCCAAGGCCATCGAGTGCAACGACGGTGCCACGCAGGGGACGGCGCTCGACAATCGCCTGGGCCAGACTGCTGCGCGCTTCGTCGGGCGCGAACAGGGATATGAACGGTGCGCCTTCCAGCGCGGCGGCATTGCCTCCGGCGGCATTGGCGAAGCGCTTGGAAACGCCGACCAGACGCCCGCTGCGGTCGAGCTCGAACAGCCAGTCGGAGCCGTTCTCCTCATACTCGTTGAGCAGCAGCTTGACCGTCCGCGATGCAGCGGCGAGTTCGCGGTCGGAAAGGATCCGGGTGACGAACAGGTCGCGGGCAGTGTGGGTCATGCGGATCAGCAGGGCGCTGGCGGTTATCAGGACGGCAATCGCGCCGAAGGTGGCCGGCTTCGCCACTTCAGCCAGGCCGACCGACAGACCAAGGGCCAGCAGGAAAATGTAGATCGTCGCCGAATCGACCAGCGTGCGCGACATGTAGGCTGCGGCCGCGATCTGGGCGACGGCGCAGACTGCCAGCAGCAGCTGGCCATCGGCCGGAACCTGCGGGAACCACCAGCCCAGCGCGATGCCGAGGGTAAGGCCCAGCCACAGCGAATTGAGCCGGAAGGCGCGCAGGATCTTCTCACTGCGGCGGCGGCGGCGACCGCGTTCGATCCCTTCGGCCAGCCACAGCCGGTGCAGGCAGGCGGCGATCATCGAGCTGCCGAACAGGGCCAGATGCGACCAGGCGATCTTGCCGGCCAGACCGGCCACGATCATTGCGGCGTTCAGCAGGCTGCCCAGCACCATGGCGCGAATGATGCGGATATGCGCGCTGATCAGCCGATTATCGACCCATTCACGCAGTTCTGGCGGTACCGCGGCACGCAGTGCCGCCTGCTTGCTAACCATGAACCCGCGGGCCCCCGGGAATTGATAACGGCCTGCCCTACGCCCGCTACGGTTAACAAAGTGATAGTCGGCCCTTCGCCATGCCCCTTCGGGCAGCTACAGGGATGGCAAAGGAGATTCGCCGATGCGCCGTGCCCCGCTTGCCCTCGCCCTGACTGTTGCCCTGGGTGCCGCCCTGGCCGCGCCGCAGCTTTCCGCCGGACCGGTCAAGGCCCCGCAGCTCAAGGTCCATCCCGCCGCCGAAGCCCAGGTGCTGGACCTGTCGCAGCGGCTGATCGCGCTGCGTTCGGTGCGCGGTCCGGGGAACGAGACCGGCAAGGCGCTGGGCGTGGTCAAGACCGCGCTGGTCGCGGGCGGGTGGAAGGACGCCGAGGTCGAAGTGGTCCCGGTCGATGACACCGCCTACATGATCGCGACCTGGCCGGGCAGCGACCCCAGCCTCAAGCCACTGGTCATTTCCGGCCACATGGACGTGGTCGAGGCCGATCCCAAGGACTGGACCCGCGATCCCTTCACCCCGATCATCGAGGACGGGATCCTCTATGGCCGCGGGGCGAGCGACATGAAGTTCGATGCCGCGCTCGCCACTTCGGCGCTGATCGAGCTGCGCCGCCAGGGCTACAAGCCCAAGCGGACGATCATCCTGCAGTTCTCGGGCGATGAGGAAACGACGATGAAGACGTCGAAGATCATCGCCGAGCGGCTGAAGAACGCCGAACTGGTGATCAACATCGATGGCGGCGGCGGCACCTTGGACGAAGCCACCGGCAAGCCGCTCTACTGGACCTGGCAGGGGGCGGAAAAGACCTATGTCGATTACCAGCTGGAAGTGACCAACCCCGGCGGGCACAGTTCGGCTCCGCGTCCGGTCAACGCGATTACCCAGATGTCGCAGGCGCTGGACAGGATCGGCAGCTATCGGTTCAAGCCGGAACTCAGCCCGCTGACCAAGGAATACTTCGAGAAGGCCGCCCAGTTCGAAAGCGATCCCAAGCTGGCTGCGGCGATGCGGGCCTTCGCCGCCAATCCCAATGACGAGGCCGCGCTGGCGGTGCTGCGGGCCAATCCGGCCTATGTCGGCAAGGTTGGCACCACCTGCGTCGCCACCATGATCCACGGCGGCCATGCCCAGAACGCGCTGCCGCAGCGGGTGACCGCCAACGTCAATTGCCGCGTCTTCCCCGGCCACACCCGCGAGGAAATCCGCGATGAACTGGCCCGGGTGGTGGGCGACGATGCGGTCAAGATCACCGACGTGTCCGGCAACGATACCACCATGTCCCCGGCATCCCCGATGCGGGCGGACTTTGTCGGCGCGGTGGCGAAGGCGATCGGCAAGCCCTATCCGGGGATCGCGATCGTCCCGTCGATGGCCTCCGGCGCAACCGATTCGATGTGGTACCGCGCGCTGGGCGTGCCGGCCTATGGCGCCAGCCCGACGTTCAGCAAGGATTCGGAAGACTTCGCCCACGGCCTCAACGAACGGGTCCGCCTGTCGAACATCCGCCCGGGTCTGACTTACTTCCTCAGCCTGTTCACCGACCTGTCGAAATAAGCGCGTCCAGGCCGTCGCGGGCAATCGCGGCGGCCTCGCCCGCTTCGAACGTCTCGGGCGAAAGGCACAGCTCCAGCCACAGCCCGTCGACCAGCGCGGTGACCGCAATCGCGGTGCTGCGCAGGACCGCCGGGGGTACGCCATTATCGGACAGCAGGGCTTCCAGCCGCTGGCGGAAGCGGCCGTACTGTTCGTCATGCTGGGCGGCGATGTCGGGCCGGGCGCGGACCAGGCTCCAGAACGCGATCCAGGTGGAAAGCAGCTCGCTGTCGGCAATCGGCGGCAGCAGGCTGGCGCTGACGTAAGCGTCCAGCCGCGCGCGCGGTTCGGGCCCGGCTGCCGCCACGGCAGCGTCCAGCGCGGCCGTCACCCGCGCATCGGCCGCGGCATAGCTGGCCGCGACCAGCGCATCGACCCCGCCGAAATAGTGCCCGATCAGACCGGGTGAAACGCCGGCTTCAGCCGCGATCGCCCGCACGCTCGCCCCGGCCGCCCCTTCGCGGGCCAGCACCCGCGCGCAGGCCGCGATCAGGCTGGCGCGGCGGGCGTCCGGGTCTTCGCGGCGAAAGGCGGGTTGCGATGCCATCGCCCTTGTTATACATTCGTTCAACAAGCCGATCAAGGAATCGCCGTTCAATGACCAAGCTGGACCACGCCTTTGCCGAAATCGCCGGATCGGATGTCGATCCGGATGCCGATTTCAGCCTGCCGGGCTGGATCTATCACGACCGCGAATTCTTCGAGCTGGAGCAGGAGCGGATATTCCGCCCCTCCTGGCAGATCGTCTGCCATGTCAGCGAAGTTGCCAATCCCGGTGACTATCGCACGCTGGATTACCTGGGTGAGAGTGTCATCGTCATTCGCGGCGATGACGGACAGGTCCGTGCCTTTACCAATGTGTGCCGCCACCGTGCGATGCGCCTGGTCGAGGGTCCTTCGGGTTGCGCTAGGAAGCTGGTCTGTCCCTATCACGCCTGGGTGTTCGAGAGCGACGGGCGCCTTTCGGGCGTGCCGATGAAGTCCGAATATCCGGCGCTCAAGCTGGAAGAGAACGGACTGGTGCCCGTCGCTCTCGAGATCTGGCACGGTTTCGTGTTCGTCTGCCTGCAACCCGAAGGGTTTCCGACGCCGGGCGAGATGATGGCCCCGTTCGAGGACGAGGTGGCGCAGTACCGGTTCGAGGACATGCGCCCGATGGGCGACGTCCGCCACCGCCCGCGCAGCGTCAACTGGAAGAACGTCGGCGACAACTATTCCGACAACCTGCACATTCCGGTGGCGCATGATGGCCTGACCCGGCTGGTCGGCAAGACCTACCGGATCGAGGCGCACGGCTGGGCCGACCGGCTCTATGGCGACGTGGTGAAGAACGAGAAGCAGAACTTCTGGGAGAAGTTCTATTCCGCCCACATGCCGCGGGTCGGGCATTTGCCCGAAGAGGCTCACGGCCGCTGGCTCTATTTCAAGCTGTGGCCCAACATGGCCTTCGACATCTACGCCGACCAGATCGACTTCATGCAGTGGCTGCCGGTCAGCCCGACCGAATGCCTGCTGCGCGAAGTGGCCTATTGCCTGCCCGACAGCCGGCGCGAGATGAAGCTGGTGCGCTATGCCAACTGGCGGATCAACCGTGTGGTCAATGCCGAGGATACCTGGCTGATCACCCGCGTGCAGCAAGGCATGCAGAGCAAGACCTACGGCAATGGCCCGATCGGCAAGAGCGAGGTCTGCCTGCGCAGCTTCGCCAAGAAGATCCGCGCCCTGATTCCGGAGGCGCGGCAGCCGTACCAGCCGGCGCCTGGATGGAGCCGCCGGGGCTGATCGGCCTTTCCTACACGGCCGTGCCCTGCCACACTCGTTTTCAACGGGAAAACAGCCACTTTTTTCTTTCCAGAACCCTGTGAACTTTGTCAGGTTCCAATCCTTCGAAAGCCGGACCCAGCATGACCAAGACCTATGACGCGATCATCATCGGCGGCGGCCACAACGGCCTGACCTGCGCGTTCTATCTCGCCAAGGCGGGGATGCGGGTGCGGGTGCTGGAACGGCGCCACGTGGTTGGCGGCGCGGCGGTGACCGAAGAATTCCACCCCGGCTTCCGCAACTCGACCGCCAGCTACACGGTCAGCCTGCTGCGTCCCAAGGTGATCGCCGACATGCGGCTGCACGATTACGGCTACCGCGTGATCGAGCGGACGATCAGCAACTTTTTCCCGTTCGAGAACGATTACGTGAAGCTGGGTGGCGGCCCCGGCCGGACTGAGGCGGAGTTCGCCCGCTTCTCGAAAAAGGATGCCGAGGCTTACCCGAAATATGACGCCGCGCTGGAGAAAGTCGCCAACGTGCTGCGCGACCTGTCCCTGCAGATCCCGCCCAATGTCGGTGGCGGCCTTGCCTCACTGATGGCGGCGGCCAAGCAGGGCTGGCCGATGGCCAACCTGGACCTTTCGGTGCAGCGCGACCTGCTGGATATCTTCACCAAGTCCGCCCGCCAGTTCCTCGATGGCTGGTTCGAGCATGACTATGTCCAGTCGGCTTTCGCCTTTGACGCGGTGGTCGGCAACTATGCCGGGGTTTCGACCCCCGGATCGGCCTATGTCCTGCTGCACCACGTGTTCGGCGAAGTGAATGGCAAGCTGGGGGCCTGGGGCCATTCGGTCGGCGGCATGGGCGCGATTACCCAGGCCATGGCCCGTGCCTGCGAGGATGCCGGCGTGGAGATCAGCCTTGAGGCCCCGGTTGCCAAGGTGCTGGTCGATGGCGGCAAGGTGACCGGCGTGAAGCTGGAAAGCGGCGAGGAGATTGCCGCCAGCATCGTCGCCTCCAATGCCGGTCCGGCCCTGCTTTACCGGCAGCTGGTTGACGCGAGCGATCTCGACGAAGATTTCCAGCGCCGGATCAAGGGCTACAAGACCTGCTCCGGCACGTTCCGGATGAATGTGGCCCTGTCGGAACTGCCGGACTTTTCCGTCCTGCCCGGCAAGGAGCAGGCCGAGCATCATACCGCCGGGATCATCATCGCCCCGGGCATGGACTATATGGATCAGGCCTTCATCGATGCGCAGCAGCACGGCTGGTCGAAGAAGCCGATTGTCGAGATCAAGATCCCCAGCACGGTCGATGACAGCCTGGCACCTCCGGGCTGCCACGTCGCGTCGCTGTTCTGTCAGCAGTTCGATCCGACGGTCGACTGGGACGCCAACCGCGAGAAGGTGGCCGACCTGATCATCGACACGGTCAACGACCATGCCCCCAACTTCAAGAAGAGCGTGATCGCCACGCAGATCCACTCGCCATGGGATCTGGAACGCAAGTTCGGTCTGATCGGCGGGGACATCATGCATGGCACGATGGGCATCGACCAGCTGTGGGCGGCGCGTCCGGTGCTGGGCCACGGCGACTATCGCGGACCGATCAAGGGCCTCTACATGTGCGGCGCGGGAACCCATCCCGGCGGCGGCGTGACCGGGGCGCCGGGCCACAATGCGGCCCACGCGATCCTGGCCGACCGGCCGCTGCTCAGGAAGATCCTGCGGTCCTGACCGACCAGTAGACCGGCAGCCCGGCGAGGATCAGCAGCGCGGCATAGCCCATCGCTTCGGTGCCAAGGCCCCATTCGGCCCAGAAGAAGAAGGCCACGGCCACCAGTGCGGCAATCAGGGTCAGGGCATTGCCGCGCTCCAGCTTGATCGCCGCCAGCGCCGCCATCAGATAGGCCACCAGGCCTGCCGCCAGGCTGACCGAGGCGATGAAGGCAAACAGGTCGGTCATCCCGCGTGAGTAGTTCATCAGGGTGATCAGGGTGAGCAGGCCGGAAGAGACCAGATGCGAGCGTACCGGGGTGCCGTGGCGGCCCTCCTGCGCGAACCATTTGGGGAAGACCCCGCCCTTGGCCATGGCCCAGGGCATTTCGGCCTGGACCAGGATCCAGCCGTTGAGGGTGCCGAATGCGCTGATCGCGGCGAACAGGGCTACGGCCACGGCGATGTCGCCGCCTAGGTACCGGCCCAGGAAGCTGGCAATCGGCGCAGTCGATCCGGCGGCTTCCTCCACCGGCATGAACAGGGCGAAAGCGCTGGAAATGCCGATGTAAACCAGGCCGGTCAGCGCCACCCCGATCATTGTCGCGCGGGGGATGTTGCGGGCCGGATTCTCCACCTTGTCGGCCGGTACGGTCGCGGCTTCCAGGCCCAGGAAGCCCCAGAATGTCAGCCCGGCGGCCAGGGCGATGTTGCCGGCTGTGAAAGGCACCTGCGGATCGGGCGCGCGTTCCGCTCCGGTGACCCACAGCCACAGTGCGATCCCGATCAGCGCGATCAGCGGCAGCAGCTTCAGCACGACGGTCACTTCCTGCAGCCGCCCCGCCTCGCGCACGCCGCGGGCGTTGATCAGGGTGACGATCCAGACACAGGTCACGGCCAGCACGGCGGGCAGTCCGGTCGTGCTGGCCAGCTCCGGCCAGATCAGCGCCAGCGCGCTGACCACGGCCACGGCCACGGCGGCATTGCCGACCCAACTCATCACCCAATAGGCCCAGGCCGTGGTGAAACCCGCGAGCGGACCGAAGGCGGCGCTGGCATAGGCATAGGGCCCGCCGGCCAGCGGCAAGCGCGCGCCAAGCGCGGCAAATACCCGGGCCAGGGCCAGGGCCCCGGCAATCGTGATTGCCCAGCCGGCAAACTGGTTCCAGCCCAGCGGGGCAAGCTGGGCGGGCAGGATGTAGATACCCGATCCCACCATGTTGCCGATCACCAGCGCCAGCAGCGCCCAGAAGCCAAGCTTGCGGTTCATCGGCGTTATCCCCTTCGCCGCGCAACCTACCGCTTGATCCGGCCACGTCACCATGTTTCTTGGCTGCCATGGCAACAGTGACCACCCAATCCTGGCTCTCCCGCCTTGGCCAGTACCCGCCACGCCTGATCGAGGCAGCCGTGGCGATGAATGAGAATGACATTCCCCGGGCCGAGTTCCTGCTGCGCTCGCACCTCAAAGAGCGGCCTTTCGAAGTCGCCGCGATCCGCATGCTGGCCGAAGTGGCCGGGCGGATCGGACGCTACAAGGATGCCGAGACACTGCTGCGCCGCGCGCTGGAACTGTCACCGGGCTTCACGGCGGCGCGGGCCAATCTGGCACTGGTGCTCTATCGCCAGAACCGCCCGGCCGATGCGATTGCCGAACTCAACACGGTGCTGGCCGAAGAGCCGGACAACCCCGGCCACGCCAACCTGCAGGCCGCCGCGATGGGCCGGATCGGCGAGTTCGACGATGCAATCACCCTGTACGAACGCGTGCTCGAACAAGCCCCCAACCAGCCACGCGTGTGGATGAGCTTTGGTCACATGCTCAAGACAGTCGGCCGGCTGGACGAAGGCATCGCCGCCTATCGCCGCGCGATCGGGATCATGCCCAGCCTGGGTGAGGCCTGGTGGAGCCTGGCCAATCTCAAGACGGTGAAGTTCACCGATGCCGACATTGCGGCGATGGAGCAGGCGCTGACCGGCGGCGATGTAGCCAAGGAAGACCGCTTTCACCTCGACTTCGCACTGGGCAAGGCATTCGAGGACCGGGGCGAGGCCAATCAGGCCTTTGCCCACTATGCCGCCGGCAATGCCCTGCGCAGGACCGAACTGGACTATGACGCGGACGAGCAGGAGCGCTATGTCGACCGCCTGATCGAGATTGCCACCCCAGAGTTTTTCGCTGCCCGTGAAGGGCAGGGTTTCCATGCGCCCGATCCGATCTTCGTGCTCGGCATGCCGCGCGCCGGATCGACACTGGTGGAGCAGATCCTCTCCAGCCACAGCCTGATCGAGGGGACGACCGAACTGCCAGACATCCCGGCCATGGCCCGCCGCGCGCCGAACTATCCGCTGAACCTGCCGGATCTGACTGCGGAGCAGCTGGCCGCGCAGGGTGAAGAGTTCCTCCGCCGCACCCGGATCCAGCGCAAGACCGATCGCCCGTTCTTCATCGACAAGCTGCCCAACAACTGGATGCACGTGATCTACATCATGCTGATCCTGCCGGGCGCGAAGATCGTCGATGCGCGCCGCCATCCGCTCGGCTGCTGCTTCTCCAACTTCAAGCAGCACTTCGCCAAGGGCCAGGCCTTCAGTTACAGCTTGTCCGACATGGGGCGCTATTACCGCGATTACGTCCGATTGATGGCCCATCTTGACCGGGTCCGGCCGGGCCGGATCCACCGCGTGGTCTATGAGCGAATGGTCGATGATACCGAGTCCGAAGTGCGCAGTCTGCTGGCCTATTGCGGGGTGGAGTTCGAGGAAGCCTGCCTGGCGTTCCACAAGACCGAGCGGGCCGTGCGCACGCCCAGTTCCGAACAGGTCCGTCAGCCGATCTACCGCGACGGGACCGAGGCGTGGAAGCCTTTTGCCGCGCACCTCGATCCGCTGCGCGAGGCGCTGGGAGAAGTGCTGGATCACTATCCCGCGCCGCCGCCCGGCTGGTGATGCAATCGTTGCAATTCTGTCACGCATGGCATGCGATTTACCTGGCTATGACACCACCGCTTGACGCGGCGCAGCATAGGAATCAGTCTCGCACCTGCAAACCTTAGCCTGAGGGGGCATTTGAATGCGTATTGCCAATCGCCGCACCACCTTTGCGGCCCTGCTGACCACCACCGCGCTGATTTCCGCACCGGCCTTCGCGCAGGAAGCCGAAGGTGAGGCCGACGCCACCGAAATCGTCGTCACCGCGCAGAAGCGCTCGGAAAGCCTCCAGAACGTGCCGATCTCGATCCAGGCGATCGGGACGCAGAAGCTGGACGATCTCAACATCTCGAACTTCAGCAACTATGCGCAGCAGCTTCCCTCGGTGACCTTCCAGGGCAGCGGCACCCCCGGCGTCAACGTGATCTACATGCGCGGTGTGGCTTCCGGCGGGGACGGCAACCACTCTGGCTCGCTCCCTTCGGTCGGTGTCTACCTTGATGAACAGCCGGTCACCACGATCGGCGGCAACCTCGATGTACACATCTACGACATCGCCCGGATCGAGAGCCTCTCGGGTCCGCAGGGTACGCTCTATGGCGCCTCGTCGCAGGCCGGCACGATCCGCATCATTACCAACAAGCCCGACCCTTCGAAGGTCGAAGCGCGGATGGATGCCGAGGTCAACACTGTCGCCGGCGGCAAGATGGGCGGCAAGTTCGAATTCATGGGCAATGCCCCGATCACTGACGGCGTCGCCCTGCGCCTGGTCGGTTTCTACAAGCGTGATGCCGGCTGGATCGACAACGTTCCCGGCACCCGCTGCTTCCTGCCCCAGCCGGGCGGGATCTGCGTCAACAACAACGCCTTCGTGGAAGAAGACTACAACGAAACCGAGACGATCGGCGCCCGCGCCGCGCTCGGTATCGAACTCAACGACAGCTGGACGGTAACGCCGTCGGTGATGTACCAGTCGACCAGCTCGAACGGCATGTATGCCTTCGACCCTTCGGTCGGCGACCTGCAGGTACAGCACTTCGCGCCCGAGTTCCGCAACGACAAGTTCACCCAGGCCGCGCTGACCATCGAGGGCAAGATCGGCAGCTGGGACCTGACCTATTCGGCCGCCTATCTCGATCGCAAGACCTTCAGCTCGAGCGACTACACCGACTATTCCGAAGCCTATGACCAGCTCTATTCCTACTACGGCGGTCTGGCCGGCTACTTCTATTTCCAGGACAACCTGGGCAACACCATCGATCCGCGCCAGAAGGTGATCGGCAGCGATCACTTCAAGAAGCACAGCCAGGAACTGCGGATTGCTTCGCCGGCTGACAACCGCCTGCGGCTGGTTGCCGGGGTGTTCTACCAGTACCAGTCGAACGACATCTTCCAGGACTACCAGGTGGCCGGCCTCGGCACCCGGGTTTCGGTCAATGGTTCGCCGGGCACGCTGTGGCTGACCAAGCAGCACCGCATCGACAAGGACTATGCGGCCTTCGGTGAACTGAGCTTCGACCTCACCGAGCAGCTGACCTTCACGGCCGGTGCGCGCCTTTACAAGTTCGACAACAGCCTGATCGGGTTCTTCGGCTTTGGCCGCAACCCCAACAACAACTACTCGCAGACGCCGTACAACGGCGCGGGTTCCTCGCGCACGGGTGTGGCCAGCTGCTTCACTACCACCGGATCGCGTCTGCGCCCGGTTGCGGGGACCCCGGGCGTGACCCTGTTCCCGGCTGCCATTCCCGGCACGCCCTGCACCAACCTGGGCGTCTGGACCGGCAGCGGAGTCGATCCGGTCAAGGCCGAGGGCGACGGCGTCACCTGGCGCTTCAACCTCAACTACAAGCCGAACAACGACCTCTTGGTCTATGCCACCGCGTCGAAGGGCTTCCGTCCGGGCGGGATCAACCGCCGTGCGGACGTGCCGCCCTACGATGCCGACTTCCTCTATAACTACGAAATCGGCTGGAAGGCGACGCTGGCTCCGGGCTTCCGGATCAACGGCGCGATCTATCAGCAGGAGTGGAAGAAGTTCCAGTTCTCGTTCCTCGGGGCCAACAGCTTCACCGAGATCCACAATGGACCGGACGCCCGGATCCGCGGGGTCGATATCGACCTGGCCTACAACCGCGGTCCGCTCAGCATCAGCCTGGCGGCGGCCTATACCGACGCCAAGATGACCAAGAACCTGTGCGTCATCGACGATCCGACCTTTGCCTGCACCGGACCGGGTAACGCGATCTCCTCGCCTTCGGGCACGCGTCTGCCGATCACGCCGAAGTTCAAGGCGGCCGGCACCCTGCGCTACACCGGCGAGGTCGGAGCGACGACCAAGGTCTATGGCCAGGTCAACGCCTCCTACCAGAGCTCGGCCACCAGCGAAGTGCGCGCCGGACCGGCCGCGATCATTGGCGATCTGCCGGCTTTCGCCAACGTCAACCTCGCCGCCGGGGTCGAGTTCGAGAAGCTCGATATCGAGCTGTTCGTCTCCAACCTGTTCGACGAGCGGGGCCAGCTCTCGCGCTACCTGCAGTGCGGGCAGTGCGGCCAGCGGCCCTATGTGGTCACAATCATGCCGCGCACCGTGGGTCTGCGGATGAGCTACAAGTTCTAGGCCCAAGCCCCCAGCGGCAAGCAGAAGCGCCCCGGACCCACCCGGTCCGGGGCGTTCTTCATTCCGGCAGCTTGCACACCGTTACCCAGCGCGCACCGACCAGATCGGCCAGCCGCATGGGCTCCACCTCTACCGAACTGGTCCGCGTGCCCGCCGCCGGGAACACCGTGGGATAGGCCAGCAGCGACCGGTCGGCCAGGATCGGCAGATCGCTGGCCAGCCCGAACGGACAGACCCCGCCCACTGCATGGCCGGTCACCGCCAGTGTTTCTTCCGGGTCCAGCATCCGCGGCCGACCGCCCAGTTCCGCCTTGCACAGCCCGTTATCGAGCCGCGCATCGCCGCGGGCCAGCAGCAGCTGAACCGTCTCACCGACCCTGAAGGCCAGAGTCTTGGCGATCCGTCCCGGTTCCACCCCCAGGACTTCGGCGGCTTCGGCGACTGTCGCGGTGGAGCGGGCGTGGTCGATCAGCCTGAGGTCCGGTGCGTGTTCCCGCAGCCAGTCCAGCGCGCTCTCGCCGCTCATCCTTGCAGCGCCTGGACAAGCGCCTGTGCGGCGCGGGTCACGTCGGACCAGGTGTCCTCGAAATGCTCCTCCCCGCCGTATTAGGGATCGGCGACGGCCGCCCCTTCGCGGCCCGGAACCCAGTCCAGCAGCAACTGCGGCGCGGAGATGGCGTCTGCCGGGACGACCGCCCGGGCATTGGCCAGGTTGGAATGGTCCATCACCAGCACATGAGTGAACCGGCGGAAGTCTTCCTCCACCAGCTGCCGCCCGCGCAGGTGGCCGATCTCCACCCCGTTTCGCCGCGCCGTTTCCTGCGCGCGGGGATCAGGCGCTTCACCGATGTGATAGCCGGCGGTCCCGGCGCTATCGATCGTGACCCGCAGCCCGGCGGCTTCGGCCGCGGCGCGAAAGGCGCCCTCGGCCATGGGTGAGCGGCAGATGTTGCCCAGACAGACGAACAGAACGGCCGGTTCACGCATCGTCCTCTCCAAACCGTTCCAGCCGAAAGGCGGCAGTCAGGTATTCCTCTGCGGCGGCCTTCAGCTGCGGTTCCTTGGCAAAGGCCTCGGCCGGCAGGGGTGCGGCATCGAAGGCGTGGAGCAGGGTCCAGAGCGCAAAGCGCCGCCCCGGTTCGCGCTCCACTCCAAAGCCGATTTTCAGCCGTTCCAGCGCCAGGGCAAACTCGGCCTCGGTCAGGCTGGCGGGATCATCGGTTTCGAAGAAATGCCGAATCAGGCCGTCCAGTTCCATCGTCCTAGAGCCAGCCCAGCGCCTGTGCCGCCCAAAGCGCGCCGCCCCCGGCCAACGCCGCCAGTAGGTAGCCGCCCCAGCCACGGCTTGCACCGGCCTTGCGGTCCCACATGAGTTCTACTTCCGGCAGCGGCGGCGCATCGGGCGCGCCGCCTTTGGGGGGGAACTTGTCCTCGATCCGCCGGACCAGGTCGGGCAGGCGCAGCAGGGTCTGGGCATCCTCGCGCAGGCGGTCGGCAATCGCTGCTTCCGGGCCCAGTTCGTCGCGGATCCAGTCGCGCACGAACGGCGCGGCGACATTCCACATGTTGATCTGCGGGTGCAGCTGGGTCGCCAGTCCTTCGACCATCACCATGGTCTTTTGCAGCAGCAGCAGGTGCGGCTGGGTCTGCATGTCGAATTCGCGGGTGATCGCGAACAGGCTGTCGAGCATTTGCCCGACCGACAGCTCGCTGACCGGACGGCCCCGCGTCGGCTCGCCCACCGCGCGCAGTGCCGTGGCGAATTCATCGACCGAGTGATAGCTCGGCACATATTGCGCCTCGAAATGGATCTCGGCCACCCGGCGGTAATTGCCGGTGGTCAGGCCATAGAGGATTTCGGCCAGCCACAGCCGGGCGCGGCGGTCGATCCGGCCCATGATGCCGAAATCGATCGCGGTGATCGTGCCGTCCGCTTCGACGAACAGGTTGCCCTGGTGCATGTCGGCATGGAAATAGCCCAGGCTGATCGCCTGCTTGAGGAAGGTCAGCACCAGATGTTCGGCCAGGGCGGGCAGGTCGTGACCGGCCGCGCGCAGCACTTCGGTTTCGCTGATCTTGGTGCCGTCGATCCAGTCGATCGTCATCACCCGGCCGTTGGTGCGGTCCCAGTCGATCCCGGGGACGCGGTAGCCTTCGACGCCCTTCATCCGCTCGGCCAGCTCGGAAGCGGAAGCGGCCTCGCGCCGCAGGTCCAGCTCGCGCAGGGTCCAGCGCTTGAAATTGGCGATCACCAGCCGCGGGCGCAGCCGCGCCGCCTCTCCGCCCAGGCCTTCAAGGTGGGCGGCGGCCCATTCATAGGTCTGGATATCGGCGGCGAACTTCTCGCGGATGCCCGGCCGCAGCACCTTGACCGCGACGGTCCGGCCATCGGTGGTCACCGCGCGGTGGACCTGCGCGATCGAGGCCGCGCCGACCGGCTCTTCCTCGATCGAGGCGAACAGGGTCTCCAGCGGCTTGCCGAAGCTCGCCTCGATCTCGCGCCGGATCAGGTCGAAGGGGACGGGGGGCAGCCGGTCCTGCAGCAGCAGCAGGTTATTGGCCGCTTCCTCGCCGACGATGTCGGGCCGGGTCGCCAGGGTCTGGCCCAGCTTGATCGCGGCCGGGCCGATCGCGCGGAACGCCCCGGCATAGTCCGGCGTCCTGGGCTGGAACGTGCCGATCCGCGCGATCCGGCACAGCCGGCGGACCTGCGGCGGCGTGTTTGGATCGCTTTCGATCCCGCGCAGCGCGCCGTGCCGCGCCAAAGTGCGGCCCCAGCGCAAAAGGCGCAGGATATGCGTCGCGGGACGCGTCACTTCAGATTTTCCATCCCGAATGGATCGCGACCAGTCCGCCCAGGATTGGCTCGACCCGGGTGTTCACGAAGCCGGCCTGACGGATCATGCCTTCGAATTCCGGCATGGTCGGGAAACGGCGGATCGATTCGATCAGATAGCGATAGGAGTCCGCATCCCCGGCAATGGCCTGGCCGATCTTCGGCACCAGCTTGTGCGAATAGGCATCGTAGACTTCCTTGAAGCCCGGCCATTCGGTGGTCGAGAATTCCAGGCAGAAGAACCGCCCGCCGTGCTTCAGCACGCGGTGCGCTTCGGCCAGGGCGTGATCGATCCGGGTCACGTTGCGGATCCCGAACGCGATCGTGTAGGCATCGAAGAACCGGTCGGGAAAAGTCAACACTTCGGCATTCTGACGCGACCAGACCAGGTCATCGAGGCCGCGTTCCATCGCCCGTTCGATGCCCACGTCCAGCATGTCCTGATTGATGTCCGACACCGTGATGGTTGCGCCGTGTTCGGCCATGCGAAAGGCGATGTCGCCGGTGCCGCCCGCCATGTCGAGGATCTGCTCGCCCGGTTGCGGCTTGACCCGGCGGACGAACTTGTCCTTCCACAGCCGGTGCATGCCGGCCGACATGGCATCGTTCATCACGTCGTACTTCTTGGCCACCGACGAGAAGACCGCGCCAACTTTCTCGGTCTTCTCCTCGGGAGAGACCTCTTCGTAACCGAAGGAAACCTTTTCGCTCATGGCCTGCGCCTTAGGGGAGATTCGCGCCCGAGCATAGGGCTTGCGGGCGCTTTGCGGGCGCGGAACCTGACAAAGTTCACAGGGTGCACAGGACGAAAAAAACTTTGCGTCACCTTGTGTCACCCGCTGTCGCCCTGTGTCACCTTCCGTCGATGTGTGCGGTAAGGGCGGATGCGGGTTCATGGCCCGGATTCTGGCAGAATCCGGGCCTGTAGGAAAATGCCTTGGACTGTTTGTGCCAGCCGTCAGGCCTGCGGGGGCGGGAACATGTAGGGGGCCAGGTGGGCCAGGTAATCCTGCTTGCCGATCTCCACCCCCAGCATTCGCAGGATCGCATAGGTGGTGGTGGCGTGGAAATAGAAGTTCGGGGTGGCAAAGCCGGTCAGGAAGGTCAGCCCGTCAAACCGGATCCCGGCACCATTGGGAAAGGTGATCACCACTTCGCGGCTGGCCCCGGCATCGAAGGCTGCCGGATCGACCGATTCGACATAGGCGATGGTCCGCGCGCAGCGGTCCTTCAGTTCGGCCAGAGTGGTTTCGGTATCGGGCATGGCGGGCGGCTCGCTGCCGGTCAGCCGCGCGGCGGCGCCCTTGACCGCGTCAGAGGCGATCTGGATCTGGCGCGGCAGCGGCAGCATGTCGGGTGCTAGCCGGGCGTCCATCAGCGCGGCCTCGTCAAGGGTCGCGGCGGCCTTGTCCAGCCAGGCCTGCATGTTGCGCAGCATGGCGATGAAACCCGGAACATGGGTCTGGTATAGCGAGGCGGACATGGCGGCTTCTCCCTGGGTCTGTCTGGGTGTGTGTTTCTGTCCGCCGCTGGTTAGGGGCAAAGCGGTCCCGGTTTCAATGCGAAACCGATTGTCGCGGCCCGGCGCTTTGCCTAACCAGCCCCCATGCCGGAGCTTCCCGAAGTCGAAACCACCGTCCGCGGCCTTGCCCGCTATCTCGATGGCGCGCGGCTGGCGCGGGTCGAGCCGCGCCGGGCCGATCTGCGCCGGCCGTTCCCGTCCGATCTGGTCCAAGTGCTGACCGGCGCCACGGTGACCGGCCTGTCGCGCCGGGCCAAGTACGGGCTGATCCATACCGACCGGGGGCAGACCATGGTCTTCCATCTCGGCATGTCGGGGCGCTGGCGGATCGAGCCGGAGGAGCTGGGCAAGCACGATCACCTGGTGCTGGAAACCGGCAGCGGGCATCTGCTGGCACTGTGCGATCCGCGCCGGTTCGGCTCGGTCGATCTGGTCAAGACGGACGGGCTGGGCCAATGGCCGGCCTTTGCCGCGCTGGGGCCGGAACCGCTGGGCGATGACCTGACCCCCGCGCACCTCAAGGCGGCGCTGGCCGGGCGCAGCGCGGCGATCAAGCTGATGCTGCTCGATCAGCGGATCGTCGCAGGGCTGGGCAACATCTATGTCTGCGAAGCGCTGTTCCGCGCGGGGATCGATCCCCGGAAAGCGGCAGGCCGGGTGACCGGCCCGGCGCTGGCCCGGCTGGTGCCGCAGATCAAGGCGGTGCTGGGCGAAGCGATCGAGGCGGGCGGATCAAGCCTGCGCGACTATGCCCAGCCGGACGGCGAGCTGGGGTACTTTTCCAAGCAGTTCGATGTCTATGATCGCCACGGCCAGGATTGCACGCGCTGCGGCGCGCCGGTCCAGCGGCTGGCGCAGGGCGGACGCAGCACCTGGTATTGCGCCAAGTGCCAGAAGTAGGGTTGGGGGAGCGGGCTGGTGTTGCGAGGGAAAGGCGGATGGCTTTCCCGCACCGGCGGCAGATGCAAACCGACTCTCCCGCTTGACGATTCGCAGCCCCGCAGTTAAGGGCCGCGCTTCCCGTGGGGCCGATTCCGTGTCGGCGCCCCGTTTTGCACGAGATTCTTAAGGACGAACATGGCCAATACGCCGCAAGCCAAGAAGCGCATCCGCCGCAATGAACGCCGCGCGGAAATCAACGGCAACCGCATGAGCCGCATCCGCACCTTCGTGAAGAAGGTCGAGGCCGCGCTGGAAGGCGGGGACAAGACTGCCGCTGCCGAAGCGCTCAAGGCGGCCCAGCCGGAACTGGCTCGCGGCGTGGCTCGCGGCGTGCTTCACAAGAACACCGCTGCGCGCAAGATGTCGCGCCTGACCAAGCGCGTCGCCGCGCTCTGATTCGGCTTCTCCCGCGACGATTCGCGGGACGAAAACGGAACGGTTTTGCAAAGGGCCTGCCGGTGATCCGGCGGGCCCTTTCGCTTGTGCAGTGCAGCGGCGATGCTGCATTGCGTTAACACCATGGAATCCCGCGATTCGCGCGGTTCGGCCTGTGGATAGGTGAATATAACTAAGTAAAAACAATGCTTTGACTGGACTATCGCGGATTCGCGAGGGTCCGGCTGAGTCAAGGGCATTTATTTCAGTTTTTTTACCATGCGCGCCTTGCTCTCTGCGGCGAAGCGGCCATAAATCGAATCGTGTTCAGGGCTATTCGGCCCATCGGACATCCATTCAAAAATCTGGTTCTTGATCCGGCTTTCGGGCGGCCGGTGGGGTAAGCGTGCGGCTGTGCGCGCCGGGTAGGCAATGCTTTGGGGGCGTGGGTTAGTGACGGGAACGGGTATGGGCGGATCGCAAGGCAAGCCTTCCGCCGAAGGGCAATCTGAAGAAGATCGTCTGCGCGCGCAGCAGGAAGCGATGGACATCGCCGCCGACTGGGCCGACATCAGCCAGGGCCTGCGCAAGGACCTGGGGCAGCAGCTGCACAGCCAGTGGATCAAGCCGATCCAGCCGGGGCCGTTCTGCAAGGAAACCGGCACGCTCGATCTGTACCTGCCGACCGAATTTTCCGCCAATTGGGTGTCGGACCGCTTCGCCGACCGGCTTTCGCTGGCCTGGAAGATTGCCCGGCCGGACGTGCGCCATGTCCGCATCTCGGTTTCGCCCGCGCGCCGCGCGCCGCAGGGGCTGCGCTTCGGCGAAGGCAGCCGCCGCTCGGCCGAAGCGCCGGTGCCGGCCCAGCCGGGCGATGCGCTGGGCATGGGCGCGGCCGAACTCGGTACGCTAGGGCCCAACGGTTTCGGAATGGGCTCGATCGGGCTCGATCCGTCGCTGACCTTCACCACGTTTGTGACCGGCAGCGCCAATGTCCTGGCCAGCAATGCGGCGCAGCGCATGGCCGCGACTGAAACGCCGCAGTTCGCGCCGCTTTATCTCAAGGCGGCGACCGGGCAGGGCAAGACCCACCTGCTCCATGCGATCGGCCACGCCTATCTGGCGGCGCATCCGCGGGCGCGGATCTTCTACTGCTCGGCCGAACGCTTCATGGTCGAATTCGTCCAGGCCCTGCGCCAGAACCAGACGATCGAGTTCAAGGCGCGGCTGCGCGGCTTCGATCTGCTGCTGGTCGACGATATCCAGTTCATCATCGGCAAGGCCAGCGCGCAGGAAGAACTGCTCTACACGATCGATGCCCTGCTGGCCGAAGGCAAGCGGCTGGTCTTTGCCGCCGATCGCGCACCCCAGGCGCTCGACGGGGTGGAGCAGCGCCTGCTCAGCCGCCTCAGCATGGGCCTGGTCGCCGATATCCAGCCGGCCGACATCGAGCTGCGCCGCGCGATCCTGGAACACCGGTTGCAGCGTTTCGCGCCGACCCATGTCCCGGCCGACGTGGTTGAATTCCTCGCCCGCACGATCAACCGCAACGTGCGCGAGCTGGTCGGCGGCCTCAACAAGCTGATCGCCTATGCCCAGCTGACCGGCCAGGCCGTGTCGCTCCAGCTGGCCGAAGAACAGCTGACCGACATCCTCTCGGCCAACCGCCGCCGGATCACGATCGACGAGATCCAGCGCACCGTTTGCCAGTTCTACCGGGTCGACCGGACCGAAATGGCTTCGAAGCGCCGGGCCCGCGCCGTGGTCCGTCCGCGCCAGGTGGCGATGTACCTCGCCAAGGTGCTGACCCCGCGGTCCTATCCGGAAATCGGCCGCAAGTTCGGCGGGCGCGATCACTCCACCGTGATCCATGCGGTGCGGCTGATCGAGGACCTGCGCACCCGCGATGCCGACATGGACGGCGATGTGCGCAGCCTGCTGCGCCAGCTGGAAAGCTGATCGCCTTTCCACCGGTGATCCACCGCGACTGAACCGCCTGCCCACAGCCCTTGCACAGGCTTGTACATAGGGCCTTGGGCGCGCCCTATGTCGACAGCAGCGTGCCCAGCGCGGCCGACATTCGCGCGGCGATATCGTCCTCGGCGCAGATGTCGACCAGCGCCAGCCCGTCGATCACCGCGATGACCGCGGCCGCCGTGCCCTCGCGGTCGGCACCGGGCGGCAGATCGAGCCGCGCATCGACCCATTGCCGGAAGCCGGCCATGACCTCGCTGACGATGGCCGGGAACGGCGCCTCGTCCCGCGCGGCGGCGGCGACCACTTCGACCCACAGCCGCATGAAGCGCCGCATTTCCGGTCCGGTGGTGAAAGCTGCGGCGCGGCGGACCAGTTCGGCGGGCTTCAGCGGCGCATCGCCCGGGATCGCTTCGGCCAGCCGCATGGCCAGTTCCCCCGCGACCCGCGCCATTACTGCGGACAGGACCTCGGCCTTGTCGGCAAAGTAATAGAGCAGCATCCGGTCGCTGACCCCGGCGGCCTGGGCCAGCTGGCGCAGGCTGGTGCGGGCAAGCCCCGTTTCCAGCAGGTGCGCGGCCAGCCGCTCCACCACCACTTCGCG
>ERZ761602.3603-NODE-3603-length-21592-cov-14.428286_pt1 | contig 21592 bp, 23 predicted proteins | sample MGYA00512165_ERZ761602 | MGnify/ENA primary metagenome ERZ761602 (study PRJEB28899, sample SAMN02445085) | bioreactor sludge metagenome | biome: EBPR sludge; isolation source: Thorneside wastewater treatment plant | place: Australia: Brisbane, Thorneside...
GAGATTTCTGCCTGTCTCGTGGGCTCGGAGATGTGTATAAGAGACAGGGTTTAGGTATCGAACCTGCCGCGATTTGGAACAATGGCGATGGCAAAGCATTGATGTTAAACATGGGCAATGCCACACTTGAAGTATTTGACGAAAATCAAGCCAAGTTAATTGATGATATGGAAGCGGGTAAAAGAATCAGCGGGCAAATCAGATTTGCGTTGCAGGTACCAGATTTGGAGTCCGCGATGAAGCGGTTACTTGAACATGGCGCGATATTAGTGCATGAACCTGTTATGACTCCGTGGGGAGATTACAATGTCCGCTTGCAAGACCCTGATGGAATGCAAATCACTTTGTATCAAGTAATGGATAAAACATAAATGCAAAAAAGTTTTCTAATCCTTTCAATTTTTTTAATCAGCCTCATAGCAAGTTGCTCAAATCTTTCGGACTCAGAAACAAATCAGGTCTCTGAACAAGATGGCATGACTCTCGTTTATATTCCAGAAGGCGAATTTATTATGGGAAGTTCTGACGAGGATAAAGATGCGGCTGAGGATGAAAAGCCCCAGCATAAAGTCTATTTAGATGCGTATTGGATTGATAAGACTGAAGTCACCAATGGGATGTATAACAAATGTCTAGATGCGGGTGCTTGTACGCTTCCAGTTCTTCCGAGCGAAGAATTTTTTGAGGCACCGAATCAGCCTGTGCAAGGGTTGGCATGGACTCAAGCCGTTGATTATTGTGAATGGGTTGGAAGAAGATTGCCGACCGAAGCCGAGTGGGAAAAAGCCGCGCGTGGCACAGATGGACGTTTGTATCCGTGGGGCAATGAATTATTAAGTGAACCAACTGCAAATTATGATTTTCTATTTAATCAATTTACAGATGTAGGTTCATTTGAATTGGGTGCTAGCCCGTATGGTGTGATGGATATGGCAGGCAATGTTTGGGAGTGGACATCCGATTGGTATAGTGAAGATTATTATGCCAATTCACGGTATGAAAACCCGACAGGTCCTGAAAGTGGAAATATCAAAGTGATTCGCAGTGGTGCATGGAATACAGTCTTGCGCGCCATTCGAGTCGCCAACAGGCATTGGGCTTTTCCCGGTAGAGATGATATTTTGGGGTTTCGTTGTGCGAAAGACCAGTAAGACTTTTTAGACCAGTCAGGCCAACTAAACTATCTCAACCAAACATTCTCCCCAACCCTTTACCACCTGTTTTCTGAATCATCTTCATCATCTTTTGGGCTTCACGGAATTGCTTAATTAATTTATTCACATCTTGCACTTCCATGCCAGAGCCAGCGGCGATTCTTCGTCGACGCGATGCGTTTAATAATTCAGGGTCACGGCGTTCTTTCAAAGTCATTGAGTTAATAATCGCCTCTGAATGTTTGAAAGATTTTTCAACTTCCTGCGGATCAATATTACGGGCGGCTTGACCCATTTGCCCAGGCAACATATCCATAATTTGCGAAAGTGGTCCCATCTTTTTCATTTGCTTCATTTGGTCAAGCCAATCTTCCAAAGAGAATTGCCCCTTCATCATCTTTTGCGCTTGCTTTTCCATCGTCTGCGCGTCATAAGCAGATTCGGCTTTTTCAATCAGACCAATCAAGTCACCCATCCCCAAAATTCTTGAAGATAATCTGGATGGGTCATAACTTTCTAAAGCATCTAATTTTTCACCGGTACCGATAAATTTAATCGGAATACCGGTCACCGAACGAATGGAGATTGCCGCACCGCCGCGCGAGTCACCATCCATTTTTGTGAGGAGGAGACCTGTCAAATTAATCGCCTCTTTGAATCCTTGTGCGATGTTCAATGCTTCTTGACCAATCATAGAATCAATCACAAGCAAAACATCCACTGGATTTACAGCCACAGAAATGGCGCGTAATTCGTCCATCAAATCCGCATCAAGCTGTGACCGTCCAGCTGTATCTACAATCACCAAGCTGAATCCACCTTTTTCAGCTTTGTCTATTGCACGTTTGGCAAGTTGTGGCGGCGTGAGCGTTGTATCTGCTTCCACTTCAACATCTACTCTTTCGCCGAGTTGTTGCAATTGCTTTACAGCCGCCGGGCGATATGGATCCCCGGCGACCAACAAGACTCTCTCGCCTCTAGACTTAAGTAAACGTGCCAGCTTACCTGAGGCAGTTGTCTTCCCCGCGCCTTGCAACCCGACCATCATAATCACGCGTGGTTTCGGTCCAGTTAAATTTAATGGCGCCGGTTCGCCCAATGTGGCAATCAACTCTTCATTAACAATCTTGATCACTTGTTGACCGGGATTCAACGCTTTTGATACTTCTGCCCCAACAGCACGCTCACGCACTTTAGCAATAAACGTTTTGACAACGCTAAAATGCACGTCGGCTTCGAGTAAAGCCAAACGCACTTCTTTCATAGCCGCATCTACATCCGCTTCGGAGAGTTTTCCGCGGCGACGTAATTGATCGAATACTTGAGTTAATCGTCCAGTGAGTGTTTCAAACATAATGTTATGTTATGTCTTTGCGAGGGCGCATTTGCTCTTTGCCCGAAGCAATCTCCTATTTTAGGTTAAGAAAAAACATTGTAGCGTGTAGCAGGTTGAAGGTCAAGAACGAAGCGGGGAATTTAATCAATCTTTTACAAGCAATCGCTTTACATCAAAGGCGAAACTCCGTATACTGGCATGTGTTCTTGCTTACATCCCTTTTTACCTCACGGAGGAGTCATGGCAACTGAAAGTGCAGAAGTAGTTATAAACGACCGCAAAGAAATTTTTGGTTGGGCAATGTACGATTGGGCAAATTCAGCATTTAGCACCACAATTGGCACTGTATTTTTAGGTCCGTATGTAGCTGGCTTGGCACGCAGCGCCGCAGAAGTAGCAGGGACAGAAACCGTTTCATTTTTAGGAATTCCCGTAGCACCTGATTCATTTTTACCATACTGCATTTCGTTCTCTGTGGGGTTACAAGTTTTATTCTTACCAATTTTAGGCGCGATTGCAGATTATTCCAATTTACGAAAAACGATGATGCGTTTATTCGCAACGATTGGCGCCATTGCGACGATTTTGATGTTTTTGGTTGCCGGAGATTTATGGTGGTTAGGCGGCGTTTTATTTATCGTAGCAAACTTAGCATTTGGTGCGGCGATTGTTTTTTACAACGCCTATCTGCCGGACATTGCCAGTGAAGATGAAAGAGATCGCGTCTCTTCCTACGGGTGGGCAATGGGTTATCTAGGCGGAGGCATTTTACTTGCGCTCAACTTGGCTTTCTTTATTTTCAGCGAAGACCTCGGCGTGCCAACTGCACTAGCCGTAAGAATAAACCTCGCTTCGGCGGGGATTTGGTGGTTTGGGTTTGCATTTCTCACTTGGTCTAGGTTACGCACCGGCCGCGCCGCACGGACTTTGCCCGCCGGTGAAAATTACGCAACCATCGGGTTTAAGCAATTACGAAAAACGCTCAGTGAAGTTAAAAGTTTTCCTGAAACTTTAAAATTCTTATTGGCATATTTTCTTTATAACGACGGCATTCAAACTGTGATTGGTGTTGCCGCTATCTTTGCCGCCGCACCGATTATACAAGGTGGTTTAGAGGTTGAACAAACTACGCTTACGGCAGTCATTTTGATGATTCAGTTTGTAGCCTTCTTCGGCGCATTGTTCTGGGGCAGACTGGCAGGTTGGATTGGTTCAAAGCAATCGATTATCGTCAGCTTGGTGATTTGGGCAGGCGTGGTCATTTATGCATATGGCGGTATGAAAGGCGAAGGACGTGTGACAGAGTTCTTCATCCTCGGCATATTCATTGCAATTGTCTTGGGCGGGTCACAAGCCATCAGCCGCAGTTTGTTTGCGCAGATGATTCCAAATGGCAAAGAAGCAGAATTTTTCTCTTTCTATGAAATCAGCGAACGCGGCACTTCATGGATTGGACCATTAATCTTCGGTTTGGCAAATCAAATCTTCGGCGATTTGCGCATCGCGATTCTCTCGCTAATTTTCTTCTTCATCGCAGGCTTGATTATGCTTCCGTTCGTCAATGTCCAAAAAGCGATTGCAGACGCAAGAAGTTACAAATCTGAATAGACTAAAGACGAAAGACCGTAGACCGTTTATGGTCTACGGTCTTTATTTTATAACCTATGACTAATATGCAACTCAACGAAAAACATATTCGTGGCTCAGATCCGCTCGCAAAACTTTTCTTTGACGTTTTTAAGTTTAAGTACTACAGCATGGCTTTGTTTTTTATGCTGGCGGGTTTTCTCTATGGATACTTAATTCCAAACTTTTTAAACATCACCCCCGCTACAGACCTAATCACTATCATCAATATTGTTTTGGTGTTTCCAGTAGCAGGCTATTTTTATAATTATCAACCCAAAAGTATTTTACGAATTTACCAAAGCGTAACGCGCTTTTTCAAAGAAGAAAACCTTGAGTCTATTCCGTATGAAAAATTAAAAATCTGGCATGCAAAACCTGTCTGGTGGATCATCGGCATTTCGATTGGATTAATCAGTGCCGGGTTTGGCGTGTTAAATGCGGTCAACAATTTTGGCACCACATGGGAAAGCGCCAATTGGGGACAGATGCTACTCGTATTTGGTGTACGTTTTCTTGCAATGAGTATGATTGGCATTATTGTCACCCGCCATATCGCGACTTCAATGGCATTGACTGAATTATTTCAATATACTCAATTTCCACTCACGCTCGATACTGACAAAATTGAAGTCTTTAGCTCTGTAAAAAGATTCTCTTTAGAAATCATCGGCATTGCCGCAATTATCGGATTAAATTTAGGGTTGCAACCTGTAGTGATTGAAGTTCCCATCCCTGAATATATATTTTATGTCGTTATGTATTTCATCTTAGTTCCAATTACATTTTTTCTACCCTTATGGCAAGTCCATCGTCGTATGGTCACTATCAAAACAAATATGCTTGATAAACTTCACAAAGATTATCAAGAAGAAGCCGAAAAGTTATACACCACACTTGCTCAAGACCCAAACAAAGATTTATCAGGTATATATCTGAAACAAACTGAAAGTATGATTTCTATTAAACAAGCGGTTGAACTGATTCACCGTTCGCCTGATTGGCCCTTTGAAGGCACTGTTTTTTATCGCTTGATTATTACTATTCTTTCACCATTCTTTTTAGTCATTTTTGAAATATTCATTAACATCATTAGCAATGTCGTTTATCCGTAAATAAAATGACCTGCTTCTCAGCAGGTCATTTTATTTATTGTAAATTTGTATCAAACAAATTTCTTAAAGTCTCTTCCGCAACAGGTCCAATCAATTTTTGAATCACTGCCCCATTGCCATCTAAGAAATAAATTTCAGGTTGATAGAAAAACCCTAACTCGCTTTGGAAAACTTGCGTGCGCGGGTCATCTGCATCTAAATAAGTAAATAAAATTCTTCCGTAATATTCTGCTTCGAGCCTATGAACCATAGGCGCCATGGCGCGGCAGACACTTCAGGTATAACGAAAAAATTCAACAAACTGAAATTGACCCGACGCCAATGAAACTGTTGAAGGATCTGTGGCATGTAAATCTGATCCGCGGGATGTGGCGACTGCTTGGACAACTGGAGCTTCCGTCAACTCGACAGAATTCGCCTCGCTCGTCGGGACAACTGCTTCAGTCGCGGGAGCAGACTCTACGGGTGCGGATGTTGCTGGCAAAACGACTGTCTCCGCGGGAGTGGTTGGGGCGCAGGAAACTGCTAGTAAAACAGTTATCAAGCTGACCGTTAAAAAAAAGAAGCGGGATTTCATCAATTCTCCTATCTATGCAGTTAATGATACCTTTTCAATTCATCATCTTACAGAATCTCACAAAATTCTAACCTGCTTTGACGAGGCACACATCCTACGCTATACTTGTTTTTATATCCCAAAATTACTATAAGGAGATTTTCCTATGGCAGATTTCAAACTGACTTACTCAACAATGTTCAACCCGCCCGAAGTTTTGCACACTGGCTTTGAAAAAGCAATTGTGAACTTAAAACAAAATATGGGCAAAGAACATGCAATGTTTATTGACGGCAAAGATGTATTTGCTGATGAAAAATTTGAAGACCGCTCGCCTGTGAACACGGATTGGGTGTTGGCTGTGATGCAAAAAGGCAACGCTTCACACGCAAAAATGGCAATTGATGCGGCTCGTAAAGCATTTCCATCATGGAGTCGAACTCCGTGGCAAAAGCGTGTGCAATTGATTCGTAAAGCCAGCGCTTTGATTGAAAAAAGAATTTTTGAACTCGGCGCGGCAATGTCTTTAGAAGTTGGCAAGAATCGTATGGAAGCTTTGGGGGATGTGCAAGAAACCGCAGACTTGATGTATTTCCCCGCTCAAATGATGGAAGAAAATAATGGTTTTGTAAAACCAATGCTGAAAGACCCATTGGTTGGTTATGACTCTACCAATGTTTCGGTATTACGTCCGTATGGCGTGTGGTTGATTATTTCTCCGTTCAATTTTCCCTTTGCATTAACTGGTGGACCAACTGGCGCGGCACTAGTAGCAGGAAATACTGTTGTGATTAAACCTGCTTCTGATACCGCTTGGATTGTGCGTTTGTTTGTTGAATGTTTGCGTGATGCGGGCTTTCCAAATGGCGTGGTCAATTTTGTAACTGGACCTGGTTCTACATTGGGTCAAGCCTTAGTAGATAGCCCCGAAATTGATGGTGCTACTTTCACTGGCTCATTTGATGTGGGTATGAAACTGTATCGTGATTTTGCAAATCGCAATTACATTCGCCCAGTCATTTTAGAACTTGGTGGAAAGAATCCAGCTATTGTTTCAAAGAATGCAAATCTTGAAGATGCTGCAACAGGGATTTATCGTTCGGCTTTTGGTTTGCAAGGACAAAAATGTTCAGCGGCTTCTCGTGTGTTGGTTGAAGAAGCAGTCTACGATGAATTGGTTGCTAAGTTAAAAGAAAAAGTAGATGCGCTTGTAATCGGTGACCCAACAGAACGAGCTACTTATTTAGGTCCAGTGATTAACCAAGGTGCTTATAATGAATTCAAGGGTTATACAGAAGAAATCAATCAAGCAGGTGCAACTTTCTTGACTGGTGGAAACGTCAAATCTGGCGGCATGTATAACAAAGGTTTTTACTGTGAACCCACTTTTGTTACCAACTTACCTTACAGTCATCGCTTATGGAAACATGAAATGTTCTTGCCGATTAGTATGATTGGTAAAGTCAGCAATTTAGATGAAGCCATGAAAATTGCAAACGATGTGAATTACGGATTAACTGCTGGCTTCTATGGAAGCCAAAAAGAAACTGAATGGTTCTTTGACAACATCCAAGCAGGCGTGACGTATGCGAATCGCCCACAAGGTGCAACCACAGGTGCTTGGCCTGGCTATCAACCTTTCGGTGGCTGGAAAGGTTCTGGCGCAAGCGGCAAAAATGGTGGTGGATATTATTACGTTCAACTGTATATGCATGAACAGATTCAAACCTCCGTCAAGCATGCTCCGGTGAAGGCAAAAGCGTCCACGAAGAAAGCAGTTGTCAAGAAGAAAGCGGCGAAGAAAGTCGTCAAGAAAAAGAAGAAATAAGACATCCAACGATAGACCATAAGTGAATGAAAAACGCTGACTATTAATAGTCAGCGTTTTCTGTGCGGTAAAATTGCAGATGAGGAAAACAAATCATGGAAAATGAAGACCCCTTTAGCGTACGTGTTGGGACGTTTTTCTTAATCATGGGACTTGGCACATTCATTCTGTTTGTGCTTTCTGATATTGCCGAGCAACCTGACTTTGATTATTTGTTTGTGGCTTTATTATTAATTGGTGGAGGTTGGTACTTGCGCCGAAACAAAGCCAAGCCACCTCCAGCGAGTAGATTTTCTTTGCTAAAACGTTTCCGCAAAGGCGGAAATAAAAATGCGAAACCTGCAGGAAAACCAATGAAAGAAGATGAGGAAGAAGGAGAATAGAAATTTTATTTTATGTCTAAACTTATTTCGTTAAAAAAAGCAATTTCAGAATTTGTCAGTGATGGTGATGTTGTCTACGCCGCTGGCTTTACCCATTTGATTCCATTTGCGGCTGGGCATGAGATGATTCGGCAAGGCAAAAAGAATCTCACATTGGCACGCGCCACACCAGATTTAATCTATGATCAAATGGTAGCGGCTGGTTGTGCAAAGAAAGTTATATTTTCTTATATGGGCAATCCAGGCGTTGGCTCTTTGAGAATTGTGCGCAAGGCGATTGAGCAAGGTCAATTGGAATGGGAAGAATATTCTCACTTCGGTATGATTACTCGTCTACAAGCAGGTGCAAGTGGTTTGCCATTTTTGCCTATGAATCAAACTGGCGCAGAAGATTTAGAAATTGCGAATCCATTAATCAAAAGAATTGAAGACCCTTATGGTGGTAAAGATGTTGTGGTTGTGCCTGCATTGAATCCAAATGTTGCCATTGTGCATGTCCAACGCGCAGATAAAAATGGTAACTCGCATTTATGGGGCATTATCGGTGAGCAAAAAGAAGCCGCCTTTGCCGCTAAAAAAGTTATCGTCACTGCCGAAGAAATTGTGGATGAATCAGTCATCAGGTCAGACCCGAATCGCACGATGATTCCAAGCATTATCGTCAGTGCTGTTTGTCATGTTCCGTTTGCAAGTCACCCATCGTATTCGCAAGGGTATTACGATCGCGATAATGAATTTTATTTAGCATGGGACAAAATCAGTGAGTCGCCTGAACTTACAAAAAAATATTTGGATGAATGGGTATACGGGGTCAAAGATAGAAATGCGTATTGGAAAAAACTTGGCGCGAAAACGCATAAGCGATTAAAGGTCAAAGCCAAATATAGTGACAAAATAAATTACGGAAGTTATTAAGTGAATATTCCATATTTTGATTTCAAAGGTGATGGTGAGCCTTTGCATTTTCTTCACGCCAATGGCTATCCGCCAGAGGTGTATAAAAAATTATTTGAACTTTTATATAAGGAATATCATCTCTTCGGAATGAAGCTTCGTCCGCTTTGGGATGATGCAAATATAGAAGATGTAAAAAACTGGAAGATTTTTTCTGATGACTTGCTTCGCTTCCTTCCTACGGTGACACCTGATTCAGCCATCGGAATTGGTCATTCCATTGGAGCGACTGTCACCTTGCGAGCGGCATTGCAAGACCCAAAAAAATTCCGCGCCTTAGTTTTACTTGACCCTGTAATTTTTGTGCCATCTTTTATCTTGATGTGGAAAATTATTTACTCAATCGGTTTAGGAAAAAGACTTCATCCAAGAGTAGCAGGTGCATTAAAACGCAGAAAATCATTTGACGACCTTGAAACTGTTTTTCGCGGCTATCGCACAAGAGAAGTTTTCAAATACATGACTGATGAGAGTTTGAAAATTTATATAGAAGGAATCACAGAACAAAAACCTGATGGCACTTACGAATTGGTCTTCAACCCTGAATGGGAAAGTCATATCTACTTAACAGGTTTACAAGATTTTGATATTTGGAATAATTTACATAAGCTTGAAGTTCCAACGTTAATTATTCGCGGAAGTGAATCAGATACATTTTTGGAAAACACAGAAAAGTTGATTAAAAAGAAAAACCCGAAGATTCAAATTGAAGTATTAGAAAAAGCGACACATATTTTTCCGTTGGAATATCCGCAAGAAGTGTTTGAGAGAATAAATAAATTTATTGGTGTCACCCTGAGCCGAAGCCCTGAACGAAGTGAAGGGGCAAGCGAAGGGTCTCAAAGATAATCGTAGAGATTCTTCGCCGCAAAGAGCAAGAGCGCGGCTCAGAATGACATGAACAGGAGAATTATGCCCGAAATAAAATATTCATCTGCTGAGTTGATGATTGTGAATGCGGCACGTTTGCTAAAAGATGGCGATGTGGTTTTTGTTGGCGTGGGTCAGCCAAACTTGGCATGTAATTTAGCAAAGAGAACTCATGCTCCAAACTTGGTGATGATTTATGAAGCAGGTGTCATTGGTGCTGAACCAGAACGTCTTCCCCTCTCTATCGGCGACCCGACTTTGGTCAGTGGTTCATTATCGGTTGTGAGTATGTACGATATTTTTTCAAACTACTTGCAACGAGGCAATGTAGATGTTGGCTTTATGGGTGGCGCACAAATTGATAAATATGGAAATATCAATGCTACAACGATTGGTAGTTATATGAATCCAAAAGTGCGTTTGCCGGGTTCAGGTGGCTCACAAGAAATTGCGGCATGGGCAAATCGTTGTTATATTATGACGCCGCATCAAAAACGACGTTTCCCTGAAAAAGTTGAGTTTATGACTTCGGCTGGATTCATTCATGGAAAAGGCTCACGCGAGGCGAGAGGTTTGCGCGGTGGCGGGATGTTGGCTGTGGTTACAGACATTGGCATAATGGAACCAGATGATTCAGGCGAAATGATTCTCAGCGCGCTTCATCCAGGTAAAACCGAGGAAGAAGCGAAGTTGAATACTGGTTGGAATCTGAAGACTGCGAATCAAATCAAAACGACGGAGCCTGTCACAAAGAAAGAATTGAAAATTTTAAGAAATGAATTAGACCCGACAGGAATATACTTAAAGAGTGCTGGTTGATTTTCCTTCCACCAAAGGAGAAAGTTTATGAAAGAAGATAAATTTAAATCATTTGTGGCTGTGTTGGTTGCAGTGGTTACGGTATTAGGTGCAACCACAGCATGTTTAGCATCGGTAGCAGTCTCTACTGCTGGTGATATGGATTTTTCTGGGTTAGATGCATCTATTCGCGCGCAAAAAGCAGATATTATCAATACGATTAAAGCGTATGAACATTATCGGGCTTTTACAACGTATAAACGCTATGATGAACTTGGATATCTTTTATACGACCCCAATGCCGATGAGCAAACTGCTTTACGAAATAGAGCTTTGCAAGATGAAGCCTGGGGTGTTGCTTCTGGTTTGACTAGTTTTTTTATTGCAAGGTATATCAATGCCGATGGTCAATATGATTTAGAACGTGAATTACAAGAAGAATGGGCGCATGATGCTCAAACGCAAGATTTAAATGCGACGCCTTATTTTGTGCAATCAGATGCAGAAAGAAATCGCTCATCATTTTTAACTGCCAATATGATTACGTTTGCGGTTGCATTTTGGTTTTTGACAGTTGCCCAAATCACTGAAAAGAAAATTAAATATCTTTGGGCAGGTTTAGGAATTTTATTTGCCCTCGCAGGCATTGCGGGAATCTTAATCGGGAGGTTTATGCTATGAGTACCGACCACAATGCTGACCAAAGATTTGACAACATCGTTACAGTGTTAATCGCCTCTGTTGCAATTTGGGTTGCAATTACTGCTTACTTTCAAAACTATGCTTCTAACCTTTCAGACCAAGCGCGGCGGCGTGCTCAGCAATTTGCAATTGAAGCCACCAAACGTGAAGTGAATGGCGTGCTTCAATATAGTTATGAATGGCAAGGCGCTTTTCAAACATGGTATGAGTTAAGTTTACAAATCACTGCCGCCGAACAAAATGGTGATACTGCCGCTGTGGCTAGATATGAAGCCCTTCAAGAGCAGATTTTGCCCTTGAGCAAATTACTTGGTCCTCAATATTTTGACGCTTCTTCCTTTAACTTTCCAGATTTATCTAAATTTGAGGCTGATTCTTACCTTGTAGAATCCACCCGCCTTTCAGAAACATATCTAGCAGAATCTGAATTGGGCAATGAAATGGATGACACCTCTGAATCTTTAATCGTACAAATAACATTGTTAACAGTCTCACTCTCTTTGTATGGTCTTTCTTTAGCATTAAAAGGGAGAGTACGTTGGTTATTTGTAGCCGTTGGTTCTGGTATTGTCGGCTTTTGTGCAATTTGGCTGAGTTGGTCTTTGATTGAATTAATCGGTCGTTCCGAAGTCAATCAAAACGCCATCAATGCCTATGCAGAAGGTGTTGGTTTGTCCTATCAAGGTAGATATGAAGAAGCTATCGAAAAGTTTAATATTGCTCTGCAAGAAAATACATATTATGCCAAAGCCTATTACGAGCGTGGCAATGCTTATTATTCATTAGGAGATTTAAACACGGCTATCGCCGATATGGAAGATGCGCGCTTCTGGGGGCTGGATGAGGATGTCAGCGTTAACTGGAATCTCGGTTGGACATATTATCTAAATGGACAATATCCAAAAGCAATTGAAGTTAATGAAGTTGTCTTAAGCAAACGCCCTGAAGTGATTGGTGTGCGCTCCAATCAGGCAATTAGTTATCTTGTGATGGGAGATTTTGCGAATGCACAAGCTCAATATGATTTGCTTCTGCAAGAAGCGCAATTTCAGGTAAATGAAGCTCGCCAAAGAAATGCTGAACCCTCTGCTTCATTATGGCTATATATGGATTATGGCGCACAAGATTTACAAAGTTTAATTGACACACTAGAAAGTAATCAGAAGCCATGGACTCAAGCCCCACAGAAAGACTTAATCGCAGGTGACCATGCCGCTATTCGTGAGTTTGCTTTGGAGCAAATGAAAAGAATCAAAGAAGCGATTGTGGCATTGGAATATACAGGTCAATTACCTGCGCCAAATTCTGCGACTCAAATTGATTCTTTCAGAGTTGGTAGTATCACAGGGCGAAACGAAGAAAACTTAATCTCTGGTTTTGAACCAGCCCGCAATGCGGTGATTCCATACGGCGAAGATACATTCGACATCGAGTTTACCTATTCAGGTGCAGTACCTCAACAAGTAATTTGGAAAGTCTACATCAACGGACGCGAAGACCAATCTCTGCGTAAAGTGCTGAATCAAGATATAAGCGCAGGTGATACGTGGTATCAAACATTCGGGTACGGCTACACCAATGTATTCATCCTTGCGTCTGGCGAATATGTTGTAGAACTATATGCCGATAACAAATTCTTAAGTAGCATTACATTTTCAGTGCGATAATTAAAATCCCACTTAATTCCCCTTTACGAAAAGAAGCCATCAGAGATATAAATAAGCCTGATGGCTTCTTCGATTAAACACATCCTTTTCGATTTAGGCGGAACGCTCATGCACGCTATTGACGACTCAGCCGAAATTTTTGTACGTGCCGATGAAGCCTTAGTTAATAAACTAAGTGAATATGATATTCAACTGGATGCTAAAAAATTTCGGGCGCGATTAAATGAATACTATAGTCAACGCGAAAAAGATTTTCACGAAACCACATATCACTTCGTCTTGCGCGAATTGCTAAAAGAGTTAGAGTATGCTGAGGTTGCTGAATCAGTTATCAGGTCAGGGTTAGATGCGATGTATGCCGTCACTCAAACCAATTGGCAATTAGAAAAAGATACCATCGAAACATTGCGTTCGTTAAAGTCACGTCAATATCATTTGGGTATTTTTTCAAACGCAGGCGATGATAAAGATGTTCAGCAATTGGTACAAAATTTTGGCATTCGTGAATATTTTGATTTTGTATTAACCTCTGCCGCTTGTTTTTATCGTAAACCGCATGTACGCGCATTTGAAATTGCCCTCGCCCAATGGAATATCACACCGAATGAATGCGTGATGATTGGTGACAGTTTGGTGGCAGATATTTACGGTGCTAAAAAATTAGAGATGAAAGCAATTTGGCTTACGCGACGGGCAACATTTACAGTGGATGACATGCACCGCTTCAAACCTGATTTCAGCATACGCACACTAGGTGAACTTTTACCTACCCTCGACTTAATGAATATGAAGCTGATGATGTAAATCATATTTTTAACATGAGGTACAATTCTGCCTCATGCCACAAAAAAAATTCTTTCCCTATATTGCACTTGCTGTTGGAATTACCGCATTGAGTCTTTCTGCTATGTTCGTACGCTGGGCAGATGCGCCCGGTCCTATCACTGGATTTTATAGAGTCTCAATTGCCACCATTTTGTTTTTACCATTTTTTATTCAACGCCAAAGGACATTACCCCCACTTCAAATGAAGTGGGTTTGGTTTCCACTGTTGGCAGGTTTATTCACCGCCTTAGACTTTGCCACTTGGAACACATCGGTTCAATACACCACTGCCGCAAAAGCAACTTTGTTAGGAAATACTTCACCCCTTTGGGTGGCATTGATTGCACTCATTTTTTTTCGTGAAAAATTACGCGGCACATTTTGGATTGGTTTATTATTATCATTAGCAGGTGCAACTTTGGTTGTCGGGGCAAACTTTGCAGAAGATTTGAGCATCAACATCGGTGATGCGCTCGCCAGTACTGCCGCAATTTTTTATGCACTCTATCAACTCATCACCCAACGCGGACGAAAATACTTAGACCCGTTTCGTTATACTTGGTTTGTCGGTGTGAGTGCCACATTTTTTATCTTAATCATCAACATCTTGCTAAAGAATCCACTCACAGGCTATTCATCACAAACGTGGTTGATATTTTTTGCAACGGCTATCATCTCACAAATGATTGGATACCTCGCCATCTCTTACGCTTTAGGACATCTACCCGCTTCTATCGTGTCGCCCACTTTGGTCGGTCAACCGATACTGACAGCCATCCTCGCCATTCCTTTGCTTGGTGAAATTCCAACTCTCACGCAATGGCTCGGTGGAGCCATTGCCCTTCTAGGCATTTACATCGTCAACATTTCACATCAAAATACACCACCAGAAATTCCAAACGCATAAGGAAATAAACCATGCTTGAAATTAATTCAACCGTTCAAAATGCAAAAGTTCCAGTCACTATCATCCACGCCAAAGGTGACATTGACGCATCAAACTATGAGGAATTCCAAACCCAAACCGAAAAAATCATTTCTGATGGTGCAAAATATGTCATCTTAGATTTACACGGCGTAGACTATATGAGCAGTGCTGGCTTAAGAGTCATTCACGGCTTATTCAACAAACTTCGCGAAATTCATCAAGATGCAAATGATGAAGAATTACGCAAAAAGATGAGTGCAGGTGCATATAAATCACCTTATATTAAAGTAGCTAACTTAACAACAAAGGTCAAAGAAGTTTTTGAACTCGGCGGGTTTGAAACGTATATTGAAGTGTATGATGACCTTAATAACGCAATAAATTCTTTCTAACGTTATAATTTTTATATGTCCGATTTATTCGACCATGCCATGCAAGAACGAATGAAAAGTGAAGCGCCGCTTGCGGCGCGCATGCGTCCGCGCACGTTGGAAGAATATATCGGGCAAGAACATATCATCGGTGAAGGAAAACTGTTGAGGCGCGCGATTGAAGCGGATCGTCTTTTTTCATCTATTATTTTGTGGGGACCACCCGGCACTGGCAAAACTACTTTGGCACAAGTCATCGCGAATACCACAAAGAGTCATTTCGTTACTATCTCTGCAATTTTGGCGGGCAAAGCGGATTTGCGCGTTGTGATTGATGAAGCACTTGAACGAAGAAGATTACATAATGAAAGAACAATTTTATTTGTAGATGAAGTGCATCGTTGGAACAAAGCTCAACAAGATGCATTGCTTCCGCATGTTGAAAATGGCACGTTTACTTTAATTGGCGCAACAACTGAAAATCCATATTTTGAAGTTATCAAAGCGCTCATTTCTCGCTCGCGTGTGTTTCAATTAAGAAATTTAAATCAAGATGAGACTGGTCTGTTGCTTGATAGAGCCTTAGCGGATAAAGAACGTGGCTATGGAAATAAACGCATCATTCTTGACGTGGAAGCACGCTCCCATTTTGTAACAGTTTCATCAGGGGATGCAAGAAACGCGCTCAATGCACTTGAGCTAGCAGTCGAGTCGACTCAACCGAATCAAGATGGCGTGATTCACATTACCTTAGATGTCGCACAAGAATCAATTCAACGCCGCGCTGTTTTATATGACAAAGATGGCGACGCGCATTACGATACGATTTCTGCATTTATCAAATCAGTGCGCGGCTCTGACCCTGATGCAGCTTTATACTGGCTTGCAAAAATGATTTATGCAGGTGAAGACCCAAAATTTATTATTCGTAGATTAATTATTTTGGCTGGTGAAGATATTGGCTTAGCAGACCCAATGGGCTTAGTCGTTGCTTCATCTGCTATGCAAGCATATGAGTTTATTGGTTTACCCGAAGGGATTTATCCCATCGTTGAAGCGACTTTGTATTTGGCTACGGCGCCAAAATCCAATACAGCGGGCGCATATTTCAAAGCTATGCAAAAAATCGAAGAAGAGGGGCAAGTTTCTGTACCTAGACATTTACAAGATGGCAATCGAGATGCCGCGGCGACTGGTCAAGGAAAAGATTATGTGTATCCACATGAGTTTGAAGGTCACTTTGCACCACAACAATATTTGCCGAAAAGATTATTAGGCACATATTTTTATACGCCGTCACAAGAAGGTTATGAATCTCAAGTGAGTGCTCGCTTAGAAATGTGGCGCGAAGCTCAAAGAAAAGCATTAGGTATTACAGAAGTAAAACATATTCCTGATATGAGTGAAGAGCAGATTATAGAAATGAAGAGAAAGATAAAATAAATTTTAAGTAACTAATTCATTTTAGAATATGAAACTATTTTTGTTTTTACTGCCTTATATATTTACTGGGTTAATAGCAACAATTTTAGCTGTAACTTTTGAAAAAATTATGATTTTTCTTGGATGGACTCGTGGAAATACGGTTCACCTAATAGTACTGAGTTTAATAGTTTTTACATTTTTACAATTAATCAGATTTCCAGATCCAATTGCCTTCAATTTGCTCGATATCTTCTTTATATTAATGTGGACAATAGGTATTAATCGAAGTGACATTATGAGCACAATGCAAAAAGGAAAATGGTGGTGGAAATCTAAAAATGATTGATAGATTTTATCTTGTACAAAAAATTATTTAGGAAAATCAAAATGACCTTACTACTATTAATTCGTCACGGTGAAAATGATTACGTCAAGACTGGGAAGATGGCGGGGAGAATTCCAGGCGTGCACTTAAATGAACGCGGGCAAAAGCAGGCTGAGGCGTTGGGAGAGGCGTTGAAAGATGTACCTATCAAAGCGCTTTATTCAAGTCCATTAGAACGGGCGATGGAAACTGCAAATCCAATTGCACAATCGCAAAAATTAAAAATCAATCAAGAACCTGATTTGATGGATACGTTGATTGGAAAATGGCAAGGGCGTTCGTGGAAAATTTTGCGTTTGACGAAAGCATGGAAAATTGTGCAAAATGCGCCATCGCGTTTTCGTTTTCCTGAAGGCGAATCGTTTCCTGAATGTCAGAATCGAATTGTAAATGTGTTGGAACGTGTTGTTCAAAAACATAACAAACCGCAAGATGTGATTGCCGTTGTGTTTCATGCTGACCCAATAAAATTAGCAGTGGCACATTTTTTGGGAATGCCGCTTGACCATTTTCAAAGATTAAGTTGTGACACAGGTTCTCTGACTGCTTTACATGTTGGTGAAGCCAGTGCAAATTTAATTAAATTGAATCAACGCCCGCCATTTGATTTTCTGCCAAAGAAAAAATAACATGCCGTGGATTAAGCAAATTTCCATTCAAGAAGCAACTGGCTTATTGAAAGCACAATTTGATGCTGCATTAAAACGCGCTGGCAGGGTTTGGCACATTGTGCATATTATGTCGCTCAACCCGCGTGCTATGCGAGATAGTATTGCATTTTATGCAACGATAATGATGGGTGAATCACCACTTTCGCGTGTGCAACGTGAGATGTTAGCCACGGTTGTTTCTTTTGAAAATCATTGTTATTACTGAACACAATCTCATGCACATGACCTCCGTGTTGAGGTTGGAAAAATAATGAATGAACAAGAAGCTGACGAATTTGTACATGCCGTTGCACGAGATTGGAAAAATGCTCCGCTTTTAGAGCAAGATATGACATTATGCAAATATGCGGAAAAGTTAACTCACTCACCAGCAAAAATGTCACCTGCAGATTTGGATGAATTAAGAAATGTCGGTTTTGATGATGTTGCTATTCACGATGCTACACAAGTAATTAGTTATTTCAATTACATCAATCGCATTGCAGATGCGCTTGGTGTAGAACCCGAAGATTTCATCCCACCATGGGGAGTAAGCAAATGAGCAAAATAATTCTAGAGACAAAAAGATTGTTATTACGCCACCAAACACTAGATGATTTGGATTCTTTGTGGGCTTTATATTGCAACCCGAATATTACAAAATATATTCCTGATGCGCCACGTTCTTATGAAGAAGCAAAAGAAGAATTAGAATGGCACATGAATGGTCACCCGAAATATCCAGAATTAGGTTTGTGGGCAACGATTCATAAAGAAACAGGACAATTTATCGGGCGTTGTGGTTTGTTACCATGGACAATAGATAATCAATTCGATATTGAGGTTGCTTACACACTTACTGAAAAATATTGGGGGCAAGGACTCGCCACCGAAGCCGCACAAGGCATATTAAATTATGGCTTTGAAAATTTAGGTCTATCAAGATTGATTTGTTTAATTGACCCCGAAAACATTGCATCACAAAAGGTTTCAGAAAAAATTGGAATGAAGTTTGAAAGAAAAGTAGATGGCTACGAAGGTGATAATATTCCGTTTTATATTTATTCCATACAAAAGACATCATAACCAATGGCAAAACTAAAACTTGACTTACACGATATTTACAACAAAGGCGATATGATTGATAAAGAATTGAATCGCATTGTGGAAGAAGCAATTGATAAAAAAATTGCGCTTGTAGAAATTATCCCCGGCAAAGGCAGTGGTCAACTCAAAAAGAAAGTGTTGCGATTTTTAAATCAAGGTCACATCAAAAAGTTATATCATCGTGTGGAGAAAGATGATAAAAACTTCGGAAGAATTTTTATTCATTTTAGATTTTAAATGAGTAAGTCACGCTTGAAGCGTGACCTACAAAATTATTTCCACAATTTCGCTAATTCATTCAGCGCTTTGTAATATGGTTCAATGCTTGGAATAAAATGTCTTTCATCTTTTGCATGTGGACCCAAGCCAGATTGTCCCCACACAACGGCTTGACCATTCGGTGCGAATCGTGCACTGGTTCCCGGTAATTTTTTACCAATCTTCGCTTCTTGACCTGACGTGAGCTTGACAGCTTCTTTCAACATTTTCAACGCCTGATTATTTTCACTGCAAGCCACACCATTTTCTATCACAGAAAATTTTGCTTCCAAATTATTTGCTGAACAATATTTTTCTACTTCATCTTTTAGTTTGAAAATATCATCTTGCGGAATTGGGCGAATCTCAACGCCCAAAATTCCTTCGCCTGCAGTGACGTTATACACACCCACTTGACCTACATTGATAAATGGGAATTTTGCTTGTGATTGCCATCCATCGGATGATTTCAAAGTTAAGTGTTTTGCAAAAATTTCATTCAAAGCACTTCTTGCTGAAATTAATTTATCACTCAAATCACCTGTGCCTGCCACACCTGAATGTCCCTTTGCTCCACGAGCAATGACATCAAAACGCATCACGCCACGATTCTCGACACAAATTTCGCCGAAGAGTTCATTCCCTTTTTCACCAGTCCGTTCGCCTGCAATAAATAATGATGGCGTTAAATTTAATTCTTTCAACACATGTGGCGTACCCCATTGTTCGGCTTCGCCGTTTTCTTCATTACCGACGAGTAATAAAGAAATATTTGGTAATTCTAAGTTCTCTAGCTTGGCTACACGCAAAGCATCTTTCATCCAAACCAAATATGTAGCGACGACTGTTTTCATATCAGCCGAGCCACGTCCCCATAGATAATCACCTTCAATGCGTGGAATAAATTGCGAATCATCAGGTTCGGGTTCAACGACATCAAAGTGACCTGTCAATAAAATAGGTTGTTGATGATTCACTTCTGGCTGAGCTGTAAATGGCGGGAATTGTGCAAAAACGGCTGGATATCTTCCATCAAAGAATTTGACATCCAAGCCAGCATTTCGTAAGTAATCATCAATCAATGAGCCTGCACGATGAACTTCGTCGAGTCTTTCGTTTGGAGAGGCTGTGACTGATGGAATACGAATCAGTTGTTGAGCCAAATCTAAAATTTCAGCGGTTTTGTTGGGATATGAAATTTCAATCACAGCTTGTTGTTTGGCACGGAATTGAATCGGTGCATTTGAAATTTGACGAGCTGTGTCTCTTCCACGCTGTAAATACTCAGCAATTTTAGATGATTCATTACCAATGGAAGCATATTCTGATGCGATTCGTTCCACGTCACTTTTAACTTGGGCTTCACGTTCAAAGTGAATCGCCTTCAAAACATCTAATGGAACTTCGTTGCCTTCAAGCAATTCGTTTTGCAAACGTGCTCTAAATTTTTCGGATGTGTTTTTCCCACCTTCAGACATTTCAACTAATGGAGTCAAATCTTCCCACATGTTTAATGCTTGTGCTAAAGGTTTTACTTCGTTCAACGTCCATTTAAGAAAATCGCGCATTGCAATTGGTTTGCCTGTAAATGGATTTTCAATTTCAGCCCGCAGACTCGATTTTGCGGCGAGGTTTTCATTTTTACGAGCACGCTGTATGTCTTCAGAATCATATCGAAATGCTCGAGCAAATTGAACGTCAGAATAGAGGCGCAATAAAAGTAAATGCTTGAGCGTCAGATTCGCTACATCAATATCTAAACTATGCCCGCCATCATCCACGCGAACTTCCACGCGACCCATTGGCAAATTAATGCGTGCCATCAAATTTTGTTTTTCAATTTGCAATGCCATCTCTTCGGGAGGCGGTGCTTCACCCACCGAAAACAAGCCGCGCATATAAAGATGCGTTAACTCATCACTGGTTGTAGAAATTAAACGTTCAACAGGTTCAGCAAACGAACGCGCACGCACGGGAGTCCAATTGTTATTTCCAAAACGCACGCCGCGCCGAACAAGGTCATAAGAAATTTGCAGATAATCATTATAGGAACGATATAAATCGGGCAAATCAACTTCGCGCGGATTTGGAAACGTAAGATTACGTACCGAATCATTTTCAGTGAGGATGACAACCGCGCGTCCATCCTTGACCTGAGCCTGCATCGGGGTGGACGCCGCAGTTGCTATAAACAAGCTTGAGAATGCGCGAAGCAAACGTGTGGCTGTGATATAAAATTCGGATTTGAAATCATCGAGATGTTTATCGCCGCGTTCAGTGGCAGATAAGTGCATAAAATCCCATGTGAACATTGGGTCTGGCAAAGATAAATTGCTATGAATGCCAGCGGTTGCTAATGTGCCACCATACAGGTCAACACATTTTTCAAGATAACGTCTTTTCGCAATTGACCAATTTCCAGGAATCGAATGATGACCGATATCAGTGAGAAATAAAAGATTGCCATGCCAATAATGTAAACGTTCGCCAAAATTTAATCCTGCTTTATGCAAAGCATTGATTAACGATGCTTCCATGAGACGTGCTTCGTAAATCGTTCCGCGTGGTGTATAAAATGGACGGGTTGCCCACTCAATCATCCAGTGAAAAACTTCGAGTTGACTAAATTGTGCCTGCCATTGTGGAATCGATTC
>ERZ761602.3605-NODE-3605-length-21588-cov-5.931547_pt1 | contig 21588 bp, 15 predicted proteins | sample MGYA00512165_ERZ761602 | MGnify/ENA primary metagenome ERZ761602 (study PRJEB28899, sample SAMN02445085) | bioreactor sludge metagenome | biome: EBPR sludge; isolation source: Thorneside wastewater treatment plant | place: Australia: Brisbane, Thorneside...
GCCCTGCTGCGCGTGCTGAGGCGCGTAGCCCTGCTGCGCGTGCTGAGGCGCGTAGCCCTGCTGCGCGTACTGAGGCGCGTAGCCCTGGGGCTGCGGGCCGGGTGGCGGCGCGTACGGTGCCTGGGGCGCGTAACCCTGCTGCGCATGGCCCGGCTGTGCTGCCGCCTGCGGCGCGGAGGCCTGCTGGCCGTAGGACGCCTGAGGGTGGCTCGGCGCGGAGCCGTAGCCGACGTCGGCGGGCTGGCTCCACGGTGCCGGAGAGGCCGGCCCGCCCGCGGAGCCCGCGGGGTGGGTACCGCTCGGGCGCGCTCCCGGCGCGACGTTCACCCCCGAGGGCGTGAACGGCGACGACTGCTGAGAGACCGGGTCGGAGGTGTTCGAGCGCCTCGGGCCTGGTGCTCCGGACGCCATCGCCGCGCGCTGCGCGAGGATCTGCTTCGCCTGTGCGCGGGAGCCGTCGTCGGCAGGCGAGACGACGCGCGCCACCTTGCGGCGCGCGTCTTCTGGACCGAGGGTCGCGAGGTCGAGATCGAGCGGCTGGTGGAGCGGTGAGCCTCCGGCGTCGTAGAGTACGCGCACGCTCGGCAAGGAGTAGGCGGAGGGGTGCTTGGGCGTGGAGAGCACCAGCGCCGTCTCTCCGGAGCCGAGCGCCACCACCGTGCCCGACGGGAAGATGCCGAGCGAGGTCACGAGCAGCCGGATCGCGGTCTGGTCGGCGGAGTCGCGGGCCTCGGACTCCAGCTTGGCGACGGCCTCGTCGGCGCTCGGCGCCTCGATGCCAGGCGCGGGGGTGAGCAGATCGTTGAAGCTCCGAGCGGTGTGGAGGATGCGCGCCTGCAGCGTCGCGCCGCGCACGCCGCGGTACATGGGGCCGAGCTGAGCCGCGCGCCGCAGCCAGTGCGCCTCGTAGGTGAGCACCGTGCGCATGACGGTGGGCTCGTTGACGTGGCCGAGCGCCGTGAGCACCGCAGCCGTCGCCGCCGGCATCTCGAGCTCCTGCGCCTCCGAGAGGCGCGGCGCGATCATCGGCGCGTTCTGGCCGACCTGACCGGTGAGCCGAGGCTTGCCTGCGTCGTAGAGCAGCGCGGCCATCGCGATGCGGCCGAGCACGACGACGTCGTCGGTGACCTGGCGAGCCATCGAGACGGCGAGGATCGCCGAGTTGACCGCGCGCCCGGCGTCGTCGTGGTTCGCGTTGCGCGCCGCGGTGACGCCGAGGAAGGCCGGCGTCTCGCCTTGCGAGAGATCGACGAGGCTCTGGGCGATGCGCTTCACGCGCTGGGGGAGCTCGTAGCGCCCCTTGCGCAGCTGCTCGAAGAAGCGCCGCATGATGACGATCGCCGAGGCGTAGGTGCGTACGATCGCCTGCTTCTCGTCGAGCCGCTCCACCACGGCCCCGCGCTTGAGCGCGCTCTCGGCGACCGCTCGCAGGCGGATGCGCGCCGAGGGCTTCTCGAGCTGCTGGCCCTGCCCCGAGCGCTGGGCGTTGCCCACGGCGGAGACGAAGGCGAAGAAGTCCTGCGTGCTCACGTCACGCGCGATCGCCATCTCCGAGTAGCCGAAGCGCTTGAGCAGCTCGCCGAGCTCGATCGCGCCCTCGTAGGTGAGGCGGTTGGCCTTGAGCAACTGCCCACCCACGAAGATCGAGCCGTAGGCGAAGAGCAGGGAGACGTCTTGATCGGTACGGCGGCCGTAGTCGCCGACGACCTGGACCGCCTCCTCGACCTGGCGCACGACGGCCTGGTTGTCGAGCGCGTGCAGCGTCGACTGCTTCACGAGGCGGAAGATCGCCTGCACGACGGGCGCCGCGAGATCGCGCGCCTGCACGCGCCGCACGTTCTCGGCGGCGTTCTCGGTGACGAGATCGAGTCGCGGGGCTTGCGCGGTCATCCGATGAGCTCCCCGGCGGCAGAGACGCGCCTGCCGAGCTTGCCAGCGATCGCCTCGGCCGCGACGATCGCGGCGTCACGCAGCGGCTGCGTGTTCCACCAGCGGCGTTTCGCCGCCGCGAGCACCGCCTCGAGCGCCTCGTTCGAGCGGGCGTTCTTGCCGAGCAGCTCCGCGCAGAGCGCGCGCGTGTCCTCGAGCGTCTCGTCGACGAGCAGCCCGTGCTTCTGGACGATCTCGACGGAGAGCTCTTCGGCGCGCTGCGGGTTGAGCGCGAACAGGGCCTCGAGCAGCTCGCGCTTCTCCTGCCGGTTCAGCTGGTTGAACGAGGGGTCCTGCACGCGTTTGACGAGGAGCGGGCCGGCGGCGCGCACCTGATGGTACGCCATCGTGCGCAGCGCGGCGGCGCGCATCTCGGGCTGGGGGGACTCGACGAGCCGGCTGAGCTCGTCCTTCAGCTGGTCGGGGGACTGCGCGAGATGAGCGACCGCCTCGCAGCGCAGCACGGGGTTGTTCGACGCGGTGACGCGGCGGAGCGCCTCCTGGGCGCCGGGCGTGCCCATCGACTGGAGCAGGCGCATGAGCGGCCTCGCGGTGTCGATCGACATGCCGCTGATCTTGTCGACGAGCTCGAGCTCGCGGCCGACCATCTGCCGCTGGAGGTAGCCGAAGAGCAGGCGCCTCAGCGGCTCGTGCTGCACGGAGTCGATCGTGGAGAGCACCGCGCCGACCTGCTCGTTGCCGAGATCGCCGACGATCGGCGTGAGGCGCTGGGTGAGCTGATCGAGATCGATGACGACGTCCGGAGCCGTCGACGAGGCCGTGCCCTGCATGATCGCCTGCTGGTTCGAGCGCACGGCCTCGGTCACGAGCAAGGAGAAGGTGGAGGGCGAGAACATGCAGCGCGTGAGCTGCACGCCGACGGCGCGCGCATCGACACCGCGGATCTGCGAGGCCGACTGCTCGGTCGCGCGCCGGAGCGAGTCGTGCATGCCGAAGAGCACCTCGACCTTGCGCGACAGCACGAGATCGCGTGCGCTCGCGTCGAGCGGCTCGCCGACCAGAGGCACGTCGCGCCGCCGCAAGGTGTCGATGAAGGCGTCGCCGAGCACCTCGATGAAGCGCTCGCTCCAGCGTTCGGGGCTCGTCTCGAGCTGCGACGCGATGGCCTTCTTGCCGACCGCGTCGATGGCGAGCACGCTCATCGCCTGCCGCATGGCGGCGAGCGCGGCGGCGTCGGTCTGGACGTTCATCGCCGCGGCCTCGGCGCGATCGGCGCGGTCGCTCGCGGCCTTCTGCGCGACCGACTCGAGCTGATCGGCCTCCTCGTAGAAGGCCTCGCGGCTGGAGGCGTCGCCCTCGGCGAAGATGTTGATGACGTCGTATTTGATGTGGGCGAGGCGCCGCTCCCAGAGCGAGGCGGCGACGTCGTCCTCGGGGGTGAGATCACGCACCGGATCGAGCATGAGCACCTCGCAGAAGGAGCGCAGCTCGTCTTCGGTGACGCCCGGCGAGACGTGGAACGAGCGGATGCCCGCCGCGAAGAGGTTGTAGGGCACGACGTCGAAGGGCGGCGTCGGCTCCCACACGGTCTGGGTGCGGTGGACGAAGGAGTAGGGCAGGAGGCCCCAGTAGACCTTGTCCGGGCCCTCGCGCAGGGCGTCGACCAGCCCCTGGAAGGCAACGCGCAGCTTGTTGTCGCTCTCCGGGTGGGTCCAGCCGTACTGACGCACCGTGGGCAGGAGGCGCTCGACCCTGCGGAACACGTCGACGAGCTTCTGAACCGCCGGATCGTTCTCGGCCGCGGGCGGCTCCTCGACCGGCGCCTCGGGCTCCTTCTTCGCGGGCGCGGAGACCGCCGAGGGCAGGCCCCCAGGAGCGACGGCGGGCGCGGGCGCGGCGGGCGCGCTCGCTCCCTTCGAGCCAGGTCGATACTGCTCGAGCAACGCGAGCATCTCCTCGCGCATGTGCTTCGCGGAGTCGAAGCGGTTGCGCGGGTCCCACGCGAGGGCCTTGTCGACGAGCGCGATGACCTCGACCGGGAGGTCGGGGGCGACGCGCGCGAGCGAGGGTGCCGGCTGCGTGGCTGCGAGGATGAAGGCCTCGTTGTCGCTCCGACCTTGGTGCAAGCGCTGCCCGCTCAGGATCGCGTACAGCGTCGCGCCGATGCTGAACACGTCCGCCCGGCCGTCGATGCCCTCGGTGAGGCCCATCGCCTGCTCGGGCGCCATGAACGACGGAGTGCCGAGGGCGGTGCCGGCGCGCGTGTGATCGCCGCCCGCTTCGCGCATGCGTGCGACGCCGAAGTCGAGCAGCTTCACCACGCCCTCCTTCGTGACGAAGATGTTCGCGGGCTTGATGTCGCGGTGGACGATGCCCACCTCGTGGAACGCGTGGAGCGTGTCGAGCGCCTGGGCGCAGAGCTCGAGTGCTTCTGGGACGGGGACCTTGCGGTTGTGGCGTTTCCAGAGCTTCTGGAGCTCCTCCCCTTCGAGGAGCTCCATGACGAGGAACGGCTCGTCGCTCTCGGTGACGTCGTCGTCGAGCACCGCCACTCGGCCGGGGTGGTCGATCCGGTTGGCGACGTAGCCCTCGCGGAGGAAGCGGTCGCGGATGCCGACGTCGCGCGCGAACTCGGAGTGCAGGATCTTCAGCGCGACGCGCGACCCGTTGCGGTGCGTCGACGAGTAGACGGTCGCCATGCCGCCGATGCCGATCATCGCGTCGAGGCGGTACTTGCCCTTGATCGTCTTGCCGATCCGCGCGCGCGCGCGGGTCTTCTCGTCTTGCCCCGACGGGTCGGCAGAGGGATTGGAGCCAGGGTTGTCGGCGGCCATTCAGCGGAGCGGGGTCGGCTCGGAGAGAGCGACGAAGGAGGGTCGGAGGGTAGAAAGCTACCATCGTCTCCGGGCACCGGTGCCGCTTTCTGAGGGCTCACCCCGAGGCCTCCGCCCCGGGCTCGTGGCCGCGGCCCGAGACGCGCGAGCGCGCTCAGCGAGGTGCGAGCAGGTGCGCACAGCGGGCCGAGCCGAGCTCGAGCCGCACGCCGAGGTTCGAGGGCACGAGCTGGTTCCAGCGCTGTGTCATGCTGGGGTCGCCGGTGAAGACGTCGATGTGGCGGCCGACCACCTTGCTGCCGCGGTCTTCGGCGACGAAGCAGCCGTCGTGCACCGCGTTGGGCTCGGCCGTGGGCAGGCCGTCGTACTCGGGGATGTAGACGACCGTACCGAGCGGGAGCACCTCGGGATCGACCGCGATGCTGCGCAGCGGCGTGACGGGTTTGCCGGTCGAGCCGCGTCCGGTGGGAAACTGCTTGGGATCGAGCTTCTCGAAGCAGATGCGCTGACCCGAGCGAGGACACTCCGCGGCGCAGTCGCAGTCGCGCTTCGCGAAGCTGATCGTGGCGCCCGAGCGGAGCCGGCCGCTGCCCTGCATGCAGACCTGGTCGTGGAAGGCCTGGGTGACCTTGCCGATCGGCTTGCACGTCGCGTCGAAGACCGTGGCCGCCTGTGCCCCGGGACCCTCTGCCGGGAAGTCGTAGTAGGTGTTCCGGAACGGCTCGGAGAGCCGGCGCCCCGTCCCACTGGAGGCGGAGCTCGGCGACGAGGCGTCGCTCGCCGATGGCGGAGGCGCCGTGAGCCACCCGTCGGACACGTCGAGGTTCGGCTCGCGCTCGCCGCCTCGCAGGTGGTCGGCGCCCGCGCAGGCTCCGAGCATGAGCAGACCGAGAGAGCAGACGAGCTGGGCGAGGCCCTTGGCGACGGACACCGGGAGATGCTCGCCCAAGCCGCGAGGCTTGTCACGATGAGCGCCGAGCCACCGCGAGTCTCAGCGACGCCAAGCGGCGACGAGGCCTGCGAGCGTCTCCGGCGGAAGGATCGCCGTCAGGCTCCGCCCGTTCGCTGGCCCGTCGACGGCGAAGAGCAGCGGCCTCGCCGTGGTCGCGAGCGCTGTCGAAGTCCGCTCCTCGCTCGCGAGCCCGACGAAGCCCGCCGCCTGGGCGTCAGGAGGCAGCAGGCGCACCGCACTCGAAGGCCACGCGAGCCCCGCGAGGCGAGGTGGGTCGGCTCGCCGCACTCGCTCGAGCGCCTGGGCCGCGTCGCCGCCCACGCCGACCCAGAGGTTGCCGGCCTCGATCCGCGCGTAGAGGCGCGTGGGAGGCGCCGGGGTGTCTGCGGGCCGGAGCCTGAGCTCGTAGACCTCGCCGACCCGCTCGAGCACGGTCTTGCGCATCATGCGGCTCGCGCGGGCCGAATCGGCCGGTGAGGGCTCCTGACGCCGACGCGCTCGGACCGGTGCGCGCGCGGTCGCCTTCCGTACTCCGAAGAGCGCGTCGAGTGCGGCGAGCGCCGCGGCCGGGTCACGGAGCTCGAGCCGTCCGTAGGCGAGCGGGCCGACGGGGCTCAGCTCGTAGCCGACCCAGCCGAGCGCCCCTCGCGCCTCGGCGAGCCTCTCGAGCGCTTCGAGCTCGGTGAAGGGCTCGAGGCCGCGCGCGCTGGCGAGGCTCTCGAGCGCCGCACGCGCGTGGCGAGCCTGCTCGAGCCGCGCGGCTTCGTCGGCGTGCACGACGACCGCCGCGGACAGCTCGGCGGGAAGCTCGAGCAGCGCCTCTCGGACCCCCGAGGAGGCGCCTTCGCTCGGGCGCGAGGCGGAGGCGCCGGAGAGCCGGAGGGTCCAGCCGAGCGCGTGTCCCGACACGCTGAGCGTCGGGCGCGTCGAGCCGACGAGCTCGCCGACCGACGGGAGGGCGCCGAGTGGGAGTTCGCCCAAGAGACCGAGGAGCGGAGCGGCTCGCGCGTCCGTCGCAGCGAGGCGCAGGTCTGCCGGCAGCTCGAGCCTGAGCCACTCCGAGGGGCCGAGCTCGAGCGCGGGGGTGCTCGGGTCGACGAGCCAAGGGCCGGCGAGGCGAAGGGCGTGTTCGCTCGTCGAGAGCAGCAGGAAGTTGCCGGAGACGCCGAGGGCCGGCGCGCGGCCCGCAGGCGGGTGGCGAGGACGCAGCAGCTCGAGCCGGCCCTCAGGCACCCTGTCGAAGCGCGCGTCCCGCCCTGACGAGGCCACGACGAGCAGGCGGTCGACCGCGCGGACGGGGACGGCCCACACGAGCTCGCTCGCGCCGGACTCCGACCTCGCGAGCGCGAGCTTCGAGCCCCGGTCGTCCTCGAAGAGCTCTGCTGCGGTGATCGGAAGCCCGGCGGCGGCGCAGAGCGCCGCTCCCCAGGATCGCGGGAGCGATGGATCGCGGGGGTGGAGAGCCTCTCTCAGCTGGGGCCAGAACGAGCTCGCGGGCGCGAGCGATCCGACGCCGACGAGCTCCGCGGGTCTCTCGGGCGCGGGCAGCGGGGCAGCAGCCGCGGAGCCCGCCGGCGCAGGTGCGGAGTCCGAGCTTCGGCAGGCGGGGCCCAGCGCCAGCCCAGCCAGCGCGCAGCAGAGGAGCGCCGCCCGAGTCGACCGCATCGCGGGGAGCCTCGCACCCGGGCTGCGTGGCGTCGAGCGGCCTGCGCCTCCCTCGGTGTAGACTCTCGCCTCGCCGCCCACGCTCCCGGCGCGGTGGCCTCCCCGGATGCAGCACGCGAACCCCGTCGACGATCCTGCGAGCCCAGGCCGAGCCCCGCGGGCCTCCGTGCTGGTCACGGGCCTGTTCCACCCGCTGGCGCGCCGCATCGCGAGCCTCGCCTCTTCGGAGGGGCACGCGCGGGCGCTGTACCTGGTGGCGACTCCGGCGGAGCTCGCCTCCGCGCGCGCGCTCGCCGCCGAGGCCTCCCCCGGCTGCCGCGTGGAGGTGCTCGAGGGCGACCCAGCGTCGATGGACCTCGGGCTCGCGGGGTCGGAGTACCGAGCGCTGGCCGCGCAGGTCGATCGCATCCATCACCTCGCGCACTCGGCCGACACCTCGCTCGACGCGGCGACGCTCACCGCGCTCAACGTCGCGTCCGCGCTCGAGGCCGTCGAGCTCGCTCGGACCTCCGGCCGAGCGAGGCTCGTCTTCCACTCTTCGGTCTACGCCGCGCCGATCGATGGTGGCGTCGCCTACGAACGTGCCTGCCACGGCGACGAAGCCAGCCACGACCCGCTGACGACCGCGCGGCGACGCGCCGAGGCGGTGGCGTGGCGCGCGTCTCGTGACTGCGAGCTCGTCGTGCTCCGGACCGGGGGCGTCGTTCCGGTACCGGAGCGGGACCGTCCGCTCGTCTCGATCGCGACCAACGCGAACCTCCTGGGCCTCTTGCTCGTGCTCGCCCAGGACCGCGAGGCTCACGGGGCGAGCGCCGCGCCCTTCGCAGCGCTCGCGCGAGGCCTCGCCTGCGCGCCGCTGCACCTCGCGCCGCTCGACTTCGTGGCGCGCGCTTGCTGGGTGCTGGGCGCCCGCGCCGACGCGGGAGGCGCGCCGCTGCACCTGGTCGCGCCGCGCCCACCGACGGCCGGCGACATCGCCCGGGAGCTGCGCGCGCTCTGGGGCCCGACCCGGCGTCTCGCCCTCGGAAGGGCCCTCTTCGCGCCGAAGCTGCTCGAGTCTCTGGCGAGAGCGCCGCGCGCCTTCGTCGAACGCGTGGCGACGACGCGGCGCTTCGACACGCACCGCGCAGCGCGCCTGCTCGAGGCCGAGGGGCTCGCGTGGCCGGGCCCGGAGAGCTACGTCGAGCACCTCGCCGAGATGCTCGAGGCGGAGCTCGGCGGTGCGCGCTCGAGCCTCGATTCGACCCCGACTCCCCATGCGTAGCTCCCTCCTCGTGATCCCAGCCCGAACGCCTGCTCGTCTGAGGCCTGCGCTCCACGCGCTCGGCTTCGCGCTCGCCTGCGCCTCGTGCGTCCCTCCACCTCCGGCGCCTCGTCCCGCGCCCTCCGCGGCAGAGGCTCCCTCACCCGACGCGCCCGCGCCCAGCGCCGAGCCCGGGCCCGAAGCGCCCGCGCCCACCGAGCCGAGCCCGCCTGCTGCGCACGGCGCGCCGGAGCTCCGGCGCTTCCACGCAGCGCTCCGTCAGCTCGAGGACGGGCAGCGCAGCGACCACGTCCGTCTGCTCTGGCTCGGTGACTCCCACGGGCAGGCCGACTTCTGGTCGGGCGCGCTGCGCAAGGGCCTCCAGGATCGCTTCGGCGTCGGCGGTCCTGGCTTCGTCCACCTCGGCTACAAGAACTACCGCCACGACGGGCTCAAGCTGGACATCCGTGGCAAGTGGCGCATGCGGCCGAAGCGGCCGACGAGCACGAAGCGGGAGGCCGACGGCGCCTTCGGACTCGGAGGCCTGATGATGGGCGGCTACGCCGGCTCTCCGCGCGTGGTGCTCTCGCTGAACCAGCCGATGCCCGGCGAGCGTGTCGGCTACGATCTCTGCTACCGGCTCGAAGACCGAGAGGCGCGGATCCAGATCGACGTGCCCGGGGTCCCTCGTCGCGTGCTCACGCCGGACGACGCGCGCCCGCTCCACGCCGTGCTCCACGAGCGCTTCGACGCTCCTCAGGGCGCCGATCTGACCGTGACGACGCAGGGGCGCACCAGCCTCTGCGGCGTGGTGGTCGAGGCCGATCCGAGCGCGCACCCTGGCGTCGTGCTCGACACGCTCGCCATCAACGGCGCGCGCTTCGGGACCGCGCTCGCGTGGGATGAGGCCGCGTGGACCAGCGAGGTCGCGCGTCGCAAGCCGAGCCTGCTCATCCTCGAGTACGGCACCAACGAAGCCGGCGACGCTCGGCCTCCTTACCAGAAGGTCGCCGACCAGGCGCTCGCGCTCGTGGCGCGGGTGCGCACGGTGGCGCCGGAGGTCGACTGCGTCTTGGTCTCACCGACCGACCGCGCCGACGCCGAGAGCCGCGTACCACCGATGCGCGATCGCCTGAGAGAGGCCGCCGCCACCGCCGGGTGCCACTGGTTCGATGCCTACGAGCTGCTCGGCGGCCGCGGAGCGATGAAGCGCCTCTCCGAGGAGCCCGACCCGAAGGTCCAGCCCGACGGCATCCACCTCACGATCCGGGGCTACCGCGAGCTCGGCGAGACGATGCTCGGTGACCTGCTGCGGGGCTACCCGGAGCCGCCCAAGCGCTGAGGCACGTGCCGCTCGCTCAGCGGGGGTCTGCCTCGAGCTTGGAGAAGGAGAGATCGTTCTCGAGGCGGTAGCTGCCCTCGAAGGTGTGCGGCGGCGCGTCGTTCCAGTCGGCGGGGGAGAGCAGCGAGAAGTACGGCTCGCCCGTCGGCCTCCGATAGAGGTGGTAGACGGCGCCTGGGCGCTTCACCAAGCGGCACGTGGCGCGGTGCAGCTCGGCGTCGCGTCGGGCACGCTCGATCACGGCGCGGGCCTCGTCCTGGAGGCCACGGATCTGCTTCGCGATGAGCTCGAGCTGGCGCTCGGCGACCGCGCCGATGAGCGTGTCGGCCTCTTGGATCTGCCTCGCGACGTCGACGAGGTCGAAGCTCGGCGCGAGGCGTGAGACGGGGTACGGCGACGCTCGCCCCGAGAGCTCGATCGCCCCAGCCGTCGGGTCTGACTCCGAGGATGCCTCCACACGGGTTCGTTCCGCCATCGCCCGACAGCATAGGGCCGGCGCGCGACGGAGCCAGCGCCCGACGCGCCCTGCCCGCACGCGCGGCCGCCGAAACTCTCGTCGCTCACTTCCCCCTTCGGTCGCCGCCCTGATAGCCTCGGTCCCGATGGCGGTGTCCAACCTGCAGGCAGCTTCGAAGAAGCTGGGGGCCTACGAGCTCCTTCGTGAAATCGGGGCGAGCAGCGTCGGCGTGAGCGCCGTCGCACGCAACACCGAGAACGGTCGCGGTGCGTTCCTCGTGAAGGTGCATCGGCACGTCGCGAAGAGCGCCGACAACGTCCAGAATTTCCTCGATCAAGCGAAGCTCGCGGGGGAGCTGGTGGGCACGCGCATCCTGCCCGTCGTGGAGGCGATGAACCTCGACGGCGAGCCCATGGTGGTCTTCGGCTACCCCGATGGAGACACGCTCGCCTCGGTCGTGCGACGCGCCGGTCCGGACGGCCTGCCGCTGCCCGTGGCGATCCGGATCTGCCTCGACGTCTTCCGCGCGGTGTCCGAGGCGCACGAGCACGAGCCTCCCCTCGGCCACGGTGAGCTCGGCCCTTGGTGCGTGCACGTCGGCCACGACGGCATCACGCGGGTGAGCGGCTTCGGAGTGGATCGCGCCCTCACGAAGTTCGGACTGCACCACGCCAAGAACATCGAGCGGCTCACCTACGCCGCCCCGGAGCGGGTGAAGGCGATGAGCGTCTCGGTGGGTCCCGCCGCGACCGCGCCGGATCTCAAGGCCGACACCTTCAGCGCCGCCGTGCTCGCCTGGGAGCTGCTCACGCGACAGCGCCTCTTCGCGTCGCGGATGGAAGCAGCCGTCGTGCAGAAGGTGCTCACCGGCTCGATCGCGAGCGCAGCGATGGCGCGCCCCGAGGTCGGCGCGGATCTCAGCGCTGCGCTGGCGAAGGCGCTCGAGCGCGACGTGGACAAGCGCGGCTCGCTCGACGATCTGATCGAGGCCCTCGAGGCCGCGGGGCCTGCCACCGCAGACGAGGTCGGCGAGCTCGTCTCGAAGCAGGTCGACAAGTCGGCGACGGTGAAGGCAGTGAGCCTGCGGCCACGGTCCCCATCGGCCGCTCCACCCAAGCTGAGCATCCCGCGCGCGCCCGCCGCGCCGAGCGGGCTCGGGCTCGACGCGAGCTCCGCGAAACCTGCGACGCCAACCTCCACCGGCACCACGCCTGCCCCCTCACCCGTGGGCGCGAAGAAGCCGGTTCCGAAGGTGCGCGCGAAGACCTTGCTGGGCTTCGGTGGGCTCCAGCCGCCGGGCCACGAAGCCGAGCAAGCGACGGGAGACGACGCAGCCAGCCCTGGCGAGCTCGCTCCGACCACGGTCGTCGACGACCCCGCGGCGCTCGCCGAGCTCGGCTCCACGGCATCGCCGAGCCCAGCTGCGGTCGTCGAGGAGCCCTCGACGCTCGACGGCGACATCCTCGTCGAAGACTCCACCAGCGACGAGGTGACGGTCGACGCCGCAAAGAGCCCAGCGCCCGCGCCGGCTCGCCCGGCGCCGCCCACCGGCGCCCGAAGGCCACCTCCCCCGCCGCGTCAGCACACGCTGCTCGGCGTCGAGCCCACCGGCGAGGCGTCGACCGAGGCGGCCCCCGCAGCAGAAGCGAAGCCTGCCGCATCCGCGCCCGCAGACGCCAAGCAGGAGTCCTCGAACCCCTTCTTCCTCGGCACGGTCTCTTCGCAACGGGAGAGCGGTAGCGGCGCGCGCAGCAGCGCCCTCTCACGCCTGGGACCGGGAACGGTCATCGGCGCCGGTGAGAAGCGCTACGAGCTGCTCGCCGCCGTCGCGCGCGGAGGCATGGCCACCGTCTGGGCCGCCCGCGAGGTCGGCAAACACGGCCTCGACGAGCTCGTCGCCGTGAAGACGATGCTGCCCGAGCTCAGCGACGACCCCGACTTCGAGACGATGTTCCTCGACGAGACGCGCGTGGCGTCGCGCATCCGTCATCCGAACGTCGCCGCGATCCACGAGGTCGGCGAAGAGGGCCACGTGATGTACCTCGTCATGGAGTGGGTCGAGGGCGTGACGCTCGCCTCACTCCAGAAGGCCGCGAAGGACCACGGCGGCATGCCGACGAAGGTGCTGCTGCGCCTCGCGGCGCAGACCTGCGCCGGTCTGCACGCCGCGCACGAGCTGCGCGACGACGCTGGGCAGTCGGTCGACCTCGTGCACCGCGACGTCACGCCGGCGAACGTGCTGGTCGACGTGCACGGCAAGGTGAAGGTCGTCGACTTCGGCATCGCCAAGTCGAAGGGGCGCATGCACGTCACCAAGGTCGGCTCCACGGTGAAGGGCAAGACGCCCTACCTCTCCCCGGAGCAGCTCGGTGGCCTGCCGCTCGACCGACGCAGCGACCTCTTCTCGCTCGGCGCGCTGCTCTACGTGATGGCCACGGGCCTGCACCCCTTCCGCGGCGACACCGAGCTGAAGACGGTGGAGAACATCGCGCTGAAGGCGCCCGCGCCTCCGAGCTCGATCGCGTCGGACATCCACCCCGAGCTCGAGAAGCTGATCCTTCGTCTGCTCGAGAAGGACCCGCGCAAGCGCTTCGCGAACGCAGCCGAGGTGCAGGCGGAGCTCGAGCGCATCGAGGCCGCGCTCGACGACCGCGCCTCCGACGCAGACCTCGAGGCCTTCGTCAGGGCCCACGTCGGCGCGGAGCTCGACAAGCAGCGAAGCGAGCTCGACGCGGCGCTCACGTCGATCGGCGAGGCCGCCTCGTCCGCCGGCTCCTCGGACGTCGACGCGTCGGCGGCCGCGGTGGGTGAGGCGCCGTCGAGCGCGACCAGCGAGGAGCCGTCGAAGGATCGGGTCGACGTCGACCTGCTCGGTGACGCGCCGACGCTCGATGCTCCAACCGTCGACCTGGCGGCGCCCTCGCCCGTGGAGGCGAAGGCCGACTCGACGCGGGGCGCGCCGCCGCCCCCGTTCGAGTTCGGCAGCGAGGCCGACGAAGTCGTCGACCAACCCCCCGGGGTGCGCTCACCCTGGACGCGCGTGGCCGTGCTCGTGGCGGTGGGCGTGATCGTCGGCATCGGCGTCATCGCGCTCATCGAGAGCGGCAAGCCCTCCGGCGACCCGAAGCCCACGCCCAGCTCGGCGGTCGCCACGGCGACGGCGACGACGCCTCCTCCGCCGCCGGAGCCCACGCCTGCTCCACCGCCGACCTCGGAGCCTGCTGCCACGGCCGAACCGGCGCCCAGCGCGGAGCCGGCGGCCAGCGCCGAGCCCGAGCCCTCGGCCGAGCCGACGGCTGCCCCGACCACCACGCAGACGGCGAAGCCCCTGCCCACCGGGCCGCGCCCGCAGCCGAGGCCCCAGCCGAGGCCCCAGCCGAAGCCCAAGCCGTACAACCCGATGGGGATCTGACCAGTGTCGATTCGTATGCCCGTGACTTGCCAGCACCGCCTCACTCTCGTCCCCGGTCTCCGAGGCGCGAGCGCCCGAGCCGCGCTCGTGCTCGCGCTCGCTGCCGGGGTCGTCGCACCCAGCGCCGCGCTGGCACAGCCCGCGGCCGGCGCGGCCGCCCCCGCACCCTCGCCCCAGGCCGTGCAGGCTGCCACCAAGGCCTTCCAGGACGGCCTGAAGAGCTTCCAGGCGAAGAAGTTCGGCATCGCGCTCGACGCCTTCCAGCGCTCCTACGACACGGTGAAGAGCCCCAACTCGCTGCTCTACGTGGCGCGGTGTCACGCGGAGCTCGGCAAACCCAAGGAGGCCTACCGCGTCTACACCCGGGTCATCGCCGAGGCCGACGAACGCGCTGCGACCGAAGCCAAGTACGCGCCGACGCGCGACACTGCGAAGCTCGAGATCGGGGAGCTGTCGGCCAAGCTCGCGCTCTTGACCATCGAGATCTCGAACGCCAGCGCCGAGACCCGCTTGCGTGTCCAGGGTGGGATCGTGGCGCGCGAGGAGTGGGGCAAACCCATGCCCTTCGACGCAGGTGCGGTGCAGATCACCGTCGACACGCCCGGCCAAGCCGTCGTCGAGCGCAGCATCGATCTCTCGGTCGGCATGAACGAGCTCGTCCAGCTCGACGCTGCCCCTCCGGCTCCCGTCACCGAGGCTCCCAAGCAAGCCCAGGTCGAGCTCAGCACCGACGGTGGAGGCAGCCTGTTGCCCTACGCCATCATGGCTGGCGGCGTGGGTGTGGTGGGCATGGGTGTCTTCGCGGTCGCGGGCTCGATGTCGAACGGCACCTACTCGGAGCTCGAGGACGCCTGCGGAGGGAGCCCCTGTCCGTCGTCGCAGAACTCCGTCATCGACCGAGGCCAGACCGAGCAGACGATCGCCAACGTCGGCCTGGTCGTCGGCGCGGTGGGTCTTGCCGCCGGTGCGGCGCTGCTCGTCGTCGATCTGACGAGCGGTGGCGAGGGTGCCGACTCGGCCGCCTCGAGGTCTCGCCCGCTCGCGCTCGACGTCGGGCCGGGCTGGGTCGGCTTGCACGGCAGCTTCTGAGCGACGCCGATCCCGCCCTGGCCTCGCGCGCGTCCGAGCGGCTCGGCGCGATGCGAGGCGGCGGGCCGATCGGAGCACGCGCGGCGCGCTCGCTCAGGTCGGATCTTCTTCGGCGCCGCGCAGGTTCGCGCCCGCGAGCTTCGCCCCTGCTCGCTCGGTGCGGCGCAGCTTCGCCCCCTCGAGGTCCGCGTCACGCAGGTCGACGTCGGCGAGGTTGGCGCCCTCGAGGTCGGCCTGCTTGAGGCGTGCGCTGCGCAGCGACGCACCACCGAGCTGAGCGTCGACCAAGCGCGCCCCCGGCGCGCTGAGCTTGAGACCGTTGACGCGCCTCAAGATCGCCCTCGTGCCGAGGAGCTCGCCCAGCTTCGCCTGGCGCAGATCGGCGCCCTCGAGGTCGGCCTCGGTGATGTCGACCGACTCGCCGACCGCGCCCATGAAGCTGGACCGGGCGAGCTTCGCCGAAGTGAAGCGAGCGCGATCGAGCTTGGTGCGCGAGAAGCCCGCCGCAGCGAGCTCGGCTCGCTCGAAGCTCGCGCCCTCGAGCACGCCTCGATCCCACACGCTCCGCTCCGCGCGCGCGTCGTCGATGAGGGCGTTGGGCAAGCTCACCCCAGCAAGGTTCGCGTCGACGAGCGTGGCCCGCGCGAAGGCGGTGCCCTCTCCCTGCGCGTCGACGAACCTCGCCGTCGTGAGATCGGCCTCGTCGAAACGCGCTCGATCGAGCTGCGAGGCGGAAAAATCGGCGCCGACCAGCTGGGCCTTCTGGAAGCTCGCCCCCGCCCAGGTGGCCTGCGAGAAGATCGCGCGCGCCGCGCGCACCTCGTCGAAGCGCGCGTCGGCGCCGCTGACGCCCGAGAGGTTCGCGTCGGCCAAGCTCGCGCCCGTCGCGTCGGTCCGCACGAGCGTCGCGCGCGCCAGGTCCACGTGGCTCAGGTCGGCGCCCACGAGCACGGCATCGCTCAGATCAGCGCCGGAGAGACGCGCACCGGCGAGCCTCGCGTCTCGGAACGAACAGCCGACGAGCTTGGCGTTCTGCAACATCAGCCCGCCGAGCGCTCTGCCCGAGAAGTCGATCCCGCTCAGGTCGGCGCCCACGAGCGAAAGATCCGCGAGGCTCGCGCCGGTCGCGAGTCTCGCGGACACCGTCGCGCGCAGACCTCGCTCGGAGCCGTCGTCGAGCAAGGAGGGCTCGCGCGATCGAGCGCCGCCCAAGCTCGGTGGTGGCCCTGCAGGCGGCGCGGCCTGGGCGGGGGCCGCGAGCGTGCCGACCGGCCCGGGCAGTGACGGGCTCGCGTCGAGTTCCGCGGCGCGCGGCGGATGTGGCGGAGCGAGCGGCGCGGGCTCGGCGACCGACGGCTCGATCGTCGGGGCAGGCGCTGCGGGCGGAGTGGGGTCGGCTGCGCTCGGCGCGGGCGGCGGAGCGAGCGGCGCTGGCACCGCTGCGCGCAGCACGTGCAAGTGAGGAGGCGGAACCACGGGAGGCGGAACCACGGGAGGCGGAACGACGGCCGGCGGCGCCGGCTCCGGAGCGGCGACCGGCAGCCTCGCGGGCGGCACCGAGGAGACGCGCTGCGAGGGCTCGCCGAGCCGCATGCCTCCGCCGAGCCTCGGGCCCTTCGCGACTGCTGGTACGGGGACTGCGCGCTCGCGCGGCGCACCCAGCTCGAGTCGCGCGTCGAGCTGCGTGGGCTCTCCGGTGAACGCACTGGCCTCCACGTGTCCACGCCACACGAGCGAGAGCTCCCACCGGTCGGCGTCGACGAGGATCTGCTCCGCCGACATGGCCACCTCGACCGGGCGGCCGCCGCTCGAGCTGAGCGAGGCCCTCACCCGAGGCCTGGGCAAGCGTGTGGCGAAGCGCTCGAGCTCGACGTGCATGCCGTCGACGAGGATCCACTCGTCGCCTTCGATGTGCAGGAGTCGTTGGTCGTCCGGTGCCCTCTGGAAGCCCTCGAAGCCGTCCAGCTCGGGCAGCGCTTCGTCAGCCGTCGAAGCTTCGCGATCGTGCATCGCGAGGCTGGTCCAACCGAGCGCCCGCGGCCCGAAGCACGCAGGCTGCGACGGGTCGCCGGGCTGCACGATCCTCGGTAGCGCGGGCGGCGCGAGCCCGAAGGGGTTCGAGGTACCGGGCCCACCGACCGTGTACTCGAGGCAGATCGGCAGAGCGCCGAAGCGCCGCGGCTTCGCTCGCGGGGAGCTGCGCTCGCCGTAGACGTGCAGGGTCTTGTCGACCACGCGCTCGTCGGAGAACACCACGAGGCGCACCGCGCGTGCGAGCACGGGCTCGCGATGCAGCCCGAGCGCGTGTCCACGCAGCAGCACCTCGGGCGCAGGGAGCCCGGGGACGAGATCACTCGCCTCCTCGACGCTCCCGCTCGAGCCCGGGCCCACGTGTCGATCTTCGACGACGATGGGCCAAGGCGCCGTCGGGCGCGCGTAGCCCTCGTGCATCATGACGAAGCTCGCCTTCGCGACCACCGAGTACTGCTTCGACGCGCCTCGACTCCACGGCACGATCGCCAACGAGAGCGACGAAGCTTGGGGCATGGGTCGAGGCCCGCGCATCGGTGGGTCGGAGGCTACAGCAAAGCCTCGCCTCGCTGGAGCGTTCTGAGCCGGCGCACCGAGCCGCCTCGCCCTCGCCAGGCCGCCAGCCGCGTCCTCAGAGCACGAGCTTGCAGCGCAACACGGCGTTGGGGCTGATCGAGGCCTCGGTCGGTCGAGAGAGCGGCGCCTCGACCCCGAGGCTCACCGCCACCGTTCCACCGAGGCGACCGCGCGTGAGCTGCGCCGCGAAGGCGCCAGCCGAGAGGCCGAGGTGCGCGCCCACCGCGCTCGAGGCCAGCTCCCTGCAGTCGATGCTTCCAGCGAGCTGGAGCGAGAGCCGCCCGCCGCTCGTGCCGTCGAGCTTGCCCTCACCCCTGAGCCGCAAGCTGCCCACCCGCAGCTCGACCTCGTCGAGCCGCAGCGACAGCAGCCCGTCGCGAGCGAACGCCGCGCTCAGCTTGGTCTCTTCGCCGTAGACGATGCCAGCGAGCTCCTTCGGCCGGGGCGGCGTCCAGCCATGGATCGTGGCGTCGACCCTGCCCTTCGGCGCGCCGGGTCCGTCGAGCTCCACCACGAGCTTCGCCTCCACCGAGAGCTCGGGGATGCGCAGCCCGGGCAGCAGCCGGAGCAAGCTCTTGCGGTCGGCCTTCTCGAGCCTGAGCTCCACCCGCCTGAGCGCCTCGTCGGCCTCGACGCGCAGCCCCGGGAGCTCCTCGGCCGAGACCTTCAAGCGCTGCTCGGCGCGCTCGAGCGCCACGTGGTAGGGGCCGAGCTTCACGCCGGGCACCACCGGGAGCTCGAGCCGGATCGCCTTGCCTTCGAGCTCCGCCTTGCCTGCGACGATGGCCAGCTGATCGATCTCGGCGAGCGCCGCGACCGGCAGCGCGTCCACCAGCTGCTGGATCCGTATCCTCAGCTCGCTCACCTCGACGGGCAGCTCCGAAAGCCTGCCCGCGGCAGCCTCACGCTCGAGCGCGAAGAGCGCGGCCGGGCGCGCCGCGCGGACCGAGACCCCGGTCGCGCGCACGCGCACCGGCTCGAGCTTCTCGACGTCGACCTCGATGCGCTGCATGCGCAGCTCCACGTCGTCGACCTTCGCCACGCCGAGCACGACCTCGCGCAGCACGACCTTGCTCGGGCCCTCCTCCCAAGGCAAGAGCCCCACCGGCTCGATGTGCTGCGCCTCGAGCTTCAGTCCACGCGCCTCGGCCTCGCGCAGCACACGCTCACGGACCAGCCCGGGGAAGCGCGCGACGAGCTCGATCGCCGCGATCGCGCCGAGCGCCAGCACGGCGAGCAGCAGCACCCAGCCCCAGCCCCGCGATCGTCTCCGCCGCCGAGGCGGCGCGACGAGGTCGCGCTCCCCCACCGCCTCGTCGTCTTCGGTCGAGGCCGCCTCGAGCTCGGCGCCCTCCGCCCCGTCCGGCTCCTTCACGCGGGCAGCATACCCCAAGGCAGAGCTCCGCGACCGCGCCGCCGTGCCTCGACCGCGCGTTCGTTCCGCGCCCGCATCATTGCTGCACCAAGCACGAAAGGGCGCACACCCCGAGGGGTGGCGCCCGACCGTGCGAGTGAACGAGCTCCAAGCGTGGGACCTCGATGACGAGGTCCCGCGCCAGCAAGCCGCGCGTGGGAGGGGCCCCACGCGCCAGCAAGCCGCGCGTGGGAGGGGCCCCACGCGCCAGCAAGCTCAGCTCACTTCTTGCCGACCTTGCCCTTCTTGTCGCCCGAGTGCCCGTGGTAGGTGCGCGTCGGAGCGAACTCGCCGAGCTTGTGGCCGACCATGTTCTCGGTGACGAACACGGGCACGAACTTGCGCCCGTTGTGCACCGCGAACGTGAGGCCGATCGCCTCGGGGATGATGGTCGAGCGGCGCGACCAGGTCTTGATGACCTTCTTCGACTGCTGACCCTGGTTGGCCTGGATCTTCTCCATCAGGTGGCCGTCGATGAACGGGCCCTTCTTGATGCTACGCGGCATGGCTCATCAACCCTTCGAGTTCCGACGACGCACGATCATGCTGTCGGTGCGCTTGTTGTTGCGCGTCTTCTTGCCCTTGGCCAGCTGACCCCAGGGCGAACACGGGTGACGACCACCCGAGGTCCTGCCCTCGCCGCCGCCCATCGGGTGGTCGACCGGGTTCATCGTGACGCCGCGGTTGTGAGGCCTGCGACCGAGCCAGCGCTTGCGGCCGGCCTTGCCGAGGCTGATGTTGGCGTGCTCCGCGAAGGAGACCTGGCCCACCGTCGCGCGGCACTCCAGGTGCACCTTGCGGATCTCGCCGCTGGGCAGACGAATCTGGGCCCAGTCGCCATCCTTCGCCATGAGCTGCGCCGCGACACCGGCGGAGCGCACGAGCTGTCCCCCCTTGCCCTTCTTCAGCTCGATGTTGTGGATGGTCGTGCCGGGCGGCAGATCACGCAGGCGGAGCGAGTTGCCCACCTTGATGTCCGCGTGGCGGCTCGCGAGCACCGTGCTGCCCACGGCGAGGCCGTCGGGAGCGAGGATGTAGCGCTTCTCGCCGTCGAGGTAGTGGAGCAGGGCGATGCGAGCCGTGCGGTTGGGGTCGTACTCGATCGAGGCGACCTTGGCGGGCACGCCGATCTTGTCGCGCTTGAAGTCGACGAGACGGTAGCGCTGCTTGTGGCCACCACCACGGAAGCGCGAGGTGATGCGCCCCATGTTGTTGCGGCCACCGGTGGCGCTCTGCTTCTCGACGAGGCGCTTCTCGGGGGTGGTCTTGGTGATGTCGGCGAAGTCACTCACCGAGTAGAAACGCCTACCCGGCGAGGTCGGCTTGGAGGTCTTGATGCCCATCGTCACGCCTCTTCGTCGAAGAACTTGATCTCGTCACCCTGCTTGAGGGTGATGATCGCCTTCTTCCAGTTCTGCATCTTCGCGTATCCGCGACCCATCCGTCGCTCCTTGCCGCGATAGACCATGGTGTTCACACCGAGGACCGTCACGCCGAAGAGCGTCTGGACTGCGTTCTTGATCTCGATCTTGTTCGCCGTGGGAGCGACCTCGAAGATCACTTGGTTGCTGCCCTCGCGCAGACGGCTGGACTTCTCCGTCAACACGATGGGGCGCCTGAGGATCTGCTCGTTGGTGAGCTGCATGGTCGTACTCCCTCGTTACTTCAGGCAGCGCGCCTCGAGCGCCTTCGCTGCGTCCTTCGACAGCACGAGGTGATCGTGGCGGAGAAGGTCGTAGACGTTGACGCCCTCGGGCGGCAGGAACTGGTGATCTGCGACGTTGCGGATCGAGCGCACCAGGTTGTCGTTGGACGCCGCGTCGACGACGAGCGCCTTCTTGTCGGCCTTCAGCGTGGAGAGCGCGCCGACCAGGGCCTTCGTCTTCGTCTCGGGGAGATCGAAGGCGTCGACGATGATGAGGCGGTTCTCCTTCGCGAAGAGGCTGAGCGCGCTCTTCAGCGCGGCGATGCGCACCTTGCGCGGGGGGCGGTAGCCCCAGTCCTGCGGGGCCAGCGCGTGCGCCATGCCGCCGCCGGCATGGTGCGGCGCGCGGATCGAGCCCTGACGAGCTCGGCCGGTGCCCTTCTGCTTGTAGAGCTTCTTGCTGGAGCCGCGGACCGCGGAGCGCTCCTTGGTGGCCTTGGTGCCGGCGCGCCGCGAGGCGAGCTGGGCCTTGACCACCTCGTAGAAGAGCTGCTCTTTGACCTCGGCGCCGAAGACCTCGTCGGCGAGCTCGAGCTTGCCGACTTCCTCACGCTTCAGGTTGTAGACGGTGACGTTCATGGCGCCGGCTCCTACGACTTGATCTCGACGTCGACGCCAGCCGATAGATCCAGCTTCATGAGGGCGTCGAGGGTCTGCTGCGTCGGCTCGATGATGTCGAGCAGGCGCTTGTGGGTACGGACCTCGAACTGCTCACGCGACTTCTTGTCGACGTGGGGGCCGCGGAGAACCGTGTACTTGCGGATTTCGGTGGGCAGGGGCACGGGGCCCGCGACGCGGGCTCCCGTGCGCTTCGCCGTCTCCACGATGTCGGTGGTCGACTTGTCGAGGAGCTGGTGGTCGAAGGCCTTGAGGCGGATTCGGATCTTGGTGGAGTCGGCCATGGCGACGTTCCTCGTTACTCGACGATCTTGGTGACGATGCCAGCGCCGACGGTGCGACCGCCTTCGCGGATGGCGA
>ERZ761602.3606-NODE-3606-length-21586-cov-26.753332_pt1 | contig 21586 bp, 14 predicted proteins | sample MGYA00512165_ERZ761602 | MGnify/ENA primary metagenome ERZ761602 (study PRJEB28899, sample SAMN02445085) | bioreactor sludge metagenome | biome: EBPR sludge; isolation source: Thorneside wastewater treatment plant | place: Australia: Brisbane, Thorneside...
GGGCTAAATGCTTGATTCTTTGGTGGTGATGGGTGGAATTGAACCACCGACCTATGGGTTATGAATCCATCGCTCTAACCAACTGAGCTACATCACCTCAGGGCGGCAGATTATAGGACCCACGCCAGTTGGTGGTCAAGCTGCAAACACACGCAGTCGACCAGAGCCGCTGTGCAGGCGGATTCCGCTGCGGCCAGCAGCGCCTGCCCGGTCCGCCGCGAAACGCTCACATCAGCACGATGTCGTATTGCTCCTGGCTGTAGCTGGGCTCGGCCTGCAGAGAAATCGGCTTGCCGATGAAGTCGGAGAGCATCGCCAGACCTTGTGACTCCTCGTCGAGAAAACGGTCGATCACCGCCAGGTTGCCGAGCACGCGGTATTCGCGCGCGTCGAACTGGCGGGCCTCGCGCAGCAACTCGCGCAGGATCTCGTAGCACACGGTGCGCGCTGTCCGGACCTCACCACGCCCGCCGCAGGTCGGACACTCTTCACAGAGGACGTGCGAAAGCGATTCGCGCGTCCGCTTGCGGGTCATTTCGACCAACCCCAACGCGGTGAAGCCGTTCACCGTCAGTCGCGTATGGTCGCGCGCCAGCGCCTTGTTGAACTCGCTGAGCACCGCCGCCCGGTGCACTTCATTTTCCATGTCGATGAAGTCGATGATGATGATCCCGCCGAGGTTGCGCAGACGCAGCTGCCGGGCGATGGTCTGCGCCGCTTCGAGATTGGTCTTGAAGATCGTGTCGTCGAAGTTGCGCACGCCGACGAAACCGCCGGTGTTGACGTCGATGGTGGTCATCGCCTCGGTCTGATCGATGATCAGGTAGCCCCCCGACTTGAGATCGACCCGGCGCGCCAGCGCCTTCTGGATCTCGTCCTCGACGCCGTGCAGGTCGAACAGCGGTCGGGCGCCGGTGTAATGCTCCAGCAAGGGCTCGACTGTCGGGGTGTATTCGGCGGCAAATGCCTTCAGTCTCTGGAAGTTCTCGCGCGAGTCGATGACGATGCCGGCGGTATCGGGATGGACGCAGTCGCGCAGCACGCGCTGCGCCAGCGACAATTCCTGATAGAGCAGCGAAGGCGGCGCGGCGGTGGTCGACTGAAGCTGGATATCACGCCAGATCTTGCGCAGGTACTCGACGTCCTTGGCGAGTTCGGATTCGCTGGCGTTCTCGGCCATCGTCCGGACGATGAAGCCGCCGGTTTCGTCGCTCGGCACCAGGCGCGACAACTTTTCGCGCAGCGCTTCGCGTTCAGACTCCCTTTCGATCCGCTGCGAAATGCCAATGTGCTTGTCCTGCGGCAGATAGACCAGCATCCGCCCGGCGATCGAGACCTGCGTCGACAAGCGGGCGCCCTTGGTGCCCATCGGATCCTTGATCACCTGCACGAGAATGCTCTGGCCCTCGAACAGCAAGCGCTCGATCGGCCGCAACGGCTCATCGTTGGTGCGCGGTTCGCGGATGTCGGCAACGTGCAGGAATGCGGTACGGCCGAGGCCGATCTCGATGAATGCCGACTGCATCCCCGGCAGGATGCGAACGATGCGTCCAACATACACATTGCCGACGAAGCCGCGACTCGAGCTGCGCTCGATATGCAGTTCCTGGACGGCGCCCTGGTGCATGACCGCGACGCGTGTTTCCTGCGGGGTGAAGTTGATCAGTATCTCTTCGGACATGGGGCGGCGATCTGGATAATGAGGGTAAGATTGCGGTTTGCCGCATTCGGCATTCTACCCTGTCATGCCGCCTCCCCGGATGTCCCTCAACGTAGCGACCGCGCTCGTCTCGACGCGTCTTTCTCCCGAGTTGCTTGCTCCTGCGGGTTCTCCGTCCATGCTGCGGACCGCGTTGGCCTACGGTGCCGACGCCATCTATGCCGGGCAACCGCGCTACAGCCTGCGCGTGCGCAACAACGAGTTCGGCAAGATCGAGGCACTGGCTGGCGCGATCGACGACGCGCACGCAGCGGGCCGCAAGCTGTACGTGGTCAGCAACGTCCTGCCGCACAACAGCAAGGTCCGCAGCTATCTCGCCGACATGGCGCCGGTGGTGGCGCTCAAACCAGACGCGCTGATCATGGCCGACCCCGGGCTGATCGACCTGGTTCGCGAAAACTGGCCGGCGATGCCGGTACATCTCTCGGTGCAGGCCAATACCGTCAACTTTGCCGCCGTGCGCTTCTGGCGCAAGCTCGGGATCAGCCGGATCATCCTGTCGCGCGAGCTGTCGCTCGACGAAGTGGCGGAGATACGCCAGGAGTGTCCGGAAATGGAACTGGAAGTCTTTGTTCACGGCGCCCTGTGCATCGCGTACTCGGGCCGGTGCCTGCTGTCGGGCTACTTCAACCACCGCGATCCCAACCAGGGCACGTGCACCAATTCGTGCCGCTGGGATTACAAGCTGAAGGCGGCGGGTGCCGCCGACGCTGACCGGCCGGGTGCCTGCAGCTCGACCAGCGCTGGCGGCAGCGCGATCGGCGACTGGCTGCTCGAAGAAAAGGAGCGCCCGGGCGAACTGATGCCGATCGATGAAGACGAGCACGGCACCTACATCATGAACTCGAAGGACCTGCGGGCGGTCGAGCACGTCCGGCGGCTGACCGAGATCGGCGTCGATTCGCTGAAGATCGAAGGGCGCACCAAGTCGGCCTACTACGTCGCGCGGACCACGCAGGTCTACCGCCGGGCGATCGACGACGCGGTTGCCGGCCGCCCATTCGACCCCGGCCTGCTCGGCGAACTCGAGGGCCTGGCCAATCGTGGCTACACCGACGGCTTCTACCAGCGCCACCACGAACACGAGATGCAGAACTACCTGCGCGGCCACTCCGAATCGGGGCGCAGCCTCTACGTCGGCGATGTGATCGACTGGCATCCCGGCCGCCAACTGGCGCTGATCGACGTCAAGAACCGCATCTCGGTTGGCGATCGGCTGGAAATCATCCATCCCTCGGGCAATCGCCTGGTCGCACTCGAACACATGGAAAGCCTGGACGGCGCCGTAATCCGCGTCGCCCCGGGCAACGGTCATCGGGTATGGATCCCGCTGCCGGCCGAGTTGCCGGGCGCGATGCTCGCGCGCTTCGTCTGATTGGCTCGACGCCGATGGACCGACCACACCTCTTCGTCGATATCTCGGCACACGGTCTTGGCCACCTGGCGCAGGTGGCGCCAGTGCTCGAGGCGCTGGGCAAGCGCCTGCCGGCGTTGCGCCTGAGCATCCGCAGCGGCCTGCCGACCGCCAAGCTGCGGGCCCGCGTAGCGGCCGACTTCAGCCACCTGCCGGGGAGCAGCGACTTCGGCTACGTGATGCACGACGCCGTAAGCCTCGACCTCGACGCGACCGCTCAGGCCTATCGCCGCCAGCATGCTGACTGGAATCGGCTGGTCGAGAGCGACGCCCACCTCTTCCGCCAGCTCAAGCCGAATCTGGTGCTCAGCGACGTCGCCTACCTGCCGCTCGCCGGCGCCGCGCGCGCAGGAATTCCTGCGGTCGCCATGTGCTCGCTCAACTGGGCCGAGCTTTTTGCGCATTTCTTCGCCAGCGAGGACTGGGCGGCGACGATTCATCGCCAGATGCAGGAAGCGTACCGCAGCGCCGAATGCTTCCTGCGGCTGACGCCGGGAATGGCGATGAGCGACCTGCCGCGGCTGCGCACCGTCGGCCCGATCGCTGCCGTGGGTGGCGACTGCCGGCAGGAACTGCGCCGGCAACTTGGCTGCAGCAGCGAGCTGCGACTGGTCCTGATTGCTTTCGGCGGTGTCGAGAAGCAACTGCCGGTCGACCAATGGCCGCCGCTCGCCGGTCTGCACTGGTTGATTCCGCAGGCCTGGCAGATCGACCAGCCCGGCTTCACCGACTTCGAAGCGCTGGGTCGCCCGATCACGGATCTGATGCGCGCGGTCGACGCCGTGCTCACCAAACCGGGCTACGGCACTTTCGCCGAAGCCGCCTGCAACGGCACCCCGCTGCTCTACCTGCGGCGCGAAAACTGGCCGGAGCAGGATGTCCTGATCGACTGGCTGCAACAGCACGGCCGTTGCCGCGAGGTCAGCGATGCCGACCTGCTGGCTGGTCGACTGCGGCCAGCACTGGCGGCTGTATGGAGCCAAGCCCCGCCGGCAGTTCCGCGACCGTCTGGCGCAGACGAAGCAGCGGCAGCGCTGTTGCCGTGGTTGGCGACCGCTGGCAAGGCGTAGTCGCTCCTTGTCGGGCCCAACCCGGGCAGTGGTTCCGTTCCGCGCTCTTGCCGCACGCGCCAGTTCGGCTTTGGTGGGCAGGAACGCTGGCCGCGACGTTGTGACGGCCGGCGCCAGACCGCCGTCGGTCCCGGGGTTCATGCGCCAGGGCTGCGGAAGCACGCAGCACCTTGACAGGACAAGCGTGTAACCGACAGACTCGCGGCGGCTGCGCGGGTCTCCTTCGGAGCTGGCGGGGCCTCGCAGCATGGCTCTTTGAGCAATGGGGCGATCGGTGCGAAGATTCACCCCGTTGCCATCCACTCCGGCCCCCGGCATTCGCTCTCAAACCTGCCGCCGTCAGGCTACCAAAGCTGCCCGCGTCTGTTACCACGTCATCCCCAGAACCCCATGGAAATCGCTCATCTCCCGCCCCGGCATCCAACTTCGACGGCGTCATCCGACGCGGCTGCAGGCTCTTCCGGATCAGCAAGAACACCGGAACTCACAGCGATGCTGGTGGCCGACATCGGTGGCACGCGCGCGCGCTTCGCGCTAGTCGACGATCAGGGCTTGCCGCATCTGGTACGAATTCTTGCGGTGGCTGATTTCGCCGGGCCAGTGGAGGCGATCGAGGCCTACCTCGGAGACGTCGGCTGCGCCGGCTTGCGCGCCGCGGCGATCGCCCTCGCCGCTCCGATCGACGAGCAGCTGATCCGGCTGACCAATGGATCGTGGACCTTCTCGCGCGCGGAAATGCAGGCGCGGCTGGGAATTTCCCGGCTGCTGTTGCTCAACGACTTCACGGCTCTTGCCCTCTCGCTCCCTCGCCTGCCGGCCGGCGAGCTACGGCAGGTCGGCGGCGGCACGACCTTGGCGCTGGCCCCCAAGGCGGTGCTCGGGCCGGGCACCGGCCTCGGCGTCTCCGGCGTCGTTTTCGATCGCGGCCGCTGGCTGGCGCTGGCCGGCGAAGGTGGACACTGCTCGCTGGCACCCGCTGACGGGCGTGAGTCGGCAATTCTCGCCCTCGCCTGGCGTGAACTGCAGCACGTCTCCGCCGAGCGGCTGCTGTCCGGTAGCGGCCTGCCGCTGCTGCATCGCCTGGTCGCCGAGGTCGACGGCCGGGCGTGCGAGGCCTTGACTCCGGCCGAGATCGTTGCGCGGGCCCTGGCCAATGAAGATGTCCAGTGCAGCGCGGTGGTCGACACCTTCTGCGCGATGCTCGGCTCGATGGCGGGAAATCTGGCGCTGACCCTCGGTGCCCGAGGCGGCGTCTACATCGGGGGTGGTATCATTCCTCGCCTCGGCGATCTCTTTGATCGGTCCGCCTTTCGCGCCCGCTTCGAAACCAAGGGGCGCTTCGCCGCCTACTTGGCCGCAATCCCGACCTATGTAATGCTCTCGCCTACGCCGGCGCTACTGGGCGCTGCTCACGCCCTGGCCGAGAGCGACGATGGCCCATGAACCCTACTGGAGTACTTCCCTGATGTCCGATGCCGCTGCAGCCCAACCCGAAAGCGAACCCCTGCGCTCCCAGATCGACCACAAGCTGCTCTGCCAGGTGGCTACCGAACGATCCGTCGCCGGCAAGGCGGAGTTCTACCATGCGCTGGCGCAGGTCGCCCGCGAACAACTGGCGAAACGTTGGGTCGAGACCCAGCACGCCGATCGCGAGAGCCAGGCGCGGCGCGTCTATTACCTGTCGATGGAATTCCTGATCGGCCGGGCGATGAACAACGCCCTGTCGGCTCTCGATCTTCGCGAGCAGGCGGCGGCTGTTTTTGCCCCGCCGGGCCCGTCGCTGGACGAGGTGATGGAATGCGAACCCGACGCGGCCCTCGGCAACGGTGGTCTCGGGCGCCTGGCGGCGTGCTTCCTCGATTCGATGGCCACCCTGGGACTTCCCTCCTGGGGCTATGGCGTTCGCTACGAGTATGGAATGTTCGCCCAGTCGATCGTCAACGGCCAGCAGGTCGAGAAGCCGGAAGCCTGGGTGCACGATCGCTCGCCGTGGGAATTCCCGCGCAGCGGCAAGCACTATACGGTGCATTTCGGCGGTACCGCCGAGCACCATGGCGAGTGGGCGGAGTGGCACGCCGCCGATTCGGTGGAAGCCAAGGCCTTCGACCACGTGATTCCGGGTTACGGTACCGAGCGGGTCAGCACCTTGCGGCTGTGGAAGGCAGCGGCGCCATCGGAGATCGACCTCGGCGCCTTCAATACCGGCGACTACCAGCGCGCTGCCGAGTTCAAGAACCGTTTCGAGAACATCTCGTGGGTGCTCTATCCGAACGACAGCACCTCGGCCGGCCGCGAGCTGCGCCTGCGGCAGGAGTACTTCTTCGTCTCGGCATCGATGCAGGACATCCTCGAGCGCCACCTTACCGAGTACGGCAGCTTCTGCAATCTGGCGGAAAAGGTCGCCATCCACCTCAATGACACGCACCCGGCGATCGGCGTCGCCGAGTTGATGCGCTTGCTGGTCGACCAGCACGAGATGCGCTGGAACGACGCCTGGGACCAATGCCGCCGGATTTTCTCCTACACCAACCACACCCTGATGCCGGAAGCGCTGGAAACGTGGAAGGTGACGCTGATGCAGCGGGTCCTGCCGCGTCACATGCTGATCATCTATCGCATCAACCAGGAGTTTCTCGACGAAGTGGTTCGCCTCTACCCCGGCGACATCGACCTGATGCGCCGGGTGTCGCTGATCGACGATGGCAACGGCCACGAAAAGGACAAGCGGGTGCGCATGGCGCACCTGAGCATCGTCGGCAGTCACCGGATCAACGGCGTTTCGCAGCTGCATTCGGACCTGATGGTGCAGACCATCTTTGCGGATTTCGCCCGTCTGTACCCCGAGCGTTTTCACAACAAGACCAACGGCGTGACGCCGCGGCGCTGGCTGGCTCAGGCCAATCGGCCGCTGTCGAAGCTGCTCGATGAGAGTATCGGCAAGAACTGGCGCCTCGATCTCGATCGCCTGCACGAACTGCGGTCCAGCGCCGACGACCCGGCTTTCGGCGCTGCTTTCGCCGCCGCCAAGCGCAGCAACAAGCTGCGCCTGGCCGACTACGTCGCGCGTGAAGTGGGCGTCACGCTGAACCCGGACAGCCTGTTCGACGTGCAGGTCAAGCGCATCCACGAGTACAAGCGGCAGTTGCTCAACGTCCTGCACGTGATCACCCGTTACAACGCGCTGCGTGACGGCTCGGCCGTCGACTGCGCGCCGCGCAGCGTGATTTTCGCCGGCAAGGCGGCGTCGTCGTATCACATGGCGAAGCAGGTGATCCGGCTGATCAACGACGTCGCGGCGGTGGTGAACAACGATCCGCGCACCCGCGACATGCTGCAGGTCGTCTTCATTCCCAACTACGGCGTTTCCGTCGCCGAACTGATCATGCCGGCAGCGAACCTGTCGGAACAGATTTCGACCGCCGGCACCGAGGCGTCGGGCACCGGCAACATGAAGCTCTCGCTCAACGGCGCGTTGACCATCGGCACCGAGGACGGCGCCAACATCGAGATCCGCGACCAGGTCGGCGCCGACAACATCTTCATTTTCGGCAACAACACCGCGCAGGTCGCTGCTCTCAGGCAGGAGGGCTACCACCCGAACGAGGTTTACCACGACGATCCGGCGCTCAAGGAAGCGCTCGACAAGATCGACGGCGGTTTCTTCTCGCCCGGCGATCGCCCGCGCTATCACGACGTTTTCAATTGCCTGGTCCATTATGGTGACCACTACCAGCTGCTCGCCGACTATGCGGACTACGTGGCGACCCAGCAGCGTGTCGACGCGCTCTATCTGACGCCCACCGAGTGGCAGCGCAAGGCGATCCTGAACGTCGCCGGAATGGGCCCCTTCTCGGCCGACCGGACGATCCGCGACTACGCCAACGACACCTGGAACTTACGACCACTGACTCCCTGAGGAATTCGCAGATGATTGACAATGCAGAGATTATTTCCCTTTGCCGGGCCGAGCACGGCAACCCCTACGCGGTCCTCGGCATGCACACCGACGCCGACGACCGACTGTGGGTCCGCAGCCTGCAACCGGGCGCACGCTCGGTCGCGGTACTGGACGCCAAGACCGGCAAGCAGGTCGCCGAACTCGCCCAGCGCGAGATCGAAGGCGTCGAGGGCTTCTTCGAGGGGGTCATTCCCCGCCGCCGCAAGGATTTTTCGTACCGCCTGCGGATCACCTGGGAGCACGGCGTCCAGGAAACCGACGACCCGTACCGTTTCTGGGCCGTCCTCGGCGAGATGGACGTCTGGCTGCTTGCCGAAGGCTCGCACCTGCGGCCGTTCGAGCGCCTTGGTGCGCACCTGACCGAGATCGATGGCGTCGCCGGTACCGCTTTCGCGGTCTGGGCGCCCGACGCGCAGCGGGTCAGCGTGGTTGGCGACTTCAACACCTGGGACGGTCGCCGGCACCCGATGCGTCTGCGCCGGGAATGCGGGGTGTGGGAGATATTTCTGCCGGGAGTGGCCGCCGGAGCGCGTTACAAGTACGAAATACGCTCTCGCGATGGGCATCTGCTGCCACTCAAGTCGGACCCCTACGGCTTCGAAGCCGAAATGCGCCCGTCGACGGCCTCGGTGGTCTGCGCCCTGCCGCCGCCGGTCGAGCCCGTCCCGGTACCGGCTGGCGAGCAGTTGGGTGCCCCCTTGAGCATCTACGAAGTGCACCTGGCTTCGTGGCGGCGGGCCGACGACGGCGGCTTCCCGGACTGGCAGCGGCTGAGCGAAACGCTGATCCCGTACGTGGTCGACCTCGGTTTCACCCATCTCGAACTGTTGCCGATCTCCGAGCATCCCTTCGACGGTTCCTGGGGCTACCAGCCGCTCGGCCTGTACGCGCCGACCGCGCGTCACGGCAGCCCGGCCGGCTTCTGCCAGTTCGTCAGCGCCTGTCACGCCGCCGGATTGCGGGTGATCGTCGACTGGGTGCCGGCGCACTTCCCGACCGACGAACACGGCCTCTCGCGTTTCGACGGCAACCCGCTCTACGAGCACGCCGACCCGCGCGAAGGCATGCACCAGGACTGGGGCACGCTGATCTACAACTTCGGCCGCCGCGAAGTCAGCAACTACCTGATCGGCAATGCGCTGTTCTGGATCGAGCGCTACGGCGTCGATGGCCTGCGCGTCGATGCCGTGGCGTCGATGCTCTATCGCGACTACAGCCGCTCGGAAGGGCAGTGGGTGCCGAATGTGCACGGCGGCCGCGAAAACATCGAGGCCGTTGCCTTCCTGCGCCGGATGAACGAGGTCCTTGGCCAGGAGCACCCCGCCGCCGACACTCATGCCGAGGAATCGACCGCCTGGCCAATGGTCAGCCGGCCGCCGTCGATGGGCGGCCTGGGTTTCCACTACAAGTGGAACATGGGTTGGATGCACGACGTCCTCTCGTACATGTCGCAGGATCCGATCCATCGTCGCTATCATCACAACAAGCTCAGTTTCGGGATGATGTACGCCTTTACCGAGAACTTCGTTCTGCCGCTGTCGCACGACGAAGTGGTACACGGCAAGGGTTCGCTGATCAACAAGATGCCTGGCGACACCTGGCAGAAGTTCGCCAACCTGCGCTCGCTGTACGGTTTCATGTGGGCGCATCCGGGCAAGAAGCTGCTGTTCATGGGCGGCGAGTTCGGCCAGTGGAGCGAATGGAATCACGACACCTCGCTCGACTGGGCGCTGCTCGATTTCCCGACGCACGCTGGCATCCGTAACCTGGTCCGCGACCTCAACAGCCTCTACCGCAGCCGTCCGGCGCTGCATCAGGTCGATTTCGAGCCCGCCGGTTTCGAATGGATCGCCGCCGACGACGCCGAGTCGTCGGTCGTCGCCTTCGTCCGTTGGACGCGGGACCGTTCCCGCGCCATGCTCTATGTCGGCAACTTCACTCCGGTCGTTCGCCACGCTTACCGGATCGGCGTCCCGATGGCCGGCAAGTACTACGAGCGGATCAATACCGACTCGCAGCATTACGGCGGCGGCAACGTCGGCAACGGGCCGGACGGGATCACCGCCGAGCGGGCGTCTGCGCACGGTCGTGAGTGGTCGCTGAACCTCACCCTGCCGCCGCTGGCGGCGTTGTTCCTCGAATGGGTGCCGTGACCACGCCGCTCACTCTCGAAGCCGGGCGACCATGGCCGCTCGGCGCCCACTGGGACGGCGGCGGGGTCAACTTCGCGCTCTTCTCGGCGCATGCCGAAGCCGTCGAACTGTGCATCTTCGACGGCGACAGCATGCGCGTGCTGCCCGTTCGCCAGTGTAGCGATCAGGTCTGGCACGCTTACCTCGCCGGCGCCGCTCCCGGGCTGTGCTACGCCTACCGCGTGACTGGCCCTGCGGCGCCCGACAGTGGTCAGCGCTTCGACCCCGCCAGGCTGCTGCTCGACCCCTGCGCGCGTCAGATCGTCGGCCGCTTTTCCTGGACGGCGCTGGACGATCCGGCGCAGACCCCGCGCGCCTGCGTGGTCGACGAAACCTTCGACTGGGACGGCGATGCGCCGCCGGCAATAGCATGGGCGGATACGATCCTCCACGAAGTTCATGTCAAGGGTGTCAGCCGGCAGCACCCCGACGTCCCCGAACCGCTGCGCGGCACCTACGCCGGACTCGCCTCGCCGGCGATGATCGCCCACTTCCAGCGGCTGGGTGTCACCGCGCTCAGTCTCCTGCCGGTACACCACTTCCTCGACGAGCAACGACTGGCCAGCGAAGGGCGGGTCAATTACTGGGGTTACAACACGCTCGCCTTTTTCGCGCCCGAGCCGCGCTATGCCGCCCGGATCGGCGGCCAGACGGTGATCGACGAGTTCAAGACGATGGTGCGGACGCTGCACGCCGCCGGCCTCGAAGTGATCCTCGACGTGGTCTTCAACCACACCGCCGAGACCGACGAATTCGGCCCGACGCTCTCGTTTCGCGGCATTGACAACCAGAGCTACTACCTGCTGCCGCCGGGCAATCTTGCCGCTTACGAGAACTTCAGCGGTTGCGGCAACACCTTCAACCTCACCCACCCACGCGTCCTGCAGCTGGTCATGGATGCCTTGCGCTACTGGGTCGGCGTGATGCACGTCGACGGTTTCCGCTTCGACCTGGCGGCCGCTCTCGCCCGCGACAGCGCTTTTCTGCCGGCGCTCCGGCAGGATCCGATGCTGCAGCAGGTCAAGCTGATCGCCGAACCCTGGGACATGGGTCCGGATGGCTACCAGCTGGGGCGATTCCTGCCGGGCTGGAGCGAATGGAACGACCGCTTCCGCGACGACGTTCGCGCCTTCTGGCTGACCGGCGAGGTCGGCGTCGGCGCACTGGCCCAGCGGCTGGCCGGATCGAGCGAACTGTTCGGTGGCGCCGGCCGCGCACCCCAGGCCGGCGTCAACTTCATTACCGCGCACGACGGCTTTACCCTGCGCGACCTGGTCAGCTACCAGGACAAACACAACGAGCTCAATGGCGAGGACAATCGCGACGGCCACGGGCACAACCTGTCGTGGAACTGCGGCGAGGAAGGTGACAGCAATGACCCGCTGGTGCTCGAAAAGCGCCGCCGCCTGCAGCGCGCGCTATTGACCACCCTGCTGATCGCCCAGGGTGTTCCGATGCTTCAGGGTGGCGACGAGATCGGCCGCACGCAGGCCGGAAACAACAACGCCTACTGCCAGGACAACGCCATGACCTGGCTCGACTGGCGCACTGCCGACAGCGATCTGATCGACTTCGTCGCCGGGCTGATCGCCTTGCGGCGGCGCTTCCCGCAACTGCGGCGAAACAGCTGGCTGACGGGCGAGGGCGGCGGCGAGGCCCGGCAACCCGATGTCCTGTGGTGGCATCCGGCCGGACGACCGATGGCCATGGCCGATTGGCAATCGGCAACGCTGGGCACCTTCGCCGTGCAACTCGCCAGCGACTTGCCCGGCGCCGGGCAGCCGCCGGACAGCCGACTGCTGCTGTGCCTGATCAACCGCGACGAAATACCGGTGCCTTTTCTGCTGCCGGCGGGCGTATGGCAACAACGCTGCGACAGTAGCGCGCCGCAGCCATTCGCCGCCGGCCGACGCGAGACGACCAGCCTGGTCGCCGCGCGCAGCATCCAGCTGCTCAGCCGGGAATAGCTGGCCGGCGCTGTTGTGTTCGTCGGCCCAGCCGCCGTCGAGTCAGCGCCAGCCACGCATCAGCGCGACGCCGTGGCCGCCGTTGCTGCAGGCCAGGTCGAGCATCTCGGGCTGCAGCCCGCCGAGAGCGTAGACCGGTAGCGGCGAGCGTTCGACCAGGCGCGAAAACTCCGGCCAGCCGATTCCGACGAGGCCGGGGTGGCTGGGCGTCGGCAGCACCGGGCCGAGGACGGCAAAGTCCAGTCCGAGTTGCGCCGCCCGCAGCAGATCGGCAGCGCTGTGGCACGAGGCGGCAAGGTGGTCGAAGTCGGGCCGTCGCTCGACCTGCCACAGCCGCGTCGACGACAGGTGCAGTCCGTGCGCGCCGACCGCGCGAGCGAGTTCCTGGTCGTCGTTGACCAGCACACGCGCGTTCTCGTAACCGCGCGCCAGCGCCATCACCTCGCCGGCGAAGGACCGGCGCTGCGCTGGCGCCAGCGTCTTGTCGCGCAGCTGCAGCAGCCGCAGCCCCTGTGCCAGCGCTCCCGCCAGCCGCGCCAGTTCCGCCGCCGGGCCATTCTCCTCGGCATTGCTCAGGGCATACACCGCCGGCAGGTCGAGCGCGCGCAGGATCGGTCCGTTGGCGGGCAGGATCGGTGCGACGCTGGCCGCCTCGCCGACCCTCAACCAGGCAAAGGCGCTGTGTTCCAGCGGCGTGACTTGCCCGTGCCACGAGCTGACGCGGAAAAAGCGCAGGCGCACGGTGGCATGCGGATAGGTGAACTCGCAGCAGACCCACGGCCAAAGCCGGTCGACGGTGATCCCCAGTTCTTCGTGCAGCTCGCGAACCAGCGCTTCGCGGACGCTCTCGCCGGCTTCGACCTTGCCGCCGGGGAACTCCCAGTAACCCGCATAGACCTTCCCGGTCGGGCGTTGCGCCATCAGGAACTCCGGCGCCGCCGGGTGACCACGCAGCAGCACTGCTGCGGCAACTTCGGTCACTTCCCCGACGGGCGCGAGTCGACTGGGAGGGTCGGGCAGGCCGGCCGAGCCGACTGCGCCGAGCGCGGCAGCTGTCGGGATCCGGGTCATCTGCCGGCCGGCGTCACCGGGGGATTTCGCCTCACGACGTGCGCGCCGAACGCTTGCGCTTGCCCGCCGCAGCAGTGCGCACGGCGGTCGCGGGCGTCGATCGCTGCCCGCCGTCGGCGCTGCGCTGCCGGCCCGCCCAATCGCGGGCGAACTGCCAGGCGACACGGCCACTGCGCGATCCGCGCTCGAGCGCCCAGTTGAGCGCATCGCGTTCGGCGCGGAAGACTTCGGCGTCGGCACAACCAAAGGTCTTCAACCAGTGCGCGACGATGTTGAGATAGGCGTCCTGATCGAAAGGGTAGAAGGAAATCCACAGGCCGAAACGCTCGGAGAGCGAGACCTTCTCCTCGATCGCTTCGCCCGGGTGAATCTCGTCGCCGACCCGCTTGCTCTCGAGGTTCTCGGCAAAATACTCGGGCATCAGGTGGCGGCGGTTGGAGGTGGCGTAGATCAGGACGTTCTCGGGAGCGGCCGCAAGCGAACCGTCCAGAACGACTTTCAGCGCCTTGTAGCGCGCGTCGCCGGAATCGAACGAGAGGTCGTCGCAGAAAATGACGAAGCGCTCGGGGCGCCCGTCGACCAGCTCGACGATGTCCGGCAGGTCGGTGAGGTCGCTCTTTTCGACCTCGATGACCCGCAAACCGTCGGCCGCATAGGCGTTGAGCAGGGCCTTGACCAGCGACGATTTGCCTGACCCCCGCGCACCGGTCAGCAGGACGTTGTTCGCCGGCTGGCCGGCGACGAACTGGCGGGTGTTGGCGTCGATACGGGCTTTCTGCTGATCGACGTCGTGCAGGTCGGCAAGGGTGATTTCGGGCAGCCGGGTGATTGCCTGCAGGTAGCCGGCGCCATGGCTCTTTCGCCAGCGAAAGGCGCTGGCAGCATGCCAGTCGGGGGTCGGCGACGCCGGTGGCAGCAAGGGCTCGATCCGATCGAGAAACTGCTCAGCGCGCGCCAGAAAGCTGGCAAGTTGCCGGAAATGGTCAGTCATCGGACGGTATACTCGGCGGTGTGACGAACCCGACACTCTAGCCAAACCATGCTCAAAAGCCAACCACGACGGTTCCCTGGCCCCGCCTCGGCCCCGGCGCTTGCCAAAATCCTGACCGCGACGCTGCTGGCCCTGCTGCTCAGCGCCTGTGGCACCCGGCGCGAGGAGCCGCGCGGCGACTGCCCGAGCTGCCCGGCGTGTACACCATGCGAGCCCGGCGCCGACGCGAGAACGCCCAAGCCGCTATTCAAGCCGCTGCAACCGGCGCGCTGGAGCGATCTGCCGGGTTGGACCGACGACGATCTGCGGGCCGCCTGGCCGGCCTTCCTGGAATCGTGCCGAAGCCTGGCCAAGCGCCCGCAATGGCCGCTGTGGCGGCCTGCCTGCGAGCAGGCAAGGGCGCTGCCGACGCCTTCCAGCGCCAGCATCCGCAGCCTTTTCGAGTCGCGCCTGCAGCCCTGGCTGCTGACCAACCCCGACGGCAGCGCCGAAGGTCTGGTCACCGGCTACTACGAGCCGTTGCTGCGTGGCTCGCGGACGCGCGGCAAACCTTATCTGCAAGCCGTTCTCGGCGTTCCGGCCGACCTGCTGAGCATCGATCTCGGCGCGGTCCAGCCCGAGCTCAAGAACCAGCGCCTGCGCGGTCGTTTGCAGGGCAACAAGGTTCTTCCCTATTATTCGCGGGCCGAGATCGCCGGTCGCGAGCAGGCCTACGCCGACCGCGTCCTGCTGTGGGTCGATGATCCGGTTGAACTGTTCTTTCTGCAGGTACAGGGTTCAGGGCGAGTCAAACTCGCCGATGGCAGCATGACGCGCCTGGCTTTCGCCGACCAGAACGGACACCCGTATCAGTCGATCGGAAAGGTGCTGGTCGACCGCGGCGAACTGACCGTCGACCAGGCGTCGATGCAGGGAATCAAGCAGTGGGCACAGGCCAACCCGGCGCGGCTGCCCGAGCTGCTGAACGCCAACCCGCGGTACGTCTTCTTCAGCGAGCAAGCGCTGAAAGGCAATGGAGGCGATGGCCCGAGCGGCGCCCTGGGAGTGCCGCTGACGCCCGAGCGCAGCATTGCCGTCGACCCGGCGCACGTTCCCCTGGGCGCGCCCGTATTCCTGGCGACCACTCAACCGGCGACCAGCATCCCGTTGCGCCGCCTGATGCTGGCACAGGATACCGGCAGCGCGATTCGCGGCGTCGTTCGCGCCGACTTCTTCTGGGGCTTCGGTGCGCAGGCCGGTGCGCAGGCCGGGCGCATGAAGCAGCAAGGCCGGATGTGGGTGCTGCTGCCGCCGGGGGCCGCACCAGAATAGACTGAACGCGGCAGACGCTGGTGCATGCAGCCCCATCGTGGTGCCGATCGCGGGCAGCAATGCACCGACGCGGTGCATTGCTGCCCGCGATCGGACCGGAAATGCTGGGGTAGCGCACCAATTGAGCGTGGCTTGAAAATTGCTTATAGGCTTCAACGCGATTTTCAGGAGGAAGCATGGAAGCTCTCAAGTCTGGTAGTGACGTACTGTTCATTCTGCTCGGTGGCATCATGGTGCTGGCGATGCATTCGGGATTTGCCTTTCTCGAACTTGGGACGGTGCGCAAGAAGAGCCAGGTCAACGCGCTGGTCAAGATCCTGACCGACTTCTCGGTATCGACCATCGCCTATTTCTTTATTGGCTACAGCGTCGCCTATGGCACCAACTTTTTCGCCGGCGCCGAAACCTTGCTCGCGAAGAACGGCTACGAGCTGACCAAGTTCTTCTTTCTGCTCACTTTCGCGGCAGCCATTCCGGCGATCGTTTCGGGCGGTATCGCCGAGCGCGCGAGGTTCTATCCGCAACTTGCGGCGACCTTTCTGATCGTCGCCTTCATATATCCCTTCTTCGAAGGCATCGCCTGGAATCAGGCCTTCGGTGTCCAGGCCTGGCTCAAAGCCACCTACGGGGAGGAGTTTCACGATTTCGCCGGGTCGGTGGTCGTGCACGCGATGGGTGGCTGGATTGCGCTGCCCGCCGTACTGCTGCTCGGTGCGCGTTACGGGCGCTATACCCGGGAAGGGCGAATGTCCGCACACCCGCCGTCGTCGATCCCCTTCCTGGCGCTCGGCGCCTGGATTCTGACCGTCGGCTGGTTCGGCTTCAACGTGATGAGCGCGCAAACGCTCGACAAGATCTCGGGCCTGGTGGCGATGAACTCGCTGATGGCCATGGTCGGCGGCACGCTGGTCGCCCTGGTCGCCGGCAAGAACGACCCGGGCTTCGTGCACAACGGCCCTCTCGCCGGGCTGGTCGCCGTCTGCGCCGGCTCGGACCTGATGCATCCGATCGGCGCGCTGGTCGTCGGCGGTGTCGCCGGCGGGCTGTTCGTGATGATGTTCACGCTCACCCAGAACCGCTGGAAAATCGACGACGTGCTCGGTGTCTGGCCGCTGCATGGCCTGTGCGGCGCCTGGGGCGGCATCGCCGCCGGCATCTTCGGCAGCAAGGCGCTGGGCGGCGTCGGCGGCGTCGCGTTGATGCCGCAGTTGCTGATGACCGCGATGGCGGTCGCCATTGCCCTGCTTGGCAGCTGCCTGGTCTATGGCCTGCTGAAGAGCGTCGTCGGACTGCGCCTCGGTCAGGAACAGGAGTATAACGGCGCCGACCTCACGATTCACAACATCAGCGCCACCCCCGAGCGCGAGAGCAACTGGTAGGCGCCCGGTTGGCCAGGGCGCCTGCTGCCCGTTCGAGGGAGGAGCCAGCAGCGGCCGTGGCGAGCAGGCCAGGGTATGGTGTTGCCCCGGCAGACAGGTCAACGATCAGGGGGCAAGCATGCGCGTGATCGTTCTCGGGGCCGGCGTGGTCGGTATCACTACCGCCTACTACCTGGCACGAGACGGCCAGCAGGTGACCCTGGTCGACCGCAACCAGGGGGCGGCGCTCGAGGCGAGCTACGCCAACGGCGGACAGCTGAGCTATAGCTACGTCGCGCCGCTGGCCGACCCCGGCGTATGGACCAAGCTGGCGCCCTGGCTGCTCTCGCCGGCCTCGCCGGTGCGTTTCCGCCCGCAGCTGGACCCCCAGCAATGGCGCTGGTGCCTGCGGTTTCTGGCGGCCTGCACCAGCGCGCGCAGCGCCGAGACGACCCGCCACCTGTTGCGCCTGGGCCATGCCAGCCGTCGCCTGATGCGCGAGTTGCTCGTTCAGCAACCAGCGCTCGATTTCGGCTATGCCAACTCCGGGAAACTGGTGGTTTACCGCGACACGGCGGCGCTGAACGGCGCGCGTCGCCAGGTCGATTTTCAGAGCCGATCAGGGGGCGATCCGGAGTGTCGCCAGCAAGTGCTCGACGGCGCCGCATGCGTTGCCATCGAACCGGCTCTCGACCGTATCCGCCGGGAAATCGTCGGCGGCGTCCATACGCCAAGCGAGGACAGCGCCGATTGCTATCGTTTCAGCGTCGGCCTGCTGGACCGGATTCGCATCGCCTCGCCGGCACTCTGCTGCCTTTTCGACACGGAAATTCATCGCCTACGGGTCCGACGAAGCGAGATCGTCGGGATCGAGACCAGCCGGGGGCTGCTCGAGGCGGACGCCTACGTACTCGCCACGGGCGCCGACAGTGCGCGGCTGACACGCCCGCTGGGACTGTCACTGCCGATCTACCCGCTCAAGGGCTACAGCCTGACCGCGCCGATTGCCGACCCGGGCGCTGCGCCGACGCTCAGCGTCACCGACTTTCAGCGCAAGATGGTCTACGCCCGGATCGATGGCCGCCTGCGCGTTGCCGGGATCGCCGACATCACTGGCTACGATCGCGCGATCGACCCGCGGCGAATGGCCGCGCTGGTCGCCGAGGCACGCGCGCTCTTCCCCGGCGCGGTCGACTACCGGCAGGTGGAAGGCTGGGCAGGATTACGACCGGCGACCCCGAGCGGCCGGCCGATCCTGGGCCGCACGGCGTACGACAAGCTGTGGCTCAACGTCGGCCACGGCGCACTCGGCTTCACCCTGTCGCTGGCCAGTGGCCGCGCCGTCGCGGACCTGATTGGCGGACGGCCACCGTGGGTGTCGCTCGATGGCTTCACTTTGCCGGGGGTAGCACCGTGACAGGACAGGCGAGGACTTGCCAAGCGGTGCAGACCGTCAGCCTGGCAAGCAACACCGGATTTCCCGCGCCTTTGCCGCGAGGGTGGATTCATTCTGCCGGCTGCCCGCCGTCGCCGGCGCTTGCTTGGCGGCTGATTCGGACTTCATGGATCCGTCGCCGCGACGCACGTTCGATTCTTACCTCAAGGCCTTCAAGGAGCAGGCATTCGCCGGCAGCGGGAATGCGTTCGAGATGGCTGATGATCCACAGATTTGCCGAGTCATACGGCCGGCCGGAAAGAGACAGACCGAAATAGGCTTCGATGACCCGCAATTCGGTGGTGCCGTCGACCAGCAGTTCGTTGCTACCGTCAGTCTTGAGCAGCGCCTGGGTGTCAGGCGGTGCTTCGTGGTCATCGTAGATGTCGCCGACCAGTTCTTCAAGGACGTCCTCGAGCGTGAAAATGCCGCGCAGTGCGCCGAACTCATTGACCACCACCATCAGCCGCTCCTTGTCGGCCTTCAGCACCTCCAGCAGACTGTCGACCGGTTGGTTGGGAGGAACGAACAGCGGCTCACTGCCGACCTCGCTCAAGGTCTTGTCAAGACCGCCCTGCGCAACCTCGCCGAGGATCGCCTGCAGCGTGACGACCTGATTGATTTCGTCCGGATTTCCCGAGTGCAGCGGGATCCGGTAGTGCGAACTGGCAATGATCTCGTTCAAGGCATCGCGGATGCTGCGATTGCCGTCGAGCGAGAAGATGTTGTGGCGATGCACCATGATGTCACTGGCGCGCAGCGTGCTGAAGTCGAAGATCCGCCGGATCATCTGGTGTTCGCCGGCTTCGATCGATCCCTCCCGGGTGCCGTGCGCAGCCAGCGCGATCAACTCGGTGTCGGTTACCGTGGGGTCCTTCGGCGGGCTGGAGAAGCTGTGCATCCAGTGGATGAGTTTTTCCAGAGCCCAGACCAGGGGAAACAGCAGCTTGCCAAGAATTTCCAGGGGAGCCGCCGCCAGCAGCGCCATCACGATGGCGTAGCGCGAGGCGTAGGTCTTCGGGGTGATTTCGCCAAAGATCAGCAGCAGCAGGGTGATCGCTCCCACCGCCAGGCCCGGACCCAGATGGCCGAAGTGCTCGGTCGCGACCACCGTGGCCAGCGTCGCGGCCCCGGTGTTGACCAGGTTGTTGCCGATCAGAATGATCACCAGCGTGCGGTTGAGGTTGTTCTTCATCCGGTGCAGGGCCCGGGCACCCAGCCGCTGTTCCTTGAGCAGCGATTCGGTCCGTGCCCAGGACAGCGAGGTGATGGCGGTCTCCGATCCCGAGAAGAAGGCCGAGAGCAGCAGCATGATGACTAGCAGGAAAGCTTCAAACACGGCGCGATGGCATCCAGAATGAGTCGGGTTCCGGCCTAGCCGGCCCGAGGGGGGAAGTGAACGAGGAAGAAGGTTGTCCGGTGTTGATACACCAACCACGGGAGGAGCGCAATATTCGCCGTCGTTCAGCCGCGGGACGTTGAAGGGCGCCAAGCTCGGGGAGTGCTGGAGGGTCTGGTGACGGGTGGCGGCGAGCCGAAGAACTGCTGCTTCAGAGCGAGGCGTACCAATTCCCTACGCCCGATGGCTGGTTTGACTTTGGCATCAAGCTGTCTGATAATCGGTCGCCGTGCAAGAAAGCATGGGAAATCATTCATTTCGATGACTGCTCTTAACGGCGCCGAGATCGCGACTGGCTTGACGGCGTGGCCGCCAGGAGTTTCGCCACGTGGCTCCTTTCGGTTCCGGTCCGCTCACGCCACGCCAAATGCGCTGCCGCTGGTCGTTCGGCAACAGCGTCAAATCTGACTCGAGGGTTGAACAATGGATCCAGCACTCTGGATAGAGCTGGTGGTTTTTGTCGTCCTGCTGGGGTTTTCGGGTTTCTTTTCAAGCACCGAAACCTCGCTGTTCTCATTGAGCTCGTTCCACATCGATCAGATGCGCAGCGCCAAGAACCCGCGCATCGAACTGATCGAACGTCTGCGAAGCGAGCCCAGGCGCCTCATCGTGACCATCCTGATCGGCAACGAGTTTGTCAACGTTTCGGCGTCCGTCATCTCGGCGGCGGTGATCATCCATCTCTTCGGTGCGGAAAACGAGATGATCAACCTGCTGGTGATGGTGCCGATCCTGCTGCTGTTTGGCGAGATCACCCCGAAGGTTCTGGCGATTCGCAACAACGTGGCGTTCGCGACATTCCAGGCGCGTCCGATTGCTCTTTTCGCGCGGCTGATCACGCCGCTGCGCGAAGTGATCCGCCACATCGCCGAGTTCTTCATTACCCTGCTCGTCGGCAAGCAGCGCTCGCAGGGCAACCTGGTTACCGAGGACATGATTCGCACCCTGGTCATCGACGCTGTCGGCGAGGGCGCTCTGGACAGCCAGGAAGCGCACTACATCGAAAAAATCTTCGACTTCGGCAGCAAATCGTTGCGCGACATCATGCGGCCACGTTCGGACATCGAGTTCCTGTCAGCGGACCTGTCGGTGCCGGATCTGATCGCCGCGATCAAGTCCAGTCGCCAGTCGCGCTATCCCGTCTTCCGGGAACGCCGCGACGCCATCCTGGGCATTCTGCACACCCGCGACCTTCTCGGTGTCGACCTGGCCAAGCTGGAGCGCGATCCGCACGCCCTTCGCAAGCTGCTGCGACAGCCGAATTTCTTTCCCGAAACGAAGCCGGCGGTCGAGTTGTTCCACACCTTCAGGCAACGCAAGTTGTCCTTCGCGCTGATCGTCGACGAGTATGGTGGCGTCACCGGCCTGGTGACCATGGAAGACCTGCTCGAATGCGTGTTCGGCGAGATTGCCAGCCCGTCGGATATCGAAGTCCCTGACCGGCATCTGCTCAGTCAGTTCGACGATGGCCGCCGCCTGATCGACGCCGGCATGGCTCTCGACGAGTTCAACCAGTTGTTCCGGGTGGAAATCGTCAGCCGCGACGCCGAGACCATCGCCGGCGCATTGCTCGATGCCTTCGGCGAGCTGCCGGCGACCGGCGCGGCAATCGTCCTTTGCGGCATCAAGCTGACCGTCGAGAGTGTCGAGCAGAACCGCATCACGCGCGTCCTGGTCGAGCCGCCGAAGGAAGCGATCGG
>ERZ761602.3607-NODE-3607-length-21581-cov-4.345210_pt1 | contig 21581 bp, 18 predicted proteins | sample MGYA00512165_ERZ761602 | MGnify/ENA primary metagenome ERZ761602 (study PRJEB28899, sample SAMN02445085) | bioreactor sludge metagenome | biome: EBPR sludge; isolation source: Thorneside wastewater treatment plant | place: Australia: Brisbane, Thorneside...
CCTGCACACTCTGCTCGATCGCTGTGAGCTTGGTGGTGATCGGCGCGACGGCCGGCTGGTTCTTCGAGCGCCGGGCGGCGCGGGCGCGGGGGGCGGAGCCGGCCAAGCGGCTGGGCGTGCTCGTCGCCTCCGGCTTCATCGTCGGCGAGAGTCTCTTCAATGTCGCGCTGTCGGGCATCATCGTGGCGTCCGGCACGGCCGAACCGTTCGCGCTCTCCAGCCCGCCGGGCGAGATGCTGGCGATGGGCCTGGCGGTCGCCGCCGCGGCGGCGGCGGTCGCGGCGCTCTATGCCTGGTGTCGCCGGGCGGCGGCGGCGATCCCGCGCGACTGACGCCGGGCGTCAGTGCGAGAGCAGCAGGTTCGGACCGTCGGTGGCGGCGAGGAAGCTTCGCGTCGCGCCCCCGAACAGGGTCTCGAACAGCCGCCAATGCCCGTAGGCGCCGCTGACCAGCAGGTCGGCGCCCTGCGTCCTGGCGGCGTTGAGCAGACATTCGCCTTCGGGGCCGTTGCCCTCGGCGATCATCACGGCCGACGTGGTGATGCCATGCAGCGCGAGATATTGCGTCAACCGCTCGGGCTTGGCGGCATCGCTGAGCAGCGCCTTGAGGCCGCCTTTGCACTGGACGACGGCGACCCTCTTCGCCTGGCGCAGCAGCGGCAGGGCGCTGCGCACCGCGCGTCCGGCTTCCGGGCTGCCGTCCCAGGCGATGGCCGCCGTCCCGTTCAGCGCTTCGACCGGGCGGCGGGCCAGCAGCACCGGGGCGCGGCCGTTGAGCAGCAGTTCGGCGAACGCCCCGGCGTCGGCGACGTCCCCGCCGGTCGCCGCCTGTCCGCTGACCACGAGGTCGGCGAGGGACACGGCGTTGGCGATGCGGATCTTGAGGGCGTCGGGCAGCGGCTCGACCACGACCCGGCCCGAGTCGGGTCCGTCGCCCGATTTCAGGCCGGCGGCCAGGGCGACCGCGCGGGCCTCCTCGACGATTGCCGCATGGGTGGCGGCGCGCGCCTCGATCAGGCCGTCATAGACGTCCTGGGGAATGATCGCGCCGGTTTCCGAGCCCAGCGCGGCGAGCTGGCCGACAAGGTCGGGCAGGACGGGGAGGACGCGCACCATGGCGCGGCCGCCCTGGGCCAGCGCCGCCGCGGCCTGAAGGGCCGGTCGGTCGCTGGCGTCGCCGCAGGCAATGGCCAGAATCGATCGGTACATGGCATGCCCCCCTTGCGGCCTTGCGGCCCGCCTCAGGAGTGAGCGGCAAAGGACCGCGGCGCGCTCTTGCGCAGCGCGGCGGCCGGGACGCGGGGCGCCGGACCTGCCTCGTCGTCCGGCAGGGCGCCGTCCGCCAGGTCGGCAAGCATCTGCCGGTTGACGATCGCGACATCGTGCGGACCGTTGAGCGCGATCCAGCAATTGCGAGTGAATTCGGTGAAGGTCCGGCTGACCGTTTCGACGGTGAGGCCGAGATAGTCGGCGATGTCGTAGCGCGACATCGGCAGCCGGACGCGCCCGGCGCCGGCCTCGCGCCGCTCCGTCCAGAGCAGGAAGCCGGCCAGCCGCTCGGCGGCGGTGCGCAGGCCGAACAGCAGGATCCGGGCCTCGGCGGCCGCGAGGGCGCGGCCCAGCATGTCGCGCAGCCGCGCATGGGCCGACAGGTCGTCCTCGGCGGCCGCTTCCAGGCGCCGGCGCGGCCAGCGCACGAGGACGGTCTCGGTGACCGCCTCGGCCGTCACGCGGTGGCGGGCCCCGCCTTCCACGCCCAGCGCGTCGCCGTCGAAGAAGAAGCCGGTCAGCTGGCGGCGTCCGTCGCGATTGAGGTGGGAGGTCCGCACGACCCCGCTTTCGATCTCGAACCAGGCATCGCTGTCCTCGTCCTGGCAGAAGATCGTCGCGCCGCGCGGCACCGTCACGCGCGCCCCGTCGCAGCCGCAATGCCGGCCCGGTGTGGTGTTGGGAAGGATAATCAGTTCGCCCATGACCCGCTCCTCACGTTCGATGGGCGCAACAGGCCACGATCCGGGCGCGGGCAAAATTCGTAAGAATGCCTACGCAATTCCCCGTAGGCCGTATATGGGTCGGTCAGGACCCGGAAACGGCTGGATTCGGCCGGGAGCGAGAGGGACTCAGAGGGCGCGGGATGGCAGCACCGCAGCAGGACGAACTGGACGCGGCCGACGCGCTGGCGCGGCTTCGGGCGATCGCCGAGACGGTCCCCGATGCGATGATCGGGATCGACGAGCGCGGCGTCATGGACAGCTTCAGCACCCAGGCCGAACTCATGTTCGGCTGGACGGCGGCGGAAGCGATCGGCCGCAACGTGACCTTGCTGATGCCCGAGCCGCATGCCGCGCGGCACGATACCTACATCGAACGCTACATGCGCACAGGCGAGGCCCGCATCATCGGCCAGCGCCGCGCGCTTCTGGGCCGGCGCAAGGACGGCACGACCTTTCCGATCGAACTCTCGGTCGGCGAGGCGCGGATCGGCGAGCGCCGGGTCTTCATCGGCTTCGTCCACGACGTCTCGCGCGAGCAGAGATCCGAACGGCGGGCGGCCGACCTGGAGGCCGAGCTGATCCATGTCTCGCGCCTCTCGGCCATGGGCCAGATGGCCTCGACCGTGGCGCACGAACTCAACCAGCCGCTGGGCGCGGCTGAGATCTTCGCCGCCGCCGCGCTGCGCCGCCTGCCGCCCGACCCGACCGGCGATCTCGCCAAGGCGGCCGCCGCCATCGTGCAATGCGGCGAGCAGGTCAAGCGCGCCGGGCAGATCCTCAAGCGGCTGCGCGAATTCGCCTCGCGGCGCCAGAGCGAGCGCAAGCCCGAAAGCCTGCGCAAGGTGATGGACGAGGCGATGGCTCTGGCGCTGATCGGGGCGGGCAGCGAAAACCTGGAGATCGCCATCGTCAATACCGCACCGGCAAGCGTGCTGATCGACCGCATCCAGATCCAGCAGGTCGTCGTCAACCTGATCCGCAACGCGATGGAAGCGATGGCCGGCCTCGCCGCCAAGCGGCTCGACGTCGCGCTGACCACCACCGCCGACGGCGAGGCGCAGATCTCCATCGCCGACAACGGCCCCGGCTTCGACGCCGGCGTGCGGCACGATCTCTTCACGCCCTTCGTCACCACCAAGCGCGACGGGCTCGGCATCGGGCTGTCGATCTGCCGCACCATCGTCGAAGCCCATGGCGGCTTCATCTGGGCCGAGAAGCGGCCCGAGGGCGGCGCCGTCTTCAGCTTCACCCTGCCGCGCGCGCCGGACGGCGAGGCGGCCGCATGAGCGCCGCCGCCGTCCACATCATCGACGACGACGCGGCGATGCGCGCCTCGTTGAGCGCGCTTCTGGAGATCGAAGGCTACGAGGTCACGGCCTTCGCCGACGGCCTCTCGTTTCTCGCGGCCGCGCCGGCGCTGAAGGCCGGCTGCGTGCTGCTGGACATCCGCATGGCGCCTCTCGACGGCCTGGCGGTGCTGTCCCGCCTCAGGGACCTGCGCGACGATCTGCCGGTCGTGATGATGACCGGCCATGCCGACGTTGCGCTCGCCGTCCGCTCGATGAAGGCCGGCGCGGTCAATTTCATCGAGAAGCCGTTCGGCGCCGAGACGCTGATCGATTGCGTCGCGGAGGCGCTGGCGGTCGAGCGGCATCGCGCCGAGGATCGCGCCCCCGCGCTCGAGGCGCGCCGCCGGCTGGAGCGCCTGACCGAGCGCGAGCGCGAAGTCCTGATGGCGCTGGTGGAGGGCATGCCCAACAAGGGCGTCGCCCAGGCGCTGGGCATCTCGCCGCGCACGGTGGAGGTCCATCGCGCGCGGCTGATGGAGAAGCTGGGGGTCTCCAGCATCGCCGAAGCGGTCCGGATCGCGCTCGCGGCCGCCGGCTAGGGCATCGTCCGAAGAAGCGGATGCCGGGTCTTCGGAAAGGTGCTGCTCAATCAAGGACCTGGAGCCTCGTTCCGATTCCATCGGAACGGAAACGGCTCTAGGCCCGGCCGAAGGGCAGCATTCCCGGCGGCAGTTGATCGAGCGTGCGCTCGAGCACGCTGCGCGGCACCTTGCGATCGATCACCGCCAGCACGGCCCGGGCCGCGCCCTCGGCATCGGTCACGAAGAACGCGCCGAGCCGGGCGCCGACATCCTCGGCGAAGGTGTGGCCCGGATCGTTGCGCAACGGCGGCGCACCCAGCTGCCAGTTCTCGACGAGCGCCCCGCGCAGGGCGAGCGGCAGTTCGCCGGCGAAGGTCAGCGCCGCCTGGGGCGGCAGGTGGTCCCGCAGCGACTGAAGGACGGCGCGCGCGGCGGCATAGGCGTCCTGCTTCTCGCCGCCGCCCAGTTCACGTGCAATCGCCTTGAGCCAGGCGTTGGTCTCCTGAACGGAAGCGTCAACGATTGGCATTCTTCCGGACATGCTCGACAATCCGTCACAACTGGCCGGCAGACTAGAGAGGCCGGGGGTGGACTCATTGACGTAGGTCAACCCGCCGGGCGGCATGCTGTCGCGCCCGCTTGAGCGATCTCAAGGCGGCGGGGCGCGGTGCCGGCAATGTGATGGCGTCCTTCCAAGGAGAGAGACGATGACGGCGACCATGCGCGCGGCGACCTTTCGCCTGCCCGGCACGATTCGGATCGAGTCCAAGCCCATTCCCGAAATCGGGCCGAACGACGCGCTCGTGCGGGTGACCACGACGACGATCTGCGGCACCGACGTGCACATCCTCAAACGCGAATACCCGGTCGCCGACGGGCTCACCATCGGTCACGAGCTGGTCGGCGTCATCGAGCGCCTGGGCAGCGCGGTCGAAGGCTACGAGGTCGGCCAGCGGGTCATCGCCGGGGCGATCACGCCGAGCGGCCAGAGCAACGCCAGCCTCTCGGGTTTCGCCAGCCAGTGCGGCTGCGGCGCCCGCCACGGCTGGAAGGCGATGGGCGGCTGGCGCTTCGGCAATACGATCGACGGCACCCAGGCCGACTATGTCCGCGTGCCCGACGCCGCCGCCAATCTCGCGGTCATCCCGGACGGCCTGACCGACGAGCAGGTGCTGATGTGCCCCGACATCATGTCGACCGGCTTCTCCGGCGCCGAGAGCGGCGAGGTGAAGATCGGCGACATGGTGGCGGTGTTCGCGCAAGGCCCGATCGGCCTCTGCGCGACGGTCGGCGCGCGGCTGCGCGGCGCCTCGAAGATCATCGTCGTCGACGGCATGCCCGAGCGCCTCGCCATGGCCCGCAGGCTGGGCGCCGACGAAACGCTCGATCCCGCCAGCCCCAGCCTGATCGACGACATCCTGGCGCTGACCGACGGGCGCGGCGTCGACGTCTCGATCGAGGCGCTGGGGACGCAGGCGACCTTCGAGGCCTCGCTGCGGGTGCTGCGGCCGGGCGGCACGCTCTCCAGCCTCGGCGTCTATTCGCAGGATCTGAAGATCCCGCTCGACGCCTTCGCCGCCGGCCTCGGCGACCACACGATCCGCACCACGCTCTGCCCCGGCGGCAAGGAGCGGATGCGCCGCCTGATGGACGTGCTGGCCGCCGGCCGCGCCGATCTGCGCCCGCTGGTCACGCACCGCTTCAAGCTGGACGAGATCGAGGCGGCCTACGAGCTGTTCGCGGCGCGCCGCGACGGCGTTCTGAAGGTGGCGATCACGCCTTAGGGGCGGTGCGCCCGCCGCGCCGTCGCCGCCAGTCCGGCGACGGCGGCGATGCCGCCCGCGATCACCGCGATGTTGTAGTAGGCGCCGACCCGGTTCGCCGGATCCTCCCACAGATAGGCGACGAAGCCGATGCTCGACCACACCATCGCGGCGCTGGCGGCGCAGAAGATCAGCGGGAAGAGCGGATAGAACGGCACCCGATAGGGCCGCGCCGCCTCGGGCCGGCGCAGGCGCAGGACGATCAGCGCGAGCCCCGACAGGAACATGAAGCCCCAGAAGACCGGCGCGGTGAAATTGACCAGCGCCTCGAAGCCATCGCGCGTCGTCGAGCCCCAGGCGACGAGGCCGAGCGCGACGAGGCTCTGAGCCAGGATGGCGCGCAGCGGGATGCCGCGCGCCGCGTCCCAGCGGCCGATCGCCGCGAGCTGCGGCCAGTCATGCGCGGCGGCATAGGTGGTGCGCGCCCCGACCACGATGGTCGCGTTGATCGAGGTGACGGTGGCGAGCGTCACCGCGACCGCGAGGGTGAGCGAGGCATAGGGGCCGAAGGCCTCGGCCATCAGCGCCGCGGCGGGCGCTTCCGAGGTCGCGAGGCCCTCCATGCCGAGGCCGCGCCACAGCGCCCAGTTGACGCCGAGATAGAGCGCCGTGATGAGCAGCGTCGAGATGACGAGCGCCTTCGCCATGCCGCGCCGCGCATCCTTCACTTCCGACGACATCGTGGCGATCTCGCTCCAGCCGCCGAAGGCGATGAGCACGAAGACCATCGCCTGGAAGAAGTCGGGCGGCGGCGCGGCGCCGGGCGGATCGAGCGTCGCGGGCGGCGCGCCGGTGGCGACCAGCACGAGGCCAGCCGTCACGATGACGACGACGCCGACGACCTCCAGCCCGGTCAGCGCATAGTCGACGCTTTCGGCGGCATACATGCCTTTGAGGTTCCACGCCGTCATCAGCGCGACCGAGCCGAAGGCGTAGAGCGCCGGGCCGTTCGGCCCCAGGTCGACGACCTCGTTGGCATAGACGCCCAGCACGAAGCCGAGCACGGCGAGCGAGCCGGTGTTGATGACCGCGAAGCGCGTCCAGGCGAAGACGAAGGCGAGGCCCCTGCCGTAGGCGGTCTTGAGGAAGTGATAGTCGCCGCCGGCGTTGGGAAAGGCGGTCGCCAGCTCGGCATAGCAGAACGCCCCGATCAGCGAGACGATCCCGCCCGCGATCCACGCCGCCATCAGCCAGGGGAACGAACCGGCATTGGCGGCGACGTCGGCGGGCGACTTGAAGATGCCCGCGCCGATCACCATCGCCACAGCCACCATCACCAGATAGGCGACCGAGACGTGGCGGACCGGCTGGGCGTCGAACGAGGGATCGCGGCTGGGGTCGCTCATCGTCCTAGTCTGAGCCGAGTCGGGGACGATGGCGCAAAGCCATTTTAGGCGCTCAGAACGAAACGCAGTCGAGGCCGTCCACGCGCATGACGGAGAGCTGATCGAAGCGGCGCTTGTAGGCTGCGCGGATCGCCTCGATCGCCGCCTCGGCCTCGGGCGAGGGGAGGTACCAGACGAGCAGCACCTTGGAGGTCAGGCGGACGAGCCCCTTGTCGGGGTGTCTCCACTGGCCGTAGGCGTCGAAGGCGGTAAGGCCGTCGGGGAAGCGCGGCGTCACCTCCTGCGCCAGGAAGTCGAGCCACTGAGCCTCGGAGACGCCGCTGCCGCCGTCCGCCAGCGCCTGGCCGAAGATCAGTTCGACCCGCGCCATGCGGCTGCCGCCCGCCGCGCACGCCGCAGGGGCGGCGACCGCCTCCGGCGGCGGCGCTGCGCAGGCGCCGAGCGCCGTCGCGAGCAGCCCCGCGGCGGCGATCCGGGCGCGCCTCACCACGAGGTGCGCACGCCCGCGTAGAGATAGCGCCCGTTCATCCCGATCGGCGACAGCACGTCATAGGGGAAGTTGCCGAAATAGAAGATGTCGCCGTTCGAGCGGTCCGGATAGGCGTCGAACAGGTTGGACGCGCCGGCGTAGAGATTGACGTTCTCGCTCGCCTGATAGCCGACCTCCAGATCGAACTGGAACTCCGCGCCGTAGGTCTGCTCGGGCTCGAAGCCGCCGCCGAAATTGAAGACGCGCTTGGCCTCGCCGTAGCGCGTGAGGCGGCCCAGCAGCGACCAGGTCTGGTCGGTCCAGTCGAGCGTGAGGATGATCTTGCTCTTGGGCGAGGCGTCCTCGACCGTGTTCGCCTCCTCGACGCCGATCACGGTCACGCCGGGGAAATTGCGGATCGCCGTGATCTCGGTCTCGGCATAGGAGACCGCGCCCGAGACGTTGAGCACGCCGTCGAGCACCTCGTCGAAGCGGTAGGTCGCCACGACGTCGACGCCGGTCGTCTCGGTATCGACCGCGTTGGTGAAGAAGTTCGCCGCCGTGATGTTGCGCGCCGCGAACAGCGCCTGCAGCGCCGGCGGAAGCGTCGCCGCATCGACGCGCTCGCTGAGCGTGATGCGGTCCTGCACGTCGATGCGGTAGCCGTCGATCGAGAAGCGGAAGGCGTCGCCCAGCGCGGCGGTGAAGCCGGCCGAATAGTTGACGGCGCTCTCGGCCTCCAGATCCGGGGCGCCGAGCGCCCGCGCCAGCGGATCGTCGACCTGGAGCGTCTGCACGCTCTGCAGGATGCCGCCCGGGCCGAACGACAGCGACGAGGTGCCGTAGCCGACCTGCACCAGAGACGGGGCGCGGTAGGAGTTGGAGATCGAGGCGCGCAGCGCGAGGCCTTCCGCGAATTCCCAGCGCAGCGCCGCCTTGCCGGCCAGCGTGTCGCCGAAGTCGGAATAGTCCTCGTAGCGGCCCGCGACGTCGAGCAGCAGCGTCTCGGAGAGCTGGAGCGACAGCTCGGCATAGGCGCTGAGCACGTCGCGCGAGATGTCGCGCGTCTCTTCCGGACGCAGCCCGCCGCCCGCCTGGGCGCCGACTGCGAGGCCGACAAAGGGTCCGGCGGCATAGGAGGCCGGCTCGCCCGCCTCGCTGCGGAAGCCCTCGTTGCGGTACTCGGCGCCGAAGGCGAAGGTCGCCGGCTCGGCAAGGCCGACATCGAAGGTGCGCGTGACGTCGAGATTGGCGGTGAACAGCTCGACCTCGTAGGCGCCCGTGAAGAACGTGCGCGGGCTGGTCGGGCCAAGCGAGGGGTTGAGCGAGTTGCGCACGCCGGCCTCGAAGCGGTTGTGGCCGTAGTTCAGGCTGGTGTCCCAGGTCCAGGCGCCGGCCTCGCCGCGCAGGCCTGCCGTCGCTGCGTAGTCCTCGTTGTCGCCGGTCGTTACGGGACGGTAGCCGAGCGGATAGACGCTGAGGATGTTGGCCGAGCTGACCGGATAGCGGAAGAAGCCGGTGCCCTCGGCGTTGCGCTGGCCGTAGGTGCCGAAGGCATAGGCCTCAATGCCGTCGCCGACCGGGGCGGCGGCGTTGAACCACAGGTTCAGGTCCTCCGAGCCGCCGTCGCCGGGCGCGAAGTTCACCTGCCCGCCGACCAGCGGGATGTTCGCCGGATCCTCGAAGAACGGCACTTCGTCGAAGCCGCCGCGGCGGGTCGGCGCGCGGTCGCGGTACTCGATGCCGGCGCGCAAATAGGCGCCTTCGATGCCCAGCGGCACGCCGATCTCGCCCTGCAGCACCCAGGTCTCGCCGTCGGTGAGGTCGGCGCCGGTCGGGTCGAAATGCGTCGTGTGGATGCCGTAGGAGCCGTTGACTTCGATGCCCTCGGGGGCGTCGTCGAGAATGACGTTGATGACGCCGGCGATGGCATCCGAGCCATATTGCGCGCCGGCGCCGTCGCGCAGCACCTCGATGCGCTTGATGGCGCCCGACGGGATCGCGTTGAAGTCCACCGGCGCGGTGCCGCGGCCGGTCTTGGACTCGACCGTGGTGATCGAGGTCGTGTGGCGGCGCTTGCCGTTCACCAGCACCAGCACCTGATCGGGGCTGAGGCCGCGCAGCTGGGCGGGACGCACCAGGTCGGCGCTGCCGGAGTTCGACTGGCGCGGGAAGTTGAACGAGGGCACGAGATTCTGCAGCGCCTGGCCGAACTCGCCGCCGAGCGCCCCGGCCCGGGCGATGTCCCCGGCCGAGATCACGTCCACCGGGACCGGCGTGTTGACGGCGGTGCGGCCGCGGGCCCGCGAGCCGGTGACGACGACTTCCTCCTCGCCGGCCGGTGCCGCGTCCGCGACCGGTGCGGCGTCTACGACGGGCGCGTCCTGCCCCAGCGCGGGCGGCGCGGCGATCAGCGCGGCGGCGGCGACGCCGGTCAGCGCGGCGATCTTCAAGGTCTGCGAAATCATGGAGGCCCCCTTCGAATCCGGAAGCGAGCGGTCTAACCGCCGACAGGCCTGGTGTGCAACGCAGCATTCCCACGGCCTGACTTAACCGACACTTCAGCCGGCAGGTGTCACGCGGACGTGAGGGGCCGCCCGGCGCGGCGTCAGGCGCGGAAGCGGCCGGGCGCGACTTCGGCGGCGGCGAGGCCGAGATCGGCGAGGTCGGACGGGACACCGCGCCCCAGCGCCAGCGAAGCCCCGAGCCGCCCCATCGCCGGGGCGGTCTGGATGCCGTAGCCGCCCTGGCCGACATGCCAGAAGAAGCCCTCTGCGCCGCCGTCGAAGCCGATGGCGGGCGTGCGGTCGGGGGTGAAAGTCCTCAGCCCCGCCCAGCTCACCAGCACCCGCGAGACGGGGAGCGAGGCCGCCGTCTGCATGCGGTCGATGGCGACGGCGATATCGAGTTCGTCGGGATGCGCGTCGCAGGGCGGGCTCGGCGTCTCGTCGGCGGGCGAGACGAGGATGCGGCCCGCGTCGGGCTTGAAGTAGAACCGTTCGTCGATGTCGATGATCGCCGGGCCGTCCTGCCAGCCATCGGCCTCAGGGCCGGGCACCAGCGCCACGGTCCGCCGCATGGGCTGAAGGCCGAGCGGCGCGACGCCGAGGGCGGCGGCCACGCGGTCGCCCCACGCGCCCGAGGCATTGACGACGACCGGCGCGCTCAGCGTTTCGCCGCCCGCCTCGAGATGCCACAGCCCGGCGCGGAAGGCCCCGGCGGTCACGCACGCGTTGCAGCGGACCGTGCCGCCGGCCGCGCGCACCCGGCGCAGACAATGCTGGTGCAGCGCATCGACATCGAGATCGTAGGCGTTCAGCTCGGCGACCGCCGCCGCGACGTAGCCGGCGCGCAGCAGCGGGGCGGCCGCCAGCGCTTCGGCGGCGGTCATCCGGCGCGACGCCGAAGCGACGTCGGGCAGGGCGGCGAAGGCCTCCAGCCGCTCCATCTGGTCGGCGCGGGCGATGTGGAGGCATTGGCGCGGCCGGGCGAAGCGGCCGTTCTCGGCCAGGATCGCCGGCCGGCTCGCCCGGGTCAGGGCGCGGATGACGGTATTGCCGTAGATCTCGGAATAGAGGGCGGCGGAGCGCCCCGTCGCATGCCGGCCGGGCGCGTCCTCCTGTTCCAGCACGAGGACCTTCGTTCCGGCGGCGAGTTCGGCGGCGAGCGACGCGCCCGCCATGCCGGCCCCGACCACGATCACGTCATACTCCGTCACGCGCGGCTCCTGCGGGGTTCATGCGGTGGCCGCGATAGCTAGCAAGCCGCCTCGCGCCTTGCCATGCGAAAACGGCGACGGACTGGCGCCGCGTTGCGGGGACGCGGCGCGCGACTTAGGCTGGGCATCGCTCGGCCCGCCGCGCGGCCTGCATGGAGGCAGGATGAAGCGACCCGAACGCCCGCGCCGTCACCCGGCGCTTCCGGCGCAACGCCCTTCGCGTCGACATGGCCGCGCCGTCGCGGCATGGCTGCTGGCGGCGCTCTCCGGCGGTGCGTGGGCGGGCGATGCGGCGCCCGTCCCCGGCGGGGCGGGAGAAAGCGCGTCGCAGGCCGTTGCGCCGTGGATGGTCGGCCGGTTCATCGGCACCAATGACGGCTACGAAGGCCACATCGCCGAGTTGCAGATCTCGCATAGCGGCCACGTCATTGCCGTGATCGACGGCCGCGAAGCCCTGACGGGGCAGATCCGTGGCGACCGCCTCTTTGTCGAGACCTTCGAGTTCATCGTCACCCGGACCGACGAGGGGCTGAGGACGCAGCAGGTCGGGGACGACGGCAATGTCGTCTACTACACGAGGATGTAGGCGCAGCGCCGGCGGATTGGCACCAGGCTATTCCATCGGATGCCAGTCGAGCGCCGTCAGCACCGCGTCGGGCGGGATCGACGCCGGATCGATCGTTCCTTCGGCCGTCGCCGTCACCGCGCGCGGCGGGGCGAAGACATAGGTGACGGAAGCGAGGTCCGCGGTGCAGGCGACGCGCATCCCGCTCTCGCCGGGGCGCGGGAAGCAGGTGAGCGCCGCCGGATCGGGCAGGGCGGCGAACGCCGCCGCGCCGAGGACGAGGCCGTTCGCATCGGCGATGCCCGCCCCGGTCGCGGCGATGTGGCCGACATGGCCCTCCAGCGGCTCGATCCGCATGACCTCGCCGCCATTCGCCCGCACGACGATGACGCGCGCCTCGCCCGCCGCTTCCTCGGCAAGTTCGAAGCCGGGCAGGGCGGCGGCGAGCGCCGAAGTCTCGAACGGCGTTGCGCCGGTGATGCCGTTCACGTCCGCCGCGCCGACGACGATGACCCCGGCCTGCGGCGGCTTGGGCCTGAGCGCGGCGAGCCGGGCGCGCGCCTCGGCGGCGTGCGGACCGTCCGGATAGCGGCCGAGATAGGTGTCGAACGGCCCCGCCTCGCCGCGCGTCGCGGCGATGGTCCAGTAGGCGTCCTCCACCGGATCGGCGGGGGCGGCCAAGGCGGCGCCGCAGAGCGCGAGCCCGCTGAGGGCGGCGGCGAGGCGGCGTGTCGTTTTCATGGCGCTGCGTTCCATGTGCCCTCTTCGTTGATCGTCACGTCGCGGCCGGCGAAATTGCCGAGCGTCCAGGTACCGGAGAGCGCGCCCCCGGCAAGGTCGCCGGTCAGCTTGCCGAGCACGACCTCGCGGAAGCGCATCCGCCCCGGCGGACCCGACCAGGCGACGCCGCCGAAATCGTCGGAGGTCAGGCGGCCGGTCGCCGGATCGAGCGTGCCGGTGAACCACGCTTCGAGCGCCAGCACATCGTCGCCTTCGCCGCGGCGGCCGTGGAAGACGCCGCTGACCTTGGTGCCCGTCACGTTGACGACGATGCGCCCGCCCAGCCAGTCGCCGGCGAAGCGGCCCTGGTACTGGGTGTCCCAGAAGGGCGCGGTGTCGTGCTTTGAGGCGAGCATCAGCTCGGCGACGAGGCCGTCAGGGCCGATGATGCGCACGGCGGCGCCCTGGATGTCGCCGCCGACCTTGATGATGCGCTTGACGAAGCAGCCGGCGCAGATCGTCTCTCCGCCGCTCGCGTCGCTGGCGATCAGCGGGTCGGTGTTCGCCCAACCGGCGCTGTAGGGTCCGGCGGGCCGCACCTCGAAGACGATGCCGGCAAGCGGCGCCTCGGTACGGTTGACGATGTGCAACTCGTGCCGCGTCCACCCGCCGCCACCGCGCGACATGGTCCGCCAGACGATAGGGCCGCTCTCGCCTCGCTCGGGGCTGAAAGCGGCGAGCGGAATGAAGTCGGCTTCGCCTCCGGCGTCGGCGGCGGGCGCGCCGCCGCAGAGTTCGGCGACCAGCGCGTCGGACGGGCGCGCCGGAATCCACTCCGGCGCGGGGATGAGCTTGCCCTGCCAGGCGGCGCAGATCTCGGTCGTGCGGGCCTTCCGCTCGGCGTCGCGCCGGGCGATGAAGCGCTGCTCCGCCTCCCATTTCGCCAGGCGCTTTTGTTTCTCTCGCGCCGCGCGGTCGTCTTCGACGGCCTGCGCCGCCCGGCCGAAGCGGTCGAGTTCTTCGGCGTGGGCGCGCTCCAGCGCCGCATAGGTGCGCTCCTCGCCGGTCAGGCCGTAGCGGTCGCACAGCACCTCGAAGCGGCGCTTGCCCTGCAGCATCTCCCAGAACATGCGCCGCAACTCGTCGGGCGTGTGGCCGCCGCCGGTCTGCTGGTCGATGAAGGTGAGGAGATTGGCGTTGTCCATCGTCGTCAGCAGCGCGTCGATCGAGGGATCGCCATAGGGGCGGTTCCATTCGTCCTCGCTGAGACGCTCGGAGAGCACCTCATAGGCGCTGGCGAAGCGCTCCGAGCCGAAATGCTCGATCGCCCAGCCGCCGAGGCTCTCGCCCGCCTGGGCCAGCGCATACCACTGGCCGATCACCGGGATCGCCCCGATCGCCTTGCCGCTGACATGCTCCACCGCCGCCTTCGCCGCCCCGGCATAGTCGCCGGTCAGCAGCAGGCGGCCGATCTCGATCCGGTCGCGGATGTCGAGATAGGTGCCCAGCGTTTCGGGCGACCAGCCGGTGAGGCCGGAGAGGAAATTGTCGGCGAGCCCGGCGTGATCGACATCGACGGTGAAGGCCGGCGGCTGCGGCGGCAGGGCGGGCGGCGGCTCGGGCGGCCCGGCCGCGAAGGCGGGCAAGCCCGCGGCAAGGGCACAGAACCAGACGGACACGGCAACGCATACGGCGCGCAGCATGGCGCACTCCCCAGCCCAGAGCCTGTCCTTCCCGCGCCCTCTCTAGACGACGCGCGCTCCCGCGAGAAGTGCGATCGAGCGCCGCTCGCCGGCGCTGCCGCAGGGGCAGTCCTGCCGCCCCTGCGCCGTAACGCCGTGCGGCGTTCAGAGGCGGCGCGTAGCCGCAGCCTCCTGCACCATGGCCGGGAACGGCGCGAACATGTCCTGCATCAGCTTGGCGATCTGGGGATCGGTCGTCTCCGGCGTGCCGCCCGGAACCGGCGGCTCGGGCGCATATTCCGCCTGAAGCCGCAGCGCCTGGGCATAGCCGGCGCCACGCAGCGCCGCGACCAGCGCAAGCGCGAAGTCGAGGCCCGCCGAGACGCCGGCGCCGGTGATGACATTGCCGTCGGTGACGACGCGCTCGTTGACCGGGATGGCGTCGAACATGGAGAGCGCCTCGCGACCGGCCCAGTGCGAGGTCGCCCGCTTGCCCTTCAGCAGGCCCGCCTGTCCGAGGATCAGAGATCCGGTGCAGACGCTGGTCACGTACTTCGCCCGCGCCGCGCGATCGACCATGAAGTCGATCGTCGCCGTGTCCTTCATCGCGTTCAGCGTGCCCTGAAGGCCGCCGCCGGTGAAGAGAATGGTCAGGTCCTTCGGGCAGTCGGCCATCGTGACGGTCGGCGAAATCGCCAGCCCGAGATCGCTGGCGACCGGGGAGAGATCCGCGCCGTTGGTCACCAGATGAACCGTCGCCCCCATCATGCTGGCGAAGAAGAAGTGCGGGCCGACGAGATCGAGCGCGGTGAAGCCCGGATAGAGCAGCATCGCCACCACCTCCGAGCCGTACATCTGGAGATCGGGCGCCGTGCCCAGCGCGTCATGGGACTCCTGGGTGCCGATCCGTTCGTTGGGGTCTGCCGCCATGGCGCGCTGAAGCGCCATCATCGGCGCCAGCGCGGCGGCGGCGCCGATCCCCGCAAGAAGCGTGCGTCGTGTGCTTGTCATGCGAGTTGCTCCTCAGAAGTTGGCTTTGAGCGTGATGAAGGCGGACAGAGGCTGGACCGGCGCGACCACGGCGCGGGCCAGGTACTGGTAGGGAACGAAGGCATCGCTGTCGGTCAGGTTGACGACGGACAGCGACACGGCCGCCGGACCGAAATCGTAGGCGAGCTGAAGGTCGACCAGAACGTTGCCGTCGACCGCGACGGAGTTCGGTAGCGTCAGTTCCCTGCTCGACACGGCCGTCAGACCGAGACCGATCTCCAGTCCTTCGAGCGAGGGGCCCTGGAAGCGATAGCGGCCAGCCAGCCGCGCGGCGTGTTCGGGCACGCGGCGCAGCTTGTCGCCGACGGGAAGGGCGTTGTCCTCGGTGACTTCCGCGTCCGTATAGGCATAGCTGAACAGCAGCGAGAGCGACGGGTCGGGCTCGTACACCAGGTCCAGCTCGAGGCCCTGGGCCCGCTGCTCGCCGGTCTGGATCGACTGGAACGGGTTGAGCGGGTCGGGCGTGACGACGTTCTGGCGGGTGATCCGGTAGAGGGAGAGCGTGCCCGTCAGGCCGGGAACCGGCTCTGCGAACTTGAGACCGGCCTCCCAGGACTGCGACGTCTCGGGCTTGGGGTCGTCGACGCCGAACGCGGCGACCAGGCCCTGGAACCCTTCTGCATACCCGGCGAACAGGCTCAGGCCCTCGGCGACGCGGTAGGTGGCGCCGATGCGCGGCACGAGCCTGTAGGTGGTGCGGTCGCTGCCGATGAAGGTCGTGCCGAAGCTGTCATAGCGGCTGCGCACGTCCAGCTTGATCCAGCGCAGCCCGGCGGTGATATCGAGGCGCTCGCCCACCGCCATCTGGTCCTGGACATACAGCGCGATGGAGCGCAGGCGATCGCTCTGCACGTCCGAGAGGAACGGCGATGCGCCGAACGGCACATTGGTCGCGGCGTCGGCGTAGTCGACGAGGCCGATCAGGGCGAAGCCCAGCGCGGCGTCATAGTCGGTGCGGTCATAGTCCGCGCCGGCCAGAAGGGTATGGCCGGCGCCGAGCGCTTCGAACTTCGCTGTCATCGATGCGGAGAAGAAGATCTGATCGATCTCCGTCGGCAGGTAGGCGCTGGCGAAGCTGTAGGTCGTGCCCGCCAGCGGCGCGGCCGGGAACGGGAACGACCCGTACTCGTCGAACGTGCCGCGATAGAACCGGCCGGTCACCTCGGCGCTCAGGCTGTCGCTGAAGGCATGGCTGGCGCTGAACGATCCCATCGCGTTTTCGACGACGGTCGGCGGGGCGTCTTCCGCGCCCGCAAACGCGAACCGGTCGACAAGCGACCCGGAATTCAACGCGATCTCGGCGGGAAGCCCCGCATATTCCAGCTGCTCCAGCCGGTTGAACTGGCCGCGCAGGACGAGGCGCGTTCCGCGGGCGGGCTCCCAGGCGAAGATCGGAAACACCGACCAGGACCTGGAACTGACGACATCGATATAGCTGTCCGCTTCCTCGTAGCCGGCGATCAGCCGGGCTCCGGCGGCGGCGCCGAAAGGCACGCTGATGTCGCCGGTCGCGCCGTAGGTGTCGAAGCTGCCGGCGCGCGCCGTCACCTGTCCGCCGAACGAGGGGTCCGGCAAGGGCGAGACGAGATTGATGAGCCCGCCCAGCGGGGCGCCCGTGCCGCCGCCGTAGAGCGTGCTCGACGGACCCTTGGCGACTTCGATCCGCGCCACGCCGATCAGCGTCGCCGGATCGACCGTGGCGGTGGGAAGTCCGTAGGCGGGCAGGCCGTCGATGTAGTAGTTCGCGTTGAAACCGCGCACGAGCGGGGACTGAAGCACCGTTTCGAACGTGCTGGTGGGGGTGACGCCGGAGACGTTGGCGAGCGCATCCGACAGCGTGCGCAGGTCCTGGTCGTCGATCAGGGCGCGCGTGAGGACCTGGATCGACTGGGCGATCTTCTCGATCGGCGTGTCGGTCCGCGTGGCGGTCGCGGCGGTGGGTGCGGTGATGCTGCGCGATCCGGTGACGACGACCTCCTCCGAACCCGTGGCGGCCGGCGTCCAGGACTCCGACGGCGCGGGGTCTTCGGCGGGCGGAGGCGATCCGGGCGGGACGGCCTGGGCGAAGGCTGCGGCCGCAAGCGCGGTCGAGCAGGCGAGAATGTGCGCGATACGCTGCGCGATGCGATGCGATGACATGTGAGGTCCAGACAGGAATGGGGGCGCGGCCGCGCGTGGGACCTGCGCCGGAAGGGGCGGCTCAGACGATCAGGCTGGCCGACGGGGCGGGCCGCGCGGCGAATGCGGGTCGCGCCGGGCCGGTGCGAGAGCGGACGGCGTCTCGTCGATCCGGGCGACGCCCCGCGCGATGGCGATGGCGAGGCTGACGGCGGGCGCGGCGGGCGGCGGCGCCAGCGTCGCCAGGGCGGCGAAGGCGCAGGGTGCATGGACCGCGGCCATCGCGTCCTGCAGCGGCGAGCGCGGCGATCCGTCGGCGTCGTGCACCTCCAGCCCGTTGGCGGTGCACAGGACGATCGAGAAGGCGCCGTTCTCGACGGCGGGCATGAAGCCCTGCGGGATCAGGCTGCGGATGACCGCCGCGAACAACGCAAGGCCGAGCAGCGCGTCGCGCCACCCGAATCCTTGTGCAGGCGAGAGCCGCAGCCGGTTCATGACGCGCCAGCTAACGGCCATGTAGCGGGTCTGTCCAGACCGTGGGGGCGGCGGCGCTCCGCTTTCGTCAGGCATTGGCGCTGCTTGGCGGGCGGGCAACGGCCGCCAGCACGGCCTCGACGGCGACGATGAGCACCAGCGACGCGCCCAGCAGCGGGAACAGCAGGCCCAGGGCAACGGCGATCGCGATCACGCCGCGGCCGAGCCTGTAGCCGGGAACGGCCTGCATCGCGCTGGCCGCCGCCCCGGGGCGGCGGCGCCACCACATGGTGACCCCTAGCGCCACCGTCAGCACCAGCAGGATGCAGCCGGCCAGCATCAGGATCCTGTTGGGTTCGCCGAGCTGCCGGCCCATATGCGCCATGGTGCCGAACTCGACCACCCGTGCGAGCGGGCTGTACTCGTTCCAGCCGACGTTGCGCGTGATCTCGCCCGTCGCCGGATCGAGGTTGATCGTGCGCTGCTCCTGTGCCGCGTCGGGCACGTAGCTGAGCATGATCGTTCCCGCTTCGCCGGCCTTGGGCAGGAAAATCCGCAGACCGGCGCGGTCGATGCCGTTGGCGCCGGCGATCGCCATGAGGTCGTCGAGCCCCGGCGGCCGGGCGCTGGCGAGGCCGTAATCGTGGCCATGCGGGGCCTCCGCCGCATGCCTGATCGACCAGGGCACATCCCGCCCGGCCGCCTGCGCGTGACTGTCATGCGCGGGCTCGACGTGGCTCTCGAAGTTCGGCGACGGCGCGGTGACGCTCGACAATGTGCCGAGATCGGCGAGCTGCTGACCCCAGAATGTCGACCAGGGCAATCCCGACAGCACGAGGAAGGCCACGATCGCGGCGTTCCAGACAGCGGGCACCGCATGCAGATCGCGCAGCAGCTGGCGCCCGCGCGATCCGAGGCGCGGCACGAGGATCCCGCCCCGCCGCCCGCGCGGCCACCAGAGATAGATCCCTGTCGCCAGCAGGACGAGCGCCCAGCAGGCCGCCAGCTCAACGATGTATCCGCCGACCGGTGCGACGATGTCGCCGCCGTGGATGTCGGCGAGCACCTTCATCAATCGGAAGTCGGATGCGATCGAGCCGTTCACGGCGCCTGTCGCGGGATCGACGAACGCCGTCAGGGAGTCGCCGTCGGCGGGCTGGAGCCGCCATTCCGAGGCCCGGCCCTCGTAGGGCGGCAGCGAGACCTGGCGGATCTCGGCGCCGGGGAAGGCTGCCTCGACGGCCGTCTGCTGGCGCGAGAGCGGCATGGACGGCCCGGCCGAGCTGGCCACGAGATCGCCGTACCACAGGCTCTCGATTTCGTTCTTGTAGAGGTAGAGGCCGCCCGTCACCGCCAGCAATATCAGCACCGGCGCGACGAAGAGCCCTGCATACATGTGCCAACGCCACATGGTCCGATAGAGACCGGCGCGGTTCAGGCGGTCCTCTTCCATCTTTTCCTCCTAGAAGCTGCGCGAGATCGTCAGCGAGATCTGGCGCGGGTCGCCCGCGTAGACCGCGAACGCGTTTCCGCTTGCCGCGAAATAGCGCTCGTCGAAGACGTTCGTGGCGATGAGCGAGACACGGACGGCATCGAAGTCGTACGAGGCGCCCAGATCGACTGTCGTGTACGCCGGCAGCAGGATCGCACTGGCGTTGAGCAGCGCGCGCGACGAGTAGTAGTTGAGCCCGCCGCGCAGTTCGAGCGGCGCCGCCTCCGAACGCCAGGTGACGAAGAGCGAGGCGCTGTGCTTGGGCATGTCCGCGATGGCGCCGCCCTGATCGCCGTTGTTGCTCTTCGTCACTTCGCCGTCGAGATAGGCATAGCCGCCCTCGACGGTCAGTCCCGGCGTGAGCTCGAAGGCGCCTTCGAGTTCGAAGCCGCGCACCCGGACCTCGCCGGTCTGGATGCTGTAGTCGGGATCGACCGGGTCGGCCGTCAGGACGTTGGTGCGGCGGATCTGGAAGATCGAGGCGCTGAGCCTGACGCTTTCGCCCTGGTAGCGGAGTCCGAGCTCGCCCTGATCCGAGACTTCAGGCTCGAACGGCGAACCGTCGCGCGACAGCGAACCGGCCGAGCTCTCGATGTCGAAGCCCGTATTGTAGCCGCCATAGAGCGACAGGCCGCCGCCCAGGTCGTAGGTCGTGCCGAGCTGCCAGGTCCAGTGATCGACCCTGGTCGCCTCGTAGCCGTTGCCGAACGAGCGGATATTCGACCAGCGCAGGCCGGCGACGACGTTCCAGTCCGGCGTGAGGTCGATCACGTCCTGCGCGTAGAGCGACACGCCGTCGACATTGTACCGGTTGTCGAAGGCGAAGACGAAGGCGGGATCCGCCGCGCTGAAGGCATAGACGGGGTTGAGCGTATTGATGCTCGGCACCGCGGCCATGTTCTCCTGGTAGAACGAGCCGCGCTCGCGATCGTACTCGATGCCCAGCAGCAGGCTGTGGTTGATCGACCCGGTCGTGAACGTGCCGGACAGATCGAGCTGGGCGATCGTGTAGTGGTCGTCTTCATGGCCGTAGCGGCCGTTGCGGTTCACCGTCACGCCGTCCGCCTGCATGGCCCGCAGGCGGATCTGCCGGAACTCGGTCTCGAAGCCCGAGTAGGACAGGCGCGGGGTGAGCGTCCAGCCGCCGCCCAACTGGATGTCCGACCAGAACTGGACCAGCGGTGCCTGCGATTCCAGGCCGGAATGACGCGGTTCGCCGAGGAAGGTCGAGTGGTCGACTTCGCCGACGCCGTTGGAGACGATCGTGCCGATCACCGGCAGGCCGGGATTGCGCAGCGTCTTGCGCCTCTGCCACTCCATCACGAGATAGCTCGTGACGCTCTGGGACGGCGACCAGGTGAACGACAGGCCGAAGTTCTCGCGGTCCATGTCCATGAAGTCGATGAAGGTGCCCGAGCGCTCGATCTCGGCGGTAGCGCGCGCATAGAGGCCGGCCGATTCCGAGATCGGGCCGGTGACGTCGAAGCTCGCGACGAAGCGCTCGTCCGTGCCTGCCGTAAGCGATCCGCCCCAGCCGGGTTCCTCGCGCGGGCGCTTGGTGATGATCGAGATGATGCCGCCGACGGCCGACTCGCCATAGAGAACGGCCGACGGTCCCTTGAGAACCTCGATCCGCTCCACGTTGCTGAGCGACGAGGCATCGACGTCCTCGTAGTAGCGCTGGCGTACGCCGTTGCGCATCTGGTCCGCCAGGAATCCGCGGATCTTGAGCGTGAAGCTCTGATAGGGCGAGGTCCGCGAGGCGCCGGGGTTGGCGGACGGGATCGCGCGCAGGGCATCGCCCATGCTGACCACGCCGCGATCGGCGAGATCCGAACTGGTCAGGATCTGGACGCTCTGGGGCAGCTTGTCGAGCGGAATGCCGGACTTGGCGCCGAACTCACCGCCCGACGCCTTGGAGCCTGTGACGACGATCGTCTCGTCGGCGCCGGGCTTTTGGGCGGGCGTTTGCGCTTGTGCGAGCGCGGTCAGGACGAAGGGGCTGGCGCAGGCGAGAAGACCGCTGAGAAGCGGGAAGACTCGAATGGTCATGAATCGGTCTCTGAATGTGGGACAGCAGGTTGTGCAGACCGCATGGCCGGCGGGCCGCGGCGCGCGCTAGCGCCCACGGATTGCCATGTGGTGTCTGCGTTCGGCGGTGGTCGCTTCTAGGCCTGCGCCGGGGGCGCGCGCGGCGCCTGCTGCCGGAAGCGCTGGCGCACCGGGTCGGCCGGCTCTGGCGCTTCGGTTGTCAGATCGGC
>ERZ761602.3608-NODE-3608-length-21578-cov-10.289551_pt1 | contig 21578 bp, 15 predicted proteins | sample MGYA00512165_ERZ761602 | MGnify/ENA primary metagenome ERZ761602 (study PRJEB28899, sample SAMN02445085) | bioreactor sludge metagenome | biome: EBPR sludge; isolation source: Thorneside wastewater treatment plant | place: Australia: Brisbane, Thorneside...
GCTCCCTCCCCTCGCTTGCGGGGGGAGGTGCCGAGCGAAGCGAGGCGGAGAGGGGCGTCCGGCTTCCTTCCCCCGCCTTCTCCTCCACAGATTGACGCGACCCGCGGCCGCAGCGCGCCCCTCAGCCGGATTGCTCTCTCAGCCCACCCGCGCCTCCAGGAAGCTCCCCGTCCGCCGGCTCCCCAGCGTCGGCAGCGGCTGCCCATCGACCACCACCTCCTGCCCGGCCACCAGCACGCTGCGGGTGGCGCTGCCCCGGTTGACCAGCCGGTCGAAGCCCTCGCCCAGCTCGGGGAAGGGCGCCAGCACGGCCTGCTCGATGCTGTCGTCCAGGCGGCTGGGATCGATCACGACCAGGTCGGCCCGGGCCCCCTCGTGCAGGGTGCCGGCGTCGAGGTTGAACCAGCGGGCGGGCTCGGCGCTGAGGCGGTGGATTGCGGCCTCGACCGTCAGCGGGCTGTTGGAGCCGGCCTCGTGGACCCGCTTGAGCATGCGCAGCGGAAAGTTGTAGAAGGCCATGTTGCGCAGGTGGGCGCCGGAGTCGGCGAAGCCGATCAGGACGTCGGGCTCGGCCATGATCTGCAGCAGACGCTCGGGGCGGTGGTTGGCCAGGGTGGTGGTCCAGCGCAGGGCCCGGTCGTGCTCGGCCAGCAGATCGACGAAGGTGTCGACGACGTCCGCACCGCGGTCGGCGGCGACCTGGGCGAAGCTCTTGTGGACGGTGCTGGGATCTGGACAGTCGAGGATGAGGGTGTCGGCAAGGTCCCGGTGCCAGACCCGCGGGCTGAGCCTTCGGTTCATGTCGTTGCGGAAGCGGGCCCGCCAGGCCGGATCGCGCAGGGCCAGGGTCCGGCCGGCCGGATCGCGGGCGAGGTCGCGGATGGCCTGCCCGGCGGGGAACTCCTCGAAGAGCACCGAGTCCATGCCGTCGTAGAACAGCTCGAAGGGCACGGGCAGGGCCTGCCAGCGGAAGTCTCCGCCCAGCACCCGGTTGGCCAGCCAGGCCAGGGTGCGGGTCAGGGCGTGGACATAGGGATCGGCCTTCAGATCCATCATCGTGATGAGGGTGGTCTTCAGCGGGCGGCGGCCCAGGGCGGCGCTGGCCAGGACCATGCCCAGCACATTGACCCGGGTGACGAGGTTCGGCGCCGACTGGTTGACCGCCCCTCGCTCGCGCAGGAGGGCCTCCAGGGCGCGGCGCTCGGCTCCGCGGGCGAAGACAGAGGGCAGGGGAGCGGACCAGGCCCGGTCTCCGTCCAGGCGGTCCCAGGGGTTGGTCATCGAGGACATGCCCAGCATGCCGATGTCCAGGGCCTCGCCCAGCAGGCGCTTCATCAGGCCCAGCTCGTCCTCGTTCGGGCGCAGCCGCCGGTCGACCGAGCGCAGCAGGCCCATCGCCCGGCAGCGCAGATCGCTGTGGCCCAGGAAGGCGGCGACGTTGGGCCCCAGGGGCTGGCGCTCCAGCCAGGCCCGCCAGCCGGCCGGGTCGTTCCAGGTCTTGATCTGGCGCAGCACCGGCAGGACCCGCTCGCGGGGCAGGGCCTCCACCCGGGTGAACATGTCGGCGCAGTCCTCGGCCTCGCTGGCGACGAAGCTGATCGAGCAGGAGCCCAGCACGACGCTGGTCACGCCATGGCGCACCGACTCCTTGAGGCCCGGGGAGAGTGCCACTTCGGCGTCGTAGTGGGTGTGGATGTCGATGAAGCCCGGCGTCACCCAGCAGCCCCGGGCGTCGATCTCCCGGGCCTCCGGCATGGGGGGCAGCTCGGGCTGGATTCGCGCGACGCGCCCGTCCTGGACCAGCAGGTCAGCGGCGCGGGGAGGGGCGCCGGTCCCGTCGTAGAGCAGGCCGCCGCGGAGGAGGAGGGTCTCGGTCATGGCCCATGGTAGCCCTTCTCCTGGCCTCGTTGGTGGCTAGGATCGATGGGCACGGAGGTCCGAAATGTCCCAGTCCTGCTACGCGCTCTTCCCTTCGGCTGCAGAGGCGGCCGCCGCGATCACTGCGGTCAAGGCGCTCGGAGTGGGAGAGGACCACCTCAGCATCATGGTGCACACCGACCCCGTCGAGGACCCGCAGGAGCTGAAGCTGCGCGAGACGGGGGCGGCTTCGGGCGTCATTCGCGGCGCGCTGATGGGGGCGCTCGCCGGGGCGATCGGCATGAGCCTGGTCGTCCTCCCCTTCGGGCTGATCGGCGCCGGCCCCCTCGCCGCGGCGGCGACGGGCACCGTAGGCGGCGGGGCCTGGGGAGCGCTCGGCGCGGGCCTCTCGGGCCTGGGCTTCGCCCGGCAGGGGCTGGAGCACCTGATCGACCGCATGGTCCAGGGCCAGGTCCTGGTGACCGTCACCGGCGCCCACCGCGCCGAATCCGTGGAGATCGAGGAGATCTTCCGTCGCAACCGAGCGGTGGAGGTGCACATTCAGCCCGGCCTGTTGGATGCCGCCACCCTCCCCACGACCGGCTGAGTCTGCTCACTCGGGCGCGAGGGGGCGCAGGGGCAGGCGGCTCAGAGCCACTTCTGTGTCTCGTTGCCTTCGCTGCGCCCGTCGGCCCGCACCCAGATCCAGTCGAAGACGAGGTCCAGCCTGGCCTGCACGGTGTCGCCCTTCTCGAGCCCGGGCACGCTGGTCGGCGCGCTGAGCAGCTTGCCCTTCAGCACATCGTCGGCCTCCCAACGGTCGACCTGCAGCCAGAGCCACTCCACCTGGCCCTCGGGGCTCTGGAAGGGGGCCTTGACCATCAGGCGCTCACCGGCGGGCAGGCCGGCGGTCCAGGCGGCGCGGATCTCGGTGCGCAGGCGCTGGATGGCCCGGGCCCGCACGGTGGCGAGGCTCTCGACCGGCGCGGGTGCGGGGTTGCTGGCGCCCTCGCACTCGCCGAAGGCCCCGCTGAAGCGCTCCACCGAGGCGCGCACGCCGCTGCCGAGGATGGCCCGGTTGCCCCGATCGTAGGCCAGGGTGGCGGTGCCCTTGAGCTGGCAGGCGGCGGCTGCTGCGTCGGCGTTGACGAAGCGGGCGGCGTCGACCTCCATCACGCTGACGGGGCCGTTGCGGGCTGCTCCCTGCTCCCACATGGCCTGGGCGATGGCGTTGAGGCGGGCTCCGGCGGGGTCGACCTGGTCGGCGGGGACCCCGACCTCGACCAGGTCGGGCAGGCCCAGGCGAACCAGGCCGCGGGTCGCGAGGATCGCCAGGCCCGAGTCGGACTGGTGGACCTCGACCACTGTCAGCCGGCTGAGATCGATGGCGGCGGCCTCGGCCTGCTCGGCCATGGCCAGGGCGCCGGCCCGGTCGAGGTAGCGACCGGTGTCGCGGTCCTCGATCCAGGTGCCCGCCTGGGCGGAGATGCGCAGGGCCTCGGCCAGGGCCTTGGCGCCCTGGTCCTTGGGGGCCGCCCAGCTCAGCACGACCACCTGGGCCGCCGCGCTCATCCCAGTCAGCTCGCCCTCTCCCCAGGCCGCCAGGGCGGCGGCGTCGGGTCGGGCCCCCTCGCTGGCGTCGGCGACGCTCATCACCAGGGCGTTGGCGGTGGCTGGGAGCCGGGCCCGCATCGAGAAGCTGCCGAGCTGGATCTCGCCGCACTCGGCCTGGCAGTAGAGCGCGAGGCTGCCGCGGGCGTCGGTCGGCCCGGCCGGAGGGGCGGCGCCGGCTGTGGAGATGAAGGCCGTCGAGAGGGCCCCAACCTTGAAGGCAAGCAGCCGGGGCGCTACCTTCGGCCACCCACTTCCCCCGCAGGTACGCCTCATGGCTCCGTCCGACCCCACCGCGCGTTTTGAAGAGCTCCCCGGACCCGTGGGCATCGAGGAGGAGGTGCTGGCGTACTGGAAGGAAGTGGGCATCTTCGAGCAGAGCCTCCGTCAGGGAGAGGGGCGGCCTCGCTTCGTCTTCTACGAGGGTCCGCCGACCGCGAACGGCACGCCGCACAACGGCCACGTGCTGACGCGAGTGATCAAGGATCTATTCCCGCGCTACAAGACGATGCGCGGATTCCACGTCGAACGCAAGGCCGGCTGGGACACGCACGGCCTGCCGGTGGAGATCGAGGTCGAGAAGGCGCTGGGAATGCGCGACGGCAGCACCAACAGCCGCGAGGCGGTGCTGGCCTACGGGCTGGACAACTTCGCGCGCCGCTGCATCGAGAGCGTCTTCACCTACACCGAGGCCTGGGAGGACCTGACCGAGCGGGTCGGCTTCTGGGTGGACATGGGCCAGGCCTATGTGACCTACCACCGCGAGTACGTGGAGAGCGTCTGGTGGGCGCTGGCCGAGCTGTACAAGCGGGGCCTGCTGTACCAGGGCAAGAAGATCGTCTGGTGGTGGCCCGAGGGCGGGACGGCGCTGTCCAACGGCGAGGTGGGCGAGGGCTACCGCGACGTGGACGATCCCAGCGTCACGGCCCGCTTTCCGGTCGAGGGTCAGCCGGACACCTACCTGCTGGCCTGGACGACGACGCCCTGGACCCTGCCCAGCAACGTCGCGCTCGCGGTCGGACCCGAGCTGGACTACGCCTTCGTCGAGCTCGAAGAGGACGGCCGGACCCTGGTGGTGATCGCCGCCGTCGGCCTGCACCCCGAGGGCAAGGTGCTGCGCACGGTCAAGGGCGCCGAGCTGATCGGGCTGCGCTACGCGCCGCTGTACGCGCCCACGCCGGGACCCACCGCGGACCTCTCCGGCCTGCACTTCCAGGTGGTCGGCGCGGCCCACGTCAGCCTGGACGCGGGCACCGGCATCGTGCACACCGCCCCTGCCTACGGTGAGGCCGACTACCAGCTCCGCCTGGAGGCCGGGCTCGGCATCATCGAGCTGGTCGGCCCCGACGGGCGCTTCCTGCCCCAGGCCCCCGAGCTGATCCGCGGCCGCTACTTCAAGGAGGCCGACAAGGACATCATCCGCGAGCTGCGCAGCCGCGGCCTGATCCAGCACTCGGGCACCATCCGGCACAGCTACCCATTCTCGCCGCGGTCCAAGGACGACCCGCTGATGCAGCTGGCCCGGCCGGGCTGGTTTATCCGCACCAGCGCCTTCAAGGACCTCGCCCTCGAGAACAACGCCGAGGTCAACTGGCTGCCCGAGCACGTCAAGCAGGGCCGCTTCGGGGACTTCCTGCGCAACAACGTCGACTGGGCCCTCTCCCGCGAGCGCTTCTGGGGGACGCCGCTGCCGATCTGGCAGTGTCGCTCCTGCGGCACCGAGCAGGCCTTCGCGGGGGTCGACGACCTGGTCGCCGCCGGCGCGACGGGCTTCGATCCCGACGTCGACCGCCACCTCCAGGTCCACCGCCCCTGGATCGACCGGGTGCGCGTGCCTTGCGCCTCCTGCGGCGAGCCGATGCAGCGGGTGATCGAGGTCATCGACTGCTGGTTCGACAGCGGCTGCATGCCCTTCGCCCAGTGGGGCTTCCCCCACCGCGGCCAGGCGCGCTTCAAGGAGTCCTTCCCGGCGGACTTCATCTCCGAGGCGGTCGACCAGACCCGGGGCTGGTTCTACTCGCTGATGATGATCTCGACCCTGCTCTTCGACGACGAGACCTGCCGCCGCTACGGCATCGACCCGGTCGGCTTCCCGCGGCCCTACCGCAACTGCGTCGTGCTCGGCCACGTCTGCGACATGGAGGGCAAGAAGGAGTCGAAGTCGGTCGGCAACTACACCTCGCCCCAGCTGGTCCTGACCGGGAAGATGCCCCTGCGCTACGTCCTGGACCCGGCCATGCCGCGCGGGGTCGCTGGGATGAGCGACGCGGCGGTGCGCAGCATCGATCTGGGCGCCGACGAGCGCATGCGGCTGAGCCCGGACGGCTCGGGCGGCGGTCTGCCGGTGGCGCTCAAGGGCTGGAAGGCCGGCAAGGAGACGGTCGTGCTCAACCCCGAGGACGCTGCGGCCGCGGGCCTCAGCGAGGGTCGCTGCTTCCTGGTGGCGCCCTTCGAGCCGCCTGGCGCCGACGCCTTCCGCTGGCTGTTCTTTGCCAGCAACCCGCCCTGGAACAACACCCGCCTCTCCCTGCGCGCCATCCGCGAGGGGCAGCGCGAGTTCCACCTCCGGCTGGCCAACGTCTTCCAGTTCTTCACCATCTACGCCAACATCGCCGGCTTCGACCCGGCCAGCCCGGCGCCGCCGCGGGACTCGGTGCTGGACCGCTGGATCCTCGGCCAGAGCCGGGCGATGGTCGTCGAGGTGGGCCGCCAGCTCGACGGCTACCGCATCTACGAGGCCGCGCGCGCCATCGCCGCCTTCGTCGACGGGCTCTCCAACTGGTATGTGCGGCGCTCGCGGGCCCGCTTCTGGGGCGAGGGCCCGGACGCCCAGGCCGCCCTGCACACGCTCTACGAGGTGCTCTGCACGCTGAGCCGGGTGATCGCGCCCTTCACCCCCTTCCTGGCCGAGGCGATGTTCCGGCGGCTGGAGGGGGGGACCAGCGTCCACCTGCAGTCCTGGCCCGAGAGCCAGGGCGAGGACACCGCGGAGCTCGGTGAGGAGATGGCCCTGGTGCGGGAGATCTGCAGCCTGGGCCTCGCCGCGCGCGCCAAGGTCGGCGTCAAGGTGCGGCAGCCGCTGCGGGCGGTCGAGGTGGTGCTGGCCGATCCGGCCGCTCAGGAGCGCCTGGCTCCCCTGCTCGACCTCGTCCGCGAGGAGCTCAATGTGCGGGAGGTCCACCTGGGTCGCCGGGCCGAGGACTTCGTCCAGTTCCGCGTCAAGGCGGACTTCAAGTCCTTGGGCGCTCGCCTGGGCAAGGAGATGAAGCTCTGCGCCCAGGCCCTGGCCGGCGCGGACGGCGCCACGGTGCGGGCGGCGGTGCTGTCCGGGCAGGGCTTCCCCGTCGAGCTCCCCTCCGGTACCGTCTACCTGCAACAGGAGGACGTGGTGCTGGAGGTCGTCCCGCGCGAGGGGTTCCAGGCGGCCGGCTCCGCCGTTGCGGTGGTCGCTCTTCACGCCGAGCTGGACGAGGATCTGCGACAGGAGGGCCTCGCCCGCGAGCTGCTCAACCGCGTCCAGGTCGCCCGGAAGGAGGCCGATCTGCCCTACATCGCGCGCATCGAGGTGCGCATGGAGGGCGACGCGGCCGTGCTGGAGGCGGCTCGTCGGTTCGAGCACCACCTCTGCCAGGAGGCGCTGATCACCCTGCTCGACCTCGTCCCCGGTGGGGGTGAGGCCGAGGCGGTCGACGGACACCCCTTCCGGCTGAGCATCCTCCCGGTCCAGGTCTGAGGGAGGCGTGGGCCGAGGCAACCTCCCCGACGACATCGTCCGGTTGCTGTCCTTTCACGGCCCGGTCGAGGTCTGGACGGGCACGGGGGAGCTCGCGGCCACCGCCAGGGTGCACGTCGCGCCCTTCGACGACGAGCTGATCCTGCTGGTGCCGCCGCAGTCCCCGCTGGTCGCGGGGGTGATGCAGACCCCGGCGGCGATGGTGACGGCCAAGGTCGAGGACCAGCGCTATGCGCTGCGCTTGCAGGGTCGGGCCGTGCCCGGTCGCCTCGTCAGCGTCCACCCCAACCGGGGGTCGATCACCCCCTGGCTGCCCGAGGGCCAGCAGCCCCACCGCTTCCTGGCCATCCCCTTCGTGGTGGACTCGGTCGAGCTGGTCCGGGAGGAGGGCCAGGTCCGCAACCGCTACGCGGGGCCGACACCGACCGGGCGGGCCCTGCCCTCGCAGGCGCGGCGCTGGCTCTCGGCGGCCTTCGGAGATGGCGGCCGGGTCCCGGTCATCGCCTCGCTGGTGCTGATCTTCGTGTGGTACGGCTACCTGGGAGCCGAGCAGCCCTGGCGGCCGCTGGGGGTGCTGATCGCCTGGGCGGGAGCCCTCGGCCTGATCGCCGGGATCCGCTTGATCGGGCAGGGGGCGGCCTTCGAGAAGTGGCTGCGAGGCGACGGCAAGGCCGAGGACGCGCCCGCCATCCGCGACGGGTGGATCGCCCCCGGCGAGGCGCGCTTCACCGGGACCGTCGCCCTGGGGGTGGCCGCCCTGGCCCTGACCCTGCTCGGCTTCATGCACCGGGGAGGGGCGACCATCCTGGTGGTCCTGATCGCCTCGGGCTCGCCGGTGCTGGCGCTGGCCTGGCTGCTGCACGGAACCGTGGCCTCCCGCGAGCCTGGCGAGAGTTGAGTTCAACCCGATGCCGGGCTCGGCCCGGCCTGGTGGAGCGTGTATGTCGGTCGATCTGAGAGGACCCAGCGCGATGGCGCTCACCGCCGGGATCCTGCTGCTGTCGCGCTCGCGCAGCTTCGGGCAGCCCATCGCGGTCAACGTGATGGGCGACTCGGGCGACATCGCCCTGGTCAAGGGGCCCGCGCTCGTCCACTCCTGGGTGCTGGCGAGCTGCGGCATCGGCCGCGAGCTGGGGGCCGGCGCGCTGGTCATCGTCCCTGGCCCTGCCGATGCGCCGCTGGCCGTGTCGATCTCCGAGGACGGCGTCGGAGACTGGTTCTTCGTCGACCGGGCCGGGCGTGGCGTACACCCCGCCACCCGGGCCTTCGTGGAGCTCTGCCGCGAGCAGGACCCGCGCCTGCGGGAGCTGGCCCGTGACCTCCGCGACGCCTTCACTGCGATGAGCTGTCCGACCGAGCCGGCGCTGCTGGATCTGCTCTTCGGCGCCCCGGCCCCGCCGCTGCAGCGGCTCAGCCTCGCCCTGCGCGCCGGGCAGGCCATGAGCGCGGGCCCCCGGGTGGCGCTGACCCGCTTCTTCGACTCCAGCCCCTCGCGGCTGCCCGACCCCCTGGAGGGGCCGGTCGACGCCCTTGCCCTGGCCCGGGCGCGGCAGGAGGGCAGCCTCGGCTCCTTCCTCGACCGCCTCTCCTTGCGGGTGCGCGATCGTGTCGCCGACTGGTTCGCGCGCTACTTCGAGGCCGACGACCAGGGGAGGTACCTCGCGCTGGTCCTGCCGATGGTCGAGCTGCTCAGCCACATCGCCGCCTTGCCCCCTCAGACCATGCTCCCCCCCCTCCCGGCGGCGGCGGACGCGGTGGCCGTCCACCTGGGCTCGGCGCTCGGCGCGAGCCGCGGAGAGTCGGACGCCAGCGGGGAGCTCAGCTCGATGTTCCGCTTTCTGGGGGGCCGCTTCGTCGAGGAGGCCCGCTACCCGGTCGAGCTGGTCTTCCCGCCGCCGCCCGATGGCGAGCTGGCCCGCTGGCAGTGGTTCTGCCGGGCGACGCGCGAGGCTGCGGACACCGCCGATGCGCTGTGGAGGCGAATCGTCGACCCGGCGAGCTGAGCAGGCTGCGCTCGTCCTGCCATCGGGCACCGCCTGAGCTACAGTACGAGGGTCTCGGGCAGGCCGCATTCGCTGCGGCGCTCCCATCCTCTCCTACCGAACGCTCTCATGAACGACCGCTCTCCTCCGGAGGTCCCCGTCGCGGGACCCCCCGCTCCTCGCGGGAGAAGGCGCCGAACCCCCGCCACCGGCTCGTCGCTACCGGACATCCTCTACCACGCCACCACCCAGGAACGCGCCCAGCGGGCGGTCCAGCGTGGCGTGCTGGACGTGGGGGGCGGGCGAGCGGTCTACCTCTCGCGCACCGAGTCGCAGGCCTGGCAGGTCGCCCATCGGCTGCCCGGCGACCCCTGCGTGCTCTACATCGACGCCGGCCGAGGCGCCGCCACCCGTCGCCTGCGCTTCGAGCGCAACCGCCAGGGCCTCTGGCAGGTCGGGTCGGTGCCGGTCGGCTTCGTGCTCAACCTGCGCCACGGCTTTGCCGAGCAGGCCAGCGCGGGCGGGGTGCCGGTCTGGTTCGGCCCGCAGGGGCCCGAGGTGCTCCTGATCCAGTGCCAGCGGGGCAACCGGCTGACCTGGGAGGTCGCCAAGGGCAAGCTGGAAGCGGGGGAGTCGCCCGAGCAGGCGGCCGTGCGCGAGGTCTGCGAGGAGATCGGCATCGAGGACCCGATGCCGGTCCTGTACCCGCTCGGTGTCGTCCGCTACGGCTTCACCACGCCCGAGCAGGAGGCCCGCCTCAAGACCCTCCACATGTTCCTGCTGCGCGCGTCCAAGCGCCACGACCGCTTCCGACCGGCCAGCACGGAGGGCATCCGCTCAGCCGCCTGGTTCCACCCGGAGGAGGCCATGGAGGTCGTCGTTCACCGCAGCCTGGTGCCGCTGATGCGGCGGGTGGCGGCGCTGCTGGAGGACGGGGGGCTGAGCGGGGCGGGGTCGCCGGGCTGAGCGGCGGTCCCTCGACCGCCTTCCGCTTCCAGTCCCTGTCGGGTAGGGTCTACTCTCCACGCGCCCGGATCCCGACGCGATGCTACTGCCCTGGACATGGCTCCTGGTGACCGGCTGTGTCGCCGATCCGCCCCGCGTGGATCTCTGCCGGGAGCTGAAGACCCTGCCGCCCAGCCCCGCGGCCGCGCCGAGCAGCGGGCTCATCTACGAGGCGTACGTGCGGTCCTTCCAGGACAGCGACGGCGATGGCATCGGCGACCTGCAGGGGATGATCTCCCGACTGCCATACCTTCAGCGCCTCGGCGTCGAGCACCTCTGGCTGATGCCCGTCTTCCCCAGCCCGGGCCCCGCCGGCTACGATGCCGTCGCCTTGGATGAGGTCAGCTCGGACTATGGCAGCGAGGAGGACCTCGTCGAGCTGATCCAGGCGGCCGGCGAGGTGGGCATCACCATCATGCTCGACGTGCCCATCAACCACAGCTCCGTCGATCACCCCTGGTTCCAGCTCGCGCTGGCCCACCGCGACTCGGCGGAAGGGGGGGCGTATGTGTTCAGCCATGAACAGTGGGACGAGCTGCGATGGTTCCCTACCTATGAAGAGGACCGCTGGTACTACGCCTACTTTGGCGAGGAGTTCCCCGACTTCGACTGGTCCAGCCCCTTCATCATCGAGGAGATCCCACGCGCCCTCCGGCACTGGACGGACCTGGGCGTAGGCGGCTTCCGGCTCGATGCGGTACGGCAGATCGTCGAGGACGACGGCGACATCTCCGATACACGGTTGGGCCACTGTACGCTGGCCTGGCTCTACGCGGAGCTCGCCTCGGAGGGGGCGATGGTCTTCTCCGAAGCCTGGAGCCTGGAGCTGGAGACCGTGACGCCCTATCTGGGCACGGTGAAGCGGCCGCAGACGGATCTCGTCCTCGGCATGCCCCGCCACCACGCCATCGTCGAAGCCCTCACCCAGCGCTCCGCCCGGGTCCTGATCGAACATCTCGCGGCCGAGGCCCGAGCCGGCGTGCTGGACCGCATGGCCACGCACGCGGGCAGCCATGATCTCACCCGCCTGTTGGGGCGGATCCCCGAGCCCGAGGTGCGGCGGAGCTGGATGGTCCTTCTGTTCACCCTTCCCGGCAGTCCGGTCCTCTACTATGGAGACGAGATCGACCTCAGCGACACCCACCAGCAGCCGCAGGACCTGCCCTGGCGCGCACCCATGGCCTGGGACGGCGAGGCCTGGGGAGGGTTCTCGACCGGCCATCCCTGGATGGAGCCCTCTCACGGATACATCGACGGCGTGCACGCTCAAGCCCAGGAGGCCGACCCCAGCAGCATGCTCAGCCTGATCCTGGGGCTGGTCGATCTCCGGGCCATGACCTCGGCGCTGCGAGGCGGCGAGCTGGTGCTCCATGGTCACACCGAGCACGCCGTCATGGCTTTCGAGCGACGCCCCCTCGACGGCGACGACGCGCGCGTCCTGGTCGTGCTCAACACGGGGGCCGAGGAGCGCCACGCGCTGCGCTTCGAGGGCACCGGCGCCGAGGCCTGGTTCGACCTGACGGCCGAGGGCGCCGAGCGTTTCCCAGGCACCGAGGGCCTGACCGTGCCGGGCAGGGGCTATATGATCCTCAGCGACCGGGACCTCAGCCCGCTGACCGTGGCGGGGCCCCTGGGGGATTGAGCTTGTCTGGAGGGGGCAGCGGGCTCATCGAACCCACGCCCCCCCTCTGCCCTCAGGGGCAATTCGCGGCGCAGGTCAGGCTGGCGTTCCACTGCCCGGTGAGGCTTCCACCGTCCCAGCTCATCTGGAAGGTCCCATCGGTGTTGGCGGTGTTGGAGTCGACGAGGTCGAAGGCGCCCACCGAGAAGCTCCCGCTCGCGCCGGCGGTCAGCGGGCAGCTCACGCTGGCCCCGGTGTTCCCGTTGACGACCTGCATGGTCACGAAGCCCCCGCAGTCGAAGGTGCCCGCGGCGGGGTCGGGCAGCACCAGGGTCATGCCGAAGCCGCTGCTGGCGTCCATGCACTGGAGGTTGAGCTGGGTCTGGGTGCCGTAGTAGTAGCTGAAGCTCGGGCCCATCGGGGTGTCGCCCTCGTTGCAGGCGAGGTCGTAGCTGGTGCCCTCCCAGACCACCGTGGCGGTGAGGTCTGCGTCGGTGTCGGTGTCGGTGTCGGTGTCGGTGTCGGTGTCCGTGTCGGTGTCGGTGTCCGTGTCGGTGTCGGACTCCTCGCCCGTGTCGGTGGACTTGTCGCCGCAAGCGACGAGGAGGGCGAGCAGGAAGGCAACGCTGGTCAAGGGGCTCTCCTTGTGGGAGTGAGGTTGGGGTGAGGCCGAGGCAGGACATGCCACGGCCGCGGGCGAGGGTACCCCCCTGCCCGTCGGATTTCCAGCCACCGCCGCCACCTTGTGGTTCAGTCCACCGGGACGTAGACCTTGCCACCGCGGGCCTTGAACTCCTCGGACATGCGCGCCATGCCTTGCTCGGCCTCGTCCCCGGGGGGCAGCTCCTGGTGCTGGCCGGCCCGGATGCGCTGGCTGATCTCCATCGAGCAGAAGCGCGGGCCACACATGCTGCAGAAGTGCGCGGTCTTCATGCGGTCCTGGGGCAGGGTCTGGTCGTGGTAGGAGCGGGCCGTCTCGGGGTCCAGGGCGAGGTTGAACTGGTCCTCCCAGCGGAACTCGAAGCGCGCCTGGGAGAGCGCGTTGTCGCGGGCCCAGGCGGCGCGCTGCCCCTTGGCGATGTCCGCGGCGTGGGCGGCGATGCGGTAGGCCATCAGGCCCTGCTTGACGTCCTCGCGGTCGGGGAGGCCCAGGTGCTCCTTGGGGGTGACGTAGCAGAGCATGGCGCAGCCCTGGCTGCCGATGATGGCCGCCCCGATCGCGCTGGCGATGTGGTCGTAGCCGGGGCAGAAGTCCGTCACCAGCGGCCCCAGGGTGTAGAAGGGGGCCTCCTGGCAGATCCGGAGCTGCTCGCTCATGTTGTGGGCGATCATATGCAGCGGGACGTGCCCGGGGCCCTCGATCATCGTCTGTACGTCATGCTGCCAGGCGACCTTCGTCAGCTCACCCAGGGCCTCCAGCTCGGCGAACTGGGCCGCGTCGTTGGCGTCGGCGATGCTGCCCGGCCGCAGGCCGTCGCCCAGCGAGAAGGTGATGTCGTACTTCTGCATCAGGGCGCAGATGCGGTCGAAGTGCTCCCACAGGAAGTTCTCCTTGTGGTGGTGCAGGCACCAGGCCGCCATCATCGAGCCGCCGCGGCTGACGATGCCGGTGACCCGCTTCGCGGACAGCTGCACATCCTTCAGGCGCACGCCAGCGTGGATCGTGAAGTAGTCGACGCCCTGCTCGGCCTGCTCTTCCAGGGTCTCCAGGTACAGGTCGATGTTGAGCGCCTCGACCCGACCCTTGACCTTCTCCAGGCACTGGTAGATCGGCACGGTCCCGATGGGCACGGGGCTGTTGCGGAGGATCCACTCGCGGGTCTCGTGGATCTGCGGGCCGGTGGAGAGGTCCATCACGGTGTCTGCACCCCAGCGCACCGACCACTGGAGCTTCTCGACCTCTTCCTGCAGCGAGCTGTGGACCGCCGAGTTGCCGATGTTGGCGTTGACCTTGCAGCGGAAGTTTCGGCCGATGATCATCGGCTCCAGCTCGAGGTGCTTGCGGTTGGCCGGGATGACCGCCCGGCCGACGGCGATCTCCTGCCGCACGAACTCGGCGGGCACACCCTCGCGGACCGCCACGAAGCGCATCTCCTCGGTGATCAGCCCCTGCCGCGCGTAGTGCATCTGCGAGAGGTTCTTGTCACCCCGGGCGAGGCGGGGGGCGACCCAGTCTGCCCGCCGATGAGGTAGGCCCTGGCTGGGGTCGAGGCCCTGGGGCCCGGCGGTGTCCTCCAGCCGCACGACGTCGCCGTTGCTGAGCACGACCTCGATGAAGGGGACCTGGAGCTCGCCCTCGCTCACGCGGTAGCGGCCCGGGGCTCGGGGGTCCTTCTGGGTGTCGTTGGAATCTTCTGGGTTGCTCATCGCTTTCCTCCGCCGATACGAATCGGATCAGGTTCCGCGGTCTGTTCTCAGGCCCGCGCTCGGCAGATTCCGAGGCGGGCCACCCGCAGCGAGTGGTGGAAGGGGTCTCAGGGTCGGGGGGGGCCCTTGGTCTCGTGGATGCGAGAGTCCATCACCCGACCGTGGCGGTCGTAAAGGGTCGCCCGGTCCCGTTGGTTGTTCCAGATCGGGTCCGGGCTGCCAAGGTAGATCTCGATCTGGGCGTCGGGGCTGGCCTGGTGCTCGCCCGTCCCGCTGATGATCTTCACCGTGTGGCCGGCGGGGACCAGGATCGAGGGCAGGGTGAAGGAGCGGCCGGAGAGGTTGGTGATCTTGTAGCCGGCGAGGTCGACGAGCTCGTTGCTGATGTTGCAGGCGCGAAGGTACTCGCCGTTGACGTTGGTGCGATCGTCCCCGGCGGCGTTGGCGTGGAAGCTGGTGAAGTGGAAGCTGCCCTGGTAGCTCTCGGTGGACCAGACGCCGCGCTTGGCGGTGCGGGCGCGGTCCTGGGCTTCTAGCAGCGTCTTGGGGTCACGCTCGTCGGGCGGGATCAGGAAGACGTGGCCCAGGCCCAGGTCGAGCAGGTGCACCGAGAGGTCCTGGCCCTGGCACTCCACCCCGGCCAGCAGGCGGCCGTAGCCGTCCCGCTTGGTCTCGCCGTAGATCAGGGTGGCCTCCTGGTTGAGGCAGAGGGCCTTGGTGGCTTCGCGCGCCTCGACCCCGTAGGCCTCGGCCGGGCGCAGCTCGGGGGTGTTGACCCAGCGCAGGCGGACCTTGTCGCCGGTGGAGAGCGTCAGGGTGTCGCCGTCGTAGACGCTGGCCACGGTCGCCTTTTCGGGAGCCGGCGCCGTCGTGAGGTCGGTCGTGGCGGCCGGTTCGTCGTCCTGGGCCCAGGCACCGAAGAAGAACGCCGTGAAGAGGAGAAGGCTCATGGTCACCACCCTTGGGGGCCCAGCTAGCCGGATGAGGGGGGATCGGCCAGCCACCGCATGGCGCCCATCAAGGGACGGTCACGCTCCCATCGGCGAGGAGGTCGTCGTACCAGCCCTCGCCCGCGGTCCACCACTGCTGGCTCTCGTCGCTGCCGCTGGCCCAGAGCAGGGCAGCGGTGGCCAGCGCCCGGGCCGTCTCGCGGATCTCGGCGTCGCTGAGGGTGTCGTTGCTGCCGGTGCAGAAGGTCGTGCACTGCCAGTCGCTGGGGCCCTCGAAGTCGCAGTGGTCGGCGTCGGCGATGCGCAGCAAGCGAGCGGTGGGGGCGGCCTCGACCATCTCGACCCCGTTGGCGCTGGCGTTGCAGGCGCTGCTCTGCCCCATGACGCCGAAGGTCGGCGCGCCGACCGACCCGGCGGCGTCCAGGCCCACCCCCGCGGCGTCGACCGGATCCAGGCCGACGACCCCGAGGGCCGTGCTGTCGCTCGCTGCCGCCACGATCGCCGACAGGCCGCCGGCCGAGTGGCCGATGTAGAGCGGGCTCGCCAGCCCTTCCTCTTGCGCGAAGCTGACCATGTCCAGCCCGTTCTGCTCGTGATCGGTGTCCCAGACGCTGGAGTGGCAGAGGTCGACCAGGTAGACGTCCAGGCCCCAGCTGGCGAGGTGCTCGGCGACGTCGATGTGGTTGGCGCTGGATCGCAGGAAGCCGTGGGCGTAGACGACCTTGGGCGCGTCGCTGGCGCTGGTCGGCTCCACCCGGGTCCACTCGATGGTGCAGGAGGACGACAGCCGGGTGCTCCCGCTGCTCTGGCTGGTGCGGAAGCTGCCCGTCTCGCGGTAGTCCGGGGCGACCACGGGAGCGCCCCCGTCGCCGGAGCCCCCGTCGCCTCCGCCGTCGCCGGAGCCCCCCCCGTCGCTCCCTCCGCCGTCGCCGTCGCCTCCGCCGTCGCCCGAGCCTCCCCCGTCGCTACCTCCGCCGTCGCCGGAGCCCCCGTCGCCGGAGCCCCCGTCGCCGGAGCCCCCGTCGCCGGTGCCGCCGTCCGAGCCTCCGCCGTCGCCGGAGCTCCCCCCATCGGGGGTCGTGCTTCCCGAGTCCAGCGGCTTCTCATCATCGGGGGTGCAGGCGAGCAGGGCGAGGAGGAGCGGGCGCATTTCAGGGGCTCGGGGGTGCTGGAGGAGGGTCGAAGCGGGAGGCCTGCCAGAGCAGGTAGACGTCGTCGGGCTCGAGCATGGCGGCTCGGCGCGCTGCGACGCGGGCCTCGTCTATCTGTCCTTTCGCTTCGAGCACGACGCCGAGCGTGTCCAGGTAGGCGGCGCGGTCGGGCTTGGCCGCCAGGGCCGATCGGGCCTGCGTCTCGGCGGTGTCCAGCTCGATGCCGACCACGCCGCGGTACCAGGCCTCGCAGTTGGCCTTGGCGTCGGCCTCTTCCTGGGCGCAGTCCCGGGCCAGGCCCTGCGCCGCGAGGCTCTGCCCCAGCTCGGTCTGTCCCAGGCGCACATAGGCGTGGGCGAGGAAGTCCAGCGCGCCTTGCCCGTCGTGCAGGCGGGCGCGCAGCCGGTCGAGGTCGACGATGGCCAGGGTCGCCTGGCCATGAGCGAGGGCGATGTCGGCGTAGAACCAGGGGGTCAGCAGCCCCGAGGGCTCCCGATCCAGCAGGCGGCGCAGGTAGGCGAGCGCGGCGTCCTGGTCTCCATCGTCCCGAGCGACCCAGGCCCGGCGGAGCAGCTGAGAGTCGGGATCTCCCAGCAGCTCGCCGGCTCGCGCCAGGGCAGCCCGCGCGCCGGAGGGGTCGCCGCTGAAGCGCCGCGCGTCGGAGAGGGCCACCCAGGCCGCGGGCTCCTGGGGCAGGTCCTCGGTCGCCTGCTGGGCGAGGCTGAGGCCGGCGCCAGGCTGACCGGCCAGCCAGAGGCTGTTGACCGTGGCGACGATCTCGCCTCCCTGGACCAGCTGGTTGGGGCTGAGGCGCTGCAGGCGCTGCAAGGCGTCCTCGACCGCGCCCCCGTTGCGCTCCAAGCGAGCAAGCAGGATGACGGCCTCGGCGTCCTGGGGGTTGCGTCGGCTGTGCCGCTCCAGCGCTCTTCGGGCCTCGTCGAGCTGCCCCATCCAGACCCGCATCTCGGCCTGCTCGATGGCGGCTTCGGGCGTCCGGTCATGGCGCAGGCTGCGCAGGCGCCAGTCGTGTACATCCAGCTCGTCGCGCTGGCGTCGGGGGGGGAGGATGGCGAAGCGCTGCGCGTCGTAGTCCAGCAGGACCCGGTTGCCGTCGAGCAGGGAGTGCCCCAGCAGGCCCGGGCTGGCCAGCGAGGGGGCGTCGGCCTCGGCGGAGGGCACGCTCCAGATCGCGTCGAGCTCGCGGTCGATGGTGGCCCCGCCCGCCCGCACCGAGACCAGGGGGATGCGCCGGGTCGACTTCAGCAGGGCGCTGGTGGGCTGGCCGCCGGGCGAGCTGACGCCGACCACCGGCTCCAGGCCGGCGCTGCCCAGCTGCTCCAGGCTCGTCGGCAGGTCCCCGAAGAGCCACAGCCCTCGGGCCCCGGTGTCGATGTCGACCAGCAGGTCCTCCTCGATGCGGCCCTGGGGGCCCTGGGCCACCAGGACCACCGCGGTCATGGCGTGCTGGCCGTCGAAGGTCATGGCGGCGGCGGAGACGGGGACCGGGCGGCTGTTGGGGCGCAGCAGCTCCAGGCGCTGGGCGGGGTAGTCGACCCAGAGCTGGAAGCGGGAGAGCACGTTGGCGCCCAGCAGGCCGGCGATCTCGACCCCGCCCGCCCGGTCGTGCACCGCTTGCAGGGGGACCGCGACGTGCACGTCGGGGACTCGATGTCGGCCGATCTTCAGCTCGGTGAGGACCGAGGAGCGGGCCTCGAGCAGGCCGCTGACCTGCACGTACTGGGAGACCTCCTCGGACAGGACCAGGCCCAGCTCGGCGGCGACCTGCGGGGTCAGCAGCGAGGTCCCCGCCCCGGAGTCGAGCAACATCAGCCGAGGCTTGCCGTCGCCGAGATCGACCTCGACGTAGAGCTTGTCGGCCCCGGGCCAGGGCTTGTAGAGGTCGAGCGCGCTGCGGCGTGGCCCGCGGATGTCCGTCCCCGTCGAGCGGTGGGCGCAGGCGAGCAGGGCGCCCAGGAGCAACAGGGGAGGGGTCACGGGCTCAATATAGCGGTCGATTGGGCGATGGGCACGCGACGCGCCTGGAGGCCGGACAGGATCACCGAGAGGGCCTGCCCCTCCCGGTGGAGCACGGCGTTGTCGGTCTCGCCCAGGCGTGCGAGCTCCAGGGGCGACCAGCCGAGGGCGTCGGGGACCAGCAGCCACAGCCCATGGGAGCCGGTGGCCAGGATGAGGGCCGGACCTCCAGCGGGGGGGTGGACCACCTCGAGCCGGTTGACGGTGTAGCTGCCGTCGAGCACGGCGATGACGCGGGGGGCCGAGCCATCTCCTGGGAACAGGCGAACGCTGGCCAGGGCCTGCTGGCCGTAGGCGTGGTGCCAGCCATCGGCCACCAGCCAGTCCTGGCTGCCGTCGCCGTCCAGATCTCCGCTGGCCAGGGCGCGCACCCCGCGCAGGCTGGTCAGCGTCCGGGTAGAGGCCCCGTGCAGGCGCAGGTCGCCGTCGCTGCGCGGCTGGTCGCCGTAGAGGCGGCCGACCAGGAGGCCGTCGCTGACCGGCATCATGCTGGTCGCCATCGACTGGCTGTGCTGGACGTCGAGCGCACCCTCCTCCAGCCAGCCGCCCTGGACCGTCTTGCCATCGACGAAGTGCACCAGGAAGATGCGGCTGCCGCTGCCCTCGGTCCGCGGCCGCAGGTGCAGCTCGGTCACCTGGTTGCGCGGCCCCTGGGCCTCCCACAGCAGCCGGGCCCCGTCCTCTTCGATCGCCCACAGGCGGGCCGGCGCCTCGGGGCTGGCCCTACCCATCCCGGTGGCGATCAGGGCCTCCTGCCGGCCGTCGCCGTCGAGGTCCGCGCGCGACACCACCTGGACGGTGCCGCCCAGGTCGGCCCGGCGGTCACGCCAGTGGGCGACGCCCTGCCGGACCCGGATGATCTCGTCGCTGCCGTCGCCATCCAGATCGGCGGCGGCCACGGCGTCCGCCGGCTCGAGCGCGAGCGGCGCCCCCGCCACCCAGGGGGCGGGCGACGGAGGCGCGGGAGCCGGGCATGCCAGCAGGAGGAGGGAGAGCAGGGTCATCCCGCCTGGCGCTACTTGCGCTCCTTGATGACGATGTCCACGCGGCGGTTCTTGGCCCAGGCCGCCTCGTTGTTGCCCTTGACCAGGGGCTTGGACTCGCCGAAGCCGACGCTGACGAGCCGGTTCGCCTCGACCCCCTTGTCAATCAGGTACTGGCGCACCGAGGCCGCCCGTGCGTCGGACAGCTTGAGGTTGGCCGCGTCCGAGCCGCGGGAGTCGGTGTGACCCTCGACGCTGAGCAGCGTGATGTCCGGGTTGTCCTTCAGGATGCCCGCAACTTCGTTCAACATGCCGAAGCTCTCGGACTTGATCGTGGCCTTGCCGGTGTCGAAGAAGACCTCCTCGCGGAGCTCGATCTTCTCCTTGGTGACGACGATCTTGCTGGGGGTCATGGTGAGCTGGATCTCCTTGCGCTCACCCGGGGCCAGCTCGACCGCGACGCGCTCGATCTGGTAGTTCTCGGCCTGGACCCGCAGCATGTACTTGCCGGGCTTGACCTGGGTCTCGGACAGTCCGCGCGGCGAGTCGTTGAAGGGCCCGCCCAGGGTCCACTGGCTGGCGATGGCCTGGCCGGAGGGATCGTTGGTCTTGATCACCAGGACGCCCGGAACCGCCTTGAGGGTGACGACCACCTCGTGCGAGCTGGTCTCGGGCACGCGCACCTCCATCGCCAGCTCGTCGTAGCCGTTGGCGGCGACGTTGAGCTGGTAGACGCCGGGGTGCAGCGCGGACTCGAAGGCGCCGTCCTTGGCGAAGGCCTCGATCCCGGGGCCAGCGACGGTGCTGGTCACACCCTCGACGGCGTAGCCATCGTCGTCGACGATGCGGAAGAGCACCTTGGTGGAGGGATCGGGGCACCCGTCCTCGTCCATCCAGGAGTCCATGTCCTCGGCATCGAAGGGGCAGCCGTCGAGGCGATCGACGATCCCGTCGACGTCGCTGTCCTTGTCGGCCGCCGGCTCGTACGCGAAGGACAGGATGCCGCGGAAGGTGGGGGAGCCGACGCCGGAGGTCAAGCCGGTGCCGACGCCCGTCCGCAGGACGACGTTCCCTAGCCGACCCCAGCCACCCAGCATGCCCTCGATCGGCGAGGCCGCCGGGTTGCTGAGGGGGGCGCTGTAGTTGGACTGGCCGGCCAGGTCGAGCGAGAGCCCGAAGTCATCGGTCACGGCGTACCCGGCGGCGGCCCGCCAGATGAACTGGTCGTTGAGGGTGACGTTCTCGAGCACGACCTCGGGGCCGAAGCGGGTGCCGAGGTTGGCCACCAGGAGCAGGTCGCCCAGCCGCTTGTCGGCCATCACCTGCAGCTCGCCGCCCAGGCCGTCGGCGCCCAGCGGGGCGTCCACGGTCGCCGTGGGCAGGTTCAGGCGTCCGCCCAGGGCGAGGCCGACCGGGTTGTCGTCGGTGTCCAGGATCGAGCCCTTCAGGTCGATGCCGAGGTCGCCCAGGCCGGTCCCGGTGTTGACCTGGCTGCCCGTCGCCGTCAGGTAGAGCGGCACGTCCAGGCCCAGCCGGATCCGGTAGAAGGAGATGCTGCCGATGGCGTTGACCTGGAGCAGGCTGCCGACCAGCACGTCGGGGTCGAGGGTCTCGTCTTCCCACTGGTAGACCAGGGGCCGGTTGACGTACTGTCCCCAGAGGCGCGCGCCAAAGTACCCATCGGGCTTGGACGAGGCGTCGTTGGCCCACATCGTCATCTCCGAGTCGATCGGAGGCGTGTAGTTCTGGGCGTTCAGCTGAGGCTGGACGGGCGCGGTCTGTGCCAGAGCGGTCTGGGTCAGCAGGAAGATCAGCATGGATGACTCCGGAGTGAGCGAGTAGGTGACGAATGCTCTCTCTAAGTCAAGCCAGAGTCAAGAGCAATCGACGCTACTGTCCACAAGCAGGAGATCTCCGCGTCGGGTTGGGCCTCGCGAAGCCCCTGGCGGGGCGGGCCTCGCGAAGCCCCTGGCGGGGCGGCCCCAGCCAGACCATCCGGCCGGGGGCGGCCCCGCCCCGCCAGGGGCAGAAGCGAGCGGGCTCAGCGCCCGAGAGGCACACAAGGGTGTCCGGCGGCGTGGGACGCCGGTTCCTCGTTCCTGATGAGCTGAAGGTACGCCGCGCTGGCGGCCAACTCAAGCCGCTGGCGGTCGCGGATTGTCGCTTGCGGTCGGCGCTCGTCTCCAAGCGCCACGGCCCGTCACCGGCCGGCGTGCTCAGCCCTGTCGACGACGCCAGCCCAGCAGGCCCAGGGCCAGGACGAGCAGCCCACCGGCGCCCGAGG
>ERZ761602.3609-NODE-3609-length-21575-cov-5.637314_pt1 | contig 21575 bp, 21 predicted proteins | sample MGYA00512165_ERZ761602 | MGnify/ENA primary metagenome ERZ761602 (study PRJEB28899, sample SAMN02445085) | bioreactor sludge metagenome | biome: EBPR sludge; isolation source: Thorneside wastewater treatment plant | place: Australia: Brisbane, Thorneside...
TATCTCCTCCACTGTCCTTAATGGATGCTCCTCCACTGTCCGTAATGGTGTGTTAGATTTAGGAACCAGACCCATGATAGTCAAAACGGACCGGCGCTTGCAACCCTCCCAGGTTCCTTTTTTCGGTCGCCGGACCGATTCTCGACTGATGAACTGGCTCACATCGGTGTTCAGACGCATTATAGACCATTCTGCGCCGCAAGATTTCGCAGGCTTTCAGGCCGGACCCGAACTGAACCGGGTGCCCGGCTCCCGGACCGGGATCGCCGCCAGCCACTCGGGCAGAGAATCGGGTGCGAACGTCCGCGCCTGAACCTGATGAGCCGCCATCAGGGGACACCCGAAGTCGGCTTCCCCGTTCGATCGATCGATCAAAACAGCGACCCCGATGGGGTTTCCTTCCTTGCTGCGAACCAGCTCAAGAACTTCGCGGACGCTCGTCCCGGTCGTCAGGACGTCGTCTACGACGAGCACCCGAGCGTTCGGAGCGAGCCTGGCGTCCCTGCGAAAAACACGGGCGCCATTTTCACGTTCGGCATACAAGGCGCCGATCTTCAGTCTTCGCGCGATCTCGAACGCAAGAATGATTCCCCCGGTAGTCGGGCCGACCACGACTTCGGGACTCAGTGCCTTGGCCTGCGTCGCCAGAGTGTCGCAGAGCGTCCCCAAGACTTCGGGCTGTTCGAGAATCCTGAATTTTTCGACATAGACGTCGCTGTGGCGACCACTTGAGAGTCGGAAGTGGCCCCGGAGCACCGCCCCCGACTCCTCCAGGTAGGCGTCGAGATCGAGGCTCATGCGATCGGGCTGTAGGCGTCGAGGTCGCGCACGGCACAGTTTTCCGAGTCGAGGAGCACGACCCGAGGTGTGATCGCCTCGTCGGTCAGCGCAAACGCGGCGATGATGATCCGCTCACCACGCCGAAAGAGGTGAGCCGCGCCGCCATTGATGCCGACCACGCCCGGCGGCCCGGAAAAGGCGTAGGTTTCGATCCGGGCGGTGCCGTCGACCGACCATACGTGGACAAGCTCCCCGTCCAGGAGGCCGACCCGCTCCATGAGATTGCGATCGATTTCGACACTGCCCACATAGTCGGGATTCGTATAGCTCACGTGGGCGTGGTGGAGCTTGGATTTCAAAATCTGGAAAAGGCGCATCGTTTCGCTCAGGTTATGCCGCGTCTTCTTGCACTTCTAGCCGAGCATCTGCGGATCGTACCTCGCGACGTCGGTACCAAGCCGCAATCAGTCCGCCGAGGGTCATCATACCTGCGCCGAGCCAGACCAGGATCGTCAACGGCTTGAAGAACAACTCGACCGGCATCACCGGATGCACATAGAGCAGCTGGATCGTCGCGGATTGGGTCGCCGCATCCATCGGTGGATCGCTGAAGGTCACGTAGAAGTCGGGACCGAGCGAAGCGTTCTCGATTTGGAGGCCTTCCGTGCCCCCGAGAACTAGCGCCGGCGACCCGGTGAATGTTCCTTGGGGAGTCTCCAGTGTCACGTCGGCGTAGAACTTCGTTCCAGCCTGACCTGGTTCGCCCTCCCGCCGGAGGCCCTTGTAGGTCAGGAGGCTCTGTCCGATGAGGCGTTGCTCATTCGGCTTGAGTGTCACCCCTTCGGTCGCCTCAAACACCAGAGGATGAAGCGTAAAGTATAGGTCGTACCACCCAAAGCCTTTGACGTAGGGCCAGACCATCGGTTCAGGAGCCGCGTTCGGACGCTGGATGTAGTAGAGACCTGGACGGGCGACGAAGTCCTCGCGGGGGCCGACCACCCGGAACGGCAATGTGTTTTTGCGGCTGAGAAGGTCCATTTTCTCAGGCTTGATCGACGTGATCTCGTAACCCATGCCGACGCCGGGACTTCCCTCTTGGATCGCGTAGCGCTCCGAGCGTTCGAAACCGCGTGACACGATCAGTCCCAGCATCGAAACGGCTACGCCGAGGTGCATGACGTAGCCTCCGAGCGCGGGAAGTGCCACTCGCCACAGCTGAATCATGCGCCACACGTTAGCGACGATCGCAAAGAGACACAGGCCGGTGAGGACGAATCCCCAGCCGGCTCGATCCCAGGCACCGAAGGGCGTACCGAGGGTGCGTTCCGGATCGATTCGCCACCCGGAGATCGGCAACTTCGCCCATAGCATGCACAGTCCGAGCAGCCCCAGCGAAATCGCGAGGATGTTGGCCAAGCGACCGAGGACGGCACCGACACCCATCTTCCGCCAGGAGATGAACGGACCCGCGGCCATCAGGAGGATGATCGGAATAAAGAACCATACCAAAACTTGGTGATATAGGCCCTCTTCGACCACCTTCGTCGGGCGACCGAGGACACCCATGATGAACGGGACGCTCATTCCGATCCCGGTCGCGACGGCGAGTCCAGCCAGGAGCCACATCCCGGCCGCGTAGGCGGCGGAGCGATCGACCTTCACCCCCAGCTTCTCGGCTGCCTCAATCGCCGTTGGGGCAGGAGTTCGCCGAGCTCGGAGCACGCCTGGAATCCAGAACGCGCCCAGCCCGATGAACGACGCGCTCACCACGCCGACGAGGAGCCACAAGGCGCTGCGGTCCATCTGGGCGAAGCTGTGGACACTTGCTTCGCTGAGGAATCCGGACCGGGTCAAAAACGTACCGTAACCGAACGCGAGGAACGGCGATGCGGCCAAGAGCACGTTGATCCAGTGCCACTTCTTCTTTGCGACTTGGACGAAGATCCCATGGGTCAACGCGGCGAGCAGGACCCAAGGAACGAAACTGACGTTCTCCACCGGATCCCACGCCCAGAATCCGCCCCAGCCAAGCGTTTCATAGGCCCAGAACCCGCCCATGCAGAGGCCGAGCCCGACCAAGGTCAGGGAAACGAGGACCCATGGGCGGATCGGGCGGATCCACGAGTCGAGATCACGCTTGGCCAGCGCGGCGATCGCCCAACAGAAAAGGACGGTCAGCGAACCGAATCCCAGGAAGATCGTGGGAGGATGGATCGTGACCCAGTAGTTGAGGAGGGAGGGCGAAAGTCCGACACCGCTCGGGGGAACGAGCAACTGCCCGTCGATACGCTCAAGCTTGAAGGGCGATTCGTACGAGAGAATCCCGGCTAGGGCAGCGAGAAACAGCGCATACGGGATCGTGAAGGCCGTACGGTACTTGCCGGTGCGTGGGGCTGCGGCCAGTCCGAACAGCGCCGAGCACACCGCCCACAGAAGGAAACTGCCTTCCTGTCCGGACCAGATCGCGGCGACCTTGTACTGGAGCTCGACGACCTTTTCCGAGTGCGCGAAGACGTACTTGTATTGAAACTGGTCGGTGAGGAACAGAGTCGCAAGGCAGGCGAACGTCACGAAGAGGCTCGTGCAACCGGCCCAAAACGTGAGGGTCTGCCAACGTGGCCCACGCTGGATACGATGCGCCAAGAGGCCACTCGCCGCGGACGCCACCAGAAGGGCGATCGCTGCCCAAACCGCGAACCGGCCCAAATCCCCAAGCCAGAGCGACCAAGGCTCGGCTCGGGGCAGGGCAATCGGGGGGTGCTGCTCCAATTACGAGGCCTTTTGCGTGCTTTCGTACTTGGATGGGCACTTGATGAGCAGTTTGGTGGCGTGGAAAGCCCCGTCCTTCATTCCGCCGACAGCCACGACTTTCGTGGCGCTACCCATATTGGCGGGCGGCAGACCATGATAGACGACCGACAGTTTCCCGCCGGCTTCGTCCTTGAGGTCGAACCGCACCACGCCTCCGGTGGTATCGGTGAAAACAGTCTCCTTGACGAGATCGCCGGCGACATGAAGATTATCGCCCTTCGCCGACTTCGCTTCGGCAATCGTCACGTAGGGGCTGGCATTGTTGAGGAACGCCACGAGCATGCCGCTCAATCCCAGCACCCCTATCACTACTGCAACAATCGAACTGAGTTTCATCGGATCGCTCCTGATCTCATTTTACGCTGATTCGTGAGGATTTTGGGAGCACGAGCAGGTGATATGGCGTCGATCAGATACAATGGCAGGCAATTCCCGATGAAATCTCGATTGACGCTCTTGATCCTGCTTCTCGCCACCGCTTTCGGCGCGTCCGGCCAGCCGGCAACTCCGGCTCAGCGGGTCGGTGTCGAAGCGAAGGCGGACTACGCAACGCTCCATCTTCGAACCAAGCTGGGGAGTTTTCGCATGATCGACGGACAGGGTCGGGTCGAGATCCAGTTCACGGGGACGCTCCTTGTCAGCCAACTGAAGGGCAACATCGGCATCACGGGCCAGGTTAAGAAGGAGTTCGACAAGGAAGGCAGACAGGTCTGGTTCGGGACCGGTCGAGCGATCATCACCGGCAGTTTTCGCGCGATTCAATGGTTCGGTCGCAACATGCAGGCGGTCTGGTTCGGCAAAGGGGTTTGCCAGATCGTCGGGGAGTTCGACAAGGATCTCAACACGGGCGAGTATTGGTTCGATGACCCCAAGGACCGGATGGCCTGGTCGGCTTCGACGCTGATGACCATCGTGCTCCCCCGCCCGAGTGCCATGCCGAACGTTCAACCGCGCGAACGGGGCACTCCACCCCCGAAGCCTCAAGGCTAGGCGAGAGTGCTAACGCGGACCTTTTCCCACCTTCCGGGGCTCGGATTGAAGACCGAGCGGAGACTGTGGGCTCAAGGCTGCGAAACCTGGGATCAGTTTCTCGCCGAGCCACGCCGGTTCGCCGTGGGCTCCGCCTCCCGCGAGTTGATCCTGCGCGGTGTCCAGAAGTCGAAGGACGCTCTTGTGGCCCGGAACCACCAGTTCTTTCGAGGAGCCCTCAAGATCACCGACGTCTGGCGAGCCTGGCCGGAGTTCAGCGACTGCTGCGCTTACCTCGACATCGAAACGGACGGCGGCTCGGGACCTGATTCGATCACGTGTATCGGCATCTGGGACGGCCGAGAGTTCAAGTGTCTTGTCAAGGGCGAAGATCTGGGCAATTTTCCCGACCTCATCTCCCACTATCAGATGATCGTCACCTTCTATGGGTCCGCGTTCGATCTCCCCGTCATCCAGCGAGCCTTTCCCCGCTGCCGGCTCGATCAACTCCACCTCGACCTCTGCTTTGCCCTCAAGAACCTCGGCATGCGCGGTGGGCTTAAGAAGATCGAGGTCGACAACGGCATCGAGCGGCCCGCAGAAATCGCTGGGCTGAACGGCTACGACGCGGTCCTTCTGTGGCGTCGCCACCTGCGCGGAAGCCGAGAGGCCCTGGAGAAGCTGATCGCTTACAACCGGGCCGACGTCGTGAACCTCGAACGACTGACCGAGATCGCGTATCAGGGCCTTCGCGACCAGTTACTCGCAGGCGAAGAAGTCTCGTCACCCCGCCGGGGCAAGCGACGACGCGCCTAGAGACCCTTGCGGAACGCCTCGATCGTCCGGTCGACGTGGGTGTCGTCGATGTCACGATGGAGCACAAGCCTCAAGCGATGAGGCCCAAAGGCGATCGCTCGAATCGAGCGTGAGGCGAGGACGTCCACCCAAGTCGCCGCCGGGGCATCGGTGTCGATCATCAAGATGTTTGTTTCCGGCATCGACCCCACGGTAAGTCCTGGCAGCACGCGGAGCGCATCGGCCAGCCGACGCGCACGGTCGTGATCTTCGGCCAGGCGGTCGACCAGGCTCAACAGCGCGACGATGCCACACGCGGCAAGGAGACCGGACTGGCGCATTCCGCCACCGAGTCGCTTACGCCAAAAACGAGCCTCGTCGATGAACGGAGCCGAACCGCAGAGCACGGACCCGACCGGTGCACACAGCCCCTTGCTCAGGCAAAAAGTCACCGAGTCGACATGGCTCGTCCACGCCGTCACAGGTTCCCCGGCCGCGACGGCGGCATTGAAGATGCGGGCACCGTCGAGATGGAATCGCATCTCGCGTTCGTCACAAATCCGCCGGTAGGCGGCAAAGTGTGCGCTCGGGGTGATCGTGCCTCCGGCTCGATTGTGCGTGTTCTCGACGCAAAGCAGCCTTGTGCCGGGGGTATGGAGGGACCGATCAAGCGCACGGGCGGTGATCGTCTCGGGTGCCATCACGCCTCGTTCGGACGTGACGCTGCGGATCACGACCCCGGCGAGGGCTGCCGGCGCGCCGACCTCATACCAAAGGACGTGCGCGTCGTCCTCGACGAGGATCGCGTCGCCAGGTCGGGCGTGGACCGCGATCGCGATCTGATTTCCCATCGTGCCACTCGGCACGAATACGGCATCCTCCATGCCCACACGGTCGGCGGCGAGGCGCTCGAGTTGAGCGACGGTGGGATCGTCGCCGAGTACGTCGTCGCCGAGCGGTGCCCGGGCCATCGCTTCGCGCATCGCTTCGGTCGGTTGGGTGACGGTGTCGCTTCGGAGATCGACGTCGCGAGGGGTTCGGTTTTCGCCCCAACCGAGCGCGACCCAATCAACCAAGGCGGTACTTCTCGATCAGTTTGAGGGCGGCTTCGACATCGAGCCACCCGAGGACGTCGACCTCCTTCTCCTCCAACGCCTTGTAGACCTCGAAGAAGTGAATGACTTCCTTCTGCGCGTGCTCGTTCAGATCGGCGAGGTTGGACCAGCTCGCGTAGCGCGGATCCTTGGTTGCGACGCAAAGGATCTTCTCGTCGGGTCCTTTATCGTCGCGCATGGCGAGCACGCCGATCGGGCGCGACTCGACGACACAGCCGGGGAATGTCGGATGGGTGATCAGGACGAGGGCGTCGAGGGGGTCGCCATCGAGATAGTGGGTCTGGGGGATGTAGCCGTAGTCGAACGGGTAGAAGAGCGGCGAGTAGAGGACGCGGTCGAGCATGATGACGCCGGTCTTCGAGTCGACTTCGTACTTATTTGTGCTGCCCCGGGGAATCTCGATCACGACGTGGACGACTTCGGGCGGATTCGGTCCCAATGGGACATTGAGCAGACTCGTCAACGCAAAACCTCCAACATTTCGGCGCTGAGACCCCATAGATGGGACTCAGTTGCCCGGACGTGGACGATCCGACCCCGCAAGCCGGCTTCGCCGGGAAAGTGGATCATCTTGAATTCGCGGCTGTAGCCCTGCAACCTGTTCGGCGCCTTCGGCGAACTGCCCTCGACCAACACCTCGAACGTTCGCCCGACCAGGGATCGGTTGATTTCAAGCGTGATCCGATTCTGGAGCTCGACGAGGCGCTTGAGCCGCGATTGCTTCAGCGGATACGGAAGCTGTTCCATCGACGCGGCGGGCGTGTTCGGACGCGGACTGTAGATGAACATGTATGCGCCGTCGAACCTCAATGCCTCGACGACGTCAAGGGTTTCCTGGAACTGTTCCTCGCTCTCGCCGGGGAATCCGACGATGATATCGGTGGTGATTCCGAGGCCGGGGACGGCAGTGCGAAGGTCGGCGACGATGTGGGTGAACGACTGGCGTGTGTAGAGCCTGCGCATCGCCTTGAGCATCGCATCGTTGCCGCTCTGGAGAGGCAGGTGAACATGCTCCATGACGGCGGGGCAATTTCGAATCGCCTCGATCAGGTCGGCGCGGAAGTCGCGTGGATAGGGACTCGTGTAACGGAGGCGCTCCAGACCGTCGATTTGTCCCAGTTCCTGAAGCAATCGACTGAACGGAACGTTCCCCTCGGCCAGATTCTTGCCATAGCTGTTCACGGTCTGGCCGAGAAGCGTGATCTCCTTCGTCCCGAGATCGACGAGGCGGCGCGCCTCTTCGACGATTTCGGCGGTCGGTCGGCTGCGTTCGCGACCCCGTGTCGCGGGAACGATACAGAACGTGCAGAACTTGTCGCACCCGTACTGGATGGGAACGAACGCCTTCAGCTTGCCCTGTCGGTCGACATGGCGCGTGGGAATGTCGGTGACGACCGCGCCTTTGCGGTCGGGAAGGTCCAGGCGCTTTCGAAATCGACGGCTCTGGAGTGCCTCCTCGACCAACGCGGGAATCTGACTGATCTGGGCCGTGCCGACGACGAAGTCCACGTGGGGTGCTCGTCGTCGGATTTCGTCGGCTCGCGTCTGCGCCATGCAGCCGCACACTCCGACCATCAGCTCCGGCCGACTCTGTTTCAGCAGGCGCAGTTCCCCGAGGAAGCTGAACGCCTTGTCCTCAGGCTTCTTGCGCACGCTGCAAGTATTCAACAGCACCAGATGGGCCTCCTGAGGCGTGCGTGCAGGTTGAAATCCGATTTCCTGCAAATAGAGACCGATCTGCTCGGTGTCTTCGACATTCATCTGGCAGCCCCAGGTTTGCACGAAGTACGTCCCGCGCACAGTGTTGCGAGCGGGTTTCGTGGACAGGGAAACCGGGGCGAGGGTTGCGTCAGCCATGGAAGGGCTTCGATGAGGATACCGCGGGAGGGCGGGACGTATAATCGGTTGGTGAAGTCGGCAGCGGTTTGGTTGAATCGAATTCTCGCGCTCTTGGCCTGGGGTGGCGTCTTCGTCGCCGGGGTCCTCACGGTGGCGCACTTCATGGGTCTCGCCGTGCCGTGCACGGCCGAGCGAGCTTGTGATGTCGTGACGTCAAGCAAGTACTCGGAGGTGCTGGGGATTCCGGTGGCGGCCTTCGGGTTGCTGACTTACCTGGTTCTCGCCGGGATCGCCGCGATTCGGCTCTTCCGACCCGACTGGCGGCCGCGCCTGATCGTGACCGTGGCTTGGGTGCTCTCCGCGGTCGGAACGCTGGCAAGCGCCTATCTCCAATTCGTTTCGTTCGTCGAGTTGCAGGCGAAGTGCGACTGGTGCCTGGCCTCAGCCGGCATCATGTTTCTCACCTGTCTGCTCTACGGTTTCGTCGCATCGGCCGAGGGACCCGACAAGCTGGACGTTCCGGTCGGCAAGATCGCGTTCCTCGCCTGGATGGTTCTCGCGATCGGCGGTCTCGGGGTGATGGCGAAGAACATGGATGCGCTGCGCAAGGCGCCCGGACGGGAACTTGCGAGCGAGGCGTCGATCGAGACCCTTGCCCCGAACCCGGCCTATTCGTTCGGCAAGGGAGCGGCCCCGGTCACGATCATCGAATATGCGGACTTCTACTGTCCGGCCTGCCGATCGTCGTTCCAGAACATCAAAGGGCTGTATGTTCAGGCTGATGGCAACCTCCGACTCATCTACCGCAACTTCCCGATCTTCAAGAAAGAAGGCCATGAGATGAGCCTCGCCGCCTCGATCATCGGTGAGTTCGCCGCGACCCAAGGCAAGTACTGGCCCTGGATCGAGGGGATGTTCACGAAGGATGTCGATGATCTGAAGAGTATCGATGCGCTCATCGCGTTGGCGACCGAAATCGGGCTCAAGGAAGACGAGGTCCGCAAGGCACTCTCCGACGACAAGTACATCGACATCGTCTACGAAGGGATCGACACCGCTCGCCGCATCGGAGTCGACGAGACGCCGACCTACGTCATCTTTGCCGACGGCCTCAAGCCCCAGATGGCGGCACAGGCGAACGTCAACAGCGTGATCAACTCCCCCGGGATCGCCAAGTACTTGAAGGGCAAGGGCGGTGGCTAGGACCGTCCTGGTCGCGATGAGCGGCGGCGTCGACAGCAGTGTCGTGGCCGGGCTGCTCCGCCGCCGTGGTTACGACGTCGTCGGAGTGACGATGCAGATCTGGCAGGAGAGCCAAAAGGATCCGCGCCACGCCGGGTGCTGTTCCCTCGGTGCCGTCGAAGATGCGCGTCGCGTTGCCCGAATCCTCGGCATGCCCCACTACGTGATGAATTTCCGGGACACGTTTCGGGAAACGGTCATCGAACAGTTTGTCGCCGAATACGCAGCCGGCCGAACGCCTAACCCCTGTGTCGAGTGCAACAAGAAGGTCAAGTTCGACGCACTTTGGCAGAAGCTGGAGGAGCTCGGTTGCGACTTCCTCGCGACCGGGCACTACGCTCGCATTCGGCGTCGCGCCGGGCATCCGGTTCTCCTGCAATCACGGAGTGGAAGCAAAGACCAGAGTTACGTTTTGTACATGCTCCGAACCGATCAACTCGCGCGAACGCTGTTTCCGCTTGGCGAATTGGGTTCGAAGGTCGAGACCCGGGCTCTCGCCCGGGAGTTGAGCCTACCGGTCGCGGACAAGCCCGACTCCCAAGAGATCTGCTTCGTGAGCGAGGCCGGCGGATACCGCGAGTTTCTCGCGGCTCGAAATCCGGAGATGTTCGGCCGCGGGGACCTTGTCGATACCTCAGGACAGGTCGTCGGCGAGCATGACGGAGTCGCAGGCTTCACGGTAGGCCAGCGCAAAGGGATTGGCCTGACCGCCCGTCACGGCCGGCCGCTCTATGTGCTCCGTCTGGAGCCTCGCGAGAACCGGGTCATCGTCGGCGAGTCTGAAGACCTGTTGACGCGCGAGGCTCGTTTGCAGCAGGTGATCTGGAGCCCCGCGTTCCCGCAGGATGATGCGATTCGGGTCACCGCGAAGGTTCGATACAACATGGAGCCTCAACGTGCGCGCCTCGTGCCGGGCGAGATACCGACGATCGTGTTCGACGAGCCCGTGCGGGCCATCACACCCGGGCAGACGGCGGTCGCCTATCGAGGGCGAACCGTGGTCGCCGGGGGCGTCATCCTCTAGTCCCCGCGAAAGGCGAGTGAAACGGAGTTGATACAGTAGCGGACGCCGGTCGGCTCCGGCCCGTCGGGAAAGACGTGACCCAGATGGCCTCCGCAGCGCGCACACGTCACCTCGACACGCCGCATCCCGAAGCTGAAGTCGTCGTGGAATTCGACTTTGTTTCGGTCGAGCGCCTCGTAGAAACTCGGCCAGCCGCATCTCGACTCAAACTTTGTTCCCGATGTGAAGAGGGGTTCGCCACAACCGGCGCAAAGGTAGGTGCCAGGCACGAAGTGATCCCAGAATTCGCCCGTGAACGCCCGCTCGGTGCCCTTTTCGCGCAGCACGTGGAACTGCTGCTCCGTGAGCTCGTGCTTCCACTCGGCGTCCGTCTTTTCGATTTTCTCCATGGCCCATTCTAAGACTTCACCCAGGCCAGTAGTTCCGGCGGTACCCTTGGAACGATGCAGATTGCGCCGAAGAGCCGGATCGTTTTCATCGGTGATTCGATCACCGATTGCGGGCGATCGCGCCCGATCGGTGAGGCGGCCGGCCTCGGGAACGGCTATGTCGCTCTGTTCGACGCCTGTTGGCGCGTCCGCTACCCCGTTCACGGCCTGCGGGTGCTCAATTTCGGCGTCAGTGGCGACACGATCCGAGATGTGTCAAAGCGCTGGGGCGACGCCATCGACAGCCAAGCTGAGACGGTGGCGCTGATGATCGGCATCAATGACGTCTGGCGTCAGTTCGACCGTCCTGATCGACCCGAACTCGGGGTTCCTCTCGACGAGTACACCCAGACCCTCGATCGGCTCACCCGCGACTTGGGGGTGCGGAAGCGCGCGACCGTATTGTTGACGCCGTTCTTCATCGAGCCGAACCGAAGCGAGCCGATGCGCGCAATGATGGATCGTTACGGGGACGTCGTCAAAGGGATCGCCGGCCACTATGGCGTCGCCTGCCTCGACACGCAGCAGGTGTTCGACCGCCTCCTGGTCAGCATGCACCCGTATGAACTGGCCGATGATCGCGTGCACCCTCGCACGACCGGCCACATGGCTCTTGCTCTCGCCCTACTCGACGCTCTTCACCCCTAGGCCTGGGATAGTTTCGCTCGCCGGATTGTTACACTGAATGGGAAGTCGATCGAGATGAGGACAGGGCATACGAGAGGGGGCGCATGGGGCGTTGTGATCGTCATTGCCCTGGTTGGTCTGCTTGCCCTGCTTTCCTTCGAAGGGCCTCGCAACGGGCTCCAGCGGCTGCTTCACAGCGCAGAGGCGAGCGACCCGCTTCTCCACTACGACATCGTCATCTATGGCGGTAGCTTTTCGGGATACGCGGCAGCGCGAGCGATTCATCGTGAGAATCCCGGCATGCGCCTCCTGATGATCGTGCCTCAACGCCGGCTTGGCGAAATCGGAACCGTGGCGGCCCAGAACTTCTGGGACTTACGTGGATACCGTAAGGACTGGATCGCTGGCACCTTCAATGAGCTTTTCGAGTTTCAGAATCGAGGTTACGATCCGGACGCGATGGCCGCGTTCATGGAAGAGAATCTCCGATTCAATCCGCTTTTCGAAGTCAAGTATCAAACCGATATCGTCGGCAGTACCGTGCAAGAGGGTGAGGTGCGTGAGATTGCGATTCGATCGCTCGTCCGGGCTCCGACCGGGGAGGAGACATGGGACACTCTCGCCCCGACGATCCGCGTTCAAGCCCGTGTCTTCATCGATGCCTCTTACACCGCTCGGCTCTTGCGTCTGAGTGGCTTTCTCGGGGTCACTGGGCGCGACGACTATGCGCGAAGCACCGAACAGCAAGCGGTGACCTTGATGTTCGAAGTCGAGGGGCTCGACTTCGTCGCCGCTTCGAAGTCCGGAGACTTCGAGTGGGGGATCGATAAGGACGGAAGCCGACTCCTTTGGGGCGGCAAGCCCAACACTCATCCAGTCACGTGGAGATTCAACGCGACCCATAAGGCCGAGTTTCGCATCAAGCCGATGAACATCGCCGAAGGTGCCAAAGACCGCTGGTGGATCAACACGATCTTGATGTACGGTGTCGACGCAACCAAAGAACTCAAGGATGAAGGGACGTATCGATACCCGCGCAGTGAATTGATGAGCGTTGACGAGGGATACACGAAGGCGCGAAAGATGGTGGAGTCGGACGAGTTCCTGGCCGCACTTCGCGACTTTCCCGGCTTCTCGAGCGTTCGAATCTCGCGCGTCGCCGATATGCTCTATATTCGCGAATCCGCCCATTCCTCGCTGTATCCCAACCCAGGTTACTTCGGCTTTGCCGTGCGAGCCGATCACCTCACGCGTGCAGGTCGCGATCAATACTCGGGAACTGATAGTGAGAACTACAAAACACGCATAGGTTTGGCGTTTTATCAAATGGATACCCAAGGGTACATCGACAAGGATCCATGGGAAGAGCACTTCGAAGACCAAACGCGCGTCAATCCCGTGTATCCAGCGTATATTCCCTATGAGGCACTGTTGAATCCGAATCTTCGGAATGTGCTGATCTGTGGTTACGGCATCAATGCCAGCTCGATCGCATGGTACGCGCTCCGCGTGTTACCGAACCAGATGGTCCTGGGCGACGCGGCCGGTGTCGCCGCGGAAACTGCGATTTCTCGGCAGCTCGCTCCTGCCGACTTCGGAGAGGCCGAAATCTTCGAAGTTCAGCGGCACCTCCGCGAGATGGGGGCGATTCTTGAGAAAAAGGCCGACCGCGAGCCGCGATTTCTTCCGCCGCGGGCCCCCGCCCCCTAGAGGCGACCTTCACCAGCGAGGCGGGCTTCGAGGAGCTCCGCCGAAATCAGCACCATCGGGAGTCCGTTCCCAGGCGTTGTGCTTGCGCCCACGAAGTACACATCCTGATTCGTACGGCTTCGGTTCGGGGGACGGAAGCATGCGCTTTGAAACGTGGTGTGGGCGAGACCGAACGCCGCACCGAGGTCGAGATGGAGCGTATCGGCCCAATCCCGAGGACTGAACGTCTTCTTAGCGCGGATCGCGGCGGGATCGAAGCCGACGTCGCGGGACAAACGCGTCAGGACCGTCTTTTCAATCGCGTCCGCATCGGCCGGCGACCAAGGGTGAGTGAGGTTCGGAACGGGGACGAGAACATAGAGGTTCTCGCGTCCGTTCCCAGCTCGGTCGGGATCGGTTCGACTACTCACGCAGACATAGAAGGAGGGATCTTCAGGGAGCATGTGCCGATGGAAGATGTCGTCGAGGTTGCGGCGATAGTCGGCTCCGAAGACCACGTTGTGGTGAAGCAGTTCCGGATAATGGCCTTCGACGTCCATATACATCATGTAAGCGGAACAGGAGTGCGTCCGTGGCTTGGGCCTCTGGTTCAGCAAGCATTGCTCGGCGTAGGGCAGGTCGGCGTTGCACACGATCGTGCGGGCCGTCACCGACTCCCCCGAAGCGAGGCGCACGACTCGGCCATCGATCGCCACCACCTCCGAATCGAGGCGGATCTCGACGCCGCGACGGGCCGCAAGATCGGCGATGGTCCGAGGGATTTCGGTCATGCCACCCATCGGATACCAGATCCCCTCGCCATACTCCATGTAGGTCAGCACGGCGTAGACCCAAGGGGCATCATAGGGGCTGAGGCCCAAGTACATGGTCTGGAAGCTGAAGAGCATGCGGAGGCGGGGGTCGTCGAACGTCCGGTCGATACGCTGGGCGAGATTGCCGAGCATCCGATGCCTGAGGACCCTTTGTATCGCTCTGGGCTTGAGGAGCTCGAGCGGAGATCGGAACTGCTTGCGCACGAAGTGAGGAATAGCGTCCTTGTAGAGCGCAGCCAAGCGCCCGAGAAGCTGGGGATACGCCAGGGCGTCGTGGGTGCCGGCGAGCGCCTCGATCTGGGCGATCATCCGCGCTGCGTTCGGTGATCCTTCGATCCGCGACCCGTCCGCATAGAACACCCGATAGCTCGGATCGCACAGGCGAAGGTCGAGGTGATCATCGATGTCCTCCCCGACGTCGGCAAAGAGTCGCCGGAAGGGGTCGAGCATCATCGTGAGAGTGGGCCCCGCATCGAAGCGACACTCTCCGACCGTGAGGCTACGGTCGCGGCCTCCGACCTGGTCCGTCTTCTCGAGCACGAGGACCGACGCGCCTCGATGGGCTAGACGGAGAGCGGTGGCCAGGCCGCCGAGCCCGGCTCCGACGATCACGAAATCGAGTTCTCGACGCGACACTAGGGAGGTCTACGCACGGACTGGATCAGGGTTCCCAAAACGCAAAAAGAGGACGTCCCAGTTGGGACGTCCTCAATTTTCGGGAGATGAGTCTTAGCTCTTTCGGCGTCGGCGAGCGAGGACGCCCGCGAGTCCGATTCCGATGGCCACGAGCGAAGCCGGCTCCGGAACCGCTTCGAACGAGGTCAGCGTGTAGTCACCGCCGGTCTGGGGAGCGAAGCGAAGGTCGATGCGATCGACATCCGCGAAGTTACCCGTGCCGACGAAGCTGGCGAAGCTGAAGGTGAAGATCTGCGGCACGATCGCGGCCACTGCCGGGATGTTGACCGTGTGCGAAGAGCTTCCGCCACCAGACGTGTAAACGGTCGCCGTTGCGACGAGCGGGGCGAGGTCATTGAAGATCACGCCAAGCTCAAAGCGATCGTAAACAGTCATGTTCTGGTTCAGATCAGCGGTGAATCCGTACTTGAGGGTCTGTCGACCGGTCAAGAACGAACCCTGGCTGACCGCAGCCAGACCGCCCGTGGCTTCCATGCGCAGTCGGGAAACCGCAGCGAGCGGGTTGGACACGATGTCCACCTGCACGTCGCGGCGTCCGCCGAGCACGTTGGCCGGAGCGGCATTCTGGAAGTAATTGTACGTACCGACACCGCTGAGATCGCCGGTATCGAACGAACCGTCAGTGAAGTTATCAATGACGAGGGCTTGCGAGATGGCGGCAGTCGCAATGCCGGCCAAGATCAGGACTTTTCTCATCTTCCTCTCCAAAATATTGAACCCAAGGCTGGAATCCGAGGGGTATTGTAGCACACTTCTTGCCAAAAGCCCGGTTTCGAGGCCCGTATTTATGACGGAAAAGGGTGAAAGAGGGGCGCTGAATCACCCTTTCTTAACATTTCCATCCCCAGGGGCGGGGCAACGACTTCTCTGTGGCCGCCCTGGACCCCGGGGTTTTCACGAGCTAACGCTCGATCTCGGCGAAGACCGGCTCGAGTTCCTTGTTCTCCCCGATGGCCTCGCGAATCTGGCGGGCAAGGTGGCGCGCTTCTTCGTCGCGGCCGCTTCGTTTGGCCGCAAGCGCGAGGTTGACGGCGACCGGTACCGAATTCGGGATCTGGGTCATCGCGAACCGCATCGCGTTGTAGGCCTCTTCGGTCTTCTCTTGGGCGCTCAGCGACGCCACGAGTTCGGCGTAAGCCGGCTCGAGGCCCGGATACATGTTGACCAGGCGCGTGGCGGCCTCTTCGGCTTCCTCGTGCTGCTGAGTTCGGTTGAAGGCGGCGGCAAGGAGCAACCACATCTTCCAGTAGTCGGCCAACCAGTTGCGCATCGGCTTCAGGTCCCGAATGGCCCCGTCGTAGTCCTCATTCTGCATCTTGCGCTCGGCGTTGGCGACGGTCTCGACCCGCTTCGGTTGCTCGAGCTCGATGAGCCACGCGAGCACGTTCGACCGGGTGTTCGGTTCCGGATCGGTACCCAGGATATCTCGGAGGACCTTGGGGATCTCAAACTGGCGCCCCGCCGCGTTCAGGGTCTGCGCGTACTCCCAGAGGATCTGGACGTCGGTCGGCGCCACGTCGAGCACGTCCTCGTAGAAGTCCATCGCTCGATCGAAATCCTGCTTGTTCTGGGCGAGGTACGGCGCGAAGAACCGCTTGATCGGGAGGCTGTCGGTCACGGTCTCGAGCCCGGCTTCGAACGCCTTTTCGCCGTCGGCCTCTTGCCCGGCTGCGATCAGCGCGGTGGCGTAGCGGGCGTGAGCCGAAGCGTTTTGGGGATCGGCATCGATCATCGCCTTGTACAGACTGGGCACTTCATGAATGCGGTTCGTCTGCTGAAGAACGGCCGCGAGAAGGTCCATCGACGGCTTATCGTCGCCCTCCATCTCGATCGCCTTGCGGAAGTTCCGCTCGGCGTTGGCCGGCATCTGCATCTGCATCTGGACGATGCCGAGGCGGGCGAGAATCGCGGGCTCATTGGCGTCCAGGGTGTGGGCTTTCTCGAAGAGTTGGGTGGCCTCGGCAAGGTCACCGACGGCCTGGGCGAGCTCGCCCTGGGCAAACATCGCTCGGGCGTCGCTGGGCACGGTTTCGCCGAGCTTGGCGAGGGCATCGCGGAGCAGTTCGTAGGTCCCGATCCGGGACTGGGTGCAGAGTCGAACCAGTTGGATCATCGCCAGGTACGGGCCTTCCCAGTCCTTATCCGCTTCGACGGCCTCTTGGAAGCAATCGAGCGCGCCCTGCGGCTGGAATTCGAGTGCCACCTGTCCTTGCGTCTTCTCGATGTACTGAATCGCGTCAAATCCCTCGAGGAACTTGAGGAACGCCGCCTGCCGATCGGTACCAAACAGTTCTTCGTCCTTGGCGACCTCCGCGGGAAGGCTGGTGCCGACAAAGGCCGCGACGTCCTCGATGAGCGTCCGGATCGCGGGGAAGCACGCGTCCGACGTGAACGTGAGGGTGTTCTCCTTGGCCGGCGTCTCTTCGCCCTTCTTGAAGAAACGATAGGTGAGCGTATGGCTGTCACCGGTCGTCACGAGGAGCCCATCGAGAAGCGCATCGGCGTTGGTCTGGGGGAAGAACTGCTCCACCATCTGCCATTCATTGAGCGTCTCGGACGGATTGACGTTGGCAAAGCGCGGCTGCGGCCCTTCTTCCAGTCGGATGAGGTAGTTGACGGTGTTGATCTCCTCCGACGTATACCGGCGGACGATCTCGCTGACAAAGTTCACCATCTGGCGCGCCAGAGCTGGCTTGGTGTCCGGTCCGGAATTGAAAGGCAACGCAGAAAGAACCATAAGACCCCCAGTTTACCTGGGGGGCCTGTTGCCGTCCGTGTTACGCGGCAGGTTCGAAGTCGCGTCGATCGAAGACGAGATCGGAGGCGATCTTCCAGACTTCGGGGTCGATCTTGTTCTCCGGCTGGATCTTGCTGAAGTGGACGATCGCGGAGGTCAGGCCGACTTCAAGGCAGTAGTGCAGGAAGGCGGAGTTGAGCACTTGGCGGGCAGCCGGCTTGAGACCGAAGCTGACGTTGCTGATGCCGAGAGTGAAGTTGACGAGCGGATGTCGCGCGCGCACTTCGCGAATCGCCTCGATCGTCGCGACGCCCGCGTCACGGAACTCCTCGTCACCTGAACCGAGCGTGAAGGTCAGGCAATCGAGGAACACGTCGTGATCCGGAAGCCCGATCGCCCGCGTGCGACCCAGGATCCGTTCCGCGATCGCGACCTTTTTGTCGACGCTCTTCGCCATCCCGTCCTCGTCGATCGTGAGTGCGACGACGGCGGCGCCGTACTTGCGGCAAAGACCGAGGACCTTCTCGGTGCGCGCTTCCCCATCCTCGAAGTTGATGGAGTTCACGATCGGCTTGCCCGCCAGCATCTGAAGTGAGGTCTCGACGACCGGCCACTCGGTCGAGTCGACCATGATCGGCACCGTGACCGAGCGGTTATAGCGCGAGAGCAACTCTCGCATGTCGCGGGCTTCGTCGCGCCCGACATAAGCGGCGCAAACGTCGAGCACATGCGACCCTTCTCCTTCGAGCTCACGGGCGAGCTCGACCAGCCCCTCCCAGTTCTCCGCTCCAAGCATCTCACGGAACGCCTTACTTCCGTTGGCGTTGGTCTTCTCACCGATGATCAGGAAGCTGTTGTCCTGGACGTAGGGCTGGAACTGGTAGAGGCTTGAGCAGCCCACCAGTTGGAGGGCCTTCGCTTGCTCGTCCGTGCGGAGCTCGAAGTCGAAGCCCGGAAAGAGGTGACGCACCTTTTGCCAGTGGGCGTTGTTGCCGTGGGGGCGCCCGCCGACTGCGGCCGCCACCGCCCGGATGTGATCGGGGGTCGTGCCGCAACAGCCGCCGACGATCGCGACACCATGCTCGGTGACGAAGCGCTCGTGGTGGTGAGCAAGCTCTTCCGGGGTCAGCTTGTAGACGGCACGACCGCCCTCCATGACCGGGAGCCCCGCGTTGGGCTGGACGGAGAGCGGTCGGGTCGAGTTCTGCCCGAGATAGCGGACGTGAGGAGCCATTTCCATCGGACCGGTGGCGCAGTTGATCCCGATCGCCACGACCTCGGGGAAACACTCGAGCATGTTGACGGCGGCCCCGATTTCGCTGCCGAGGAGCATCGTGCCGGTCTGCTCCATCGTGACCTGGACGATGATGGGCAGCTCTTTGCCGGTTTCGGCCATCGCACGCTTGGCGGCGACGACACCGGCCTTGACCATCAAGAGGTCTTGGAGCGTTTCGAGCAGCAGCGCGTCCGAACCTCCCTCGATGAGAGCGCGGAAACCGGCCGCATAGGTGTCTTCAAGTTCTTGCCATGTCACCTGACCGAGCGACACGAGCTTGGTGCCTGGACCGAGCGCCCCGACCACGAATCGCGGACGTTCAGTGGTCGATCGGGCGTCAGCCGCGCGGCGCGCGATCTGCGCGGCTGCAAACGCGAGATCGGGCACCAGTTCGGCGATGCCGTACTCGGCGAGGACGACGGACGTCGTTCCGAAGGTGTTGGTTTCGATCAGGTCCGCGCCGGCGTCGAGGTATCGGGTGTGGATCTCCTCGATGACGTCGGGCCGGGTGACGCACAGGATTTCATTGCATCCTTCGAGGAACTCGCCGCCGAGGCGCTCCGCGGCTGCGCGTACCGCATCCGGGTAATTGGCTTCGGGCGTGAGCGTGAAGTCGGCGGGGGCGAGGTTAGCACCCTGAATCTGGGTTCCCATCGCGCCGTCGAAGACGAGGACGCGTTCGGCAAGGGCTTCCAAGATCGGGTGTCGCATACCGCAGATTATGGCGAATCGGGGTGTGGAACCCACGGTGAAGCCGGCAATCGTGCCACCGGCAAGTTCGCCGACGGCAATCCTGCGGCTGGGAAGGGTGCTGACGGCATTCATGCCTTATCTTCTAGAAACACCCGTATTCTTGGCGAGACAACTATCTCATAAGGCGAGATCGCGGCGGAACAAAGAGTCTGGGCAAGGAAGCCCAGGAGGTAAGCATGATCTTTACCGTCGTGGCCTTAGCAGTGGCCGGTGCAGCGATCGCCGGCGCGTGGGGACTGATGAAAGACTCCCTCACCGATCTCTGGAACTAACCACTCTCGGCAGACCTGACTCGACTTCTCAACGCCCCTCGCGAAAATGCGGGGGGCGTTCCTTTTGGTCTGGCACAGCCGTGCGGTCGCGGTGGATGCCCCCGTGCATCCCGGCAAGAAAAAGGGGTGAAAAACAGCTTGAGAATTCGTATTCTCGTGTATAATGGCATCAGATTACGGTTCGTTGCGGAACCGACGGAGGCCGATGAGGGCCTGAATGGGTCGCCACCCACCTTGGCGTCGCTGTTCATCCCTCCTTGTCTTCCTCGGTCGGGCGTGAAATGCCAACCGGTAAACGCCCGTAGTCATGTGGACCGGTTCCGCTCGGTAGCCCTTGATGAATGGGTACCGATCCGACCGCAGCATAACCGAAACTACGAAACACTGGAGAGGATCATGAATACACGCTCGACGCTTATCCTTGCCGGCATCGCCGCCCTTGCGGGTTCGGCCTTCGCTCAGCCGGTGATCGACGGCAACCTCGCCGGCGACGCCGGGTTCTACGGCCAGCCGATCGCGGTCCAGAACACCGAGACCCAGTTCGGCGACAGCAATCTCGGTCTCGCCACATGGGCCAACGGTTCGGAGCTGGTCTCCGTCTATGCCTATCGCGACGCGACTCACCTCTATGTCCTCGCGACGGGCAACCTCGAGACGAACTACAACAAGCTTGAGTTGTTCATCGACAGCAAAGCCGGCGGCCAAAACCAGCTGTCCGGGATCCAGCCGGATACCGACTTCGGTGCTCTCGGCCGCATGGCCGGGACGGGCTCGGGCGATGGCCTTGCTTTCGACGCCGGGTTTGAAGCCGACTACTGGTTCGGCGCGACGAACGGCGACGTCGGCGGCGGCACCTACGGTCTGTTCGCGAACTTTGGTGAGATCGGCACGACCAATGGTCAGTGGCTCGGTCAAGGTCCCAACGCGGGCGGCGCGCTGTTCTTCGGCAACGACCTCGGCTGTGCTTTCTTCATGGACAACAGCAACGCGGCCGGCGTCCTCGGTGGCACGGGTCTCGCTTGCCCCGCCCCGGTCGGCACGGGCGGCGAGTGGAAGATTCCTCTCTCCTTGATCGGCAACCCGACGGGTCCGATCAAGCTCTGCGTGTTCATCAACGGCGGCGGCCACGACTTCCTGTCGAACCAGGTCATCGGCGGCATCGGTGGTGGCGGCAATCTTGGCGAGCCTCGGACGACGAACTTCGCCAACATCAGCGGCGACCAGTTCAGCTACGTCCCGGGCACCCAGACCGCGATCTCCGGCAACTTCGACCTTCAGAACATGCTCGGCACCAATCCGCCTTGCGTGACGATCGAAGTCCGTGACTCGGTAGGCAACCCGATCTCGACTCAGACGGTCGAGCGCGGACCGACCGGTACGTATCGTGTCTTCGTCCCGGGTGCCGGCACCTACCAGCTTTCGACGAAGGTCACCCACTGGCTGCGACGCACCATCACGGTGACGGCCGGAGCAGGCGGCGCGACCGCGAACATCAGCCTGATCAACGGCGACCTGGATCAGAACAACATGATCGACTCGGATGACTTCGACATCTTGGTCGGCGCGTTCGGCAACCCGGGCCCGATCGGCGATGTCGATGAGAGCGGCACCGTCGACTCCGACGACTTCGACGTCCTCGTTCAGAACTTCGGCATCTCCGGCGACAACTAAGGCGCCCTGGAGCAAGCG
>ERZ761602.3610-NODE-3610-length-21570-cov-6.921450_pt1 | contig 21570 bp, 15 predicted proteins | sample MGYA00512165_ERZ761602 | MGnify/ENA primary metagenome ERZ761602 (study PRJEB28899, sample SAMN02445085) | bioreactor sludge metagenome | biome: EBPR sludge; isolation source: Thorneside wastewater treatment plant | place: Australia: Brisbane, Thorneside...
GCAGAAGATCGAAGCAGTCAACGATTTCGTCGTCAAGTTCGCCAACATCAACGGTTCCGGCTCGGCGTCGGCCAACGAGTTGCTGGCCCGCGCCGTCCTCCGCATGGGCGTACCGGTTTCGCCGCGCAACATCTTCCCGTCGAACATCCAGGGGCTGCCAACCTGGTTCGAGGTGCGGGTCACCGAGCACGGCTACCTCGGCCGGCGCGGTGGCGTCGACCTGATGGTGGCGATGAATCCGCAGACCTGGGATCAGGACGTGCGCGAGATCGATCCCGGCGGCTATCTCTTTTTCGACAATACGAAGACGATCCCGCGTTCGCGCTTGCGCAGCGACATTCACGTCCTCGGCATGCCGCTGACCGAAATCTGCAACGGCACGTACAGCGACCCCAAGCAGCGTCAGTTGTTCAGGAACATCATCTACCTCGGCGCGCTGGCCGGGCTGCTCGGCGTCGATGCAGCAGAAATCGAAAAGCTGTTCGGCGAGCAGTACAAGGGGAAGGAAAAGCTCCTCGATCTGAACGTCCAGGCGCTGCACCTCGGACTCGACTACGCGCGCGAGAATTTCAAGCCGATCGGACTTTCGGTCGAGCGGCGCGACAAGGTGGGCGACCGTATCTTCGTCGACGGCAACAGCGCAGCCGCTCTCGGTTGCATCTATGGCGGCGCGATGGTCTGCGCCTGGTACCCGATCACCCCGTCGTCGTCGGTGGCCGAAGCGTTTCAGCGCTACGCCGAGAAGCTGCGTATCGATCCGGCAAGCGGCGCGCGGCGCTATGCGATGGTGCAGGCAGAGGACGAACTCGCCTCGATCGGCATGGTGATCGGCGCTGGCTGGAACGGCGCGCGCGCCTTCACCGCGACCTCGGGTCCCGGTGTCTCGCTGATGACCGAGTTCATTGGTCTGGCGTATTTCGCCGAAATCCCGGCCGTCGTGATCAACGTCCAGCGCGGCGGTCCGTCGACCGGCATGCCGACACGCACGCAACAGGCAGACCTGCTCGCCTGCGCCTATGCGTCGCACGGCGACACGCGGCACATCATGCTCTTTCCCGAAGATCCTTACGAGTGCTTCGAGATGTCGGCCGACGCGCTCGACCTGGCCGAACGGCTGCAGACGCCGGTCTTCGTCATGACCGACCTCGACATCGGGATGAACCAGCGACTGTGCCGGCCGTTCGCCTGGGACGACCAGCGGCAGTATGACCGCGGCAAGGTGATGTCGCGCGAGGACCTCGACGCGGGCAGCGAATTCGGCCGCTACCTCGACGTCGATGGCGACGGGATTCCCTACCGCACGTATCCCGGGACGCATCCGACGAAAGGCGGCTACTTCACGCGGGGTTCGACGAAGAACGCCTACGCGGTCTACTCCGAAGCCGGTGCAGACTACACCTACAACATGCAGCGCTTGCGCCGCAAATTCGAAACCGCCAAGGACCTGTTGCCGCTGCCGGTGCTCACTGCATCGCGCTATCCGGCGCGCTTCGCAGCCATCTTCTACGGTTCGACCAGCCCGGCGATGCACGAAGCGCTCGACGCGCTGGCCGAACAGGGAATCTATCTGAACGCGCTGCGCATCCGCGCCTTCCCGTTCCAGAACGAGATCGCCGACTTCATCGCCGCGCACTCGAAGGTCTTCGTCCTCGAACAGAATTTCGACGGCCAGTTGTGCACGCTGCTGATCAACGAAGCCGGGGTCAATCCGGCCAGCCTGATCCCAGTCCTGCACTACGACGGAACGCCGATTACCGCGCGTTTCATCACACACGAAATCGCCGAACGCGTCTCACGACTCAACGTTCGTCCGCTCAGAGAAGACAGGGTGGCCTGAAATGACCTACATCGCGAAACCCAGACTGCATCACCCGACACTGGCCAAGAACCGCGTCGGCTACACACGACGCGACTACGAAGGCAAGATTTCCACGCTCTGTGCCGGTTGTGGCCACGATTCGATTTCGGCCGCGATCATCCAGGCGTGCTGGGAGCTCGACGTTGAACCGCACCGTGTCGCCAAGCTTTCCGGGATCGGCTGCTCGTCGAAAACGCCCGACTACTTCCTCGGCAACTCGCACGGCTTCAACACCGTACATGGGCGCATGCCGTCGGTGCTCACCGGCGCCTACATGGCGAATCGCGAGCTGATCTATCTCGGCGTATCGGGTGACGGCGATTCCGCCTCGATCGGTCTCAGCCAGTTCGCCCACGTCATGCGGCGCGGCGTCAACATGACCTACATCGTCGAAAACAACGGCGTCTACGGTCTGACCAAAGGCCAGTTCTCGGCCACTGCCGACAAGGGTTCGAAGTCGAAGCGCGGTCAGGTGAACAACGACACGCCGATCGACCTGGCGATGCTCGCGCTGGTCATGGGCGCCACTTTCGTCGGGCGCGGCTTTTCCGGCGACAAGACACAACTCGTCCCGCTGATCCGCTCAGCCATGGCGCACCAGGGTGCGGCGGTGATCGATGTCGTCTCGCCGTGCATCGCGTTCAACAACCACAGCGGCAGTACGAAAAGCTACGACTACGTGCGCGAACACAACGAAGCGGTCAATCGCCTCGACTTCCTGCCCACGCGCGAGCAGATCACCGTCGAGTACGAGCCCGGCGAAGTGACCGACGTGCGCCAGCACGATGGATCTATCGTCCGTCTGCGCAAGCTGCACGCCGAGTACGATCCGACCGATCGCATCGGCGCGATGAGCTACATCCAGGAGCACGCGGCGCGTGGCGAAGTCGTTACCGGCCTGCTCTACGTCGACCCTGACGCGTGCGACCTGCACCGCCAGCTCAATACCGTCGACGAAGCGCTCAATGCGCTGGGTGCGGCTGAACTCTGCCCGGGCTCGGCGGCGCTCGCCAGGATCAACGCCAGCCTGCGCTAGGGATCAGGCCGGGAGCGGGCCAGAAGCCGGCGCTAGCTCCCGCCGCGTTTCTGCTTCGCTTCTTCGGCCTGCAGTTTGCGCAGCTCGCGCAGCCGCGCGTCGACTGCCGATTGCTCGAAGAAGTTGCCGTCGGTGGATTGCTGCGCGAACTGCAGTTGTTCGACCGCAGCGCCGAGCTGACCTTGCAGAAAATAGAACTCGGCTTGCGCCCGGTGCTGCTGCAGGCGCTTGCCGGCGGCGGCGAAGGTCTTTGCCTGCAGGCCGTGGAGCTTGTAGTCGCTCGCTGCGAGCTGGATTTGCGCATCGAGGAAACGCACGCCCTGATCGTATTCGCGGTTGCCGAGCAGTGCTTCCGCGTAGCCGTAAACCAGTGCCCTGGACTGCGGATAGCGCTGCAAGGCCTGGCGGAAGAGGGTCAGCGCGGCGGCCGGGTTGCCGCCGGCGATCTTCGCCTCGGCGGCCAGACGGACGATCATCGGCGACGACGCCTTGCTGGCCAGCAGCACATCAAGCTCGTGTTGTGCGCCCGCCACATCGCCCGCCTTGAGCAGCGCGTAGGCCAGACCGTAGCGCGCAGCCACTTCCGAAGCGTGCTTCCTTTCCTTCAGTTGTTGCGCGAAGTCGTTTGCCGCTTCGCGCGCAGGGCTCATCTGGGCGCGCAGCTTGGCACGTAGCAGATGGAAATCCAGGCTGTCGGGCACCTGGCGGTAAACCGCGCCGTCCACCCGGTTCTGCATGTCCGACATGCGCTCGACGGTCAGCGGATGCGAACGCAGGTAGACCGGCGCACTGTTCTCATACACCCGGCCGGCCTGCTGCAGGCGGGCAAAGAAGTCGCCCATGGCGCGCACATCGTAGCCGGCATTGCTCAAGGTCTGCAGCCCAAGGCGATCGGCTTCGCGTTCGAAATCGCGGCTGTAGGCAAGCTGTGCCTGAATCGTTCCGGCCTGCGCCGAGGCGATGGCGGCGCTCGCCGCCTGCGAGTTCGAGCGCGCGGCGAGAACCGCCAGCGCCATGGCGATCATGGTCGCGATCGACTGCTGCTTCTCGCGCGCAATCTGCCGCGCGAGGTGGTTCTGCGTCACGTGCGCGACCTCGTGCGCGAGCACTGCCGCCAGTTCGGACTCCGATTGCGCAGTCAGGATAGTGCCGGTGTTGACACCGATGAAGCCGCCGAACATGGCGAAAGCATTGACCGTATTGTCGCGAATGGCGAAGAACTGACAGTCGCCAGCCGGGTTCGAACTTGCCGCAACCAGTCGATTGCCCAGTTGATTGAGGTAATCCGAGACCTCCGGATCGTCGATATAGCTCGGTTCGCGCAAGCGAATCTCGTTCAGAATGCGCTCGCCGATCTTGCGCTCGGTCTGCGGCGACAACTCGGCGCGCGCCGCTTCGCCCAGATCAGGCAGGTCTTCGGCCAGGGTCGCCGGCGGAGCGCTGCCAAGGGTGATGGCGAGAACGGCGAGCACGGCATTACGAACGCTTCTCTTCAAGTTGGACTCCAGGCGCGACTCGTCACGCATCGCAAGGGATGATGCTATGATAACCAAGTGTGCGGCGAAGCCGGTTACAAAGTGTTAGCGTCCGACCGCCGGCACCTTCAGAGTTGCCTTGGTCTACCTTGGCTTTGCCTCGTTCCCGCTCCACCAAATACACCGTTTGTCCGTCGATCGCGCTTGCAGGGGCCGATGTCCGCCGATTCTCTGACCCATTTCAACTCGCAAGGCCAGGCCCATATGGTCGACGTCGGCGGCAAGGCGGAAAGCTTGCGGCAAGCGCAGGCGAGCGGCAGCATCGTGATGCAGGCGGCAACGCTGCAACTGATCAGCGAAGGCTCGGCGAGCAAGGGCGATGTTCTCGGCGTGGCGCGCATCGCGGCAATCCAGGCGAGCAAGCGGACAGCCGAACTCATTCCGCTGTGCCATCCGATCCCGCTGACCCGGGTGTCGGTCGATTTCGACCTCGACCGAGCCGGGAACGCCATCACGTGCCGCGTGACGACCGAGTGCCTGGCGCGCACCGGTGTCGAGATGGAAGCGCTGTGCGCGGTGAGCGTCGCTCTCCTCACGATCTACGACATGTGCAAGGCAGTCGACCGCGGCATGCGGATCGAGGGCGTCCGCCTGCTGACCAAGAGCGGCGGTCGTTCGGGCACCTGGACGGCAGGTTAGCGGGATGTCGGCCCGCCACACCGGCGACGATCGACTGCGCCGCTTGCTGATCAAGTCGACAGCCGCCAGTGCAGCCGTCGGCGCACTGTGCGCCGCCGGGCTGCTGAAACCGACGCGTGTGCTGGCGGCCGAATGGGGCCGCAGCGGCTTTGCCGCCACCAGTCTGCCGGAAGCGCTCAAGGCAATCGGTGCCGCGGCTTCGGCCGAAAGCGGCGCAATCGTGATCAAGAGCGTCGAGATCTCGGAAAACGGCGCGCTGGTCCCCTGCGAAGTCATCAGTTCGATCCCCGATACACAATCGATTGCCGTTCTGGTCGAACGCAACCCGATGCCGCTGGCGGCCAGCCTGAGTTTCGCCGAGGGGGTTCTGCCGCGCGTTCGCCTGCAGTTGAAGATGGCCGAGTCCTCACGCATCCGTGTCGTCGTCCGGGCGGGTGACGGCAAAACGTATCACGCCAGCCGCGAGGTGCGCGTGACGCTGGGCGGGTGCGGCGCTTGACGACTGCGCGCAGCGATGCCTGAACCGATCAAGATCCGCGCCGTGCAGCAGGGCGAGAGTACCGAGATTCGCATCCTGCTGCAGCATCCGATGGAAACCGGCCTGCGCCGGGATCAGGCGAGCGGACAGAAGATTCCGGCGCATTTCATTACCACGTTCACGGTCAGCGCGCACGGCAAGGTGCTGATCAACGCCCAACTCAATACCTCGATTGCGCGCAATCCGCTGTTCGTCTTCCAGAGCAAGGGACTCCAACCGGGCGATCGCGTGCGCGTCGCATGGTCGGACAACCGGGGCGAGCAGCGCGCCGATGAAGCGACGGTCGTCGCCGCCTAGCGCTCGCCGGGCAGCGCGGGAGAGGGCGAAACCGGAGTGCTATAATCGCATCTTTGTCGGCTCTCCCGATGTTCATTACCCGCCGCCTCGAGTTCGACGCCGGCCACCGTATTCCCGACCACAAGAGCCAGTGCCGTCATCTGCACGGCCATCGCTACGCGCTTGAGATCACCCTGGCGGGCGAGGTCATCGAGCAGCCGGGAGACCCGGCGAACGGCATGCTGATGGACTTTTCCGAAGTGAAGGCGCTGGCTATGCAGCACCTGGTCGAGGCTTGGGACCACGCCTTCCTGGCCTACGCCGACGACCGCCCGGTGGTCGACTTTCTACGTACGCTGGCGGATCACAAAACGGTTCTGCTCGACTGCGTGCCGACTGTCGAAAACCTGGCGCAACAGGCCTTCGTCATCCTCGACGCGGCGTATCGAGATACCTACGGCAATCACTTGCGTCTCGCCCGCGTGCGCCTCTACGAAACGCCCGGCTGCTGGGCAGAAGTCGTTCGCTGCCCGGACTGAACGCCTCCGGCCGGTTGACGCCGGCGGCAAGACCCGGAATACTCATCCGTCTTGCTCGGCCGCCAAGGCGCCCAGCGCCGCCGTGACCGTCCTGCATGCATGACGGAGGAGACAACGATGGATGAACTGCCTGAAGGGAAGTCACCGAGGATAAAGAAGTCGGTCGCATTGTCCGGCGTGGTTGCCGCCGATACGGCGATCTGTTCGGTTGGTAGTGCCGGCAACGATCTCTATTACCGTGGCTACGACGTCATCGCGCTCGCCGAGCAAGCCACTTTCGAGGAGGTTGCCTACCTGCTGCTTTACGGGCGTCTACCCAACCTCACCCAGCTCAATCAGTACAAGAAAAAGCTCAAGACCCTGCGCGGGCTGCCGGTCATGCTCCGGCCGATGCTGGAAAACCTGCCGGCGTCGGCGCATCCGATGGACGTCTTGCGCAGCGGCTGTTCGGCGCTCGGCACGATTCTGCCCGAGGCGCAGGATCACAATCCGGGCGGCGCGCGCGAGATTGCCGACCGGCTGATCGCCGGCTTCGGCTCGATGCTGCTTTACTGGTATCACTGGTCGCACAATGGGCGTCGGATCGACACCGAGACCGATGACGATTCGATTGCGGCGCATTTCCTTCACCTGCTGCGCGGCAAGCCGCCGACGGCGCTGCATGCGCGCTGCCTGGACAAGTCGCTGATCCTGTATGCCGAGCACGAGTTCAACGCGTCAACCTTTGCCGCGCGCACGGTCACCGGCACCGGCGCCGACATGTACGCCGCGATCGGCGGGGCGATCGGCGCGCTCAGCGGTCGCCTGCACGGCGGCGCAAACGAAGTGGCTTTCGAGATCCAGAGTCGCTACAACGATGCGGCGCACGCCGAACACGACATTCGTCGCCGCCTGGACAACCGTGAAATCATTATTGGTTTTGGTCACCCGGTCTATACGATTGCCGATCCCCGGCACAAGGTCATTCGTTCGGTTGCCGAGCAGTTGTGCGCGGACGGCGACAACCTGGTGCTGTTCGACATTGCCAGCCGCATCGAGTCCGTGATGTGGGAACAGAAGGCGATGTTCCCGAACGTCGACTGGTTCTCTGCCGTCGCCTACCACATGCTCGCCGTGCCGACGCCGATGTTTACCCCGCTATTTGCCATTGCTCGGACGAGCGGCTGGGCCGCGCACGTGATCGAGCAGCGCATCGACGGGAGAATCATTCGTCCGTGGGCCAACTACGTCGGGCCGGAGCCGCAGCACTTCGCGGCACTGGCCGAGCGTAACTGAGGCGGCATGGCCGGCGCGTCGCCCAGCAGACCTTCCGGAGCGATCCTGCGCCAGCGGCGCACGGCGTCCGGCGGCGACTTGACCACCCGGTACGGAGAGTTGCGAGATGTCTACACGAATTCCTGCCAACCGCCCTGAGCCGGACCAGGTCCTGCTCGACATTGCTGATTATGTGCTCGACTTCGAAGTCGATTCGAGCAGTGCCTACGATACGGCGCGCTATTGTCTGATCGACTCGCTTGGCTGCGCGCTCGAAGCGCTCGATTTTCCCGCCTGCAGCAAGCTCCTTGGACCGCTCGTTGCGGGCACTGTAGTCCCGCACGGCGTGCGCGTTCCCGGCACGCGTTTTCGCCTCGACCCGGTCCAGGCGGCGTTCAACATCGGTACGGCGATCCGCTGGCTGGATTTCAATGATACCTGGCTGGCCGCCGAGTGGGGCCATCCGTCGGACAACCTGGGCGGCATTCTGGCTACCGCAGACTGGCTTTCCCGACGCCGCGCGGCCAATGGCGACGAACCTCTGCGCATGTGGAAGGTGCTCGAAGCGATGATCAAGGCCTACGAAGTCCAGGGTGTTCTGGCGCTGGAGAACAGTTTCAATCGAGTCGGGCTCGATCATGTCCTGCTCGTCAAAGTGGCGACAGCCGCCGTCTGCACCTGGCTCATGGGCGGGAGTCGCGAGGAGATCGTTAACGCCGTGTCGCAGGCTTTCGTCGACAGCGCACCGTTGCGCACGTACCGACACGCGCCGAACACTGGCTCGCGCAAGTCGTGGGCGGCCGGCGACGCGACCGCGCGCGGCGTTTTCCTGGCGATTCTCTCGCGCAAGGGCGAAATGGGCTATCCCAGCGCACTCAGCGCGCCGCTCTGGGGTTTCTACGATGTGCTGTTCAAGCAGCAGGCGTTTCGCTTTCCGCGTCCCTATGCCAGTTACGTCATGGAGAACGTGCTCTTCAAGATCAGCTTTCCGGCCGAGTTCCACGCGCAGACGGCGGTCGAGTGCGCGGTCAGGTTGCATCCCCTGGTCTGGGATCGCCTCGAGGCAATCGACCAGGTGCTGATCCGAACGCACGAGTCGGCGCTGCGCATCATCGACAAGCAGGGACCACTGCACAACCCGGCCGATCGCGACCACTGTCTGCAGTACATGGTGGCCTATGCGCTGATCCATGGCAGCCTGCACAGCGAAGCGTACGAGGACGCTGCGGCAGCCGATCCGCGCATCGACGCCCTGCGCGCAAAGATGCACGTCTGCGAAGATCAGCGCTTCTCGGTCGACTATCTCGACCCCGACAAACGATCGATCGCCAATGCCCTGCAAGTGGTCTTTAACGACGGCAGCCGCAGCGAAGAATTGCTCGTCGAGTATCCGCTCGGTCACCGTCGGCGGCGGCAGGAGGGGATTCCCGTGCTGGTCGACAAGTTCCGACGCAATCTGGCACGGCGTTTCACCCCGGAGCAGCAGCAGATGATCGTCGAATCGTCGCTCGACATGCAGCGCCTCGGCCGCCTGGCGGTCAATGAGTATATCGACCAGTACGTCCCCTGATCGATCAGTCCAGGTCGTGGGCTTGAACGTCGCTGGCCAGGAATGGAGAAACTTCAGCGCTCTGTCCACATGTTTGTGGCCGGAGTGAAAGCGGTGCGATCCAGCCAGAGCCAGAGCGGAATTCTGCCGGGTTGACGATGATCGCCCGGCTGTGCGGCGGAAATACTTGCAGAAGTGGCACTGCATCTCCTATGCTGAACCAGCAGTTAACTTTTCCCGGCAAGCCGGCTTTTTCGCTGCCGCTGCACGACCTCAGCGGCGAAAGCGGCTCTTGCCACGTTCATGTTCGCCATGACTAACTCGCATACATGAAGATGACTGGGTGGCCGCTGGCCGAAATGGCCTTGCCCGAGCGTCGCCGAGCAACGACCGATCGAGCACGCCGACTGTGCGCCCGAAAACCTCTGGCGGGCTGGAGCAGATCACGATGAACAAGCGCTTGATGTGGATCTTCGGCCTGGCCCTGCTCCTCCTTACCCTGGCGGTTGTCGGCTACTACGCGCGACAACGGCCCGTACCGCCGGCACCTGCAGCTATGGTACGTGACTACGAAAAGTATCCTTACACGCGCAACGACCAGGCGAAGGTGGTCGATTTCGCCACTCAGCCCGGTTCGGGCTACGCCAATGGGGGCCTGCTGCACGACCGTATTCTGCAGAAACAACTCGCCGACGCAGGCTGGACGTTGCGCGAACACGGTTATCTGACCGGCAAGGAAATGCAGCCGTACTGCGACGGACGTCTCGACGTGATGGTGATGGGCGATTTGCCGACGATCACCGCGCTGGCACAGAAGCGAGTCGCGATCGTCGCCGTCGCGCGCATCAACACCAATGCCATCGTCGCCAATCGCAAGATCACGCCTGCCCAGTTCAAGGGCTTGCGGATTGGCTATCCGCCGGGAACCAGCGCCCACTTCATGCTCCATCAGGCGCTGCGGGCGGCCGGTCTGTCCATGGCCGACATCGTTCCGGTGCATGTCAACTCGAACGACATGGAACAGGCCTTGCGCGATGGAAAGGTCGATGCGGTGTCTTCCTGGGATCATTTCGCGATGAATATCGTCGAGCGCGTTCCCGGCAGCGAAGTCATCCTGAGTGCCGGTACGTCGACGTATATCCTTGCCGACATCGACTTCGCGACGCAGTACCCTGAGCAGTTGAAAGCCATGCTGGCCTCGGTTTACCGCGGCGCGCACTGGTCGCGCACATCGGAAGAGAATATGCGTACGGCGCTGGCCTGGACCCGCCAGTCGAACATTCGTTTTTCAGGCAAGACGCAAGTCCAGTCGGAAGTGCAATGGATAGGCCTGATGCGCAAAGACACGACGGAGAACCCCTCGTTTCCGCTGCTGCCGCCTGATGTCGCCAACGACAACGGCCGGTTGCAACAATTGTTTGCCTTTGGCCGGGAAGTCGGCCTGATTCCGGCCACCGCTGGCGACTGGCCGACGATCAGCCGCAGGATCCTCCACCAGCCAATGCAGGATGTCGTTCGCGAGCGCGACAGGTGGCAACTGGACCGCGCCGACTATGCGCCGGAGGTTCTTTATCCGCACTGACTTGGGCGCGCGCATGTCGCGGCTGTGTACCGCCAGCTTTCGGCAAAGGATCATTCTTGGTTTCTCTGTCCTGATCCTGCTGTTGATGGGAGTGATGGTCGCGGTCGAGGTGGCCGGCATTCCCGGCAGCGGCAACCCGGGCCGTTTCGGGGCGGCACGGGCCAAGGCGCTGGGCGACCTCGAGCTGATGTCTGGCACCTTGGCCGAACACCTGACCAACTGGCTCAAGGTCCGTCGCGAGCATGTCCGCGGCATTGGCGCCTCACCCTTCCTCGGGCAGGCGATCGTCGCCCGCCCGGCACCGTCGGTCGACGCCCTGAGCAGCGCGCTGGAAAGCTGGCGGCAGAGCTATCCGGACATCTCCGGGCTGGCGTTGCTCGATACGGCGAGTGGATCGCTGCTCGCTGGCGCGGGTGATTTTGCCGGGGCACGCACGGCCAGCGACCTCGCTATTTCGCCGGAACACCTGGCCACGCTGGTCCAGCCGGGCTACGCCGAAACGCTGGCGGCGCACGATCAGGTTGGCAAGAAGCGTGTCCTGCGCATCATCCGGCAGGTTTTCGCAATGCCACGCGCGGACGTGCCGATCGCCTTGCTGGTGGCCGAGATCGCAATCGACGAGCCGTTGCTGCGCCTGATCTCGTCGATTCGCGGGCCGCTTTCGCGCCACTGGACGTGTATCGTGGCCAGCGCGACGCGCGGGGTGGCGGTGCCTTTCGGCGATTTTCGCGATCGCCGCGAAGTGGCAAGTGATCTGCCCGTCGGGCCCGCGACCTGGCGCCCGACGGCGCTTGCCCTGGCGGGTATCGATGCTTCCTACGAGGGTCCGGACTGGCAAGGGCAAGCGGTGTTCGCCTTTCATCGGCAGGTGAAGATCGATCCCAGCGTCGCGCTGGCGATCGTCCTCAGCATCCCGCGTCAGCACGCTCTGGCCTCGGCCTGGAGCGATCTTGCCCGCCAACTGGTCGTCTGGCTTGGCATGCTGATCGCCGGTATGGCTCTTGCTTTCTGGCTTGCGCAGCAGATCGCCAAACCGGTGAAAGGTTTGTCCGAGGCAGCTCGGGAGATCGCCGCGGGCCACCTCGCAGCGCGCGTTACGCTGACGGAAAGCGGCGAATTCGGTCAACTGGCGACGGTGTTCAACGCCATGGCGCAGCGCGTCGAAGGGTGGCAGCGGGATCTGGAACAGCAGGTCGCCGAACGCACGCGGGAGCTCCAGGAAAGCGAACGACAATTGCGTCAGCGCTCGCAGGAACTGGTGAGCAAGAATAGCGAGCTGGAAGAGCACCGCAATCATCTCGAAACGCTGGTCAACGAGCGTACCGCAGCGCTGTCAGTAGCCAAGGAAGCCGCCGAGGCCGCCAATCGCGCCAAGAGCCTCTTCCTGGCCAACATGAGCCATGAGTTGCGTACGCCCTTGAATGCAATCCTCGGCCTGTCCGACATTCTGCGCCGCGATGCGACCACTTCCTTGCCGCACAAGGAAACCCTCGCCATCATTCACAAGAGCGGCGATCACCTGCTGGCGCTGATCAACGATGTGCTCGACATCTCCAAGATCGAAGCGGGACGGATAGTCCTGGACGCACAGGCTTTCGATCTCGGCGCCATGATCATCGATGTCGCCGACATGCTGCGCGTGCGCGCCGCGGACAAGGGTTTGCAACTGCTGGTCGACGGTTCCTCAGAATTTCCGCGCTACATCGTCGGCGACGAAGCCAAGCTACGCCAGATTCTGGTCAATCTGATGGCCAACGCGATCAAGGCCACCGAGGACGGAGGCGTGACATTGCGTCTGGGTGTCCGGGAATCGACCCGCTTATGCTTTGAGGTCGAGGATACGGGTTGCGGGATCACGCCGGAAGATCAGGGCAAAATCTTCGACGCCTTCGTGCAGGTCGGGGCGCCAGTCAAGCAGCAGGGCACCGGCCTGGGTCTCGCCATCACGCGCCAGTTTGTCGAGATGATGTGCGGTCAGATCTCGCTCAACAGCGTCCCTGGGCGGGGCAGCGTTTTCCGGGTCGAACTGCCGCTGATCGCGGCGCAGCCGGAGGACGTTCCGCAGGCATCCGTGGCGCAGGGCGAAGTGACCGGCCTGGCACCTGGACAGGCGCCGTGCCGGGTGCTGGTGGTCGAGGACCAGGTCGAGAACCGCTTCCTGTTGACCCACTTGCTGGCGAGCGCTGGCTTGAGCGTGCGCTCGGCGCAGAACGGTGTCGAGGCACTCGCCATATTTGCCGACTGGCAACCGCATTTCATCTGGATGGACCGGCGGATGCCGGTGATGGACGGCGTCGAGGCAACCCGTCGTATCCGGTTGCTGCCCGGTGGCGCGCAAGTCAGGATCGCCGCGGTGACCGCCTCGACTTTCAAGGAGGAAGACAGCGAACTTGTCGCCGCCGGCTTCGACGACATCGTGCACAAGCCCTTCCGTTCCGAGCAGATCTTCACCTGCATGGAACGTTTGCAGGGATGGCGTTTTCTGCGCGACGAAACGGTTGACGAGGCCGCCACTGCCACGGGCCAGATGACGGCGGATCTCGCCGCGCTGCCCGACGCACTGCGCCAGGCCCTGGGCGTGGCCTTGCTCGAACTGGACAGCGCGCGCCTTGAAGCCTTGATCGAAACGATGGCGCAGGATAAGCCGGAACTCGCTGCTACCTTCGGCGAGCGCGCGCGCGCTTACGATTACGACGCACTGATGACACTGCTGCAGGCGGCCAACTGCGCTGCCAGTGAAGCGGCTGGCCGCCTGGCGGCGAGTGCATGAGCGTCGGCGTGCGCTGCTCTGCGCGCGGGAGCGGCGAGATCGGCTAAGATGATGGACAGCGCAAGCGGACCTGCCTCCGGTACAGGACGCGGCGCGGGCAATCGTCTCGGAGACTTTTCCACATGCCAGCACAAGCCGTCCCCCGTTTTCAGCCCCTGACCGGCGTCTACGAGCCCTCCGGTATTCAGCAACTCGCCGACGGACGCTTCATCGTCATCGAGGACGAAGAGAAGCACGCGCTCAGCCTGCTTCGCATCGTTGACGGGAAGGTTCACCGCAAGCCGCTGGAAGCACCGTTCTGGCCGTGGAGCAGGGGGGACTTCTGGCACCTCGACGACCTGGAAGGCGTCACCGCCGATCAGGCAGGTTACGTCTATGCCATCACCTCGCATTCGCGCGATGGTGACGGCGAGGAGCAGGAGGCGCGCGAGCGGCTGGTGCGCTTTCGCATCGAGGGCGACGCTGTCGTCGAACCGCGGGTCGTCGACAGCCTCAAGCGCGCGCTGACTGCGGCGCACCCGGCATTGGCCACGGCCGCCGAAATCCGCGAGGTCAAACGCGAAGGCGGTCTGAATATCGAGGCCCTGGAGATGAGCGCCGACCAGCGTCGCTTGCTGATTGGCTTGCGCAGTCCATTGCTCGGCGGCCGTGCAATCGTCGCCAGTCTGGAGAATCCGCGGGCCATTTTCGACGAGGGCGCCAAGCCGCAGATCGCCAGCACGCTGACGACGCTCGATCTGGCCGGCAACGGGATTCGCGGAATGGCGTATGCGCCTTGCCTCGCAGGCTATCTGTTGATCGGCGGTCCCGTGGCGCGCCAGGAGGTGGACTTTTCCTTGTGGTTCTGGAGCGGCGCGCCGCAAGATCGCCCGCGCCGTGTCCATGTCGCCGGTCTGCCCGGTCTGGAGCATGCGGAAGGCGTGACGCAGGCGCTGTTCGACGGACAAGCACGCATCGTCGTGGTCAGCGACGACGGCAATCGTGCAGCTGGGCACTACGCGCGCTATCTGGTATTACGCCCGCAAGAACTGCTCATCGGTCCTTGAGCGGGAGACGCCAGGCACCGGCAACGGAGCTTCACACGCCGCGAACGCGCGTTGACCGCGCAGGGGCACGGTGGTTGCGCGCCGCGCCGGTCGCCGTAGCAGGCGCCGCGCGGGCGCGCTTTCCGGTTAGTGCACGAGCTTGCGACGTCGGCCGAGCAGGAGCGCGAGCAGCGCGCTGGTGATGATGGGCAGCGTTGCGGGTTCGGGAACTGCGTTCCGGATGCCCACCTCGACCGTCAGGCTGCCACTGTTGTTGAACCAGCCGTAGCCGTCCATCGTACCCAGATACAGTCGGGTGGCACCGGTCGGCACGAAAAACGACTGTACCGTGGTGCCGTCGTTGCGCCGTCCGTCACCGATCAGGAACGGCTGCTTGAGGAGCGGCGACAGCGAGGCGAAATCGCGTGCGGCGTCGGTGCTGAAATCGAGGTAGGTCGACGGCGCAGGCGTCAGGTTGGGCTGCGTACCGTCGAGGAAGACGCCGATCAATGCATCGATCCGCACGATGATGTTGCCGATGCCATTCTCGGCGCCGCTGTTGTGACTGGTTGGCGTCTCGTTCGCGTCGCCCTCGGCGCCGGCGTAGCCGCAGCTACCGGCGGGGCAATGATCGGTTGTTCCGGACGCCGAAAACACGAGCCGATCCCCGGCGGCAAAAGAGATCCCGCTGACCAGCACGGGCGATTGCCCGGGAGCGGAATCCTGCAGGGAGGCGGTCGAGCCGTTCGGCATTCCAGCGAGCCAGATGTCGGCGGTTCCCGGAACGGTGATCGTCGTCGCCGTTGCCGAAGCGGCCAGTCCGAAGGCAAAGGCCGCAGCCAGGCATTTCTTGAGCATACCGAGTTCTCCAAGTCGAGTCACCGAAGGCCCGCGGCACCGATCGACCGGCGTTTCCGCAGCAGACGTCTTTGACGCGAACGCACATTCCGTGCCAGAGAATAAAGCGCTACTTATAGCAACTCGTTGCCGCCGACTGGGCGCAGGCGTGCGCCAGCATCTGTAAAGAATTCCGACACTTGGGCAGCGCCCAGCGAGTGGCGTCAGTCTACGGAAGTTGCTTGCCTTCGTGTTCTCCGGCCAGCGGCAGCACGCGGCGCTGCCAGCCCGATCGACTGGCAGCGTGGACAGGGGGATTCTTGCCCAGCAACCGGCTCGGCGCGAGGCCCTGATCAACCGGCGAAGCCTCACTCGGATGCCGCTCGGCCGCTGTCGCAGCTCGTCGGCCGCCAGACTAAAGCTCAGGAGTGCATTGCCGTTATCCGATGCAGGCATCGGGCTGTACCTGTCAACGTTTGCGGAGCCGCCAAGTCATGCATTCAATCGATTTTCTACCCTGGGAGGATAGCTTCGACTGTGGACTGCCGGCGGTCGACGCGCAGCACCGGCACCTGGTGCAGATGATCAACGCGCTCGCCAGCCACGTCGCGTTCCGGACGGACGTGCCGCAACTCGATGCGATGTTCGACGAACTGGCCGAATATGCGGTTTACCACTTCCAGACAGAGGAAAGCGTGTGGTACGAGTACCTGGCTGGCGACGAGGATGAAGCCAATCATCGGCAGGCGCACGAAAGCTTCGTCGACCAGGTGCAACGCCTGCGTGCGGAGCAGAGCTCGCCGTCGACGACACGTGCGGCGGAGCGAACGCTGGCCTTTCTGGCGAGCTGGCTGATCTCGCACATCCTTAAGGGCGACCGCTACATGGCCGGTGTGGTGCTTGCGCTGCGTGCGGGTCTTGGCCGCGAGCAAGCTCGGCAGCAAGCGGGCGCGCGGATGGCCAAGGAATCGCGCCTGTTGGCTGATCTCGTCCCGTCGTTCAATGCGACGCGGACGACCAATGCCCTGCACCTGATCTCGGAGGTCACCGAGCTGCGCCGTGCGCAGGCCGAGCTCAAGCGCGAAAGCGAGAAGAACCAGGCCTTGCTCCGCTCGGCCAGCGACGGCGTGCATGTCCTTGACAGTAGAGGCAACATCGTCGAGGTGAGCGATTCCTTTTGCGCCATGCTCGGCTGCTCGCGCGCCGAAGTCCTGGGGAGCAACATCGCGCGCTGGGACACGCGCTACGTCCCTGACGAAGGGAGACCGGCGTGGCGACCGGACGCCACAAGTACGCAACGCCGCCTCGTGCGCAGCGTCTATCGGCGCAAGGATGGCAGCCTGATCGACGTTGATGTCAATGGCGTGCCGCTGACGATAGAGAGTCAAACGCTGTACTTCTACTCGGCGCGCGACGTCAGCGCGCTCGTTGAGATGGAATCGGTACTCAAGCGGCAGGCCGAGTTCACCAACTGTCTGGTCGAGGCGATGGGCGACGGCATCGGCGTCTGCCATGACACCGCAACGCCACCCTACGTGCGCTTCACGGTCTGGAATCCGGCAATGCAGAAGCTCACCGGATACAGCCTGAGCGAAGTCAACGAAGTGGGCTGGCAATGCGCGCTACCGGTTGAGGAAGCAAGGCGAGAGGAGGCTCGCCTGCGGGCTGAGCGCATGCGCTACGGTGACCATCTGCGCGGTGAGGAGTGGACGATACGTAGCGGCAGTGGCGAGCGGCGGACGCTGCAGGTCCATACGACCTTTGTACAGCCGCCCGGCGGTGGTTTGCACGTCTTGCTCGTGCTGCGTGACATCTCCGCGCGCAAGGCGGCGGAACTGCTCGTCCAGCAGCAGCGCGACCTGGCACAGTTCTACCTGGATACGGTGCAGAGCCTGATGCTCGCACTCGATTCCGAGGGGCGGATCACGATGATCAACCGTGCCGGGCGCGAGTTGCTCGGCTACACCGGTGACGAGCTGCTCGGCCGATACTGGTTCACCACCTGCCTGCCACAAGACAAGGGAATAAAGCACAGCTTGCCGCTCTTTCGGCGAGTCATCGCTGGCGAACTCAAGGCCAACCTGGCCGGAGAGGATATGGTGATTTGTCGCGACGGATCGCAGCGCTTGATTGGCTGGAAGACGGCGCCGCTGATCGACGACGCCGGGCATATCGTCGGTACGCTCAGCTCAGGCGCCGACATTACTGAACGCAGGGCGGCGGAGGAAGAACTTGAACGCTACCGCACGCACCTGGAGGTTCTCGTCGGGCAGCGCACATTGGAGCTGTCGGCGGCCAAGGAAGCGGCAGAAACCGCCAATCGCGCCAAGTCCGACTTCCTGTCGAGCATGAGCCACGAACTGCGCACGCCCATGAACGCGATCATCGGTTTTGCCCAGATGCTCGAGTACGATGGCGAACTGAACGCTAACCAGCGCGACAGCGTGCATGAGATTCTCAAGGCGAGTCGGCACTTGCTCGATCTGATCAACGAAGTCCTCGACCTTTCGCGGATCGAATCGGGGCGCATCGAACTGTCGCTCGAGGCCACCAACGTTGCCGCCGTCGTCGACGACTGTCGGCACCTGGTCGAGCCACTCGCCGCGCCCTACGGCATCGTGCTGGTCACCGACGTTCCCGACGGTACCTGGGTGACTGCCGATCGCGTCCGCCTCAAGCAGGCGCTGCTCAACCTGCTGTCGAATGCCGTCAAGTACAATCGCGAGCAGGGCAGGATTCACCTCGTCGCCCAGGCGCGCCAGAGCGATGGTGGACCGCGCATCAGCATCAGTGTCGCGGACACCGGCATCGGTATTGCTGCCGAGCGCCTGAACGCAGTCTTTCAGCCCTTCACCCGGTTGGTCGGCGAGCAAAGCGAGATCGAGGGTACCGGCATCGGGCTGACGATCACCCAGAGGCTGATTGAGCTGATGGGGGGCGAAATCGGTGCCGAAAGTGAACTCGGCGTTGGCAGTCGCTTCTGGATCGATCTTCCCAGTGCCGGCGTCGCACGGCACGATGACCCGAGCAACGTCAGCCTCGGCGCGCGGACGCAGGCCTTGGCGGCGAGCGACGAGCGGCGCGTCCTGTGCATCGACGACAACCCGTCGAACCTGAAACTGATGACCCAGATACTCGGTCGGCGCACCAATCTTCGCCTGCTGGCAGCGCACGCACCGCACCTGGGAATCGAGCTGGCGCTGGCGCACCGCCCGCACCTCATTCTGCTCGACATCAACATGCCGGGAATGGACGGCTACCAGGTGCTCGCCATCCTGCGCCACGAACCCCTCACCAGGCGAACGCCGGTGATCGCGATCACCGCCAACGCACTCGCCCGTGACATCGAGCGTGGCCGGGCGGCCGGCTTTCGCGACTACATCATCAAGCCGATCGATGTCACCGCTTTCCTGCGTGTGGTCGAGGACGCGCTGCAGGATCAGCCGTAGCCGCGATCGAAATGCCAGCGCACATCGGCCACACGATCAGCGATATCGTTGTCAGGCGAGCTCCTTCGCGCGCCGGGGGCTTGCCGACTGCTGCATCGACGACCGAGGCGACAATGGAGGATGTGTGAACGACCCGCTGCGCAAGAACGCGTGCATTTTCTTGGTCGACGATGAGCCGGCGAATCTGAAGCTCCTGACCAAGATGCTGGCGAGCCGCCAGTACGAGCATCTTGTGCCCCTCCAGGACGCGCGGCAAGTCATCGACGCCTATCGCGCCAACCGCCCGGACCTGATTCTGCTCGACATCAACATGCCACACCTCGACGGCTATCAGGTGATGGCCCAATTACAGGCGCTGGCCGATCCGCTGCTCCCGCCGATCGTCATTCTCACGGCTCAGCATGGGCGCGACACGCTGCTCAAGGCGCTGGCTGCGGGTGCACGCGATTTCATTGGCAAGCCGTTCGACATGGCCGAACTCATGATGCGGGTCAATAACCTGCTCGATGCTCACCTGGCGCACCGCATGCTGCACGATCAGAAGGGCATGCTTGAAGAGATGGTGCGCCAGCGTACGGAAGAGCTGAATCAGACCCGCCTGCAGGTCGTGCGCCGCCTGGGCCGTGCGGCCGAATACCGCGACAACGAGACCGGCTACCACATTCTGCGCATGAGCAAGTACTCCGCTCTTCTCGCGCAACGCCTCGGCTGGGACAAGGCGGCTTGTGATCTGATGCTCAATGCCAGCCCGATGCACGACATCGGCAAGATCGGCATTCCCGATGCGGTTCTGCTCAAGCCGGGCAGGCTGGACGAGAACGAAATGGCGATCATCCGGACGCATCCGGAAATCGGTGCCAGCCTGTTGGCGGGCGACCGCTCCGAACTGCTCTGCCTGGCGCAAACGATAGCGCTCACCCACCACGAGAAGTGGGATGGCAGCGGCTATCCGGCCGGCCTGGCGGGTGGCGACATCCCCGAGGCGGGGCGCATCGTCGCCGTCGCCGACGTCTTTGACGCGCTAAGCTCGAGCCGATCCTACAAGCGGGCGTGGTCGGTCGACGAGGCGGTGGCCTACGTCATCGACAGCAGCGGCAGCCACTTCGATCCGGATGTGGTGCGCTGCTTTCAGGAGCACCTGCCGGAAATCCTGGCTATTGGCAACGAACACCGGGAGCCGCAGGCCCAGCCGCCCTGCCTTGCGGCCTCGGCAGAACCGCTGGCGGCCTCCCCGCTGGCCCCAGCCGACTAGTTCAAGTCGTTGTTCCGATAATACTTCGTTCCCTTCAGCGTGGCATCGAGGGCAAGCCCCTTGTCGGTCATCTGGTACACGTGGACACCGGGTGCCACGAGCACCGCGCCCTCGAAGGCGCCGCCCTGCTTACCGTCGGTTGCCGCCGCAGTCGCCTGCGCGCTCGATTCCCAGCCCGAGTCGACGAAGTTCGTCAGGGCATCTTCGTTGTCAAAGACGAAGACCAGCGAGAACTTCTTGATGCCGATACCGAACCCGGCCTGTACCTCGACCATCTTCATGAAGATTTCGCGCTGTGTGCGGTTGTTGACTGCCACCCCGCTGCCGGCGCCGCCGCCGGCAAGGAAAATCTTCATTCCGAAGTTGCTGAAGGTGGCATAGCCGGCACTTGCCGCGATCCGCTTCTTTGCCGCCGGAGAGCTTCGGTAGAGTTGGCGCAGAATGCTCTGCGAGGTCTTTCTGATTTCCGCGCGTTCCTGCGCTACCGTGGACTCGGTGGCGAAGGAAGGCGTGTTGACAAAGAGGGCCAGTGCGGCAAGGCAGATAATCAGGGCACGCCTCATGGAAGAATCCTTTCATCAAAAGCAGTCAAGAAAACGGCAGCATACGTTCGTCGGGTGAACCTCACCGCGTGCCCCGGCCATGAGCCAGCCGCTCGTCTGGACGGCCACAACCCGGGCATGCTGCCCGCCCGCGGCGTGGCGGTTCCCGCGGCCGCGCTGCGCGGTAGTCGAACTTCCAGATAGTATCCGCTTCCCAGCGAAACACGGTCAATTCTCTCGGCAGTTTCTTTGCCAGCTGGCTGCTCGAAACGATCGATCCTGGACGGTCGTCGAGCCAGCTTCCAGGGGCGCCCGTGTGCGCGCCGATCCTTTACAATGGCCGCGTCCGGGCGTGCCGAGTCGGGCCATCGAAGCGCGCTGTGCAGCCGATCTGGCGCCTGGTTCGCGCACGCACCGCGCGGCCGGCCCGGCTTTCGCCCGGTCGACACTGCGCCATCCAGGGCTGTCGGTCGCCCGCCCACCTGCCTCCCGCCCGTCGAACTGCCATGCTGCCTCCTTCGTCCGCTCCTGCCGCAGATCCTCCCGAGCATCCGACCACGACCCCAGCGCGCTATCGCCGCGTGCCGGGAGCCGGTCGATGAGCGCGCGGGGCATCGTGGCACTGCTCGGCGCGCTGCTCGTCGCCGGCTGCGCAGCGCTTTCGCGCGATGCGCTCGACCAGCAGTTCGGGGCGGCCGACCCGACGCGTCACGACGTGCCGCTTGCCAGCACGGGTGAGATTTCCTACCGGCGCGATGTGCAGCCGATTATCGAGCGGCGCTGCGTGCTTTGCCATGCGTGCTACGACGCGCCGTGTCAGCAGAAGCTCGGCGCCTGGGAAGGAATCGCGCGCGGCAGCAGCAAGCAGCGGGTGTACGAGACGCGCCTG
>ERZ761602.3611-NODE-3611-length-21569-cov-10.083899_pt1 | contig 21569 bp, 20 predicted proteins | sample MGYA00512165_ERZ761602 | MGnify/ENA primary metagenome ERZ761602 (study PRJEB28899, sample SAMN02445085) | bioreactor sludge metagenome | biome: EBPR sludge; isolation source: Thorneside wastewater treatment plant | place: Australia: Brisbane, Thorneside...
TTCATCAGCCACAACAAGATCGCGATGGAGATGGCCGAGCAGCTGATCGGCGTGACGATGCAGGAGCAGGGCGTCTCGCGGATCGTCGCCGTCGACATGGACTCCGCCGTCGGGATGGCCGAGGCGGCCTAGCCGATCGTCGTCACCTCCGGCTAGCATGGCGCCATGAACCTGACGCTGTCGCTGCTGCTGCTGGCCCTGGTGGTCCTGGGCGGCTTGGCGCTGCACGGCTGGTGGAGTGCGCGGCGAGACGCGCAGCTCAGGCGTCCCTTCGCGCCGACTGTCAGCGACGGGCTGCGCCTCGAGCCCCGGCTGGACCCGTTCGACGACGCGCTGCCGGCGGTCAGCGCCGGTGCGCCCGAGGGCTCGCCCGGACGCGCCGGACGCCGCCCGCCGCGGGTGGACGCGCTGATCGACGCTATCGCCTCGGTGACGCCCGAGGCGCCGGTCAGCGGCGAACTCGCCCTGGCGCACCTGCCCGCGAGCCACCGGGCCGGGACCAAGCCGCTGCTGATCGAGGGCCTCGACTGCGAGACCGCCGCCTGGGAGACGCCGACGCACGGCCGCCGCTACGGCGAGTTCCAGGCCGGCGTGCAGATGGCCAACCGCAGCGGCGCCCTCAACGAGATCGAGTTCAGCGAGTTCGTGCAGAAGGTGCAGGCCTTTGCCGACGGGATCGGCGCGACGGCCGATCTTCCGGACATGCTCGATGTCGTCTCGCGCGCCCGGGAACTGGACGCGTTCGCGAGCGAGGCCGACGCGCAGCTGTCGCTGCTGCTGCGCGCCAGGGGCCCCGCATGGACCATCGGCTACGTGCAGCAGGCCGCTGCGCGCCATGGCTTCCTGCCGGGCGCTCTGCCGGGGCGGCTGGTGATGCCCGGCGCCGGCGACGGAGACCCGCCGCTGCTCGTGCTGTCGTTCGACCCGCAGACTGCGTTGAACGACGACCCGCAGGCCTCGCTGCGCGAGCTGACGCTGACGCTGGATGTCGCGCAGTCGCCCGAGAGTGCCGAGCCGTTCCCGGCCTGGCACCGCGCGACCATGGGCCTGTGCGACGACATGGATGCGCAGGCCGTCGACGAGCAGGGGGTGCCCGTCACGCTGCACGACTTCGACGCGATCGGCCGGGAACTGGGCCAGCTGTACCGCAAGCTGGAGTCGCGCGACCTCGCGGCGGGTTCGCCTGCGGCGCGGCGGCTGTTCAGTTGAAGGGCCCGACGGCGGTGGGTCTCGAGCCGACGGCGGAGCAGCGCTCCCGTGCGGCGTCGCTGCGCGAGCAGCTGCACGAGCATGCGCACCGCTACTACGTCCTCGACGACCCGCAGATCCCGGACGCCGAGTACGACCGCCTGTTCCGCGAACTGCAGGACCTGGAAGAGGCGCATCCGCAGCTGCGCACCGCCGACTCGCCGACGCAGCGGGTGATCGGCCGTGTGCTCGAGGGATTCTCCCCGGTGCGCCACGCCGTGCCGATGCTCAGCATCCGCACCGAGACCGACACCAGCGAGGGCGGCGCACGGGCCTTCGACGCACGCGTGCGTCGCGAGCTCGCACTGGCCGAGGACGCGCCGCCGGTGACCTACATGGCGGAACTGAAGTTCGACGGCCTGGCGATCAGCCTGCGCTACGAGGACGGCGTGCTCGTGCAGGCGGCCACCCGCGGCGACGGCGAGACGGGCGAGGACGTCACGCAGAACATCCGCACGATCGGCCAGGTGCCGCTGAAGCTGTCCGAGCCGGCGCCACCGCTGATCGAGGTGCGCGGCGAGGTCTACATGCGCCGTGACGACTTCGCCATGCTCAACGAGCGGCAGCGGGCGAAGGGCGAGAAGACCTTCGTGAATCCGCGCAATGCCGCGGCGGGCGCGGTGCGCCAGCTCGATCCGTCGGTCGCCGCACGTCGCCCCTTGCGCTTCTTCGCCTATGGCCTCGGGGCCGCGCAAGGCTGGGAGCTGCCACCCACGCAATCCGCGCTGCTCGACGCGCTGGCGGCCTTCGGGGTGCCCGTCTGCGAGGCCCGCGAGGTGGTCCACGGGGCGGAGGGCCTGGTCGCGTTCCATCGCCGGATGGGACAGCGCCGCGACGAGCTGCCGTTCGACATCGATGGCGTCGTCTACAAGGTCGACGATCTCGCGTTGCAGAAGCGCCTGGGATTCGTGACCCGGGAGCCGCGCTGGGCGGTCGCCCACAAGTACCCGGCTCAGGAGCAGGCCACGCGCCTGAAGGGCATCGAGATCCAGGTGGGCCGCACGGGCAAGCTCACGCCGGTGGCCAAGCTCGAGCCCGTCTTCGTCGGCGGCACGACCGTCAGCAACGCGACGCTGCACAACGTGTTCGAGCTGCGGCGCAAGGGCGTGCGCATCGGTGACACGATCATCGTGCGGCGTGCCGGGGACGTGATTCCCGAGGTCGTCGGGCGGATGCCCGGCGGTCGCCCGGCCTACGTGCCGAACTTCCGCATGCCGCGCCAGTGCCCGGTGTGCGGCAGCGCCGTCGTCCGCGAGAAAGGCGGCATCGACCACCGCTGCTCGGGCGGGCTGTTCTGCCCGGCCCAGCGCAAGCAGGCGATCCTGCACTTCGCCGGGCGCCGGGCGATGGACATCGAGGGCCTCGGCGACAAGCTGGTCGACCAGCTGGTCGACGGCGGACTGGTGCGGACCTTGCCCGAGCTGTACACGCTCGGCGTGGCCCAGCTCGCCGCCCTGGCGCGCATGGCGGACAAGAGCGCGTCCAACCTCGTCGCCGCGCTGGACCGCAGCCGCCACACGACGCTGGCGCGGTTCCTGTATGCCCTGGGCATCCGCCACGTTGGCGAAACCACGGCGAAGGACCTCGCGCGCCACTTCGGCAGCGTCGAGCGGCTGATGAACGCGACGGTCGACGAGCTGCTGGCTGTCGACGACGTCGGTCCCGTCGTCGCCGGCAGCATCCGGACCTTCTTCGACCAGCCGCACAACCGGGAGGTCGTCGAGCAGCTGATCGCGGCGGGAATCCGCTGGGACGAGTCGTCGCAGGCCGGCAGCGGCGTGTCGAAGCCGCTCGCCGGGAAGACCGTCGTGCTGACCGGCACGCTGCCGACGCTGACGCGGGACGAAGCGTCGGCCCTGGTCGAAGCGGCCGGGGGCAAGGTCAGCAGCTCGGTATCGAGGAAGACCCACTGGTTGGTGGCCGGCGCCGAGGCCGGGAGCAAGCTGGACAAGGCCCGCGAACTCGGCGTGCCGATCGTCGACGAGACCGGACTGCGGTCGTTGCTGGCCGGCCACTGACGCGCGGCGTCCCGGGCGCGCGAGGGATTGACCCTGCACGTGTCCAGGAGAATGATGATCGGGTCGGCGGCCACAGTCCGCCCGCGACATCAGGAGTCCTCCGATGAGAAACCCTGCTCCCCAGGCCGTCGCCGGGATGCTCGTGCTGGGCCTTTCGACGCTCGCAGGTCCCGGCGCGACGGCGCAACCCGCCGCGACGGCGCAGAAGGTCACCGGGCCGCAAGCCCGCTACTGGGTCAGTGCCGAGACCGGAACCGGAATGTCGGCCGCCGCGATGCAGGGCGGCGGGCTCGGCTCGATCATGGGCGCGATGTTCGGCGGCGGCGGGCCGCGCAAGACGCTGCGGCTCGAACTTGGCGGCCAGCGTGACGGCAACCCGTCGGAGGCCGTGCACACGGTTCCGGGCGGGCTGGGCATGGGCCCTTCGCTGACCCTGCTCGGCCCCGAACGGGCGGTCGCCACGCCCGAGCGTCCGGAACGCGACGTTCCCGAGATGCAGCGGGGCGAACGGCCCAAGGGGCGCATGCTGTTCTTCTGGGGCTGCGGCGAGACCGCCGGGCCGGGTCAGCCGGTGATCTTCGACATCGAGAAGATGGCCGACGGCGTGCTGCCGCCGAACATGCGCTCGATCGCCGTCAACGGCTACCGCGGAGGACCGGGGGCGGGCCGCGACCGTGGCTACGCCGACTGGCCCAACCGGCGCCACTCCGAGGCGGTTCCCGGGGGCGCGTCGCTCGTCGGCGACCATCTGGTGCAGGGCAATTTCGTGCCCGACATCCGCTTCGCGGTCGGCGCGCCGCACGACTTCATGGAACCGCTGACCCTGAAGCGCGCGGCGAACGCTTCGGGCAGCCAGCTGCTGGGCTGGAACCGCCCGGCGAGTGCGCTGGGCTACTTCGTGACCGGCATGGGCTTCAAGGAGGGTCCGGGCGGCGCGAACGACATGGTGATGTGGAACAGCAGCACGGCGCGGCTGCTCGGCGGCGAGCAGCTGAACACCTTCCTGCCGCCCGCCGAGACCGAGCGGCTCGTCAAGGCCGGGGTCGTGTTGCCGCCGGCCCGGACGGAGTGCACGGTGCCGCGCGAGGTGCTGGCCGCAGCGGGTGGCGACCTGATGATGCTGAACCTCAACGCCTTCGGCCCGGAACTCAACGTGGTCCACCCGCCGCGGCCGCAGGACGCCCGGGTGACCTGGGAGCAGCAGTACCACGTCAGGCTGCGCCTGCGCTCCTACACCGGCTCGGTCGGCGGCATGGACGGGGCTGCCGCGGCCCAGCGTCCCGAGCGGGCCGACGAGGCCCCGGCCCGCGACGCGAAGGACGAGAAGGCGCCGAAGCCGGCGGATGCGGTCAAGGACCTGCTGAAGGGCATCTTCGGCCGCTGAGCGCAGCTGCCGGGCTGCGGCCGCTCGGTCGTGCGCCCGCGTTCAGCGACTGCTCGTGGCTGGCTTCAGCAGCGCCAGCGACAGCCCGCCGACCGAGCAGGCGATGGCGCCCCACTGCAGCAGGCCAAGCGGCTCGCCGTGCACGAGCGCACCGGACAGCATCGCCACCACCGGCACCAGGATCGAGGACAGCGCGGCCACCGGTGCCGGCAGCAGGCCGACGATGGCGAACCACGCGACGTTGCCCACGCTCATCGGCACCAGGGCGATGTAGGCGATGACCAGCACGCTGCCCCACGACGGCCAGAACCACGGTCCCTCTCCGAGGACCAGGGCGGCGGCGACCGTCGGCACGGCGGCGAGCAGCAGCATCCAGCCGCTGGCCACGAGCGCGGGCACGGTCACCGGACGCCGCTTCAGCACCAGGGTGCCGACTGCCCAGCACAGGCCGGCCAGCAGGCCCAGCGAGAACCCCAGAGGCGCGAGGGCGTAGGCCTGTGCGCCATCGAGCATCAGCAGGCCGACCGCGCCGGCACCGAGCGCGATCGCCAGGCACATGCGCCTGTCCAGCGGATCACCGAGCACGGCCCAGCTGATCAGCGCGAGCCACAGCGGCATCGTGAAGCCGAGGATGGCGGCCTGTCCCGAGGGGATCAGGATCGCGGCATAGGCGGTGGCGATGTTCCAGACGACCAGGTTGAAGACCGTCGCCGCGACGAGCGTGCCGCGGTGTTCGCGCGGGACGCCCAGCGGCAGCCCGCGCAGCCGGGCCGTGCCCAGCACCGCGAGTCCTGCCACCACCAGCGCGACGGCGCGGAAGGTCCACACCGACACCTCGCGCGTGGCCAGCGGGAACAGCGGCCAGTTCGTTCCCCAGACCAGGGTCAGCACGCCCAGCAGCGCTGCGGCACGGGCGGGGATCGCGCCGCGCTCGCTCACTCCGGCACCCCGTCGCGAGGGCCGTGGAGCAGAGAATCGGCTGGCCGATGCGGGGGAACGCACCGTCCGGCGCCTTGGCGAGCACGGGCCGGGTCGTCAGGGCGGCGGGGTGGGAGCATCGGGTCGGCAGCGGGATCGGCGGGTCGTCGATGCCCTCGATTGTCCGGCCAGGTCGGCCGCGCCAAGGCCCGATCCATCGGCGAGGCCTCCGAGACTGCCGCCAGCGCAGAGGGCCGACAATCCCGCCATCGCGGCTCTGCCCGCCTCCTGTCGTTCCGCCATGGCTGTCCATCCGATCCTGAAGATGGGCGATCCGCGCCTGCTGCGCATCGCCCGGCCGGTGACCGAGTTCGACACGCCCGAGTTGCACGCGCTCGTGGCCGACATGTTCGAGACCATGGCCGCCGCGTCCGGGGCCGGGCTCGCGGCGCCGCAAATCGGCGTGGACCTGCAGGTGGTGATCTTCGGCTTCGAACGCAATGCGCGGTACCCGGATGCGCCGCCGGTGCCGCCGACCGTGCTGGTCAATCCGCAGATCGTGCCGATCGGCACGACCGTCGAGGACGGCTGGGAAGGTTGCCTGTCGGTGCCGGGCCTTCGCGGCAAGGTTCCGCGCCACCAGCGCATCCGCTACCGCGGGTTCGACGCCCGCGGACGGGTCATCGATCGCGAAGCCGAGGGTTTCCATGCTCGCGTCGTCCAGCACGAGTGCGATCACCTCGTCGGCCGCCTGTATCCGACGCGGATGACGGACTTGACGCAGTTCGGCTTCACGAGCGTGCTGTTTCCCGAACTGGACCCTGGCGCCGAGTCCTGAGGCTGGCGACGGGCTTGCCGGTCGTGCGCGGCTCGTGCGCCCAGCCTCCGTTCGACGGGCCGCAGTCTGGGCCGGCCGCGCCGCTCGACAGAATTCTTTACACGCGCCCTGTCTTCGCGACGTGCGGCGCGGGCGTTCAGACAGGAACCGAGATCGTGCGCACGCGCCGCACGCCCACGGTCGTTCGAGGAGCGTCGATGAATTCCGTACCTTGGAGTGTGGCCCGGGCGTTCGTCGCCTGGATCGTCCTGCTCGCCGGCTGCGTCGGTCTGGCCGGGTCGGTGCGGGCCCAGCCCGACCCGGACGACCTCCCCGGCAGAGTGGGGCGGGTCTCCGGGTTGGACGGTGCCGTGTGGCTGTTCGACGACGAGCGGGGCCGCTGGTCGGAGGTCTGGCGCAACCAGGCGATCACGCAAGGCGATCGCTTGCGCCTGGAGGCGGGCTCGCGTCTGCAGCTCGACATCGGGTCGACGGAGATGCGCCTGGACGGTGCCTCGGCGATCGGCTTCGAGCGCCTCGACGATGAGCGCATCGTTGTCCGCCTCGAGGACGGCAGCCTCGCCTTGCGGGTGCGCAGTCGGGACATCGTGCGCGAACTGGAGGTGCAGGCCGGCCGCGCCTGGTTGCGGCCGCTGCGCACCGGGCATTACCGGTTCGACGTGGCCCCCGGCCTGACGACGGTGACCGCCTGGCGCGGCAGCATTCGCGTCGAGACGCGTGACCAGCGCCTGAGTGTCGACCAGGGCCGCAGCGTGCAGCTGATGTCCGAAGGCCGCGACACGACGGTGGTGACCTGGGGTGGCGTCGAGCTCGACGCCTTCTCGGATTGGGTGGCCCGCGACGAGCAGCGTGACGACGTGCAGGCCGCTCGCGGGCATGTCTCGCCGGAGATGACCGGCGCCGGTGAGCTCGATCGCAACGGTCGCTGGGAGCAGCACCCGGAACTCGGCATCGTCTGGATCCCGATGTCGGTGGCGATCGACTGGGCGCCGTTCCGCCACGGACGCTGGACCTGGCACGTGCGCTGGGGCTGGACGTGGATCGACGACGCGCCGTGGGGCTTTGCCACCTCGCACTACGGTCGCTGGCTGCTGTGGGGCGGCCGCTGGGTCTGGGCACCGGGCAGCTATGTCGCGCGGCCGGTCTACGCCCCGGCGCTCGTGGCCTGGATCGGCGGCGGCAGCCCGGGGGTCGGGATCTCGGTCGGAATCGGCGGCGCCGGCACGATCGGCTGGTATCCGCTGGGCCCGCGGGATCCGTACCTGCCTGCGTTCCGTCATCCGAAGCGCTACGTCGACCGGGTGAACCAGCCGCACCTGCGTCCCGGCCTGCCGGCGTCGCGGCCTGCCGCGCCGATCCGCTACGGGAACGAAGGTGTGCCGCAGGCGGTCACCGTCGTGCCGTCGGACGTGCTGCGGCATCGGCAGCCCGTCGCGCCGGCGCTGATCGGCCGGCCAGGCGTCCCGCCAGTGGCCGGGCGCCCGACGGTGCCTCCCGGCCGCGTGGCCCCGCCCGTCGTCACGGTGCCCGGCGGGGCCGTCCCGGTACCGCGGCATGGCGAGCGCCACCCGACGCCCGAGGACCCGCATGGCGGGTCCCCGCGCGTCCTTCCGGTGCCCGGCGGGGCCGTGCCCGCGCCGTCGATCGGCCCCGGATTCAGCCCGGCGCCGCCCGCACGCCCGGCACCACCGCGCGACTTCCGGCCACCGGTGCCGCCGCCTGCGGCCGTGCAGCCGCCGCCCCCGGTGCAGCCGATGCCTCCGGCTCCGCAGGGCCGCGGCGTGACGCCACCGCCACGCGAGCCGGGCGACTCGCCCCGGATGCGACACACCCCCCCGCCGTCGTCGGGCTCCGTGGCGCCGGCGCCCCCGCTGCCACGGGTGGAGCCATCGCGCGACGGGGGCCGGGAGGTCGCTCGCGATCGCCCTGCGCCGGAGCGGGTCGACCGCCCGGATCGGCAGGAGCGTCCCGAACGACGCGACAACGCCCGCGAACGCGCCGAGCGCCAGTAACCGGCCACGCCCCGCGCGCGCAGGCGACCGGTGCGGTCAGGCCGCCACGCGGGATCAGCGCGACGCGGCGCCGAGCATCGGGCGCAGCGTCGGCCAGACGTTGTCGAGGATGCGAGGATGCGCCGCCGCGACGGGATGGATGCGGTCGGGCTGGAACATCGCCTCGGCATCCGCTGCATCGGCGACGCCGGCGAGCAGGAACGGCACGAGCGCGGTCCGCTCGGCGCGCGCGACCTCGGCGAACAGCGCCGCGAAATCCTGGCCGTACTGGCGTCCGTAGTTCGGCGGCACCTGCATGCCGGCGATCAAGACGCGGGCGCCGGCGGCCTTGGCGGCGCGCACCATGGCCGTGAGGTTGTCGCGCGTGGCCGACAACGGCAGGCCGCGCAGGGCATCGTTGCCGCCCAGCTCGACGATCACGATGGACGGCTTCTCGCGCTGCAGAAGGGCCGGCAGGCGGGATCGGCCGCCCGCCGTGGTGTCCCCGCTGACACTGGCATTGACGACACGCCAGGCGAGCCGCTGGTCGGCCAGGCGGCCTTCGAGGAGCGCGACCCAGCCGCTGCCGCGCGGTATGCCGTACTCGGCCGACAGGCTGTCGCCGACGACCAACAGCACCGGCGGCTTGCCGCCGCGGCCCGAGCTCGGGCTGGACGCCGCGGCGGAAGCGATCACAAGACCCCCGGCAGCTACCGAGAGCAGCAGGCGGCTACAGTCGACCAGCCAGGTACGACGTCCCTGCGCCTTCTGCCCACCGCCCTTCATGACCGATCCCATCATTGCCGTCCGTCACATCACCAAACAGGTGGTGGACTCTAGCGGGACCCTGACGATCCTCCACGACATCGACTTCTCGCTCCAGCGGCGCCAGTCGGCGGCCATCGTCGGCGCCTCCGGCTCCGGCAAGAGCACGCTGCTGTCGATCATGGCGGGGCTGGACACGCCGAGCTCGGGCCAGGTCCTGCTCGACGGCGTGGACCTGTTCACGCTCGACGAGGACCGGCGCGCGGCGGTCCGCGCGCAGAAGGTCGGCTTCGTCTTCCAGAGCTTCCAGCTGCTGGCCAACCTGACGGCGCTGGAGAACGTGATGCTGCCGCTGGAACTGCAGGGACGCGGCGACGCGCGCGCCGCCGCGACCGAACTGCTCGGACGCGTCGGCCTCGGCGAACGACTCGGCCATCGCCCCCGAGTGCTCTCCGGTGGCGAGCAGCAGCGCGTCGCGCTCGCGCGCGCCTTCGTCGTGCGTCCGGCCCTGCTGCTGGCCGACGAGCCCACCGGCAGCCTGGACTTCGCCACCGGCGAGAAGGTCATGGAGCTGATGTTCGAGCTGAACCGGGAGGCCGGCACGACGCTCGTCCTCGTCACGCACGATCGCGCGATCGCGGCGCGCTGCGAGCGGCAGCTGCACATCGAGGCCGGCCGCCTGCTGCCCGACTGAGGTTCGCCGGCGGGTCCTCCGGCGCCGAGGGCCACCCGCAGTGCGCCGGCCCGCGCCCGGGCGGCGCGCCTAGAGCACGTCGGACGCGAAGTCCGCAAGGCGCGAGCGCTCGCCGCGCGCCAGCGTCACGTGGCCGGCATGCGGCCATCCCTTGAAACGGTCGACGGCGTAGGTCAGCCCCGAGGACCCTTCGGTCAGGTACGGCGTGTCGATCTGCGCGAGGTTGCCGAGGCAGACGATCTTCGTTCCCGGGCCAGCGCGGGTGACCAGCGTCTTCATCTGCTTGGGCGTCAGGTTCTGTGCCTCGTCGATGATCAGGTACTTGTTGAGGAAGGTGCGCCCGCGCATGAAGTTCAGGCTCTTGACTTTGATCTTGCTGCGCACGAGGTCGTTGGTCGCGGCGCGCCCCCACTCGCCGGCGCTCGCGTCGCTGCGGGCCAGGACCTCGAGGTTGTCGTCGAGCGCTCCCATCCAGGGCCCCATCTTCTCTTCCTCGGTGCCGGGCAGGAAGCCGATGTCCTCGCCCAGCGGGACCGTCACGCGGGTCACGATGATCTCGCTGTAGCGCCGGTCGTCGAGCACCTGGCTGAGTCCCGCGGCGAGGGTCATCAGCGTCTTGCCGGTACCGGCCGTACCGGCCAGCGTGACGAAGTCGCACTCCGGGTCCATCAGCAGGTTCAGCGCGAAGTTCTGCTCGCGGTTGCGGGCCGTGACTCCCCACACCGCGTTCTTCGCGTGCGTGTAGTCGCGCAAGGTCTTCAGCACCGCGGTCTTGCCGGTGATCTCGGCCACGCGCGCATACAGCGGCGCCGCACCCGGCGTCTCGAGGTAGACGAACTGGTTGACCAGCAGCGAGGGCACCAGCGGGCCGCTGATGCGATAGTAGGTGTGCCCGCCGAGCTGCCAGCTCTCCATCGCCTTGCCGTGGTGCTCCCAGAAGTCCGAGGGCAGTGCGAGCAGCCCCGAGTACAGCAGGTCGCCGTCCTCGAGGGCCTTGTCGTTGAAGTAGTCCTCGGCCGGCAGCCCGAGCGCGCGTGCCTTGACGCGCATGTTGATGTCCTTGGACACCAGCACCACGTCGCGCGCGGGATGCATCTCGCGCAGCGTCTGCACGACGCCGAGGATCTGGTTGTCCGCCTTGCCCTGCGGCAAGCCCGCGGGCAGCTTGACGTCCAGCAGCGTGGTCTGGAAGAACAGGCGACCCGAGGCCTCGCGGTGGCCGGTCTTGGCCAGCGGAATGCCGACGCTCGGATCGAGCCTGACGTCCGCTGCGAGCGCGTCCAGGTCACGGCTCACCTGACGCGCGTTGCGCGCCACCTCGCTCATGCCCTTCTTGTGCCCGTCCAGCTCCTCGAGCGTGACCATCGGCAGGAAGATGTCGTGCTCGGCGAAGCGGAACAGGCTCGTCGGGTCGTGCATCAGCACGTTGGTGTCGAGCACGAACAGGCGCGGCGAACCGGTCTCGCCCTTGTGCTCGCGCTCGTGGCGTGCGGCGGGCCTCGGCGCGGCGCTCGGCTTGCGCGATGCCGCAGCCGCCGCCGGGGCGGGCTGCGCTGCAGCTGGCGGGACGGGTGACGACGGGGCATCGCCGGGTCCCACGCCGGGCAGCGGTCCGGACATGTCCGGCACGAGACGTTGCGGCTGCGCGGGCGGTGTCCGGCGCGTGGGCCTGGCGGCGGCGCGACTCGGATAGTCGGCCGGATCGAGGATGGTGGCCTTCTGGGTCGGGGGCTTGGGCAAGGGCATGGGCGGGCTGAGCTCCCGGGTCAGGGACAGGAGGCCGAAGCGCGGAGAACCCGCGGCGGCGCGGCCGGGGCCGGCGCGCGACAGGCCGACGTGGCGCAGGCGGGCAAGGCTGCGGCGTCCGGCGCGGCGGACTCGCTCAGGCGGCCTTCTTGTGGAGGTCCTTGACGGCCTTCAGAACCTCGTCGACATGGCCGGCGACCTTGATCCCGCGCCACTCGGCCACGAGCACGCCGTCGCCGTCGATCAGGAAGGTGCTGCGCTCGATGCCCTTGACCTTCTTGCCGTACATGATCTTGTTCTTCACCACGCCGAACATGTGGCACAGCTTCTCTTCGGTGTCGGCGACGAGCTCGAACGGCAACTGCAGGTTCTCCCGGAACTTCTCGTGGGAGATCATGTTGTCGCGCGAGACCCCGAAGATCACCGCACCCGCCTTCACGAATTCCTTGTGCTTGTCGCGAAACTGCATGGCCTCGGTCGTGCAGCCCGGCGTGGCGTCCTTCGGGTAGAAATACAGCACGATCGCCTTGCCGCGGAAGGCCTGGGGCGAAAACTTGACGCCGCTGGTCGCGGGCGCATCGAAATCCGGTAGGGCTTTGTTGACGATGGGTGTCATGGGCTGGCAGGTTCGAGGCGCCGGCGATCCATCGCATGGCGAGGCGTGCGGCTGAAACGCCCAAATTATAGGCGACCGGGTCAGGTCGCCCGGGGCCCTCGAGCCGCCGTGCCGCCGGTGGCGCGACGGCGCCGGCTCAAGGCTCGACGATCAAGGCCGCGACGACCTGCCGGCCTTCGGCAGCCAGCACGTTGTAGGTGCGGCAGGCTGCAGCCGTGTCCATCGTCTCGACCCCGACGCCGCGATCGATCAAGGGTCGCAGCACGGCAGGCCTGACGAAGCGCAGCCGGGCGCCGCTGCCGAAGATCACGAGCTCCGGCCGCAATTCGGCGACCGCCTCGAAGTGCTCCGCGCCGAGCCCAGCCGCTTCCGCCACGGGCCAGTCGCGTACCGGGCCCTGCCAGGGCACGAGGATGCTCCCCGCATGCGCGCGGGTCCCGACCCACACGCGCTGCGGTTCGTGGCGCGAGATCACGTTGACGCCTTCGGCGCGCTCTGGCTGGAACTTCATGTGGTCAAATTCTAGGTTTGTGCGGCGCAGCAGCCTGGCGGCTGCCCTCGAGGAGCCCGAGACCTTGAATCCCAGACCGATCGCCAAGTCCAGCAAGCTCGACAACGTCGGCTACGACATTCGCGGGCCGGTGCTCGACAAGGCCCGGCAGATGGAGGAGGAAGGGCACCGGATCATCAAGCTGAACATCGGCAACGTCGCCGCCTTCGGCTTGCTGCCGCCCGACGAGATCGTCCAGGACATGATCCACAACCTGCCGTCCCAGGTGGCGGCAGGCTACACGGACAGCAAGGGGCTCTTCGCGCCGCGCAAGGCGGTGATGCACTACACGCAGGAGAAGCACGTGGCCGGCGTCACGGTGGACGACGTGTACCTCGGCAACGGCGCCTCGGAGCTCATCGCCATGTCGATGAACGCGCTGCTCGACGCCGGCGACGAGGTGCTGATCCCCTCGCCCGACTATCCGCTGCACACCGCCGTCGTCTCGCTGTCCGGCGGCACGCCGGTCCACTACCGGTGCGACGAGGGTGCGGGCTGGTTGCCCGACCTCGACGACATCCGCCGCAAGGTCACGCCGCGCACCAAGGCGATCGTGGTCATCAACCCGAACAACCCGACCGGCGCGCTGTACCCGGTCGACCTGCTCGAGTCGATGGTCGAGATCGCCCGACAGCATCAGCTCATCGTCTTCGCCGACGAGATCTACGACAAGACCCTTTTCGACGGCCACGCGCACACCAGCATCGCGTCGCTGGCCGACGACGTGCTCTTCGTCACCTTCAACGGCCTGTCGAAGAACTACCGGGCCTGCGGCTACCGGGCCGGCTGGATGGTCGTCTCCGGTGACAAGCGCCGTGCCAGGGACTACATCGAGGGGCTGAACATGCTGGCGTCGATGCGGCTGTGCGCGAACACGCCGGGCCAGCTGGCCATCCAGACGGCGCTCGGCGGCTACCAGAGCATCAAGGACCTCGTCGCGCCCGGCGGGCGGCTCACGCGCCAGCGCGACCGGGCCTACGAGCTGCTGGCCCAGATCCCCGGCGTCAGCGTGGTCAAGCCGAAGGCTGCCCTGTACATGTTCCCGCGGCTCGACCCGAAGGTCTACCCCATCCACGACGACCAGCAGTTCGCCTACGAGCTGCTGGCCGAGGAGAAGGTGCTGATCGTCCAGGGCACCGGCTTCAACTGGCCCTCGCCGGACCACTTCCGTCTGGTCTTCCTGCCCAACGTCGATGACCTGACCGAGGCCATCGGCCGCATCGACCGATTCCTCGCACACTACCGAAAGCGGCACGCCTCATGAAACCCCTGCAGGTCGGACTCCTGGGCATCGGCACCGTCGGCAGCGGCACCTTCAGGGTGCTCGAGCGCAACCAGGAGGAGATCCGCCGCCGCGCCGGCCGCGGCATCGAGATCACCGTGGTCGCCGACCTCGACGTCGAGCGTGCGCGCGCCATCGTCGGCCCGCACACCCGGGTGGTCGACGATGCGCGGCGCGTGATCGCCGATCCGCACATCGACATCGTCGTCGAGCTGATCGGCGGCTACGGCATCGCCAGGACGCTCGTGCTGGAGGCCATCGCCGCCGGCAAGCACGTGGTCACCGCGAACAAGGCGCTGCTGGCCGTGCACGGCAGCGAGATCTTCGCCGCCGCGCGCGAGAAGGGCGTGGCGGTCGGCTTCGAGGCGGCGGTCGCCGGCGGGATCCCGATCATCAAGGCGCTGCGCGAGGGCCTGACCGCCAACCGCATCGAGTGGATCGCCGGCATCATCAACGGGACGACGAACTTCATCCTCAGCGAGATGCGCAGCAAGGGACTCGACTTCGCCGACGTGCTGAAGGAGGCCCAGCGGCTCGGCTACGCCGAGGCCGACCCGAGCTTCGACATCGAGGGCATCGACGCCGCGCACAAGGCGACGATCATGAGCGCGATCGCGTTCGGCATCCCGGTGCAGTTCGACAAGGCCCACGTCGAGGGCATCACGCATCTGTCGGCGGTCGACATCCGCTACGCGGAGCAACTCGGCTACCGCATCAAGCTGCTGGGCATCACCCGGCGCCGCGAGCACGGCATCGAGCTGCGCGTGCACCCGACGCTGATCCCAGCGAAACGCCTGATCGCCAACGTCGAGGGCGCGATGAACGCCGTCGTCGTCCAGGGCGACGCGGTGGGCACGACGCTGTACTACGGCAAGGGTGCCGGCGCCGAGCCGACGGCCAGCGCGGTGGTTGCCGACCTCGTCGACATCACGCGGCTGCACACCGCCGACCCGCACCACCGCGTCCCCTACCTGGCTTTCCAGCCCGGCGCGATGAAGGACACGCCGATCCTGCCGATCGAGCAGGTCGTCACGGCCTTCTACCTGCGCCTGCGCGTGTCCGACGAGCCGGGTGTGCTCTCGAAGGTCACGACGATCCTCGCCGACCAGGGCATCTCGATCGACGCGCTGTTGCAGCGCGAGAGCGCCGAGGGTGAACGCCAGACCGACGTGATCATCCTGACGCACGACACGGTGGAGGGCCGGATGCGCGAGGCCATCGGCCGCATGCAGGCGCTGCCGACGGTGCTCGCGCCGATCGTCAGCCTGCGCAAGGAAGAACTGGCCTGAGGGGGCGGACGCGATGCGCTACATCAGCACCCGGGGCGATCCCGCCGAACGCGGCTTCAGCGAGATCCTGCTCGAGGGCCTCGCGCCCGACGGCGGCCTTTACCTGCCGGCCGGCTATCCGCGCATCGACGATGCGACGCTGACACGCTGGCGTTCGCTCGGTTACGTCGATCTGGCCTTCGAGATCCTGTCGCTGTATGTCGACGACATCCCGAAGTCGGACCTGCTGCGCCTGCTGCGCTCGACGTACACGGCCGAGGTCTTCGGCAGCGAAACCGTCGTCCCCCTGCGCGAGATCGAGCCCGGCCTGTTCATCCAGGCGCTGTCCAACGGACCCACGCTGGCCTTCAAGGACATCGCGCTGCAGCTGCTCGGTGCGCTGTTCGAGTACGAACTCGGGCGCCGTGGGCAGAGCCTGAACATCCTCGGCGCCACCTCCGGCGATACCGGGAGCGCCGCCGAGTACGCGATGCGGGGCAAGCGGGGCATCACCGTGTTCATGCTCTCGCCGTTGGGCCGGATGAGCCCGTTCCAGCAGGCGCAGATGTTCAGCCTGCAGGACCCGAACATCCACAACCTGTGCATCGAGGGTGTCTTCGACGACTGCCAGGACATCGTCAAGGCGATCTCGGCCGACCTCGCCTTCAAACGCCGCTGGCACATCGGCACCGTCAACTCGATCAACTGGGCGCGGCTGCTCGCCCAGGTCGTCTACTACTTCGCGGGCTACTTCCAGGCCACGCGGGCCAACCACGAGCATGTCTCGTTCGCGGTGCCCTCCGGCAATTTCGGCAACGTGTGCGCCGGACACGTCGCGCGGATGATGGGACTGCCGATCGAGCAGCTCGTCGTCGCGACCAACGAGAACGACGTGCTCGACGAGTTCTTCCGCACGGGCCGCTATCGCGTGCGCGCGACGGCGGAGACGCTGGAGACCTCCAGCCCGTCGATGGACATCAGCAAGGCGAGCAACTTCGAGCGCTTCGTCTTCGACCTGGTCGGCCGCGACGGGGCGCGCACGGCGGCGCTCTTCGGCACGGCCGTCGCGCGCGAAGGCGGCTTCGAGCTGGGCGCCGGGGAGTTCGCCCACGTCCGCGACTTCGGCTTCGTCTCGGGACGCAGCACGCACGCGGACCGGCTCGCGACGATCCGTGAGGCCTGGGAGCGATCCGCGACGATGATCGATACCCACACCGCCGACGGCCTGAAGGTCGCGCGGGAGAATCGTGTGATCGGCGTGCCGATGATCGTGCTCGAGACGGCCTTGCCCGCGAAGTTCGCGCAGACCATCCAGGAGGCCATCGGGCGGGTGCCGCCGCGACCGGCTGCGCTGGCCGGACTCGAGGACCTGCCGCGGCGCTTCACGGTGCTGCCGGCCGACGCGGCCGCGGTGCGACAGTTCATCGAGACGCACGCCTGATGCCCGAAGCCGCCTGCATCACCCCGACGGACCCGATCACCTCGATGAACGCACCACGCCCGCTGATGAGCCTGGACGAGGCACTCGAGCGCCTGGTCGCGGTCGCCTCCCGGCAGGTCATCCACGAGGTCGAGTCGGTCTCGACCTTCGATGCGCTCGGCCGCGTCCTCGCCGAGGACGTGAGCTCGGCGCTGGATGTGCCGCCGGCCGACAACACGTCGATGGACGGCTATGCGCTGCGGGTGGCCGACGTGCCAGCCGCGGGCACGGTGCTGCCGCAGTCGCAACGCATCCCGGCCGGCGCGGTCGGGCAGCCGCTCCTGCCCGGCACGGTGGCACGGATCTTCACGGGTGCGCAGTTGCCCCCGGGAGCGGACGCCATCGTGATGCAGGAGCAGGCGCAGGCCCTCGAGGACGGACGCGTTCGCATCGACACGGTGCCGCAGCCGGGGCAGTGGATCCGCCGTCGTGGCGAGGACATCCTGAACGGGTCAACGGTGCTCGCGCGCGGCCGGCGCCTCTCGCCGCAGGCCCTCGGTCTGGCTGCCTCGGTCGGGCGTGCCGAGCTCCGGGTGCTGCGCCGGCCGCGGGTGGCGGTGTTCTCCACCGGCGACGAGCTCGTCATGCCCGGACAGCCGCTGAAGCCCGGCGCGATCTACAACTCCAACCGCTACACGCTGCGCGGCCTCTTGCAGGCCGCCGGCTGCGAGGTGCAGGACCTGGGCATCGTGCCGGACCGCCTCGAGGCCACGCGTGCGGCGTTGCGGGCCGCGGCCCTGCACAACGACCTGATCGTCACGAGTGGCGGCGTCTCGGTCGGCGAGGAGGATCACCTGCGCCCCGCGATGCAGGCCGAAGGTCGCCTCGACCTGTGGCAGATCGCGATGAAGCCCGGTAAGCCGCTGGCATTCGGGGCGGTCCGTAGACCCAACGTGCTCGGGGGGGCGGCGCCGGACGGATCGTCGGGCGAGGCGTTGTTCGTCGGCTTGCCGGGCAACCCGGTGTCGAGCTGGGTGACCTGCCTGGTGGCCGTTCTCCCCTTGCTGCGCGCCCTGCAGGGCATGCCCGCCGCGGCGCTGCCAAGCCTGGCCGCCCGTGCCGACTTCGACTGGCCGCGGCCTGACAGGCGCCGCGAGTTCCTGCGGGCGCGCTTCAACGCCGATGGCGGCCTGGAGCTGTTTGCCAACCAGAGCTCGGGTGTGCTGACCTCGGCGGCCTGGGCCGACGGGCTCGTCGACAACCCGGCTGGCCAGGCCATCGCACGTGGCGACACGGTGCGATTCCTGCCGCTGGCGAACCTGAGCGCGTTCTGAGCGTGATCCGGGAGGGCCGATGATCAGCGTCCAGGTCCGCTATTTCGCATCGCTTCGCGAGGCGCTCGGTCCGCTGGAGTCGGTCGAGGTCGCGAGCGGCACGACCGTCGGCGAACTGCGAGACGCGCTGATCGCACGCGGCGGTCGGCACGCCGAGGTGCTCGCTCGCGGGCGCGCCGTGCGCGCGTCGCTGAACCAGCAGATGTGCGAGGACGGGGCGGTATTGGCCGGCGGCGCCGAGGTCGGTTTCTTCCCGCCGGTCACCGGCGGCTGAACAACGCAAGCGGAGGGCTGCGGCGCATGAGTTCGCGGGTCACCATCCAGACCCTGGTCTTCGACCTTGCGGAGGAGGTGGAGGCGCTGCGTGCGGGCGACGGCGGCGTCGGCGCCGTCGTGAGTTTCGTCGGCACCGTGCGCGACCGCGACGGCACGCAAGGCGGCATCAGCGCGCTCGAACTCGAGCATTACCCGGGCATGACGGAGCGGGCGATCGAGGGCATGATCGACGAGGCCTTCCGGCGCTTCGACATCCGCGGCGCCCGCGTGGTGCACCGCGTCGGGCTGCTCGCGCCACGGGATCCGATCGTGCTGGTCGCCGTGACCTCGGCGCATCGTGGCCAGGCGTTCCAGGCCTGCGAGTTCCTGATGGACTACCTGAAGACGCAGGCGCCGTTCTGGAAGAAGGAGACGACGCCGGCGGGCAGCCGATGGGTGGATGCGCGCGTCAGCGACGACCAGGCGCTTCGCCGCTGGGGCATCACCGCGGGCAACGCCGCGGCCTGAGTCCCGCGGCTGCGGGCACGCCGCGGCCGCGCCGCCGCGAGCCCGATATATTCGCGTCCCATGACCCCTGCGCCGTTCGACCCGCGATTCCTGCGCCAGGCGCTCGGGCGCTTCGCCACCGGCGTCACGATCGTGACCTGCCGCGATTCCGACGGTCGGCCGGTCGGCCTGACCGCCAACTCGTTCAATGCGCTGTCGCTCGAGCCGCCGCTGGTCCTGTGGTCGCTGCGCAGCCGCAGTCCCAGCCTGGCGGCCTTCCGCGAGGCGCCGGGGTTCGCGGTCAATGTGCTCGGCGAGGCGCAGGTGGAGCTCTCGCGTCGCTTTGCGTCGGCGGAGGCCGACAAGTTCGCCGAGGGGCAGTGGTCCGCCGGCCTCGACGGCGTGCCGGTGCTCGCCGGCTGCGCTGCCGTTTTCGAGTGCGGGCGCTTCGATCTGCGCGAGGCCGGCGACCACTGGCTGTTCATCGGCCGCGTGCGGCGCGCGTTCGAGGCGCCGATCGCGCCGCTGGTCTTCCAGTCCGGGCGCTATCACCTGCTGGGGGAGATCCTGTGAACGGCGCGCACCTCGAAGGCAAGTGGATCGATCTGTTCGCTCGCGTCTTCCGCCTCAACGGCGTGCAGCCGGGCGACGCCTGCGCCGTGCTGTCCGAGACGCAGACCCGGCCGGAGTTGCCCCGGCTGGCCGAGCTGGGGCTGTTGCAGCTCGGCGCACGGCCGTTTCACGTCGTCCTGCCCGCAAGGCCGCTGGCGGCGCCCGTTCCCGTGCGCTCGACCGGCGCCAGCGACGCGATCGGCGGGCTCGAGCCCGTCGTCTCGGCGCTCGCCGCGAGTCGCTTCGTGGCCGACTGCACCGTCGAGGGCCTGCAGCATGCGGCCGAGCTGCCGGCCATCCTGAAGGGTGGGGCTCGCGTGCTGGCGGTCAGCCACGAGCATCCGGAGATTCTCGAGCGTGGAGAGCCGCGGGCCGAGGATGAGGCGCCGGTGCGTGAGGCGATGCGACGGCTGAAGTCCGCACGCCGGATGCGCGTGACGTCGGCCGCGGGCACCGAGCTGGAGATCATGCTCGACGGGGCGCGCATCGGCGGCGTCTGGGGCTTCACGACGCGTCCCGGTTCCCTGTCCCACTGGCCGGCCGGCCTGGTTCTCGCGTTCCCGGCGGCGGGCTGCGTCAACGGCCGCCTGGTGCTCGACCGCGGCGATGTCAACCTGACCTTCAAGCGCTACCTGCAGGATCGGGTGACCCTGCTCGTCGAGGATGACCATGTCGTGCGCATCGACGGCGACCACGTCGACGCCGACCTGATGCGCGGTTACTGGGAGGCCTGGGGCGACCGCTCGGCCTACGCCGTGTCGCACGTCGGCTGGGGCCTGAACCGCCGGGCCCGCTGGGACGCGATGACGTTCCACGACAAGGCGGACTTCAACGGCACCGAGCTGCGGGCGTTCGCGGGCAGCTTCCTGTACTCGACCGGCGCCAACGAAGTGGCCGGTCGTCACACGCTCGGCCACTTCGACCTGCCGATGCGCGGCTGCACGGTGGCGCTGGACGGCGTGCCGGTGGTCGAGGCCGGGCGACTGCTCTGAGCATCGGCAGCGAGCAGGACCGGCCATGCTCGCCCACGACCTCATCGGCAGCGGCTCGCACACGATCGCGCTGCTGCACGGCATCGGCGGAGGCCGCGCGATCTGGGACGACGCGCGCGGCGGCACGGCGCGAGCTCTGGCGGCGGCAGGTTGGCGCGTCCTGGCGTTCGACCTGCCGGGCTACGGCGAATCGCCGCCAGGTCCGGACGCCAGCATCGGGAGCATGGCCGCGGCGGTCGTCGCGGCGCTGCGCGGCCTGGGCGCGCGACCGGCCGTGTTGCTCGGCCACAGCATGGGCGGCATGGTCGGCCTGGAGATCGCCGCGACGCAGCCGCAGGCCGTCGGCGCCCTGGTCCTGGCCTGCACGTCGAGCGCCTTCGGCCGGCCGGGCGGCGACTGGCAGGAGGGCTTTGTGCGTGCCCGCCTCGCGCCCTTGGACGCCGGCCTCGGGATGGCGGCGCTGGCCCGGCAGCTCGTGCCCTCGATGGTCGCACCCGGAACGGGCGCGGCCGTGGTCGACGCCTGCGTCGAGGTGATGGCCAGGGTTCCCGAGCCGACCTATCGAGCCGTGCTCGGCGCGATCGCCGGCTTCGACCGCCGCGAGTCGCTGGCCGGCATCGGTGTGCCGACGCTGTGCCTGTCGGCCGAGCACGACCGCACCGCGCCGCCCGATGTGATGCAGCGCATGGCGGCCAGGCTGCCGCTGGGACAGCATCAGGTCATCGCCGGCGCCGGACATCTGGCCAACGTCGAGCAGCCGTCGGCCTTCGCGCAGGCGGTGATCCACTTCCTGGCGCGCTGTGGTCCGGCCGCGCCGAGCTGAAGGCCTGTCGCCCCGTCCCAGGACCCCTCCGAAAGGAACCCGATGCCCGCCGTCGCCCACATCGCCGGCAATCCGGCCCACCTGACCCCCCTGCAGCGCGAGCTGATCGACCGGGCCGCGCAGCTCGGCCGCGAGCGATTCGCGCCGCGTGCGGCGCGGCACGACCGCGACGCCAGCTTCCCCTTCGACAACTACGCGGACCTGCGCGAGGCCGGCTTGCTGGGCATCTGCGTGCCCGAGTCCCATGGCGGCCTGGGCGCCGACTTCGCGACCTACGTGATGGTGGCCGCCGAGATCGGCCGCCACTG
>ERZ761602.3612-NODE-3612-length-21568-cov-175.254311_pt1 | contig 21568 bp, 11 predicted proteins | sample MGYA00512165_ERZ761602 | MGnify/ENA primary metagenome ERZ761602 (study PRJEB28899, sample SAMN02445085) | bioreactor sludge metagenome | biome: EBPR sludge; isolation source: Thorneside wastewater treatment plant | place: Australia: Brisbane, Thorneside...
AGGGGACCACGGAAAGCTCTTCCACGCTGCACACACCGATGATGCAGCAGTACCTACATGCCTTATTTCAATGCTTCCAGATACTGCGTGCAGGCGACCTATACTAAAATCTATACCAGCTGTCACTGGAGTCAACCCGTAGTACCCGCGTGACGCACTGAACTGAACCCAAAGTTGTTGGCGAGCTGAACTTGCCAAGAAGGATGGTGTTAGGAACGTCAGGCAGTGAGCAGGCTCGGCGGCATCGGGGACCGTTGGCAACCAGCGTACGGCCACATGGGAGGTTGCTTTTCGCCCTCACCAACTGGCCGGGACAGACATGTCGAGCAGTTGCCTGCAGACTTCGTTGACGCCCGTCGCGAGACGTTTCGATTGAATGCTTGCCGCTATCGCCCTGGCGACCCACCCGAAAGCCCTCGCCCCGCCGCCTCCAGCTCGCCCCCCTCAGTCGGAGGCTGCCCGTCGCGACACAGATTGAGCTCATAGCGAACGGCGAACGGAACCCGCTTCCCCTCTCGCGTCGGCACCTCGTCCTGCAAGAGGGTCGCCTCCAAGCGAGCACAACCCGGCAGGGCAAACTTCCTCAGCGTCCGCACCTGAATCCGAACTGACCCGGACGATCGCGTCTGCGCTTGGAACAGCTCCGCCATCGGCCCGCTCAATTCTCCGTCGGACCGCCCTGCGGGCGCATCGAGCGCCGCGAGCAGGTGCGCCTTCAGGTCCGCCGCAGGCAGATCCGCGCTGCCCAGCAGGACAGCGCAGCCCAGCGCCATGGCCCACCCGCTTGTCCGTTGCTTCATCGCCGGTAGTAGCTCTCGACGCGCTGTTGAACGGTGCCCTGCACGTTCCGGCCGATTGCCGAAGCGTCCGGCAGGCGCACGCTCGCCACCACTTCGGCGATGAACTCGCTCAGGTCGATGCGCGAGAAGTCGATCTGCTCGAACTCCTCCGGGGTAAAGCCCGAGCAGTCGGGATGCTTGCCGCTGCCCCAGCCCTTGCCCAACTGCCCCCTGCCCTGCTCGTTGATGATCCGCGCCAGGCGTGAGTTGAAACAGCAGTACGACTGCGTCTGTTCGATGCAGGTCCTGATGATCGGCACACGCCGCGAGCAGAACGAACCCACCGCCACGCAGAGATTGGCTTCGCGGTGCATCGCCAGCAGCTTCTCGGCTTCCTCGCACGAGAGCAGCTCCGAGATCAGCTGGATCGCCACGGCGATCGCCAGCGAGTACGGGTCGAAGTAGAAATTGAACGGACCCACGGTCCCGAGCGAATAGATCGGTCCGCCGAGCACGCCGGTCGTCATCGTCCCGGTCGACAGGGTCAGACCGTAGAAGCTGAACGAGGGCTGGAAGTTCGTCGGCGTGAACAGCACCTCCGACGAGATCAGTGCCTGCGCACCGGCCTCGACATAACCCGCGTACTGCGGATACATGAAATCGAAGACGTACTTGCTGCCCGCATTGACGGCCAGCTGGCCTGCGGCCGATGCGCCCTGGATCGCCGCCGACATCAGCGCGTTGTTACTCCGGGCCGTGCCGCCACCACCCTTCCGGCAGCAGTTGACCAGACCGAAGGGCTTCTTCCGGCACTGTTCGGCGACCCCCGTGAACAGCCTCTGATCCGCCCCGTAGACGCCGGCTTCGCGGGCCGCCTCGAGCGTCGCGACGACCCGCCCGAAATCCTCATCGGCCGGATGACTGCTGTCGAAGCAGCCGGTGCCACCGGGACAGACGGAAGGCCGGTCGCACACCGTTCGCTGCGTCGTCGTCGCTGCCGACGCCTGGCACGCGTAGCGGCGCTCGCTCATCTCGCAGGCACCCGAAGCGGCCCGGTCGAGGCATTCGCTTCCCACCTGCGTACAGCCGCGGTCGATCAGTTCCTGGCAGTCATCGCTCAGCGTCGTCGCGGCACAGCTGTAGTCCTCCGACCAGCTCCAGCAGGAATCCCCGGCAGTCTGCGCACCGGCCGGCAGGGGCGACACCGTGTTCAGGCAGACCTGCAGGCCGTTGATCGTCTTGCAGGGCGTGTCATCGCTGCAGGTGTGCGCCGCGTGGACGCAGTTACTGCTTTGCGCCAGTGACCTGCAGGCACTGGTATCGAGGGTGTTCGAGGCGATGGTGTAGGAGGTGTCGAGCGCCACCACCGTCGGCGGACTGGTCGCAACCGTCGCGTTGGTGCACTGGTACGTGCGCGTGTATTGGTTGCAGGAGCCGTCGAAGGCCGTGCCGTCACACTGCGAGCCGACCGCCACGCAACCTTGGGTCGCCTGGATCGCCGCGCAGTAGTCGATCGGATCATCGGCAATGCAGGCGTAGTCGTCGCGATACTGCCAGCAGGTCGCCGCCGTATTGAGGCCGCCCGTCGGTGGCGTGACGCCGGTGAGGCACACGGTCGCCCCGCTGCCGTCGATCCGGCACGGCGTCGAATCGACGCAGGTGTGCGCGGCCAGCCGGCAACGACTGTTCTGCGCGTAACTGCTGCAGGCCCGAGCGTCGGCGATGTCCGTCGTCAGCGTATGGCTGTCGCTCAGGCGGATCGTGTCACTCGGCACCCCCTGATCGACCGCGCATTGAAAGGTCTTCGTGTAGGTGTTGCAACTGCCGTTGAACGCCGTGGCACTGCAGGTCGAGGCGATCTGTCCACAGCCGGCGCGCGACAGTGCCGAACAGTAATCGATCGCCTCCGGCTTGAGGCAGGTGTAGGTGTCCTCGTACTCCCAGCAGCCGCCGACATCGGCGAGGGTCACCGTGACGCCGGAGATCGTCTTGCTCGACGTCGTGTCGACGCAGACCGAGGTCGCGAGCTGACAGTCCCCTGCGAACGCCCGACCGCCGACGAGCAGGGCGAACAGGATCGATAGCCCGGGCTTCATCACTGTGCCCGCTGCTGCAGGCTGGCGCACTCGCTGGATCGCCAGTTGCCGACCGTCGTCGCGAGCGGCAGTTGCAGCGGCGACCCGCTGCCGCTGCCGCCGGACGAACTGCAGCCGGCGCTCACGTTGCGGACCGACGGCGTGCACGTGGTCGCGCTGCAGCTGACGCTGAAATAGACGTAGAGATTGCAGCCGAAGCCGAGATCGCTGACGTAGTGATCGGTCACCGACTGGCCCGGTGCAACGGCGACCGGAAAGCGTCCATAGCTGCCGTCCCAGGGATAGCCGACGGATCGGTAGTCGAAGCGATTGACGCCGTCGGCGGATCGATAGGGCTCGACCTCGTACGATCGACCGTCGGCGCCACAATGGACGTTCATCGCCATGTACGGGTCGATGCAGTGGCCGCAATCGACGAAGGCCGCGCGACCGAGCCAGGAGCCGGCGGCGCAGCGACCGAAGCCGACGGTCACCGAGACCCCGCGCCGGCAACTCAGCGACTCGGTGGTCTGGACGGTCTGCTGGCACTGGTAGTTGAACCGGGTACCGACGACGATCTGCTGGCCGATGAAGCAGGATGCGTCCCGAACGGTCTGCTTTTGCTCGACACACTGGTAGCGCTCATGTCGGTCGACGACGATCTGCCGCCCGGTCGCGCAGAGCTGGCTACTCACCGGACGGTATTCGCTGCACGTCTCCTCCGTGAAGGTTGCGGCGGTGCTCTCGGTCAGCACCCGGCAGTTCGCGGCACCCCGGTCGACCCCCACCCCGGTCGACGCCATCGTCGGCTGGCGCGCCAGCGTGTTGGCCCGCGTGATCAGGGGGTCGTTGGCGCGATCGATCGAGAAGGCCGGCCGCAGCGACGGATTGCGCGCCACGAAATTGACCGCTTCGCACTCCTGCCGGCGATAGGCATCGACCTCGGGCGGCAGGGTGGCGCACTCCGTGACCCGGGCGACACCCGGTCCGGACAACTGTCCCTGGCCAGCCTGGAAGTGCTGCGACTGCGGAGCGCTTGCACCGAAACCCGGCACGCTCGCAGCGGCCGTTCCGTGGCCAATTCCCTGGAAAGCGGGATCGAGCGAAGCGGCGCCCAGCGCCTTGCCGTCGGCAAAGGCTGTCGCCGGGTCGTAGCCCTGCGCCCACACGGGGCTCGCCAGCAGCAGCGCCAGAAGCAGCCCGTTCCGGCAGCTCATGGCCGCGGTCCCGCGAGCCGCGCCGCAAGACGACGGGCGACGTCCGCCCAAGCCGGTGCCTGGCGCTCGATCAGATCGAGTGCGTAGTCCTGACCGACGTCGCCGTCGACCCGGATGAAGCTCGTGGCCGGTGCGCAGCCGTCTTCGTCGATCTGCACCGCCGCCCCCGACCGGGCCAGCACCAGCGAGGGCACCTGTCGCACCTGGAACTGCTGGAAGGCCGGCGGGTGAATGAGGACCGTGACGTTCCGCTCGCCGACGAGGCGCGCGATCTCCTCGCCCGTTTGCGTCAGCGAGTGGCCCTTGAGACCGCGCAGGATCAGCACCGCCCCCGATCGCTCGGACTGGTCGACAAGGCGCTGCAGGGTCTCGCGCGGCAGCGAGAAGGAGACGAACACCATCAGCTCGGGAACGTTCGGGTTGGCCGCCGGACGCCCGCCCGCGCCGCTCGGGGCCTGCCCCTGCGCGAGCACACGCAGATCGGGCGCCTTCGCTGCCGGCTGCGGCAGGTTGCGCAGTTCGGGCACCGCCGCAAGGCCCCGATCCCCTGCCCCGGTGATGGCGTTCAGCATGGCAGCCATTCGTTCACGCGCCGCCTGCAGGTCGGCCTGCGGGACCGGCGCGATCTGGGCGCATGCCGGCGTCAACGTCAGGCCCCAGGCCGCCGCGAGGAACATGGCCCGGAAACTGGCCCATACCGAGGATTTGCCCATGGCCTCAGAACGCCCCCTGACAACAGTTGCGCTTGCGGAAGACCATGTACGCGAAATCCTCACCCTCGAACGGAAACTCCCGCCCGGCGCCCCAGCGGATCGTCGATCGCCCGAGCGGCTGGCAGCACTTGCCGTCGATGCGCGCGGTCTGGGGAACCGGATAGAGCATGTGGTACTTGTAGCCGGTCTTGTCCATGATCGGCTGCGGGTAGTAGCCGCAGAGACCGTCCTCGCCGGCAGCCGCCCACATCAGTCCCTCGCGGTGCATCTTGGCGATCAGGCGGGTCATTTCCAGGCTCGATGCCTGGACGCCGCCGATGTGTGCCTGGACATTGCCGTTGAGGGGATAGAGGCTGCCCTGGCAGCCGGCACACCAGAACAGGCTGTTCAGCGGGAAGCCGGCGCTGGCCGCCACGCAGTCGGCGGCACAGGCGGCGCGCGCCGGCAGGTTGCCGAACAGCGCGACCTCGGGATTGAGCAGGAAGGTCAGCTCGTCGTCGTGCCACAGCGGGTCGAGTTCGGTGAGATAGGCGACATCGAAGCCGCCCGGCTCCAGGCACGCATTATCGAAGATCGCTTCGAGCCAGATCAGGACCGGATCGACGTACCAGTGCGCGTGATAGAAGGACGAGGTCGCGGTGCTGTCCTGGCTGTAACGGGAGCCGCGCGGCGCGTCGAAGCCGGGATCGAGTTCGAGCCCGCCGAGGCTGCTCAGGCAGAACGGGCGGCGAACGACATCGACGCGCCGCACCGGCTCCCAGAAGCTCACCTTGAAGCCGATGCGCCCCTTCGACGGACAGGTGCAGATCGGCGAGCCGCCGGGATTCGGCGTGTCTTCCTGCCCCATCGACAACAGGGCCGCGCCGCCGAAGCGGATCGGCAGCATGCAGCGCCAGCAGATGTCGGTGATCGGGTTGGCGAAGCGACCGGTGCAGGTCGGCGTCGCCGCGACGAAGCCGGGGCTGCCGAGGCAAAGGAGCAGCAGCCCGAGCGCCAGCTCACGGACGGATTTCATCGACTCGCAGTCTCTGGCCGTCCTGACTGACCACTGCCGGCACCTGTCGGATGCCCAGGCGACGCGTCAGGGCCCCACCCTGGTCGTAGAAGACCCGGCGCTTCCACGAGCGCATCAGTCGCAGCGGCTCGCCGGCGACCAGGATCGGCTTCCCGCCGCCCGCAGACCGCTGCATCTGTCGCGCGAGGGCGACCTGCCGGCGGTCGCGGCCATCGAAAAGGACCAGGCGTTCGCGCAGGGCAACGTGATCGAGGGGATTGACCCTCTGGCCGCGGGCGAACAGGAGCGCCCCGTCGGCAGTCCGGATGTCGCGATCGAGAACCCAACTCGGATCGAGGAAGAAATGGCGCGGCGTCACCGTCGTCTGCAGACCGGCGACCGGTCGTGGCTTCTCGACGGCGGCGACGACTCGATCGCGGTGCTCGCGCTGCTTCCGGGCGAGTTCGCCGGTCTGTTGCATGCGCTTCAGACGCGACTCGATGACCTCGAGCAGGTCGGGTTCGGAAATCTCCCAGGTCGGGCCGACGACCCCGAGTTCATCGCCCCGGACGGACGGCATCCAGCCGAACAGGAGCAGTGCGAGGAGCGGAAGAAGCGTCGACATGGGGACCGATTCTGGTCCGCCGCTGCGCGCGATGGCCGCCGAAATGCACCGCGCGCGGGCGTATTTCGGCGCGTCGACGCACCCGTGCTTCGAAGCTGCTACGCCTGGTCGTGCCCGCCGCCTTCGCCAGCGGGAGCGGCCGGAATTCGATAGCAGTGCACCCGGTTGCGCGTCTGGCAGAGGAAGACATCCGGGACGACGGCGCCCAGACGCAGGATCTTTGTCCTCTCCAGTTGCAGTCTCTCGATCAACAGCGACTCGGCCTTCCGCGAGGGAAGCCAGACGAACGGACCATCCGCTTCCGGCGTCAGCAGGCCCTCCTGGATCGCAGCCCGCAAGGTGGCGACGACCTTCCGGATCAGTGCCAAGCGTTCGTCTGTGGCAGCGCCATCGGTCTCGTGCGGCACTGGACGCACCTGCCTCACCCGCTCCGCGGGTTCGGCGGTTGGCGTCGGTCGGACCGGGTGCACGGGCGTGCCGATCGCCATCAGTCGACTGACTGCCGGCTGCAGGCGAACGACCCGCCATTTCTCGCCGCTTGCGACCTCAATCTCGCTCACCTTGCGAAAGGGCGACAGCGGGTCGAGCGCCAGCCAGCCATGGTGCGACAGCGCGTCGAGGATCGCCTTGCTTTGCAGACCGCAGCCATTGAATGCGTCCGGCCATTTGAGGCAGACGACGCCGGTGGGGTCGACATGGGTCAGGGTGGCGGCGGATCGTTTGCCGGACTGGAGATCCCGGGCGAGCGCCTGCAGCGCTTCGCCGACCGCGCCATCGAGGCGATCGAGCCGTTGCGCTGGCGGTTGCCGGTCGGGCGGTTGCTGGGGATTCCCATCCGGATCGGGTGATCGGCCAGGCGTCGCTGGAGGAAGCGGCTCAGGCACCGTACCAGGCTGTACGGGGACTTCAGGCACCTTCGCGGCCGGATCCTCGTCACCGAGCAGCCTGCCGGGAATCGAAGGCGGTGGCGGCTCGATCAGCAGCGCCGGATCACGCAAGCGGATCGCCGTCAGGCGGATGTTCGGGATCTTCGCGGCCAGTACCGCCGGGGCGATCTGCCAGTAGCGCTCGCCGCCGCCACGGTCTTCCCGGACACTCGCCAGGCCCCGGTCGACGAGCATCTCGAGCAGGCTGTCCGGGGTTCTCGGTAAGCCAGGGATGGCTTCCTGATGGATCAGGGCCGCGAGTTCCTCGCCGGCGGCCGGCCAGACCAGATAAAGCTGTCCGTCGATGCACCACAGACGCGCACCCGGGCGATTGATGGTCCACGTGCCCTCGCGGACCAGCCGGCGCATGAGGTCGAGCAGGAAGCGCTCGACCGGCAGGCCGATCTCGTACCCGGTGAACGCGACGCCGAGACTGCGCAGATCCCGCTCGACGCTGACCTGATCGGATCGGACGACGAGATCGTGCATCGGGTTCTCGGCGCTGGGGGAGCCGTTGATGCTTTCCATCATCCAGAGCACGAGGTCGGTGTCGCCCTCGGCAAGCCACGCGAGGCCCTGCGCTCCGATGATCCGTTCGGCGATGAGGGCGGAGACGGCCTGGTGCTTCCTGCCGCGATTGTCGCGCCAGTGCAGGAAGTAGCGATCGACGTGATGCCGGGTCGCCCAGGCGTGGAGGTCTTCGATGAAGGGGTTCCAGATCTCTGCACCGTCGTGGCTGGTGACGACGAGATCGGTCACCGGCTTGCCGAAGTCGTGACACAGCGCGGCCAGGAAGACGGCCAGGTGCCAGCGCGGTTCGAGTTCGCGGCGTCTGCGCGGGGTCTGCTCACCGGGCAGCAGCAAGCGATCGCCGGACTGCAGCGACCACAGGGCGACTTCGGTCGCGTGGCGAAGCAGCCCGCCGGCACCGCGGTGATGATGCGTCTGGCTGGCCGGCAGCAGGTGGGCGTAGGACGCGAAGCGGCGCAGGGCGGCGAGATGGAACTGCTCGAAGATTTCGGGCGTGGCGACACCGGTTTCGCGGATTTGGCCGATGAGTTCGCGCTGCGTCTCGATGAGCTTGTCCGGATGGGTGGCCGGCAAGCCTTTCATGAACGGGGGATAGCGCGGGATCTCGTCATCGAGGAGCGCTTCCGCAGAGGTGTTCGCCGGGAGGCTGGTGACGGGCGGCGGGTTCGACGGTTCGGAGCGAACCGTCCTCTTGAGAAAGCCAAACACCGGTCAGTCCCCTCACCCGCTGCGTCGGCGTCGCGCGCGGGCGAGCCCGCGGCGAATCGCCGGGTGCAACCGCAGGCGCTCGCGCGCCCGGTCGGGATCGATGTCGAGGAGGTCGCAGATCGAGTGGAACGAGTTGGCAACCGGCAACCGGTCCTGAAAGATCCAGCGCAGCGCTTGGCGCTGGATGCTTTCGATCTCCTCGGGCGAGCCGGGCGCAAAGCTGGCCCGACCCATGGCATCGTCGATCGCCTGCTGGACGACGGCGATCCACAGGCGCTTCGATCGCTGCGCGAGGACCCGTGCCGCGTGCTCGTGTCGCATCCCCGGTGCCCGGCCGTGCGCCCCTCAGAAAATCCGGTGCGCCGTTCCGACGATCTGCTGGCGGGTGATCCAGCCGGTCAGCCGATAGCGGGAATCGAGGCTGTCGGGATGTTCTCCGGCGACGTAGTAGTGCGCCTCGGGGATCGTGCCGACCGAACCGCTTTCCAGCGATTCACCGGTTCTGGCCTGTTCCTTGGCGCGGCCGACCGGGAAACCATCGACGAAGAAATCCCGGCCAATGGCGCTGACGACCGAGCCGGGCACACCGATCAGGCGTTTGACGAAGAGGCTGCCCTTGGGATACGGCCAGTTGGCTTGCCAGCGGAAGGCCACGAGTTCGCCGCGGTCTGGCAGGGTGTCTCTCTCGATGAGGAAGAGCGTGCCGGGGAGGCTGTCAGTGAGATTGAAGGCGATCAGGTAGGCGCGGCCGAAGGCGAGGTACGCGGCGGCGATCCAGAGTGCCAAGGGAAACCAGAGGCGACGGAGATTGCGACGGTGGATGGGCATGGCCCGACTCTATCGGGGCGGTCGGGCTCCGGTGCTGGAAATGTGGCCGGCGGTGGTGCATTTCGGCCGGCAGTCTGCCGGGAGGGTGTTCCGGTTGCAGAGGGCGGCAGGTCCAAGCCGAGGTATTGCATTTTTGGCGACCTGTGCGATGCTGGATTGAAAGCTCTCTGGAGGTTCCCATGCCCATCGCTGCTGCTACGCACACGAGTCCCGTCTTCTGGTTCCTGCCGGTGCTCGGCCTGTTGCTGATCGGGGTCGTGATCTTCCGCTGGAGTCGCCGGGCCAAGACCACGACAACTCGGCGACTGGAGGAAGTGGAACGTGAACTCGCCACGGTCCAAAGCCAGATCCTGCTGGTGACCACCAGCGCGGTTCCTGGCGGCAGGACGCTACGGACCCTCGGTTACGTGGAGGCACTGTCGGACACCGAGGCCGCATCGGATCGGGAGTACCGCCTGGCGGAGAAACAGGCACTGCTTGGTCTCGCTCGCCAAGGGGTTGGCATCGGGGCCAATGCCATCGTCGGCGTGCGCAAGAGCAATGCCCATTACGATCAGGCTGGGTCGAAATGGCGAGTGGCGCGGGTGACGTACGCGGGGACGGCCGTGGTCGTGAACCAGCGGTTGCAGGGCGCGGAGTGGCCCGCGTCGTAGGGTTGGCGCAGGCGTTGCCGCCGATTTGGAGCCGCCAACCCTGCTGGAGCGAGCCTGGCAACGAACAACAGCGGCTCGCCACCTGATGGCATCCAGGCCTACAGGATCGCATCCACCAGGCTTGACTTCAGCCAGCCGTGAAGGCGGAGGGGACATCAGCCTTCGACCCCCGATGCAGCCAACTTCCCGCAGCCGCGCGATGCCATCAGTCTCAATCCAGCCAAGCCGGACAACACCAGGATCAGTGAGCCAGGAATTGGAATCGCCGCCACCGGGTTGCCGCTCACCTGAAACGCCAGGTTCCCCGTCGGCGGGTTCAGGTCACTCGACCAAGCGTCTCCATCGACGAAGCGGTAGAAGTTCTGCCCGGTCGTATCGCTCAGAAGCCAGTACCACGAGGCATCGGGATCGGCAACATCGAACTCGTTGACTACCGAGAGATACCAGTTCGTGGCGCCGGCCAGTGTGACAGGGCCGACGACGAGATCGAAACGATAGACCGGCGCGCCCGTCCGGTCGAGCAATGCGGTCGGTGAACGCGTAAGCTGCTGCAACGTGGGAATCGTCTCGCGCGGGTTGGCTGCCGGCGCACCGCTCCCGTCGTCGGCGAAGATCCGCACCCTGAACGCGTCCGCCGGCAAAGTCGTCGGATCCTGCGAATACGAACCCCACCACGTCAGCCCGGTCACCGAAGTCGCCGCCGAAAGCGTGAAACCGTCGGCGCTTTGTTCAGCGGAGATGCTGGCAAACGCATCGTTGCCGTTCGCTGGTGACTGATCGAACACGAACACCTCGGCGGCCGACGCCTCGCCCAGCACCAACGCGCCGAGCAGCACCGGCAACACCGTGCGCGCAATGCCTGCCCGCCAGTCGCCGGCACGAGTGTTCTTCAAGTTCTTCCCGCATTGCCCCTTCTTCATCGCATTTCTCCTCGACGTCGTTCTTGAGAATACCGCAGCCTTCCTACCCGGTCCACAGCAGATCAACATAGCCGCTGGTGAAGGCTACTGAATCGATCAGGTACTCGCTGCCATGCATCGCGCCGCCCGCGGCGAACGGGTTGGATCCGAAACCGTCGCCAGCCTGATTCGCGTAGGCACCATAGACGAAATCGTTACCGTCGTTCGCACCGGCGGCGAAGATGGCCTGTGTGAAACCTTCCTCGACCGCTACCGCGACCTGCCGCGAACCGTCCACTGCGTCGGCGGCGAAGAAGATCTCGCGCACCAGTTGCCCGCCGGCGTCGAGCAGTTGCAGCCGACCGGCCTCGTTGAAGCCCGTGCCATCATCGTTGCGGCTGAAGCGGCTGAGCTGGAAGCTGATCTGGTTGGCCTCGTCGTCGAGCACGAAGCGCAGGCCCTCGCTGCCGTCCAGTTCCTGCAAGACGGCGCTGGTCGCCAGCGTCTGGCCGCCGACCCCGAGGTCGCCGCCCGAGACATCGCCACCAGCGAGTATGCCGCTGCCGGAACTCGCGAAGAGGACGTTGCTGTACGATTCGTTCGCGTCGGAAAGGTTGGCCTTGTGCCCGATCGTCACACCGCCATGGCTCCAGCTTCTTTCCCATGCGCCAGCGTCGGAACGTGGTGGGCGCGCCGGTGCGTCGCCGATCCTGAAAGAAGAAGTGTCGTCGTTGACGATCGTGGCGACGGCGCTGCCGTTATCGACGGTGCCGTTCACCGGGTCGTGCAGCATCACGGTAAAGCCCTCGTTCGGCTCGATCTCCCCGTCGCTGGAGACATCGATCGTCAATCGCTGCTCGCTGGTTCCCGGGGCAAACACCACCAGCCCACTGGGCAGTAGGCCGCCAACGAAATCGTTCGCGTCGGCCGCACCGCTCAGGCTGAAGGAAACGCTCGTCTCGCCCGACAGGTCACCAGTGCGCGTCAGCAGGAAGGAGAACGCCGTCGTGCCGCTGTTGCCTTCGGCCAGTCGCGCCTGTTCGGCGGCGATCGACACCGCCGGCAGAGCCAAAACGTCGTCGTTCTCGATCGTGGCGGATGCCGAAGCGACCGCCAGCGTGGCGTTGGTCGGATTGGTGAGATGGACGGCGAACTGCTCGTCGGCCTCGACGGTGATGTCGCCCGTCACGGCGATGGTGATCACCTGCTCGACTTCGCCGGCTGCAAAGGACAGCGTTCCCGACGGCGGGGCGCCGCCAAAGTCGGCGGCGTCGGCTGGCTGGGTGCCTGCACCGGCGACGGCGTAATCGACCGTCGTGACACCGGTGGTGTCGCCACCGCGGGTGACGGTGAAGCTGAAAGCAGTGGTGCCCGTATTGCCCTCCGCCTTGTTGACAGCCAACGCCGCAATGGTCAGCGTCGGAGGGGGTGGCGCATCGTCGTTAACGATGGTGCCCTCGGCCGCTGCCGTGGCGAGGTCGGCATTGATGGGGTCGCTGAGCGTCATCCGGAAGCGCTCGTCGCCCTCCACGATCGTGTCCCCAGCCACGCTAACTGTGATCGCCTGGGTTGCTTCGCCGACGGCAAAGCTCACCGTGCCTGTCGGCAGGGTGTCGCCGGTGAAGTCAGCGGCAATGGCCGGCGTCCCGCCGATACCGGTCACCGCGTAGGTCGTGCGGCTCGCGGCGCTCAGATCTCCGCTGCGGGTGACCGTAAAGGTGAACTCGGTGCTGCCCGTGTTGCCTTCGGGCTTCGCCGCATCGGCTGCAGCGATCGCCAGCGTGGGCGGCGGCACGTCATCGTTCTCAATCGTACCTACGGCCACCGCGGTGGTGATCGTGGCGTTGGCAGGATCGCTCAGTGTCACCGTGAAGCCCTCATCCGCTTCGATCGTCCTGTCACCCGTCACGACGACGGTGACCACCTGCTCGACCTTGCCGGCCGCGAAGGTGAGCGTTCCCGAGGGCAGGGCGCCGCCAAAGTCGGCGTCGTCGGCCGGCTGGGTGCCTGCACCGGCGACGGAGTAATCGACCGTCGTGACGCCGCTGGTGTCACCGGTGCGGGTGACGGAAAAGCTGAAAGCGGTGGTGCCCGTATTGCCCTCCACTCTGCTGGCGGCCAACGCCGTAATGGCCAGCGTCGGTGGGGGTGGCGCATCGTCGTTCACGATGATGCCATCGGCCGTTGCAATGACGATCGTGGCATTGCTCGGATCGCTCAGCGTCACGGTGAAGCCCTCGTTGGATTCGACGGTTGTGTCACCGCTGACATCGACCGCGACGGTGTTGCTCGCCTCGTTGGCTTCGAAGATGATCGTACCGCTCGGCAACGCGCCGCCAAAGTCTTCGGCACTGGCGGGGTTGCTGCCACTGCCAATCACCGCGTAAGCCACGGTCGATGTGCCGGAGAGATCGCCGGTGCGGGTGACGGTGAACGTGAACGGCGTCGTTCCGCTGTTACCTTCCGGGTTGCTCGCGTCGCCGGCGGTGATGGACAGATGAGGGGGTGCCAAGACGTCATCGTTCAGGATCGTGCCATCGGCAATCGCCCCAGTTATGTTTCCATTCGTAGCGCTCTGCAGCATCACCCTGAACAGCTCATCAGGCTCCACGGCGCTATCGCCACTCACCTCGATCGTCACGAGCTTCTCGCTTTCGCTGGCAGCGAAAAGCAACACGCCGGTAGGGAAGGTGCCGCCGAAGTCGACAGCGTCTGCCGCCTCGGTCCCGAGACCAGAAACCGCGTATTCAACACTCGTTGCTGAGCTGGTATCGCCGGTACGCGTGACGAGGAAGGCGAAGGCGGTTGAGCCGCTGTTGCCTTCGGCCCCAACTGCGCTGTGCGCGGTGATCGTCAGACTTGGCGCTGCCGGCAGATCATCGTTGACGATCATGCCCACCAACTCGCCGGTGCCAATGACTGCGTTGGTTGCGTTGGAAAGCGAGACCGAGAACGTCTCGTCCTCCTCACGTAACCCGTCCCCTACAGCCTGGAGGGTAACCGTGGTGCGCTCCTGGCCCGGCAGAAAATGGATCGTTCCACTTGGATAGCCCCCCCCGACGAAATCGTCGGATGAAGCCGAGTCGGTGCTAGCGCCACCGATTGTCCAGTCCACCGTCGCCGAGCCAACGGTGTTCGCACTGCGGATGACCTCGAAACTGAAGGTTGTGGTACCGGCAGAGCCTTCGGCCATCACCAAGGAAACTGGCACAACGTCAAGCTGACCGGGTTGCGCACCATCATCGTTCTCGATCGTCACCGTAGCAGACGCTGCGCCGACAAGGAACCGATCTTCCACTAGAGGACTCAGCAGAATTGTCAAGCTGAACTGCTCGTCGTTCTCCGAATCGGTGTCCCCTGTAACAGCTACGGTCACGACCTTATGGTCTTCGCCATCCGCGAAGGTGAGTGCGCCGGAGGGAAGCCTGCCGCCAAAATCGCCAGCCGCTGCGGGGTGCTGACCGACCCCGCCCACTTGGTAGAAAACCTCGACAGAGCCGTTGCTATCAACAGTACGGTAGATGTCAAAAACGTACTCGCGCCTCCCCAAATCGCCTTCTTCGAGAGTGCTGGTACGCCCGAAGACTGAGAGCACGGGGAGCGGCGTCGGAGCATCATTGACCTGCAACACCTGCGCCGGCGCTCCCCAACCCAAAGCGCTGCCGGCATAGGATGGGTCACCGCTTAGTGCGATGTCCAAGATGGCTGCTGAACGATGAATTGGATCATTGATTCCCGCCTCATCGACGATTCTTGTCGCCTCGGCCACCAATGCTGCTGGCAGCATATCAAGAGAAACGGCTTGTCTCGGGAAACTCCGATCGGTGTAGGTATCGGTGCTATACCCCGCAGCATAGTCGAACAGTGAGCTTGCCGATGTCACGCGCCACGCATCGGCGAAGACACCGTACAAATCACCAAACGGTACCGGCGAGGCCAGAACGGTACCATCACGCAAGGCCAAGTCGTTCGCCGTTGGGGTATCGAAATTGCCGAGAAGACCTCGGACTTGTCCTGCCAGCGCAGGCGCCAGTTCTGCTGAGAGATCGAGACGATCATCAAGAACGTCTACCGCCAGCAAAATGGTGCCTGGATTGTCAATCAGGTAAGTGCTGCCGTTAAATACGATCGAGGCGTTGCCCAGAATGAGTGGAGCGGAGACAGCCGTAAGTGTCACGACGTCGCCATCGACGCGCAACGGCTGATCGGCCAGAGCGTCGATCGTCACACGGTGGCCATCAATGAGGGCAGCGACAGCAGTGAGTTTCGAAGCGAGATCGCCGACCGGAGCCGTGCGTGCTTGCAGCGCTATGTCACTAGCTCCCGTGCCTTCGGCCAGAACGAATTCGCCGACCGCCTGGAAATCGTAGGCCAAACCATCCCACGTCGTCAGGTGGGGATCTCCACGAAGGGTGGGCGGCACTTTGTCGTCGTCATTGATGATTACCCCGAGCGCTTGGTCAGTTGCGAGGGCTATCCCCTTCTTCTTGGGGTCCTTCAGCGTTACCAGGAAGCGGTCGCTAGGCTCGAACTGGTCATCCGCAACCACCGATACGACGATCGTGGCTGATTTCTGCTTATCCGCGAAGACCACCTCGTCCGAATAAGGGAAATTGATGATGTCATTCCCGTCCGCCAAAGGGCTGGCGGGCGCATAGCCAACGTCGTAGCCGATACGCATTTCCCCGTTGGTATTGCCAGATCGTGTGACCACGAACTTGAATGGGGTTGGCGTCGCTGATGTGCCTTCTTCCCTGGAAACCCCTCGAATAGAGAAGATGGCCGTGTCGTCGTCGAGGATCTCACCAAATGCCTTGCGTGTCCCAAGATTGGCCGTCGCTGTATCCAGCAACTCTACGTAGAACGGCTCGTTTGGTTCTGGTTCGCTGTCAATCACCGCATCGAAAATGATGAGCTGGCTCCGTGGTCCACCCGGAAGAAAAGTCAGCGTTCCCTTTGGCAAGCCGCCCACAAAATCGGCGGCATCTGCCCCGTCTTTGCCGAATCCATGTACCTCCCAAGGAATGGTTGTCTTTTCCGTGATGTCTCGCTGATAGTAGACGTTGAAGACAAACTCACCGCGAAACGTGTCGTCGTCTTCCATCAATCTTGGACGCACTGCGTCAATGTGAAAGCGGGCGCCATCATCGTCCATGATGGTACTCGACGCACTCATTCTGGCCGGGTCGATTGCTGCACCCGTCGGATTATCGAGTTCGACTTCAAACAGCTCGTCTGGCTCGGGGGCGCCGTCGCCATTGACTTGAACGTAAATCGGCAGGGTTGCCACATTAGGGGCAAAGACGAGTGGTGGCGGCGGGGCAATACCAAGGAAATCGTTGGGTTCAGCACTTCCCTTGCCCGAGCCAAGTGCGAGGTGATAACTGACTTTCGCCTCCGCACTGAGATCGCCTGATCGTTCTACCCGAAACTCGAAGTCGGTGTTTGATCCGGTTCCTTCATCTTTCGATCGGTCGATGGCGACGATCGAAAACATCGGATGATCGTTATCTTCGATAATCCCCGTAGAGTTTGAAAGGATTGGATCAAGAAGGGCATTCCTCGGAGAAGAAAGGGTGAAGTCGAAGCTCTCATCCGGCTCCGACAAACCATCGTCGACCGTATCGATGTACACCGTCTTAGTCGACTCGTTGGCCTGAAAGATCACGTGTCCTGAAAGCCATTTTCCTCCGGAGATATCCTCTCGCTGAGCGGAATCTCCTACTCCACCAGGCGAGATCCGCCAATCGACCTCGGACGGCTTACTCAGGTCGCCGAATCGTCTTAGGGAGAAAGCCATTGAGCTTCCTTCCTCTTCGCGGAGTGTTCTCGGGATTACTGCAATACTGGGTACGGAGTCATCGTTTAGAATGAGTCCATCCGCCCAGAAGTTAGGACCAATCGCCGCCCCGTCTGCGCTTATCAGGACAACTTTGAAATTTTCGTCGCTCTCCTTGTCAACGTCGCCACGAACCTCTACTGTTATATATTCGCTTTGATATCGAACGCGTGGACCTGCGGCCGGAAACGCTTTGGACCCAAGGATCGGTGCACTCAGGCTAAAGTTAAAGTCGTTCAAGAGGTTCGCTGGAGCTGGAAGACCAGGTATGACCATGTACCTAACGGAAGCCTGTGACGTGAGGTCCCCCGTTCTGTGCAGAAGGAAGCTATAAGTGGTTCCGCCCGAATCGCCCTCGGAGTGCTGAATGTAAGTGGTATTAAATTCAATCACCGAGAATCCTGGAAGCGAGATTACGGTGTCCGCAAATATCTTGTTGACAAGAAGGTTCAACCCCCCTCTAACAACATCCTTTCCCATATCAATGACAATTGGCGCGGCACTGCCCGACGCCGTTCCACCGGTTCCGGAGGAAGAGGGTGGCGTGATGTACAGGTGGGTGCCGGACAGGACGATATCCTGGGCGGTCAGGTGAACTCCGCGGATAACAAGCGAGTCCTCCCCAGAAAAGTCGACCAATCTGTCACCGTCAAAATCGAGCAGGTTGCCAGCGAATTCGTCGGCACCAGATCCCCCTGCCAGTATGTCCGCCCCGGCACCTCCCTCGACTACGTCGTCGCCGGCCCCGCCGTTGATTGAGTCAGCACCCGCATACCCTTGCAGCGTGTCGTTTCCATCTCCACCAGCCAGCAGATCGTCGACAACGCCGCCAAGCAGGTCGTCATTGCCACTCGTGCCGGTGAGATTGAATCGCTCGACTAGGTTCGCCCCGACGTAGTTGTCACTGCCGTGCCGGAGCGTCACGACCCTATCGACAGCCAATTCTGGATCGTCGGTGGGATCGCCCCCCTGATCAGTCATGTGCATCAGGATGCCATCCGCTTGCGACTGCAGAGGGAGCGCTGACCAATCGAGGCGAAGCGTGTCGGACCCAGGCCCTCCAGCAACGGCATCGATGCCGATACCCGGATCGAGCGTGTCGTCACCCCAGCCCCCGTTGAGATCGTCGTTCCCTGCTCCGCCTTCGAGCAGGTCATTGCCGCGGCTGTGAACAGCGCGTTGACCGGAGACCACATAAGCAACGCCTGCTCCAGATCGAGAATCGGACTGTCCCATCAGGAGGTCTGGGGTTCCGTCACCATCCACATCGCCGGTCGCCGCAACCGACATGCTGTTGCGGGGAGCTTCCGCAAAGACCGCCAGCCCACCCAGTCCGCCGACCAAGTCGATTCTCGTCACCGGCAGATTGTCTTCCTTGCCGAAGACTACCGCCGTCGAGTAGAGACCACCCCCTGTGGTGCCAAGAACGAAGAAGTTCGGCACTGCAAGATCGTCGCGCCCATCTCGATTGAGGTCGCCGACGGCCATGGGCTCGCCCGCGAAGTCGAGCTTGTAACCGCCGGTCCCGCTGTCGATATCCGCGAGGGAGCGGTTTGCCAAAACGCCATCACCGAAAACCACGTACCCAGCGCTCGGCGCACCGATCAGATAGTCGGGTCGCCCATCGCCATTGACATCGCCTGCGGAAGCGACCGAGCTACCGCCGCCGCTGATCTTGAAGCCACCGACTCCCTGGGCGACGTCGTCAAGGTTGACCTTGCTGTTGTCAGCCTTGCCGAACACGACGTAGGAGGCCGCACGACCCGGCGCTCCAATCAGGAGGTCGGGAATGGCGTCGCCATTGACATCACCAATGCCCGCGACCGATTGCCCGGCATTGTCGCCCGCACCGTGCGGCTCGCTGGCATGGCCGTTCTCGCCGAGAATCTTGTAGCCACCGACTCCGGCGGCCACATCGTCGAGGTTGACCTTGCCCCCGTCGGCCTTGCCCCAGACGACATAGGCCGCGCCCGCCTGGTACGCGACCTCGTCGTTACGCGGCGCGCCGATCAGCAGATCGTTCTTGCCATCGGCGTTGAGGTCGCCGGCCGCCGCCAAGGCATAGCCAGCCCAGTCGCCGTTGTAGTAGCCTCGACCCCACGGATCATTGAACGAGTACTCGCCGACGATTTTGAAGCCGCCGTTGCCGGCCGCCACGTCGGCGAGATCCACCGGCGCGCCATCGGTCTTGCCGAAGACGACGTACGCCGCGCCCGCGTAGCCACCTCCTCCCTCGCTGTCACCGTAAGCGCCAATCAGCAGGTCCGGACGACCGTCGCCATTGACGTCCCCGGCGTTCACCAGCGGGCCGGTGAACGATTCATTGCCGCTCGCGACGATCTTGTAACCGCCAACCCCCGCGGCAACATCGCTCAAGTTGAGCTGCCAGTCCGCGCCGAAGGGGCCGAACAGGACATACACCGCCCCCGAAGAGCCAACCGCAATGTCGCCATGTCCATCACCATTGACGTCGCCAAGGCCTGCCAGCGAGGAACCAGCTCCACTATTGGCCGCCGTCGGGGCTTCCCCGACGATCAATACGCCACCCACGCCCTGGCTGACGTCGTAGAGCGAAATCGCCCCATTCTCCGAACCCTCGCCTTCGCCAAACAGCGTGTCGTTGCCGCTGCCGCCGATCACGTGGTCGGCGCCGGCCAAGCCGAACAACTGGTCGTTGCCCGTGCTGCCGGTAATGACGTTGTCCAGCGCATTGCCTCGGCCCGCGCCTGGCGCCATCAGCGTCAGGTTCTCGAAGTTGTCGGGAAGGGTGGCGTAGGCGTACGAAACATCACGCCCCGCAATCAACAGATCCGTGCCTTCCTGTGGCGCCTCGTACCACCCGCTGTACTGGGCATAGGTGATGTCATAAGTGTCATCGCCGGGACCCCCAGCCAGGTACACCCCTCCCCACGTGGAACTTCCCCAATGCACCAGCGTGTCGTTGCCTTCACCTCCGTAGAAGTAGTCCATTCCCGGCCCGCCACCGAGCAGGCGGTCATCCCCAGCCCCGCCTTCCAGCGTGTCGACACCTTCTCCACCATCCAACACGTCGTCACCAGCCAAGCCCCGCAGCACATCGTTGCCCGTAAACCCTACCAACGTATTGGAAGCATCACTTCCCACCAGGTAGTCGCCGTACGGGGTACCGATGACGTTCTCGATGTCGATCAGCCGATCTCTGCCCAGATTGCCGTCGTCCGCTGCCTCGCCGACACCCAGATCGACTCCGATGGAGCCGAGCGCATGGCTGTAGTCGGCGGTGTCGTTGCCGGGCCCGCCGTCCAGCGTGTCGTTGCCGGCATTGCCTTCGAGGCGATCGTCGCCTGTCCCGCCCTGCAGTAGGTCATCCCCAGCATCGCCCAGCAGCACGTCGTTGCCTGCGGCTCCGGCCAAGGTGTCGTTCCCCGCCAGTCCGTCGAGCACGTCATCGAAAGCCGTGCCCGTGTGGATGTCGTCACCCACCGTTCCGGTCCACCGCTCACCGAGCGCCCCCAAGCCAACAAAGTCGGAGTCCGTCAGACTGCCCGCCGCGATACCCTGGACCGTCAGGACATCGCCACCACCGAAGTCGATCGTGGCGTTGCCCACGGCGTAGCTGATGCGGGCGCGAAGGCTCGGCCAGTCGGCAACGATGGCACCAAAGCCCGCCACGTCGATCCGGTCCTGCCCTGGCACGAAGTCGGTGAGGGTCTCGCTTTGCATTCCCGCGAGCAGAATAAAGCGGTCCGCTCCACCGCCGCCCGTCAGCGTGTCCGCGCCCGGACCGCCGCTCAATGAATCATTGCCCGCTCCGCCATCGAGCAGGTCATCGCCGGCGCCTCCCAACAGTTCATCGGCTCCGTCCTGGCCGTGGAGGGTATTGGCCAGTGCCGAGCCGATCAGCCGGTCCGCATGCTGCGATCCCCTGAGGTTCTCGATCTCTATCAGCGTGTCGAAGCCGTTCTGGCCATCCTGCGTCGCCATTCCGACTTCCAGGTTGGCGAGCACTGCACCCGTCGCTCCCGAGTAATCGGCCGTATCCTTGCCGCCGCCGCCGTCCATCGTGTCGTTGCCGCCACTGCTCATCAGCGTGTCGTCACCGTCACGGCCTTCCAGCCAGTCGTCTCCGCGCGCCTGTCGCGCCGCTTGGCCGAAGATAAGATACGCCGCGCCGGTTGGGGACTGCTGCTCGGACTGCCCGATCAGGAGGTCGCCGACACCGTCACCGTCGACATCGCCGGCTGAGGCAACAGATGACCGGGGCGAACCCCATATCTGTGGATAGACTGCAAAACCGCCGATGCCCGCCATCAGTTGATCTGTCGAGCTGATGGGTACGCCGCTGGCTTTGCCGAATACCACCGCGCTGACATACCCTCCTGACTTGGGAACAAACGTGGCCACCAACTGGTCATCGCGCCCATCGCCGTTCAGATCACCGACCGGGATCGGTGTACTACCGAAGTTGATCGGATAGCCCCCGTCGCCATTGCCCACGTCCGCGAGTACTATGGGACCAGCGGTCGATTGACCGAACACGACATAGCTGTCGATCAGATAGTCGGTTCGCCCATCGCCATTGACGTCGCCTCCGGCAGCGACCGAGCTACCTCCGCCGCTGATCTTGAAGCCGCCGACTCCCAGGGCGACGTTGTCAAGGTTGACCTTGTTGTTGTCAGTCTTGCCGAACACGACGTACGAGGCAGCATGGCCCGGCGCTCCAATCAACAGGTCGGGGATGGCATCCCCATTGACATCACCAATGCCCGCGACCGATTGCCCGGCATTGTCGCCCGCACCGT